>Ga0256839_1000172_pt1 | contig 84236 bp, 74 predicted proteins | sample 354166metaG_FD_185968 | JGI IMG/M metagenome (GOLD analysis project Ga0256839, IMG submission 185968) | Hydrothermal vent microbial communities from Mid Atlantic Ridge, Atlantic Ocean - 354-166 | ecosystem: Environmental > Aquatic > Marine > Hydrothermal vents | place: Atlantic Ocean: Mid... | reverse complement strand
AAACCGCAGCCGGCCACCACCGCACCGGCGAAGACGGCGGCGGTTCCCAAATCCCCGCCCGGGGGTACGACGCAGCCGAAGGCCCCCAGGGTCTCGCCGAAACCGCAGCCCGCTGGCGCCACACCGGCCGGGACCACGCCCCTTCGGAGACCGCAGCCGGGCGGGGGTACGCCCATGCGAACGGCCGCCCTTCCGAAGCCGCAGCTGCCCGGAAGCGGGACCACGACCGCTCCGAGGCCTCAGCCGGCGGGGACGACCCCGGCCGAGACCACCGCGGCTCCGAAATCGCAGCCGTCCGCCACCGGGGGGAAGCAGGGCGCCTCGGGTACCAAGCCTCCTCCGGAACGGATTCCGAGCGAACTCCACGGCCGAAAGTTCGAGCTCGCCACACCGACCCCGGAGCCGCCGCCGGCGGGCGAGCAGTTCGGTCCGAGCATACGCAAGATCCCCCATTTCAAGCCGCTGATCGAGGCGGTGGAGGCGACCAATCTGCCGTTGCCCGAGGTGGGCAGGCTCAAGACCCTGGCCCGGGCGCACGCCAAGGTCATCATCACTCGCAAGATGAATCCCCACGCGCGTCGCTGGTACGAGCAGGGGGCGGTGGGCAAGGACATCAACATGAAGGGAAAGTCCGCCGATCGGGGTGCCATCGCCGGTCTCATCCCCGAGGACCAGGCCTTCAGCAAGCTCTACAACAAGGTCCTGAAGGCGGAAACGCCGGAGCAGCGGGCCGCGGCCTGGAAGGAGATCGCCGAGTACAACGCCAAGGTGCAGAAAGCGGTCAGGGAAGGCGGCTACGAGTTCGTGACTTTCGAGGTGGAGGGGCGCAAGGTCGGGATCTACGAGCGCGAGGGCAAGATCTACCAGGCCTACGAGAAGGACGGAAAGCTCTACGATGCCACCACCCGCGAGGTCGTGGGCTCGCCCAGGGACTACCGGCGGATCAAGGATCTGCGGGTGGTGGGCAAGAAGGTGAAGGGCGAGACCCGCTACGTGACCGCCGACATCGATCTCGATTTCGTGTTCGAGAATCCGGCCGCCCCGAAACAGCCGGTGATCGAGTGGCAGCCCGAAACCGGTGACACCCTCGGCAACCGCACCCCGCGGGAAGAAGCTTTGCTCGAGGGGTTCCGCAATCTGGCCGAGGCGGAGGGGGAGCCGCCCAAGGTGCTCCACGGTGCGGAGCAGAACAATCCTTTCCCGGAAAAGCTCACCGCCGCGGAGTTCCCGAAATTCGTGACCTTTCCGGACGGTCGTGTGAGGGCCATCGAGAATCCTTACGAACACTGGAAGCTTTTGCGGGATCTCAAGGCCGAGGGCTACCGGGTGGAGCTCACGAAGGAAATCCGCAACGCTTACGGCTGGCCCGAGAACTGGGCCGAAGAGATGCCGGAGGCGGTCCGTCCCTGGGCGCCGGCCAACGACAATCGTCCACGCCGCCGGCCGCCGCCCCGCCGCCGGCGTCCCGCACCGCTTCCCCCGCGACGCGCCGCGTGAGTACCGCCGAGATGCCGAAAACCGTGCCTTCCCTCCTCCTCCGTGCGCTGTCGCTGCTCCTCGTGCTGTTCGCGGCGCCGCCGCTGTCGGCCCAGCCGGCCGTCCTCGAGCTGCGTGCCGCCGACGAGCGCAGCGAGCTCCGCCTCCTGGGCCGCGAGGCGGTGCCGGAGAAATTCGGCGAACCGGCGGCCGAGGGGAGAGTGTTCCTGGTCCTCTACGGGGTGGTTCGGCGGACGGCGGGGGCGCCCGTCCTCTTCCTGGAGCGGGGCGAGGACGCCTTCCGGCTCGCGCTCGCCGACGGTGGCGAGCTCGCCCCCCATCCCCTCACCGCCGACAGTTTCGACGGCTGGTGGGGTGCGGTGGACATGCTGCCGGGAGAGGAGCGGCCCTTCGAGCTGGTTTTCGAGGCCCCGAAGGCGGCGGAGCCGCGGCGGCTGCTGTTCGACGACGGGGAAGGGCGGCTGGTGCTGGAGTTCGGTGCCGAAGAGACGTCCGAGCCGGTTGCGACGCCCGGAGAGGCGAGCGGGTCGCCCGTCGACGAGGAGGGCGAAACGGTTCCGGAAGCCGCCACCGCCGCGGGCTCGTCGACGCCCTCGCCGGTCCCGGCAGCGGAACTGGAACTCGCGGGCGAGATTCCCGAGGTGCCGCCGCCGCCGGCCGTGGCCCGCAACATCGTCACCGTCGAACGGGCACTCGCCGGGATCACCGCCGGAGACGGCCACGAGGCGCTGCGCGACGGCCGGACCGGACCGGATGCTCCCGTCACCCGCGTGGGGCTCGGGGATCCGCTGCTCCTCCGCTTCGTCCGGCCGCTCGGCATCGAGCGGCTGCGCTTCCTCCTCCGGGCTCCGGAGGGGGGCGGTTACCGCTACCGCCTCGAGACCAGTGCCGACGGCGAGGTCTGGGAGCTGCTCGCCGAGCGGACCGACGGCTTCTACGGGGGGCTGCAGGAATTCTCCTTCCCGCCGCGGCCTTTGCGCGCCATCCGGCTGACCGCCACCGCCGCCTCCGAGGGGATCGAGCTTCTGGAGGTTGAGGAATTCGAGGCCTGGAGCCGGGACCATGTCCCGGTTCTGCGGCGCAATCTGGCCTGGGGAGGACACGGTGGCCGGGTTCTCTCCGCCCTGCCGGCGCTCGCGGACCCGGCCCGCGAGCTCTTTCCGCTGGTCAACGGCGGCGACGACCTCTGGGAGGCGCCGGCGGAGGGGCCGGTGGAGCTGGTTCTCGGGTTCGTGGAGAATGCCGCCTTTCTGATCGACGCCGTCGGGCTCCAGCTGCCGGATCCGGCGCGGGCACCCCGCACCGTGGACATCGCGGTCTCGGTCGAGGGTCCCGACCGGGGCTTTCTCGAGCTCGGCAGTTTCCCGGTGACGGTCGAGGACGGGCGGGCGGTGCTGCCCTTCTCCCCTCGCGCCGCCCGCTTCCTGCGGCTCCGGCTGCGACCGGACGCCGGCAGGAGGCTGTTGCTGGGCGACATCGCCGTCTTCGAGGCCGAGGTGGAGGGATACGACTCCCCGTTTCCGGATTTCGTCGCCCTCGAGAGCGAGGCGCCGCCGGCTTCCCGCAACATCGCACTCGCTGCCAACGGCGGCCGGCTCCTCGCGCATCCCGAGATCTTCGACGGATCGCCCGAGCAGCTCAACAACGGGGCGACCAACTGGGAATCGCCGGCGGTGGACGGTCCGGAAGCGGCGTTCCTGTTCCGCTTCCTCGACGGGCGGCGGGCACGGATCGAGGAAGTGCGGCTCCATCTCGACGGCATCGACTGGCCCGGGCGGATCGCGGTGGAGGTGGCGGAGGAGGAGAACGGACCCTACGAGCCGGTGGCCCGGGTGCTCCTGCCGCCGAGCTACGAAGCCTGGCGGGCGGTCCGGTTCGTGCCCGTCGAGGCCCGCTATCTGCGCATTCTCTTCACTCCGGCAGCGGAGGACGGTGGGCGCGAGGTGATCGACGAGATCGCGGTGCTGGAGGACGAGGGCCCGGACTATCTCTCGATCCTCGAGGTGCCCTTCGCCGAGCAGTTGCCCCTCGGCCCGAATCTCGCCCTGGCGCTCCTCGGCGGCGAGATCCTCCGCGCGAGCGCGGTCGAGGAACAGCAGGGCTGGTCACCGCGCCGTCTGATCGACGGGCTGGTCGGCGACGCCTACGGTGGTGCCCGCGGTTCGGTCGGCTGGACGACGCCGCCGCAGCCCGCGATGCCGGTGGAACTCGATCTCCGCCTCGCCGGGGATCGGCCGGCGCGGATCGTCGGTGTGGGGCTCAATCCGAGCTTCAAGACCAAGGCCGCCGGCATTCTGGATACGGATTTCCTGGGTGCCGCGGCCAATCGTCCGCGGGAAGTCGAGATCCTGACCAGTCTCGACGGCGAGAACTGGGAGCCGGCCGGTCGCTTCGAGATGCGCAACCGGGCGGTGCTGCAGACCTTCGCGTTCCCGGCAGCGCGTGAGGCGCGCTTCCTGCGTTTCCGTCTGCTCTCCAATTACGGTGGCGACCGCCTGCAGCTCGGCGAGCTGGAGGTCTACGAGGACCCGACGCTGGACGGTCCCGAAAGCGTCCTCGCCGATCGGCCGCCGAACATCGCCCGTCCCGAGCTCGGCGGAGCGGTGGTCGCCTTCACCGGGCACTACGGCGAATCCTGGATCGGCCGGCTGTTCGACGGCGATCCGGCGAGCTTCTGGTCGCCGGACGAGGGCTGGGTGTTCCCGCAGCGGGTGCGCCTCGCCTTCGCCGGCGACGCCCCGGCCGAGATCGCCGCCCTCGAGATCGTGCCGCGCGATGGCGGCGAGGAGGGCGCCCGGCCGAAGACGGTCCGGTTGCGGCGGATGCTGGAGGACGATCCCTCGGGAAGTTTCGAACTGGTGGGCGAGTTCGAGGCTCCCGAAGGCGCCGGCGTCTGGCGCATCCCCTTCGATCCGCCGCTCGAAGCACGTTACCTGGAACTCTCGATCCTCGCCAATTTCGGTTCCCGCTATCTCAACATCGGCGAACTCCGGGTGCTGGAGGCGGTCCGGGACGGCTACCGATCAGTCCTCGCCCGGGCGCGGGAAGAGGAACTCGCGCGCGGCCGCCGGGCGGTCGAGGCCGCCGGCATGCTGGCCGCCGACCGTGAGGAACGCGAGCCCAACGACGTGCCGGCACAGGCCGGTCCTCTCGCTCTCGGGGAAAGTGTCGCCGGGCGCATCGATCCGGTGGGCGAGCGCGATCATTTCCGGCTGACGGTGACACCGGAGACGCCCCGGCCGCTGCTGCTGGAGCTCCTCGGAGAGCCGCGGCTCAAGACCCGTCTGGAGATCGAGGACAAGGGCGGAGCGACCGTCTTCGCCCTCGATCCCGACCGTTCGCGGCGCGCGTTCGCCGGTTCCATCGATCTCGGCCCGGGCGACCATCTGCTGCGGCTGTTCGAGCCCCGGACCCGGATCGTGCTGCTGGTGGATGTCAGCGGCAGCATGGAGGAGCGGATCGGCGACGCCCGGCGGGCGGTGCTCCGGTACGCCGCCGACGTGCAGCCCCAGGAAGAGGTGGCGATCGTCAAGTTCTCGAGCGCTCCCGAACTGGTCCGGGACTTCACGAGCGACGGCGAAACGCTGGTGGCGGCCGCCCGCGACGCCATCCAGATCGGCGGTGCCACGGCGCTCTACGACGCCTTGGCCATGGCCCTCGACCGGCTCGAAGACTATCCCGGCAACCGCGCGATCGTCCTCCTTTCCGACGGCGCCGACAGCCGTTCCTCCCTCAAGTATCCGGACATCCGCAGGCGGCTCACGGAATCGGGCGTGCGCTTCTACGCGATCGCCCTGGGCGAGGGCATGTGGACGTACAACGATGCCATCGGCAGCACGCCGGGGCGGATGCTCGCCCATCTCGCCCGCGGCACCGGCGGTCGGCGCTATCTCACGCCCTCCTCGAGCGAGCTGCTGCATCTCTACGGGGAGATCGCCCGCGAGCTGCGGACCGGCACCCGTTACCGGCTGCGGATCTCGCCCCCGGCCGGCGAGGGACAGCTCGTCCTGCGCCAGGTCGGTGAGCGGATCGCCGGTGTCGGCACGCCCGACAAGCTGCTGTTCGTCTTCGACGCCTCCGGTTCCATGCGCGGCAGGGACGCGGCCGGCGAGCGGAAGATCCGGGTCGCGCGGCAGGTGCTCAAGAAGCTCGTCGGCGGGTTGCCCGACGAGGTGCGGATCGGGCTCCGGGTATACGGTCATCGCTATCCCCGCGAGCCCAAGGATCGGAGCTGCACCGACACCCAGCTCGTCGTGCCCTTCCAGCGGGTCGACAAGGCGGCCTTCGCCCGTTTCGTCGATTCCATCCAACCCAAGGGGCAGACGCCGATCGGCCTGTCGCTGCGGCAGGTGGCGGAAGACTTCGGCGAGGTGTCCGGCCCCAAGATCGTGGTCCTGATCACCGACGGCGAGGAGACCTGCTCGCCGGATCCGGGCGATCCCGACTATCCTCCGCGGGTGGTGGAGGATCTCCGCGCCCGGGGGCTGGACGTCAAGGTCAACATCGTCGGTTTCGACATCGACAAGGACGAGGTCCGGGCCTTTCTCGCCGATCTCGCGGCCAGCACCGGCGGCGTGTTCTACAGCGCCGCCGACGCGGGCGAGCTCGAGGCGGCGATCGAGGCCGCCCTGCGTACCCCCTACGAGGTCCGCGACCTGCGGGGCGAGGTGATCGCTCGCGGCACCCTCGACGGCGGCCCGGTACGCCTGCCCGCCGGCATCTACCGGGTGGAGGTGGCGGCCGTCGAACCCCTGGTGATCGAGGATGTGGTGATCGAGGCCGGGCGGGCGACCCTGGTCGAGATCGACAAGGAAGGTCGGGAGATCGCCGTCGAGCGCGGCATCGGCGAGATGCTGCCGGAAGTATCGGTCGCCGTGCGATCGCCGGAAACGGCCGGCCGGGTGCCGACCGCCGCCTCGCCGGCGGAGAGCCGCGAGCCGGCTCCGACCCGGGCCGAGCCCGATCGCGCGACCCGCATCGCCGCGCTTCTCGACGAGGCGGAAAGCCTGTTTTCGGCGAACAAGCTGACGACCCCGAAAGGCGCTTCGGCCATCGACCGTTACCGGGCGGTACTGGCCCTCGATCCCGCCAACACCAAGGCCCGGGCGGGAATCGAGCGGATCGTCCAGAAATACGTCGGATGGGCGGAAAAGGCGAGGGAACGAGGCGATGCGGAAAAGGCGCTCTCCTATCTGCGGCGGGCGGTGACCGCCGATCCCGACAGCATCCCGCTGCGCATGCTGCTCGGCATCGATCTGATGGCGGCGGGCCGGGCGGAGGAGGCGATCCGCGAGTTCCGGGCGGCCAAGGAACGGGATCCGTCCTTCACCGCCGCCGATTTCTATCTCGGCGTCGCCTACATGCAGATCGAGGACTATGCGAAGGCCCTCACCTCCCTCGAGCGGGCGGTGGACGACGAGGAATACGGCCCGCGGGCGCGACTGCAACGCGCCTTCGTGCGGCTCCTGCGCAACGAGCACGAGCAGGCCTACGAGGAGGGGGTCGCCGGGCTGCGAGCCAAGGGCGACTGCGAGAGCGGCCCGCTCGACCAGACCTGCACCGATCTGTGGTCGGCGGTGGGCTATGCGCTGCTGGGCATGGAGCGCTACGACGTGGTGGCCGATACGCTGCGCCAGGTTCTCGACTTCGAGCCGATCGGTCCCACCCTCTTCGAGCTGGTGGCGATGGCCCTGCGCGAACAGGGACGGGAGGAGGAGGCCCGCGAGGTGGAGGAACGGGCCGGGGCGCGCGCCGGGGAGTGACCCGCCGATGTCCGTGACGCGCTGGCTGCTGTTGTCGCTGCTGCTGGTCTCGCCGGTCCGCGCCGCGACCCCCGTCGATCCGGAGCTGCGTCGTTTCCCCGGCGAGGTCCGCGTCCTCCTGCCTTTCGGCGAGGAGGTGCTGGTGGCCGGACCGGGTCCCGCCGGAAAGGCCTGGTTCGCGCTTCTCGACGGGAATCTCGGCGAACGTCTGCGCCATGTCTTCGAGGACTGTGGCCGTTGTTCCATCCTCGGCGCGGCGCCCGTGGGCGAGGGGCGGGTCCTGCTGGCGGGTGCCCGGGATCCGCGCGCGGAGGGTCTCGACGAGGGCTGGGCGTTGCTGATCGATGTCGCGACCGGCGAGGTGCTGCGGGAACGCCTTCTCCGCCAGCCGGCCGGCGGACGCTTCCTCGCCGCGGCCGCCGGCTACGGGCGGCTGCTCCTCGCCGGCGAAATGTTCACCGACGCCGGGGCCGGCCTCGACGCCTGGCTCATGGAGCTCGACCCCCGGACCCTGGATCCCCTGGACGAATGGCGTCTGGGGGGGGCGTTGCCGGACGCCGCCGCCGCTATCCTGCCGGTGGCCGGCGACACTTTTCTCGCCGCCGGCTGGAGCTTCAGCGCCGAGACCGGGATGCTGGGCGGCTGGATCGCGCGCTTCGGTCGTGACCCGCGACCGGTCTGGAAGACGGTCCTGGACGGTCCGGAGGCCTTCGATGTGGCGACCCTCCTGCGGACCGACCGGACGAGCGTTCTCGCCTTCGGCCACGAAAGCCGACCCGACGAGGCGACCCGCAGCCTGTTCTTCGACCTGCGGGCGGCGCGCATCGACATCGCGGACGGCCGCCTGCGCGAGCTGGTCGCGTTCCGGGAGCCGGAGACCGATCGCATGGGGGTGGCGATGCTGGCCGGCTCGGGGACGGCCCTCACCCTCGCGATGCGTCAGCGCCATCCGGACGGACCCGACGCGGTCGAGCTCCTGTCCCTGTCGCCGACCGCGGGCTTCCGCAGTCTCGAGGTCTGGCGTGACGGGAACCGGGCCACGGCACCTTCGGTGATGGCCGGCACCGGTGACGGCGGTCTGCTGATCGGTGGCTGGTACCGGCTGGCGGAAGGAGAAGAGGGACCGGGGGGATGGCTCGCCCGGTTCGCGGAGGCCCCGCTCGTTCTCGATCCGCCGGCCGGGGATCTGGTGCTGTTCCTCGACGGGCCGGAGGCCGGGGGACGGCTGCGGGTGATCCTCGAGAACCGGGGCATGACGACGCGCGAGGTGGTGCCCCTGGGTCCCGACAGCGTCTACTGGCTGTCGGCCGGCGAGGTGCCGCCGACGGCGATCGGGGCGATGCCCGGACGTCCACCGGTGGTTCCCGAACCCCCGACGCGCGTATTGCTGGCGCCCGGTGGACGGCTCGAGACCCTCCTCGATCCACCTCCGGGAGTGACGGAGCCACGGGCGGCCTACAGCCCCGATTTCGCGGGCCGCGGCCTCGGCCGGCTGATCGTGAGCGCGCCCCTGTCGGCGGCGGGAGAGTGACGGCGTGTCGGACTTCACCCCCATCGCCTGGATGGTGGCGCGCTGGCTGAACAGCCGCTGGCCGGTCCGCTACACCGTACCGGCGCTGCTGATCCTCGGCCTCCTCGCCGCGGTGCTGGGACCGTCGATCGTGGCCCTGTTCGCCGGCGGCGAATGATGCGTCCGCCGCGATGGCTCCTCGCCGCCGCGGTCTTCGTCGCCGCCCCCGTCGGGGCCGCGGTCGTCTGCCCGGCGGGAGTCGACCGGCTGCCGGGTTTTTCGGGGGAGGTCGCGCTGCCGGTCGCCGAGCGGGCCTTCGCCGCGGCGGCGACCGGCGACGAGCCCGCCTTGCGCGATTTTCTCGAAGCCAACGCGGGGCTGGTCGTCTATCTGGAGCTCGACGTCCGGCGCGCCGATCCGCCGGAGGAACCGGCCTGCATCGGCAATCTCGCCGCCGTCGAGGAGGGAGAGATCCTGCTGCGTCTGCCGGAGGCCGGACTGATCGTCGTCGAAGACCTCGCGAGCGGCGCGCCGCACGCGTCCTGTCAGCCGGATTTCGACGGCTTCCACCTGCGCGGTTTCTTTTTTCTCGAGCCCCCGCCGCCGGTCGCCTCCCTGCCGACCTATCGGCTGGTTCCGATCACGGTCGGAGCGCTCCTCGCCAACCGCAGCGTGCTCTGTCTGCGTCGGCAGCGGTCCCGAGGCGGCGAAAGCCGCTTACCTCGGCGGCGCGGAAGCGATATGTTGGCCGGTGGAGGGAACCGGTCGAAGCGGATTCCCCGACGGAACGGGAGGCGAAAAATCATGTCGCGTTGGACCCGATTGCTGTCCGGTTGTGCGCTGGTCGGCACCCTGCTGGTAGCCGATGCCGCCGGCGCCGGGAAACTCGTCGTCGCCGGGCGCGACGGCGGCTACGGCAAGGCGCTGGCACTCGCCATCGGTGCCTACGAAGCGGCCAATCCGGGGGTCGAGATCGAGCAGCTCGCGTTGCCCTACGGCGGGCTCTACGAGAAGCTCGTCATCAACCTCCGCGAAAAGGCGGGGGGCATCGACGTGGTGATGCTCGACGACACCTGGGCCACCGAGTTCATGGCCAAGGGCTGGCTCGCCGAGATGGGAGAAGCGGATCCCGATTTCGTGGCTCCCGCGGTGGCCGTCTCGCGCTATCCGTATCCCGACGGCACGCTCTTCGCCCTGCCGTTCGTCGGCAACGTCGAGCTCTTCGCCTGGCGCCGCGACCTGTTCGAGAAATACGGGCTCGAGCCGCCGACCACATGGACGCTCGTGCGGCGGGCGGCGGCGGTGATCGACGAGCGGGAGGAAGGCGTCGACGGGGTGGTCTTCCGCGGCGTCAAGGGCAACCCGATCGTCACCGGCTTCCTGCCGATCCTCTGGTCCTTCGGCGGCCGCATCGTCGATGCCGAGGGCAACGCCGATCTGATGACGCCGGAAAGCCTGGAGGCGCTCGAGTTCTGGCTGTCCCTCGCGGGGTACGCGCCGGAGGGTGTCGAGACCTACAACGCCAGCGAGGTGCGCGACGCGCTGCAGCAGGGCAGGGTCGCGATGAGCATCGAGCTCTGGCCGTCCTGGGCACCCGCCCTCGACGATCCCGCCGTTTCCAAGGTGGCGGGTCTCGTCGAGATCAACGCCGCCCCCGGCGAGAAGACCGGCCCGGCACCGATGCTCGGCACCTGGCTCCTTGGGGTCGCCGCCGATGCGCCGAACGCCGAGGAGGCGAAGAAGTTCGTCGCCTTCGTCACCTCGCCCGAGATGCAGAAGCGGATCGCCCTCGAGATCGGCATTCCGCCGACCCGGGCCAGCGTCTACGGCGACGCCGATGTCGTGGCCGAGTACCGCTGGTACCCGAACCAGCGGGAAGCCCTGATGAACGCCCGGCCGCGGCCGCGAATCACCCGGTGGTCGAAGGTGGAAGCCATCCTCGGCGACTATCTCCAGCTCGCCCTGATCGGCGCGATGGCCCCCAAGGACGCGCTGGCCGAGGCCCAGGCGCGGATCGAACGCGCGCTTCGGCGCTGAGCGCGGCGAAGGCGGGCGTCCCCCCGGGGCGCCCGCACCGCCTTCCCGGATGCGGCGCACTCCGGCGCTCACCCTTCTGCTGCTGCTGGCCCCCGCGCTCCTGCTGATCGGTCTGCTCGCCCTCTATCCGATCCTGCGGGTGCTGGCGCTGTCGCTGTTCCGCACCGAATACGGGTTCGCGGACGCGAGTTTCGTCGGCCTCGCCAACTACGCCGATCTCCTGAGCGACCGCTTCTTCCGCCGGGCGACCTGGAACACGATCGTCTTCACCCTGCTGGCCACCTTCTTCGAGGTCGGTCTCGGCCTGCTGCTCGCCCTCCTGTTCGACCGGCGCTTTCCCGGTCGGCGCTGGCTGACGCCGGCGGTGGTCTTTCCCTTCGTGCTGTCCACGATGGTGGTCTCCGCCATCTGGCGGGCCTGGTTCCATTTCGACTACGGCTTTCTGAACAATCTGCTCCGGGCCGTCGGTCTGCCGCCGGTCGCATGGCTCTTCGACCCCGACCTCGCCCTGCTTTCGATCGTCCTGGTCGACGTCTGGCAGACGACACCGATCGCCTTTCTGGTTCTCCTCGCGGGTCTGCAGGCGATCCCCGGGGAGGTCGTCGAGGCGGCGCGGCTCGACGGCGCGGGCCGGCTGCAGATCCTGCGTCACATCCTCCTCCCCCTGCTTTCCGGTCATCTGATGCTGGCGGCCCTGCTGCGGACGATCGAGAGCTTCAAACTGTTCGACAAGGTCTTCGCGCTCACCGGCGGCGGTCCCGGCAACGCCACCGAGACCCTCTCCCTGAACGTCTACCGTTCGGCCTTCCGCTTCGCCGAAGTGGGTTACGCCTCGGCGGCGGCGAGCATCATGCTGGTCGTCGCGGCCCTGCTCGCGGCTCTCTACGCGTTCCGGATCCTCCGCGGAGACCGCCGGTGAGACGGCTGTTGCGGGACGGTCCGCCGCTGCTCGCGGCTCTCCTGGTGGCGGGGATCGCCCTCGCCCCCATCGCCTGGATGGTGGCGACCTCCTTCAAGCCGCCGGGCGAGTACGTGTCGACCTCGCTCCGTTTCTGGCCCGGAGCGCCGACCCTCGCCCACTACGAGGAACTCTTCGCCGAGGGGTTCCTGCGACGTCTCGCCAATTCGCTGCTGGTCACCGCCGGCAGCACGGCCCTCGCCATCCTGGCGGCCTTCCCGGCCGCCTATGCGCTGGCGCGGCTGCGCTTCCCGGCGCGGTTCGACATGGTCTTCCTGCTGCTCGTCCTGATCGTCAAGCTGCTGCCGCCGATCGTCGTCGCCGTCCCCCTGTTCCAGATCCTGCGCGGTCTCGGACTGCTCGACAGTCTGGCCGGGCTGGTGCTGGCCTATCAGGTCTACACGCTTCCGTTCGCCATCTGGATGTTGCTGGGCTTCGTCCGGGAAGTGCCCTTCGAGCTCGAGGAGGCCGCCATGCTCGACGGCGCCGGGCTCGGTCGGCGGCTGCTGCTCGTCGTCGCCCCGGTGATGCGGGCGGGGATCGCCGCGACCGCGGTGTTCGTGGCGGTGCTCGCCTGGAACGAGTTCCTGTTCGCGCTGCTGTTCATCCAGACCCCCTCGCGTTTCACCCTGCCGGTGTGGATCGCCACCTTCATTACCGAGGACGAGACCTTCTGGGGCAAGCTGATGGGTATCGGCCTTCTCTCCTCCCTTCCGGTGATGGTCGGGATCGGCTACCTGCAGCGCTGGCTGGTGGCCGGCTTCGGCGGCCGCGGCTGAGCTTCAGGAGGGATGTACGGGACGGGGCCCGGCCATCTCCCCGAGCAGCGCCACGACACGGCGCATCACGGCGTCGAACATCGCCACGGTCAACCGGCCGGTGTTCACGTTGTAGCGGGAGCAGTGGTAGCTTGAGACCAGCAGCGTGCCGTCCGGCAGCCGGTGGCTGCGGTCGTGGCCGAAGGCGAAATCGTGCAGCCGGCAGCCGAACACCCGCAGCACCGAATCATGGGCGATCCGCCCGAGGGAAAGGACGAGCCGCGGCCGCGGGGCCACGAGCAGTTCCTCGCGCAGATAGGCACGGCAGGCCGCGATCTCCTCGGCGGTCGGCTTGTTGCGGGGTGGCACGCAGCGCAGGGCGTTGGTGATCCGGCAGCCCGTCAATTCCAGTCCGTCGTCCGGACGGGCCTCGTAGCGGCCGCGGGCGAAGCCGTGGCGCAGCAGCGCCGGATAGAGGATTTCCCCGGCGTAATCGCCGGTGAAGGGACGACCGGTGCGATTGGCCCCGGCGACCCCCGGGGCGAGACCGACGATCAGGAGAGCGGCAGCCGGATCACCGAAGGAAGGAACCGGCGCATTGTGCCATTCCGGATGACGCCGGCGATTGGCTTCCCGGTAGGCGACGAGGCGCGGACAGAGTGGACAGTCGCGCGGGGGCTCCGCACGTCGGCGGCGGTCAGCCGCCATGATAGGAATGCGGCTCGTCCTCCTCGTCCTCGTAGTCCTCGTCCTCGTAGTCCTCGGCCACCGGCAGACTGCTCGTGTTGTCCGCGGGCCGTGCGTGGCTCCGCTCGATCGCCGGCCGCAGTTCGGCGAGATCGAGGAAGAAGTCGGCCTGGCGGCGGAGCTCGTCGGCGACCATCGGTGGCTGGGTGCGGATCGTGCTCACCACCGTGACCCGGACGCCGCGCCGCTGCAGCGCCTCGATCAGGCGGCGGAAATCGCCGTCCCCGGAGAACAGGACGACATGCTCCACATGGGCGCCCATTTCCATGGCGTCGACCGTGATCTCGACGTCCATGTTGCCCTTGTATTTGCGCCGGCCGAGGGGCTGGGCGTATTCCTTCAACGGCTTGGTCACCATGGTGTAGCCGTTGTACTCCAGCCAATCGACCAGCGGCCGGATCGGCGAGTATTCCTGCTCGTCGAGCAGCGCGGTATAGTAGTACGCGCGGAGCAGGCGGCAGTCGGTGGAGAAATTGGTCAACAAACGGCGGTAATCGATATCGAAACCGAGGGCGCGTGCGGCCTGATACAGATTGGCGCCGTCGATGAAGAGTGCGACCCGTTCGTAAGGTTCGCAGTGGTGGATGGGCTCCTCGGCCATTGTCAGTCCCCTGCCCGAAAAAACGTAATGCCGCGGTATTAACGCCGGAACTCGGGTTTGTCAGCTCCGGAGTTCGGGTGACGGACGAATGTGATCGTCGGTGACCCCGCCGGCAAGGGGCGATCGTTGCTTGCCGTGCTGCGATGCGGTACCTATCTGGAAATCGCCTGGCAAGCCGCGGAGCAGATTATGGCACGGATTACCGTAGAGGACTGTATCGAGCGGGTGGCCAACCGGTTCGAGCTGGTCATGCTGGCCGCCCAGCGCGCCCGTGACATCTCGGCCGGCGCCCCGCTCACCGTCGACCGCGACAACGACAAGAACTCGGTGGTCGCGTTGCGGGAGATCGCCGAGGGGACGATCGATCTCGATCATCTGCGCTACGAGCTGATCTACGGTCTGCGCCGCTACGTCGAGGCCGAACCCGAGGAGCCGCAGGATCTCGAGCAGGAGCTCGAGGCGCTGCTGCCGACCGGCGAGTTCGGCATGGAGCAGAGTGAAACGCTGCCGCCGCTGCCGGAAGGCGAATCCTACGCCGAGTTCGACGTCACCGACCGCGACTGAGGGCGCGGTCCGGGGAAGGGGATGGCGCCATGCCCGGTGAGCCCGTGCTCGACGAGGTGAGGGCCGCCGAGGTTCCCCGGAAAGCCGAGGCCGCACGGCATCCGCCGGCGCGGCGGCCGATCATGCGGCAGTACGAGCTCGTCGAGCTCGTGCGCTCCTACGATCCGGACGTCGACGAGGATCTGCTCAACCGCGCCTACGTCTTCGCCATGAAGGCCCACGGCAGCCAGCTACGGGCCTCGGGCGATCCCTATTTCCACCATCCGGTCGAGGTCGCCGGTATTCTCGCCCAGTACCGGCTCGATTCGGCGACCATCGCGACCGGCCTCCTCCACGACGTGGTGGAGGACACGGGCGTGTCCATCGAAGAGATCGCGCGTCTCTTCGGCCGGACGGTGGCACGCCTCGTCGACGGGGTCACCAAGCTGCACAAGCTGCAGCTCCAGTCGGTCCACAGCGCCCAGGCGGAGAACTTCCGCAAGCTGCTGCTGGCGATGTCCGACGACATCCGGGTGCTGCTGGTCAAGCTCGCCGACCGCCTGCACAACATGCGGACCCTCCATTTCATCCGCGAGCCCGAGCGTCGCCGGCGGATCGCCGCCGAGACGATGGAAATCTACGCTCCGCTCGCCGAGCGGATCGGCATGGAACGGATGAAGGCGGAGCTCGAGGATCTGGCCTTCGCCGAGCTCTGGCCGGACGCACGTGCCGGCATTCTGCACCGGCTCGAGCATCTTCAGCGGGACGAGACCGGGCTCGTCGAGCGCATCGTCGCCGAACTCCGGAAGGTGCTGGCGGACGCCGGCATCGAGGCGCGGATCTACGGCCGCGAGAAATCGCCGCTGTCGATCTGGCGCAAGATGCAGCGCAAGAACGTGAGCTTCGAGCAGCTCTCGGACATCATGGCCTTCCGCATCATGGTCGGCAGCGTGGCCGAATGCTACGCTGCGCTCGGCGTCATTCACGGCGCCTATGCGATGCTTCCGGGGCGCTTCAAGGATTTCATCAGCACCCCCAAACCCAACGGCTACCGTTCGCTGCACACCACCGTCATCGGCCCGCTGCAGAAGAAGATCGAGATCCAGATCCGCACCCGGGAAATGCACGAGGAGGCGGAACTGGGGGTGGCCGCGCACTGGGCCTACAAGCAGGGCGAACAGGTCACCGAAGGTCGCCGCTACCGCTGGATCCGTGAACTCCTCGAAATCCTCGAGCACGCGCCGGAGCCGGACGAGTTTCTCGAGAACACCAAGCTCGACCTCTATCGGGATCAGGTGTTCTGCTTCACGCCCCGGGGCGATCTCATCGTCCTGCCGCGGGGCGCCACACCGGTCGATTTCGCCTACGCCGTCCACTCCGAGATCGGCGATCATTGCACCGGTGCCAAGGTGGACGGGCGCATGGTGCCGCTGGACACCCGTCTCGAGAACGGCGATCAGGTGGAGATCCTGACGAGTCCGCGGGCCGCGCCGACCCCGGAATGGGAGCGCTTCGTCGTCACCGGCAAGGCGCGGGCCCGGATCCGCCGCTATCTCCGCATCCAGCAGCGCGATTTCTTCATCGCCCGGGGGCGGGAACTGGTGCAGCGGCTGGCCAGGAACGAGCGGGTGCAGATCACCGAAAAGCAGCTCGATCAGGCGCGCCAGGCGTTCCAGTACAAGGGCCTCGACGATCTCCTGGCAGCGGTCGGCGAGGGCCGGCTCGCCGCCCGGCTGGTGCTGGAGGCGGCGCGTCCCGAGCTGAAACGGCCGCGTCGCAGTGCCGCCAAGGTGATCCCCTTTCCGCGCGGCTCGAAGCTCGCGCGGCCGGTACCGGAGCCCACCGACAGCCCGATCATCGGTCTGCCCAGCGGCATCGCCTTCCAGTTCGCCGGCTGTTGCCACCCGATCCGCGGCGACGAGATCGTCGGCGTCATCAGAACCGGTCGCGCGGTCAACATCCATCGCCGGGATTGCCGGGTCCTGCGGAAGGTGGCGGACCGGGAGCACCGCCTCGTCGAACTCGCCTGGAATACGCGCGGCAGCGCCCCGCGAGCCGCCGCCCGGCTGCGCATCCTCGCCGTCAACCGGCCGGGGGTACTGGGGACGATCAGTACCACCATCGGCCAGCAGGGCGGCAACATCACCGATGTCAAGTTCGGCCGCCGCAATCCCGATCTCTACGAACTCTTCGTCGATATCGAGGTGGACGGGGTGGAGCAACTCGATCGGCTCAAGGCGGCGCTGCGGATGTCTTCGGCGGTCACCGCGGTGGAGCGCATGAGTGGCTGAGCCGGTGGTCACCGGCGCCGCCGAGCGGGACGCCGTACTGGCGGAGTTCCGGGCGGCGGGCGCCCTGCTCGAAGGTCATTTCATCCTCAGTTCGGGGCGGCACAGCCCCGTCTATCTGCAATGCGCCCGGCTGCTCGTCGATCCAGCGCGGGCGGCGCGTCTGGTCGCCCGCCTGCGGGAGCCGCTCGCCGCCCGGCGACCGGAGATCGTGGTGGCGCCGGCGATGGGCGGGATCATCGTCGGCTACGAGCTGGCCCGGCAGCTCGGCTGCCTGTCGATGTTCGCCGAACGGGTCGAGGGGCGGTTCGTACTGCGGCGCGGTTTCGCCATCCCGGCCGGCGCCCGGGTGGCGATCGCCGAGGATGTGGTGACCACCGGCCTTTCCACCCGTGAATGCATCGCCTGCGTTCGGGAGCAGGGTGGCGAGGTGGTGGTCGCCGCCTGCCTCGTGGATCGGAGCGGCGGCACCGCCGAGGTCGGGGTGCCGCTGGTCGCGCTCCTCGCCCTCGATCTGCCGAGCTACGCGCCCGAGGAAATCCCGTCGGAACTGGCCGCCATTCCGCCGGAGAAGCCCGGCTCCCGCGATCTGCCCCGCGGTTGAACGTCACCACGCGATGGGCTTGCCGGACCATCAACTTACAGTTTAATCTCCCCTCCATATTCCCAGCGGGAGAGACTCGATGGGTCGGGGAACGGCCTCCAGCCTGCGCACCGCGCGCGTGCAGACCATCGCCCTGCTCGGTCTCGAAGCGGTGGAGGTCGAGGTGGAGGTCCAGATCAGCCCCGGCCTGCCGGCCTTCACCATCGTCGGGCTGCCCGACAAGGCGGTGGCCGAGAGCCGGGAACGGATCCGGGCGGCGCTGGGCGCCATGGGGCTGGCCCTGCCGACCCGCCGCATCACCGTCAATCTGGCGCCGGGCGATCTCGCCAAGGAAGGCAGTCATTACGATCTGCCCATCGCCCTCGGGCTGCTGGCGGTGATGGGGGCGATCCCCGCCGATGCCTGCGACGGTTGCATCGTTCTCGGCGAACTGGCCCTCGACGGTGCCATCCGGCCGGTCGGTGGCGTCCTTCCGGCGGCTTTGGCGGCGGCACGCCGGGAGTGGGGGTTGATCTGTCCCGAGGCCTGCGGCGGCGAAGCGGCCTGGCTCGCCGATGCGGTCCCGATCGCCGCCCCTTCGAGTCTCCTCCAGCTCGTCAACCACATCCGCGGCGATCAGGTGCTGGCGCCGCCGAAGGCGGGACTCGTGGAGGAGGCCCCCGACTATCCCGATCTCGCCGATGTCAAGGGGCAGGAAACCGCCAAGCGGGCGCTCGAGATCGCCGCCGCGGGCGGCCACAATCTGCTGATGGTGGGGCCGCCCGGCAGCGGCAAGTCGATGCTGGCCGCGCGTCTCGTGGGACTGCTTCCGCCACTCTCCCCGGAAGAGGTGCTGGAAGTGGGGATGATCCGCAGCGTCGGCGGCCGCCTCGTCGGTGGCCGCCTGTCGCGCGCCCGTCCGTTCCGGGCACCTCATCACGGCGCTTCGATGGCCGCCATGGTGGGCGGCGGCAGCAACGTGCGGCCGGGCGAGGTTTCGCTGGCCCACAAGGGAGTCCTGTTCCTCGACGAGCTTCCGGAATTCGCCCGCAACGTGCTGGAGGCCCTGCGCCAGCCCATGGAGAGCGGGCGGGTGAGTATCGCCCGGGCCAGCCTCCATGTGACCTATCCCGCCCGGTTCCAGCTCGTGGCGGCGATGAATCCCTGCCGCTGCGGTCATCTCGACGATCCCGCCCTGGCCTGTCCCCGGGCACCGCGCTGCGCGGCCCAGTATCAGAGCCGGATCTCCGGTCCGCTGTTCGACCGCATCGACATCCATATCGAGGTTCCGGCCGTCTCGCCCGGCGATCTCGCGCTGCCGCCGCCGACCGAAGGCAGCCGGGAGGTGGCGGCCCGGGTGGCGGAGGCCCGTGAACTGCAGAAGCGGCGTCTCGCCGCCCGCGGGCGTCCCGATCTTTCGCTGAACGCCGAACTCGATGGCGAGCTGCTCGCCGAGCTCGCCCCCCTCGACGGGACCGCCGGGGAGATGCTGCGCCGGGCCGCGGAGCGGCTGCGGCTCTCGGCCCGGGCCTATCACCGCATCATCCGGGTCGCCCGGACGATCGCCGATCTCGATGGTGCCGAGACGATCGGCCGGCCCCACATCGCCGAAGCCATCGCCTATCGGCGCCGCGCCCCCTCGCCGCGCTGACACGCCGCCCCTTGCTCTCGCCGGCGGCTCGGCTAAGTCTCTCTCTGCCCGGCAACGCCCGCTATCAGAGAGGAGCCATGTCCGCGCTCAGGCTCGGGGTGAATATCGATCACGTGGCGACGCTGCGCAACGCCCGCGGCGGCGAGCATCCCGATCCGGTCCGCGCCGCCCGCCTGGTCCGCGAGGCCGGAGGGCAGGGGATCACCGCCCATCTGCGCGAGGATCGGCGCCACATCACCGATGCCGACGTCGAGCGGCTGGCGAGGGAGTGCGATCTGCCCCTCAATCTCGAGATCGCCGCCACCGAGGAAATGCAGCGGATCGCCCGCCGGGTGCGGCCCCATGCCTGCTGCATCGTTCCCGAGCGGCGCGAGGAACGGACCACCGAAAGCGGTCTCGACGTGATCGGTGCCGAAGCCCGCCTGCGACCCTTCGTGGCCGCTCTCGCCGAGTGCGGCATCCGCGTCTCCCTGTTCGTCGATCCCGATCCGGAGCAGCTCGAGGCGGCGAGGCGGGTCGGAGCACCGGTCGTCGAGCTCCACACCGGCAGCTACTGCGAGGCCACCGGCGAGGCCCGCGAGCGGGAGCTCGAGCGGCTGGTACGGGCCGCCGCCCGTTGCCGGCAGCTCGGCCTCGAATGCCATGCCGGTCACGGGCTCACCTACGCCAATGTCAAGCCGGTCGCGGCCATCCCCGAGATCGTCGAACTCAACATCGGTCACTATCTGATCGGCGAGGCGGTGTTCGTCGGTTTCCTCGAGGCGGTGCGGACCATGCGCCGGCTGATGGACGAGGCCCGCGCGGCATGATCATCGGCATCGGCAGCGATCTGATCGACATCCGCCGCATCGAACGGACCCTCGAGCGCTTCGGCGAACGCTTCACCCGTCGGGTGTTCACCGAGACGGAACGGGCCAAGGCCGAGCGCCGGCTCCGTCGGGCGGACACCTACGCCAAGCGCTACGCCGCCAAGGAAGCCTGTGCCAAGGCCCTCGGCACCGGCTTCCGGCGGGGCGTCTACTGGCGCGACATCGGGGTCGTCAACGCGCCGTCGGGCAAGCCCGGCTTGGCGCTCACCGGTGGGGCCGCGGCGCGTCTCGCCGAGATCACGCCGCCCGGCATGCGGCCCCGGATCGAACTCACCCTCACCGACGAGCCACCGATCGCCCAGGCGATCGTCGTCATCAGCGCCGTACCGGCGCGCTGACCTCGCCCATGGCTGCCGGCTTTACCTGGGTCCGGCCGTCCTTTAGGCTGACCCGCCGCGACCGCCGTCCAGGCCGGCACCGCACCGGGCCTCGAGGCTCCCGAGAACCGACGTTCACATGGCGAACCAGATGAACAAACCCTTGAGCATGGCGGAAAAGAAATCCGGAGGCTTTCTCGAGACGGTGCGGACCCTGATCTACGCCGTCGCCATCGCCCTCGTCGTCCGCACCTTCGCCTACGAGCCCTTCAACATCCCTTCGGGATCGATGAAGCCCACCCTGCTGGTCGGCGATTATCTCTTCGTCTCCAAGTTCTCCTATGGGTACAGTCGCTACTCCCTGCCGCTCAGCCTCCCGCTCTGGTCGGGACGGATCTTCGCCCGCCTCCCGGAACGCGGCGACGTGGTCGTCTTCAAGCTCCCGTCCGACAATCGGACCGACTACATCAAGCGGGTCGTGGGGCTGCCCGGTGATCGCATCCAGGTGAAGAGCGGCATCCTCTGGGTCAACGGCGAGCCCGCGAAGATGGAGCGGATCGGCGAGTTCGTGGAGCCCGGCAGCAGCGACCGGGGGACCGTCTATCGCGAGACGCTGCCCGGTGACGGCAGCCATCTGGTGATGGATCTCACCCCCTTCGGCCGGCTCGACAACACCGAGGTCTACGAGGTCCCACCGGGGCACATCTTCGTGATGGGCGACAACCGCGACAACTCCCTCGACAGTCGGGTCGCCCATGTCGGATTCGTGCCGGTGGAAAACCTCATCGGCCGGGCCGAGATCCTGTTCTTTTCGGTCGACGGCAGTGCCGAGTGGTGGGAGTTTTGGAAGTGGCCCTGGGCGATCCGCTACGATCGCCTGTTCCAGCCCATCGAGTGACCGCGGTCGGCATGAAGCGCCGCCGGAACGGAGCCGAAGCGCCGGCGGGGAGCGGGTTCGCGGGCCTCGAGGAGCGGCTGGGACACCGGTTCGGCGATGTCGCTCTGCTCGAGGAGGCGCTGACCCACGCCAGCCTCGCCGGCGGCCGCCACCGGCGGGGACGGCGACCGCGCAGCAACGAACGGCTGGAGTTCCTCGGCGACCGGGTTCTCGGTCTGGTCGTCGCCCGGCTTCTGCTGGAACGCTTTCCGGGCGACGACGAGGGGGCGCTGGGGGCGCGGCTCAGCCATCTCGTGAACCGGGAGACCCTGGCCGAGGTCGCCCGCGAGCTCGGCCTCGCCGCCTGGCTGCGTCTGTCGCGCGGCGAGGAGGGGTCGGGGGGACGGACCAATCCCGGAATTCTCGCCGACTGTCTCGAAGCGGTGATCGGCGCCCTGTTCATCGACGGCGGTCTGGCGGCCGCCGAGCGGTTCGTCCGCGACCGCTGGAGCGCACGGGTGGACGCTCTGCGGGCACCGCCGCGCGACGCCAAGACGAAGCTTCAGGAATGGGCGCAGGGGCATGGTCTTTCGCGCCCGACGTACCATCTCAAGGGAGCGGCGGGACCCGATCACGCGCCACGCTTTCTGGTCGAGGTCTCTGTCGAGGGATTGCCGCCGGCGATCGGCGAAGGCGGCTCCAAGCGGGCCGCCGAGCAGGCTGCGGCCCGCCGGCTTCTGGAACGTATCGGGACAGCGGAAAAATGAGCGACAGCAAGCGCCGGGCCGGCTTCGTCGCGGTTCTCGGCGCGCCCAACGTCGGCAAGTCGACGCTGGTGAACCGGCTGGTCGGGACCAAGGTGTCGATCGTCTCGCCGAAGGTGCAGACCACCCGCCGGCGGATCATCGGCATCACCATCCGCGGCGACAGCCAGATCATGTTCGTCGACACGCCGGGCATCTTCCGGCCCCAGGGTGGCCGCAGGCTCGAAAGGGCGATGGTCGAGGCCGCCTGGTCGGCGGCCGGCGACGCCGATCTGGTCCTGGCCGTGATCGACGCGCGGCGCGGTCTGGATGGTCCCGCCAGGGCGGTGTTCGATGGCCTTTCGCGGACCCGCGTGCCGCGGTTCCTGGTGGTCAACAAGATCGATCTCGTCGAGCGGCGGGCCGAGCTGCTGCCGCTCGTCGACGAGGCCGCACGGGCGATCGAGGTCGCCGCCGTATGGCTCGTCTCGGCGCGAACCGGCGACGGCTGCGAAGACCTCCTGGGGGCGGTCGCGGCGAAGATGCCGGAAGGGCCCTGGCTCTACCCCGAGGATCAGCTCACCGACCTGTCCTCGCGGGCGCTGGCGGCGGAGATCACCCGCGAACAGGTCTTCCTCCAGCTCGAGCAGGAACTGCCCTACGCCATCACCGTGGAGACCGAGGGCTGGACGGAAAGTCCCGACGGCGGGGAGATCCGCATCGACCAGACGATCTACGTGATGCGCGACAGCCAGAAGGCGATCGTTCTCGGTCGGGGCGGTCGGCGCATCAAGGCGATCGGCGAGCGGGCGCGCCGGGAACTCGAGCGGCTGTTCGAGGCCCGGGTCCATCTCTTCCTGTTCGTCAAGGTGCGGCCACGCTGGCAGGACGATCCCGAGCGCTACGGCGAGATGGGCCTCGATTTTCCGGGCTGAGCCCGGCGGATGTGCGCGCGATGGACTGGCAGGACGAAGGAATCGTGCTGAGTGCCCGCAGGCACGGCGAGCGCGACGCCCTCCTGTCGCTGTTCACCTACGAGCACGGACGTCACCTGGGGCTGGTCCGTGGCGGTGCCGGCCGGCGGGCACGGCCTCTCCTGCAGCGGGGCAACCGCCTTTCCTGCCGGTGGCGGGCGCGGCTGAGCGAACATCTCGGCAGCTACATGATCGAACCCCTCCGGCTGTTCGCCGCCACGGTGCTGGACGATGCCCTGCTGCTCGCCAGCCTCGATTCGGCCTGCGGGCTGCTCGATGCCGGTCTCGGCGAACGCGACCCCCATCCCGCGCTCTACGCGCCGCTTCTCACCCTCTTCGAAAAGCTGGCGGCGCGGGCCGAGGATTGGCCGCAGAGCTACGTCCGCTTCGAGTTGCTGCTGCTGGCGGAACTCGGCTTCGGGCTCGATCTCGAGCGCTGCGCCGTCACCGGAGGTCGGGAGGATCTCGCCTATGTCTCGCCACGGACGGGCCGGGCGGTGAGCCGGGCGGCGGCCGGGGAATGGGCGCCCCGTCTGCTGCCGCTGCCCGCCTTCCTGCTCGGTGGGGAGAAGGCGAGCGAGGGGGAGATCGCGCAGGGGTTGAGGCTTGCCGGACATTTCATCCGCCGGCATATCCTCGCCCCGACGGAACGTCCGCTGCCGGCGGCACGCGAGCGTTTCGCCGATCTCTGGCAGCAGCGGATGGAGGAGAAGGGAAAGGCATGACCGAGGCAGCCGCCGTCCGGCCGATCGCCCTCAGGGATGCGTTGCGCGAGCGCTATCTGGCCTACGCGCTCTCCACCATCACCGCCCGCTCGCTGCCGGACGTGCGGGACGGGCTGAAACCGGTCCAGCGGCGGCTTCTCTACGCGATGCTCCAGCTCCGGCTCGATCCGGCGGCCGGTTTCAAGAAATGTGCCCGTGTCGTCGGCGATGTCATCGGCAAGTATCATCCGCACGGGGATGCCGCCGTCTACGATGCGCTGGTCCGACTCGCCCAGGATTTCGCCCAGCGCTATCCCCTCGTGGAGGGGCAGGGGAATTTCGGCAACATCGACGGCGACAACGCCGCCGCCATGCGCTACACGGAGGCGCGCCTCACCGAGGTGGCGCGGGCCATTCTCGAGGGAATCGACGAGGACACGGTCGAGTTCCGCGCCAACTACGACGGCACCGATCGCGAGCCGGAGGTGCTGCCCGCCGGCTTTCCGAATCTGCTGGCCAACGGTGCCTCGGGCATCGCCGTCGGGATGGCCACCAGCATCCCCCCGCACAATGCCGGTGAAGTGCTGCGGGCGCTCGCCTGGATGGCGGAACGTCCGGCCGACGCCCCCCTGCCGTCGGCGACCGAACTCCTCGAGTTCGTCGCCGGACCGGATCTGCCCACCGGCGGCGTGCTGGTGGAAGATCGGCAGCGGCTCGTCGAGGCCTACACGACGGGGCGTGGCAGCTTCCGGCTGCGCGCCCGCTGGCGGCGCGAGAATCTGTCCCACGGTCAGTACCAGATCGTCGTCGAGGAAATCCCCTATCAGGTCCAGAAGGCGCGGCTGGTCGAGCGGATGGCCGATCTCCTCGCCCGCAAGAAGCTGCCGTTGCTGGCCGATCTGCGCGACGAATCGGCGGAGGAGGTCCGGCTCGTGCTCGTTCCCCGATCCCGGACCGTCGATCCGCGCTTGCTGATGGAACAGCTTTTCCGGCTCACCGAGCTCGAGGTCCGGCTGTCGCTCAACATGAACGTCCTGGACGCCGCCGGGGTACCGCGGGTGATGAGTCTCGCCGAAGTGCTGGACGCCCATCTCCGGCATCGGATGGAGGTGCTGATCCGCCGCTCGCGGTTCCGTCTCGGCCGCATTCTCGACCGGCTGGAGCTGGTCGAAGGCTATCTCCGGATCTTCCTCGACATCGACCGCGTGATCCGGATCATCCGGGATCACGACGAACCGAAGGCGGAGCTGATGCGCGTCTTCACGCTCTCCGAGCGGCAGGCCGAGGCGGTCCTCGATCTGCGGCTCAGGAATCTCCGCAGGCTGGAGGAGGCGGCGCTCGCGAAGGAGCGCCGGAAGCTCCTCGCGGAACGGCGCGAGCTGGAGCGGCTGCTCGCCGACGAGGGGGCGCGACGGCTCCGTCTCGCCGAGGAATACCGGGGCCTCGCCGCCCGTTTCGGCGAGGGCGAGCTCGGGGCGCGCCGCACCAGTCTCGAGGCGGCGCCCGAGATCGACGAGACGGCACTCGAGGCGCCGGTCGACAAGGTGGCGACGACCGTCGTCTGTTCGGCCAAGGGCTGGATCCGCGCGCTCCGCGGGCACATCGGGGATCCCGGGGAGATCCGCTACAAGGAGGGCGATCGCGAGCGGTTCGTCCTCCATCTCCAGAGCACCGACCGTCTGCTGCTCTTTTCCTCGGACGGACGCTGCTACACCCTGCGCGTCGATCGCCTGCCGAGCGGTCGCGGCCACGGCGAGCCGGTGAGCCTCGCGATCGATCTCGCCGAGGGGACGGAAATCGTCGCTCTCTTCGGCCACCGTCCGGGTGGATGGCTGCTCCTCGCGAGCCGCGCCGGCCGCGGCTTTCTCGTCCGCGAGGAGGAGCTGCTGTCGCAGACGCGGGCCGGGCGCCAGGTGATGACGGTGAAGGGGGACGACCGGCTGCATCGCGTGGTACCGGCGGAGGGCGATCATCTGGCGGTGGTGGGGAGCAATCGCAAGCTCCTCGTGTTCCCGCTCGAGGAGCTGCCGCGGATGAGCCGGGGACGGGGTGTGATGCTGCAGCGCTACCGGGACGGGCATCTCGCCGACGTCAAGGTGTTCCGTCTCGAGGAGGGGCTGAGCTGGCCCACCGGCTCGCGTACCCGCACCCTCACCGATCTCGCCGGCTGGCTGGGGAAACGGGGGCAGGCGGGGCGCATGGCACCGACCGGGTTTCCCCGCGGGAACCGCTTCTCCCGGTGACCGATACCGTATGGTCCGTTCACCCGATGCGCGATCGTCACTGTACGAGACGCCCACCGGTGCGCTAAGACCCCGGGCGTCTCGCCGGACGATGGAAAGCGACGGGGAAGGACATGGGTGCGTTCAAGGAACCGCATGGCGGCAAACTGATCGATCTCTATTTGTTCGAGCGCGAGGCGGAAGAGGAGAAGACCCGGCTCGCCGGATATCCGTCCTGGGATCTCACGCCGCGTCAGATCTGCGATCTCGAGCTGCTGCTCTGCGGCGCCTTCTCGCCCCTCGAGGGCTTCATGGGGCAGGCCGACTACGATCGGGTGGTCGAGGAGATGCGGCTCGCCGACGGCCTCCTCTGGCCCATTCCCATCACCCTCGACGTGGACCGCGAGTTCGGCGAGAAGATCGAGCCCGGCCGGCGGATCGCCCTCCGGGATCCCGAGGGGGTTCCGCTCGCGGTGCTCGAGGTGACCGACCGTTTCACGCCCGACCGCCGACGCGAGGCGCGGTCGGTCTACGGTACGGAAAGTTCCGACCATCCCGGCGTCCGCTATCTGTTCGAGCAGGCCGGGCCCGTCTGTCTCGGCGGCCGTCTCCTCGGACTGGAGCCGCCGGTCCACTACGATTTCAAGCACATCCGCGACACTCCCCAGGAGCTGCGGGGGCGCTTCCGCAAGCTCGGCTGGCGGCGGGTGGTCGCCTTCCAGACCCGCAATCCCATGCATCGGGCGCATTACGAGCTCACCTTCCGGGCGGCGCGGGAGGTGGAGGCCAATCTCCTCATTCATCCGGTGGTCGGCACCACCAAGCCCGGCGATGTCGATCATTTCACCAGGGTGCGCTGCTACGAGAAGATCCTGCGCCACTATCCCGAGCAGACGACGCTGCTGAGCCTGTTGCCGCTGGCGATGCGGATGGCCGGTCCGCGGGAGGCGCTGCTGCACGGCATCGTCCGGCGCAACTACGGCTGCACCCATCTCATCGTCGGCCGCGACCATGCGGGGCCGGGCAGCGATTCGAACGGTGATCCCTTCTACGGCCCCTACGACGCCCAGGAGCTGTTCGCTGCTCATCAGGAGGAGCTGGGCGTCAGCATGGTGCCCTTCCGCAACGTCGTCTACGTCCAGGACCGGGCCCAGTACGTGCCCGAAAACGAGGTCCGCCCGGGCGAGACCGCACTCGCCCTCTCAGGCACCGAGTTCCGCCGGCGTCTCGCCGAAGGGCTCGAGATCCCCGACTGGTTCTCCTTCCCGGAGATCATCGAGGAGCTGCAGCGCACCTATCCGCCGCGCCACCGGCAGGGTTTCACTGTCTTCTTCACCGGCCTTTCGGGGTCCGGCAAGTCGACCATCGCCAACGCCCTGATGGTCAAGCTGATGGAGATCGGCACCCGGCCGGTGACCCTGCTGGACGGCGATCTCGTGCGCAAGCATCTGTCGAGCGAACTCGGCTTCTCGCGCGAGCACCGTGATCTCAACATCCTGCGGATCGGCTATGTGGCGAGCGAGATCACCAAACATCGGGGCATCGCCATCTGCGCCCCCATCGCCCCCTATGCCGAGACCCGCCGCCGGGTCCGGGAGATGATCGAACCTCTGGGCGGCTTCCTCGAAGTGCACGTGGCGACCCCGCTCGAGGTCTGCGAGCAGCGTGACCGCAAGGGACTCTACGCCAAGGCGCGGGCCGGCATCATCGAGAACTTCACCGGCATTTCCGATCCCTACGAGGCCCCCAAACATCCGGAGGTGCGGATCGATACCACCGAGCTCACCCCGGATCTCGCGGCCCATCGCATCCTCGTCAAGCTGGAGGCGATGGGCTTCATCCGCTGAAACCCGGCAACGCCTCCTGCAGGCCGGGCAGACAGGCGGCGATCGCGCCTTCCGGCAGTCGCACCCCGGAAAGCCGGGCGAGCTCCAGCGGCAACACCATCGTCAGGCCGCCGCTGAGGGCGGCGGGCAGCGAGGTGCGGCCGAGGAGCCGGAGCCGGAGAGCGACGAAGGCCGGGATCGCGAGCGATGCGCCGATCGTCCAGACCAGGAGCAGCAGCGTGGCGAGCTGGCCTCGCGCCAGGCCCCGGACGACGGTCGTCGCGATCAGCAGCGCGAGCACCATGGCGACCGGCCGCTCGAGGATGCGGATGCGCCCGTAGTCGACGAGCTGCAAGGTGAGGTGGAGCTGGCGCTCGAACAGGCCCCCCAGGACGAAGGCGATGACGAAGGGCGGCCGGGGCCAGTCGAACAGCTTCGGCGCATAGCCGAACAGTCCGAACAGCACGACCAGCAGGAGATCCGAGAATTCGCCGCGCAACGAGAGGGCGCCGAGGGCGACGAGCCCCAGGAGAACGGGTGCCAGCAAGCCGAGGGGGACGACGGTGATCCGCGCGCAGAGACCGGCACCGGCGAGGCCCAGGAGCGAGGTCAGCCAGTTCGCGAGCAGCAGCGACCAGATGATCGCGAACATCAGCGGCAGGCTCTCGCTCGGAAGTTCCGGTCCGGGGGCCAGCCCGTGAATGATCATCGCCGCCAGCAGCAGCGCCGTTCCTTCGTTGCCGGGAATGCCGAAGACGACGACCGGCAGCAGCGCGCCCCCGTCCTCGGCGTCATTGGCCGCTTCGGGCGCCAGGACCCCGCGGATGTTGCCCTCGCCGAAGCGTCCCTCGCGGCCCGCCGTCTGCGAGGCACTCGCATAGGCGACGAAGCTGGCGACGGTCCCGCCGATTCCGGGAATGACCCCGACGACGGTACCGATCACCGAGCTTCGCAGCAGCAGGCCGAGACCGAAGAAGGGCTGCCCCGGGTCGAGCTGGTGGTCAGACCCGGGGTCGGCGCGCTCGACGAGGAGGAGGTGTGCCGGAAGGTGATCCACTTTCTGAGCCACATCCCGCGGGCCGGGGGCCCCTACGGCGAGATCTGGCGGCAGGGGGGCACGCTGATGGTCCGCCGGGCCGAACCCCGGACGACCCGGGCGGGCAAGGCGCAGCCCCTGCACGTCGAGCGGTCGGCGGCCCGGGGGCGCGGCTGAACGGCCCCTTGCGCCCGGGCGCGGCTTCGTTAAGGAGGCGGCGGAACCACCCGATATCGGAGGGAGAAGGAGATGCAGGTGCGTCCGCGCCGCAGCGTGCTCTACATGCCGGGCTCCAATCCGCGGGCCCAGGAAAAGGCCAAGACCCTGCCGGTGGACGGCGTCATCCTCGATCTCGAGGATGCCACGGCGCCGGACGCCAAGGTCGAGGCCCGCGCGATCATCAGGCGCACCCTCGCCGACCGCGCCGCCTACGGCCGGCGCGAGCTGATCGTGCGCGTGAACGGGCTCGACACGCCCTGGGGCTACGAGGATCTGGTGGAGATGGCCGCTGCCGGCGCCGATGCCATTCTCCTGCCGAAGGTGGACAGCGCCGATGTGGTGCGGCGTTCCGTGGCCGTGCTGGAGGCGAACGGCGCCCCCGCCGGGCTCGCCGTCTGGTGCATGCTGGAGACCGCCCGCGGCGTGCTGCGCGCCGAGGAGATCGCGGATTCCCATCCACGCCTCGCCTGTTTCGTCATGGGCACCTCCGATCTCGCCCGCGAACTGGACTGCGCCCATACGCCGCTGCGCCTGCCGATGCTGACCTCCCTGGGGCTCTGTCTGCTGGCGGCCAAGGCGGCGGGTCTCGCCATTCTCGACGGGGTCTATCTCGATCTCCAGGACGCCGAGGGCTTCGAGGCCTCCTGTGTGCAGGGCAGGGAACTCGGCTTCGACGGCAAGACCCTCATTCACCCGCGGCAGATCGAGGCCGCCAACCGCGCCTTCGCGCCGAGCGAGGAGGAGGTCGCGAGAGCCAGGAAGATCATCGAGGCCTGGCGGGCGGCCGGGGCCGAGGGCAAAGGGGTGGTGGTGGTCGACGGACGGCTGGTGGAGAATCTCCATGTCGCCATGGCCGAGCGGACTCTGGCGCTGCACGAGGCGATCGCGGCCATGGCCGGCGACTGAAGGGAGGCCGCCGGTCAGCCGGCGGCGGCCATCAGTCCCTCGATCTCCGCGATCAGCTCGGCACTCGTGCGCTGGCGGCAGTAGCCGCGGATCGCGCGCAGGCTCGCTTCTTGGCGCTCGGCGGTGAGCGTGGCGCAGCCGTCGGTGACCAGCGTCACCAGATAGCCGAGATCACAGGCGTCCCGGACCGCGCTCTCGACGCACTGGTCGGTGAGCACCCCGCAGATCGCCAGGTGGCGGACGCCGAGATTGCGCAGCACGAAGTCGATGTTGGTGGAGACGAAGACGCTCGAGGAGGTCTTGGGGATGACGATCTCGTCCTCGAGCGGCGCGAGTTCGTCGATCACCCGGGCGTCCCGGGAGCCGCGCGGCACGTGCAGCCCCGAAATCTTGTAGTCCAGGGAACGATCGCGCCCGTCGCGGGTGAGGCTTTCGATCACCGTGTACATCACCTCGATGCCCGCGGCGCGGCAGGTCTCCTGCAGGCGCCGTACGGCGGGCAGGGTGACCGTTTCCAGGGTCCGGAAGAATTCGCCGAACCGGACATCCACCGCGGTGCCGTCCAGGCCCCGGTATTCGCCTCCGTCGCGGCGGCAGCAGTAGTTCTGGAGATCGACCAGCAGGAGCGCACTCGCGCCGAGCACGAGCGGCACCTCGCGGGAGCCGGGCGGTCGGCTCACCGGCCGGCGCCCGAAACCTCGACCGCCGCCGGTGCCAGGGCCGCGGCCAGCAGCTTCGCCATCCGCCGCTGACCTTCCCGGTCGCGCAGGAGGTCGTGGCGCACCTCGATCTCGAGACAGGGAAGTCCCCGCCGCTCGGCGTGGAAGGGCACCGTGTAGTCGCTCTCGTCGTCCATCGCGTAGGGTTCGTTGTCGGCGACGATCAGCCCCTCGACCCGGCGCAGCCGGTGGCCGACGCGGGCGGCCAGTTCCTCGTGCCGGTTGAAGAGGAGCCCGATGTGCATCGGCCGGTGTTCGCCGAAAAAGACCGGCGTGAAGCTGTGAATGGTGACGAAGACGGTGGGCGTTCCCAGGCCCAGTCTCCGTTCCACGGTTTCGCTCACCTCGCGGTGGAAGGGGGCGAACACCTCGCGGATCCGCGCCTGGCGCTCGGCGGGGGCGATGCCGATGTTGCCCGGCACGGGGGTGTCCTCGCTCACGGTGACGATGAAGCTCTCGACGTCCGGCCGCCGGTTGCAGTCGCAGACCAGTCGCGAATAGGGCTGCATCAGCAGGCAGGCGTCCAGCAGCCCGGCGAGCTCCCGCGCGAGACCGGCGGCGCCCACGTCCCAGGCGATGTGCCGGGCGCGATCCTCCGCCCGGAGACCGAGATCGCCGAGCCGGGCGGGAATCCGCCTGCCCGCGTGTTCACAGACCAGCAGCACGGGCCCCGCGGCCTGTTCCCTGTACAGGGTGACGGGCGGCGGATCCTCGGCCGTCAGCAGGGTCTGCACCTCCTCCATCATGCCATCACGGTCCGGCCCGGATCTTTCGCGTGCTGTTCCATATCGTCCAGAAATGAGCTCGTCAAAGCAAACTGTACCAAACGATTGAAAGCCTCGCGACCGGTCGCTAGGCTCGGCGCCGGTCGTCCGGACCGGCCGGCCGGAGGGGGGAACGATGATCGGCACCACCGAGGGGCGAACGATTCTGGAGGCGCGGGAGCTTTCCCGACGCTTCGGCGGTGTCGTCGCGCTCCAGGATTACACCCTCGATCTGCGCGAAGGGGATCTCCTCGGATTGATCGGCCCCAACGGGGCCGGCAAGACCACGGCCTTCAACCTGCTGAGCGGTGTCCTGCGGCCGAGCGCCGGCGTCATCCGCTTCGCCGGTCGCGAGGTGACCGGCTGGCCGACCCACAGGATCGCCCGCCTCGGCATCGCCCGCACCTTCCAGAACGTGCGCCTGTTCGGCGATCTTTCGGTGCTCGACAACGTCATGGCGGGGCTCCATGCGCGTCACGGCGCGGGGCTGCTGGCCACCGCCCTGGCCCTGCCTTCGCTTCGCCGCAGGGAAACGCGGATCGCGGAACGGGCGCGGGCGGCGCTGGAGTTCGTCGGTCTCGGCGGGCTGGCCGATACCCGGGCCTCCGATCTCGCCTACGGCCAGCAGCGTCTGGTCGAGATCGCCCGGGCCGTGGCCACCGAGCCCCGCGTCCTCCTGCTCGACGAGCCCGCCGCCGGCATGAACCCGAGCGAGACCGACGCGCTGGCCGATCTCCTGCGCCGGCTGCACGGCGAACTCGGCATCGCGCTGCTGGTGGTCGAACACGACATGCGCCTCGTGATGGGTGTCTGCCGGCGCATCCAGGTTCTCGAGGGCGGTCGTCTGCTGGCCGAAGGGCGACCCGAGGAAATCCAGAACGATCCGGCGGTGATCGCCGCCTATCTCGGCAATCGCAGGGGGGCGGAGCATGCTCACCCTGGCTGAGCTCGAAGTCCGGCGGGGTGCCACCCGGGTCCTGCGCGGAATCGATCTCGAAGTGCGGCGGGGCGAGATCGTCGCCCTGATCGGCGCCAACGGCGCCGGAAAGACGACCACCCTGCACGCCATCTCCGGGCTGTTGCCGGTGCAGGCCGGGCGGATTCTCCTCGATTCCGAGGAGGGGGAACCGCTGCGGCTCGATCGGATGCCGGCCACCGAAGTGGTGGCCAGAGGGGTGATCCAGTGCCCGGAAGGGCGCCAGCTCTTCGCCGGCCTCACGGTTCTCGAGAACCTTCTGCTCGGCGCCTACCGGCGGAGCGATCGTGAGGAGGTGAAACGCGACCTCGCGCGGATGGCCGAGCTCTTCCCGGTGCTCGGGGAACGCCGCGGGCAGAACGCGGGTTCGCTTTCGGGCGGCGAGCAGATGATGCTGGCGATCGCCCGGGCGCTGATGGCGCGACCGAGGCTGCTGCTGCTCGACGAGCCCTCGCTGGGGCTCGCGCCACAGATGGTCGATCGGATTTTCGAGACGATCCTCGCCCTCAATCGCGAGGGGGTGACCATGTTGCTGGTCGAACAGAACGCGCTGGCGGCGCTGGAGATCGCGCATCGGGCCTATGTTCTCGAGACCGGCCGGATCGTCCGGAGCGGGCCCGGCTCGGCCCTCCTCGACGATCCCCGGGTGCGGGCCGCCTATCTGGGGCTCGGCACGTGAGCGCCTACTTTCTCCAGCAGCTCCTCAACGGTCTCATGCTGGGCAGCCTCTATGCCCTGATCGCGATCGGCTTTTCGATGATCTACGGGATCGTCCGGCTGATCAACTTCGCCCACGGCGATCTCCTGATGGTCGGGGCCTTCACCACCCTCGGTCTCGCGGCCACCGGTCTCGTGCCCTGGTGGGCGATCGCCTTCCTGGTCCTGATCACCGGCGCGCTTTCGGGGATCGCCATCGAAAGGGTGGCGATCCGGCCGATGCGGGGCGCCCCCCAGGTCACCGGCTTCATCGCCACCCTCGCCGTCTCGGTGGTGATCGAGAACGGCGGGCTGATCCTGCTTTCCGGCCAGCCGCGCACCTTTCTCTTTCCGGAGATCATGCGCAGCCGGGTGACCGTCGGTCCGGCGAGCGTGGCCGCGGTCGATCTCGTGATCATCGGCAGCACCCTTCTGCTCTGCGTGCTGCTCCTGCTGTTCGTGCGCGGCACCCGCCTCGGCCGCGCGATGCGGGCCCTCGCCGACAATCTGCTGGCGGCCCGGCTGATGGGGATCGACGTCGATCGCACGATCATGGCCGCCTTCGCCATCGGCAGCGCCTTCGCCGCCTTCGCCGGGCTGCTCTGGGGCGGCCGCTTCGGCCAGATCGACCCGCTGATCGGCTTCGCTCCCGGTCTCAAGGCCTTCGTCGCCTGTGTCATCGGCGGTGTGGGCTCGATCGGCGGGGCGGTCCTGGGCGGCTATCTGCTCGGCCTCGCCGAGGTGATGTTCGTGGGCATGCTGCCGCCCGTCTATTCCGGGTACCGCGACGCCTTCGTCTTCGCCACCCTGATCCTCGTCCTGCTGCTGATGCCCAACGGCCTCCTCGGCCGGCCGGAGGAGGATCGCGCATGAGCACCCTGCCGTTCTTGCCGGGGCCGAGAGCCGCCCTGCTCGTGGTCGCGGCGGTGGCCGTCGTCGCCTTCGCCGATCTCCATCTCAGCGCCTATGCCGTCACCCTCCTGAGCCTCGTTCTGCTGAACGTGGCCCTGGCGGTGAGCCTGCAGCTCACCAACGGGCTCACGGGGCTGTTCTCCCTCGGCCATCCGGCCTTCATGACGGTGGGCGGCTACGTCGCCGCCATCCTGACATATCCCGTCCGCCGCAAGGGGTTCATGATGCCCGACCTGCCGGGATGGCTGGCGACGGCGCAGTGGGACCTGATCCCGGCGACCCTGGCGGGGGCGACCGTCGCCGCCCTTCTCGCGGTGATCGTCGGGGTCGCGGTACTGCGGCTCAAGGGGCACTATCTCGCGGTGGCGACGCTCGGGCTGATCGTCATCGTGCGGGTGGTGATCAACAATCTCGACGGCTACACCCGGGGCGGGCTCGGCCTTTCGGGCGTGCCCCGACTGACCGGACCCTGGGAAGTGCTGATCTTCACCCTGCTCACCGTCGGCCTCGTCTGGCGGATCAAGCACGCCTCCCTCGGGCGGGCGATGATGGCCATGCGGGAGAACGAACTCGCCGCCCGCTGCATGGGCATCGACGCTTTCGCCCTCAAGCTCCTCGCCTTCGTTCTCGGAGCCTTCCTCGCCGGCGCGGCGGGGGCGCTGACGGTCCATCTGGTTTCGGTCATCACCCCGGGCGCCTACGGTATTCCGCTCGCCTTCAGTCTCGTGGTGATGGTGGTCGTGGGCGGCAGCGGCAGCATCACCGGTGCCGCGCTGGCGGCGGTCGCCATCAGCCTGCTGGCCGAGTTCGCGCGACCGCTCGAGGAGGGGCTGGAGCTCTACGGGCTGAGCCAGGTGCTGGTGGCCCTCGGTCTCATTCTGGTGCTGCGCCTGCGTCCCACCGGGCTGTTCGGCAGCCGCGAACCCGCCGCTTTCCGGCCGGTGCGCGTGCCGGGAGTCGGCCGATGAGCGGCGGACCACGACCGGAAGATGCCCGCCTGACGCGGCAGCGCGCGATCGATCCCCGGCGGACGGCGCTGCTGATCATCGACGTCCAGAACTGGGTGCTCGATCCTTCCAAACATCCGCCGCGGCCCGAGTTCTACGAGGATGCGGCGCGGATCGTTGTGCCCAATCTCGTACGGCTGCTCGCCGCCGGCCGGCGTCACGGTCTGGAGATCGTCTACACGGTGATGGAGAATCTCACCCGCGACGGTCGCGACCGGTCGCTCGACTACAAGCTCTCCGGCTTCTTCATCGCCAAGGGCTCACGGGACGCCCGGGTGATCGAGGAGCTCGCCCCCGGCGAGGACGAGATCCTGCTGCCGAAAACCTCCTCCTCGCTCTTCAACTCCACCAATTTCGACTATCTGATGCGCAACATCGGCATCGAGACGATCATCGCCACCGGCTTTCTCACCGATCAGTGCGTCGATCACACGGTGCGCGATGGTGCCGACCGCGGTTACTACATGATCTGCGTCGAGGATGCCTGCGCCACCGACACCCGGGAGCGTCATCGCGCGGCCCTCGCCGCCTTCCGCGGCTACTGTCGCCTGACGACCACCGCCGCCCTGCTGGCCGAACTCGAGGGCTAGAGCCGCGGGCAGAGATGACAGCCGGGCACCGGCAGGTTGCAGTCGGTCAGCACGCACCGCACGGGGCGGCCCGAAAGCGACAGGGACAGGCGCATCAGGCGCTGCGTATACCGTCCCTTGACCAGGACCACGTCCCCCGGCCGCAGCCGGTCGGCGAGGAGTTCGGCCGCCTTTTTCCACTCCCTGCCCGCATGGACGAAGATGTCGGGCGAGAGCCCGGCCCGGCGCGCGCCGGAACGAAAGCTCGCACCGCTCTTGCGTGACCCGAGGGTGACGACATGTTCGGCGATCCGCGCGAGGCGCGCGCCGAGGGCCCGATAGTGGGGGCCGGCGCTGCCGGGGGGCTCGTGGATCTCGCCCATGACCACCAGCCGGCGTGCCGGGATCTCCTCGAGCAGGTCGAGGGCCGCCTCGATGGTCTCCAGATTGCTCTTGTAGGTGTCATCGAGCAGCCAGCCCCCCTGCGGCAGGCGCAGGAGCCGCAGACGGCCGGGGCGCGGAGGGAGGCTCGCGAGGGCCCGGAGCGTCTCGGCAGGGTCGCCACCGAGGAGATGGGCAACGGCCAGAGCCGCGATGGCGGGATAGGCCGCGACCCGGCCGAACAGGCGGGTTCGCACTTCGAGCCGCTCGCCGAAGCAATCCACCTCCAGCACCGTGCCGTGCGGCCAATCGAGCCTGTACGCGAGGATCCGCACATCGTTGGGCTCCGCGAAGCCGTAGGTCACGACCCGCCCCGGGACCCGTTCGGCGAGACTGCGCACGAGCCGATCGTCGCCGTTGAGCAACGCGGTTCCCCCTGCGTCCATGCCCGAGAAGATCCGGGCCTTTTCGTCGCGGATCTCCTCGAGGCTGCCGAGGCTGCGTCCGTGCTCGCTGCCGACCGAGGTGAACACCACCATGTCCGGGCGCAGCGCGCGGGCATGGCGGAGCATCTGTCCCTTGCCGCCGATACCCACCTCGAGCACCAGTGGCGTTCGTCCGGGCAGGCTCGCGAGAAGGTCCATGGCGGGACCGGCGAACGCGTTGCCCCGGTATGCTCCCGGAAGTCCGAGAACGGCGTTCACCGCCGCCGTCGTCGTGGTCTTCCCGAACGAGCCGACGACCACGACCACCGGCTTGCGTGCCGCCAGGGTCTGCCGGTAGAGACGGGCGGTGGCGCCGACGAGAGGCCAGCAGCGTTGCAGGAGAAAGCGCCGGATGCGGCGCCCGGACGGCGATACCGGCGACGCCGCGGGTGTCGGCGCGGGGGCCGTCATGCGGCGCAGGCCCGGACAGGGGGCTGCGCATTCCGTGACCGCAGGTGAGCCACACCCTCGAGCGACCGCTCCGAGAGAGGAACCGGATGCGGTGCGAACCGCCCCCGGGTGTGGGCGATCGAGATCATGTCGGCGGCTCCCGTATGCGCGCTGAACGACGGGAGACTAACCCGGGAAGGTGACGGAAACCACCTGCGACGGGCTTTGCCGGTATCGCGCTATGGCTTCGGGCGATCCGCCGCCGTCGTCAGTAGGCGAGGAGATAGCGCGCGCATTGCTCGGCCGGGTCGAGGGGCGCCATCAGTTCCTCCTCGAACCGCTTGTGGGCGAGATAGACGCGGTGCAGGGTCTCGCCCATGGCCGCCTTCAGATCGGCATCGGCCTCGAGTTCCGAGAGCGTATCCGCGAGCGAGCCGGGCAGCCGACGCAGATCGAGGGCGGCCCGCTCCCGTTCGTCCATCTGCTCGGGATCGGCGGTGGTCAGCGGCGGCGGCCCGAGCTTCTGGCGCACACCCCAGAGGCCCGCCCAGACGATGGCGCCGAGCACGAGATAGGGGCTGGCCGCCGCATCCGCCGCCCGGTACTCGAAATGCAGGGCCGTTTCCTCGCTCCCCGGCCGGAAGACCGGACAGATGCGCAACGCCGCTTCCCGGTCCCGCACGCCGACGTTGGTATAGGAAGCGCTCCAGCGGTGGGGCACGAGTCGCAGATAGCTGACCGTGGAGGCGGCCGTCAGTGCACAGAGGGAGGGCAGCTTGCGTCGCACCCCCTCGAGGAAGGCGCCGGCGACCGGCGACAGCCCGCCGGGCCCGTCCGGGTCGTGGTTGACCGGTCGCCCGGAGCCCTCGGTGAGGCTGAAATGGAGGTGCACGCCGTTGCCCACCGCATCGGGACGGAGCAGCGGCGTGAAGGTCGCCTCGAGACCGAGCCGATGGGCGACCCCGCGCGCCACCTCCCGCAGCACGACGGCGCGGTCGGCGGCGGTCAGCGCCGGGGCGTGGCGCATCGTCACCTCGTACTGACTCGGCCCGTACTCCGGCATGAAGGTGTCGGGCTCGAGGCCGGCCTCGCGCATCGCCGCGGTGAAGACCTCGGCGAACAGCCCCTGGCGGCGGAAAGCATCGAAATTGTAGGGGCTGTTGGGTCGCTCCTCGACGCCCCGGAGCGCGAACTCGTGCTCGAAGGCGGCCACCAGCCGGAGACCCTCGGCCTCGAGCGCGGCGAGACCGCGCTTGAGAAAATCGCGCAGGCAGCACGTCCAGGGCGTGCCGTCGAGTTGCATGATGTCGGAAAGGACGAAATGCTGCACCGGCCCCTCGGAATCGACCGCGAGGCGGACGGCGGTGGCCGGCACCGGGCGCAGGTAGAGATCCTCCCGCGAGCCCCAGGGTGAGGGGGCTATCGGCCCGTGGGCGGTGATCATGATGTTGGTCGGTGTCCAGCCGACGCCGACGGTGCGCCGCTTTTCGAAGTCGCGTACGGGAACCGCCTTTCCCCGTAGCTGGCCGGCGATGTCGCTCGTACAGATCATGATCAGTTCTTCACGTCGCACGGCTCGATCTCCCCGATCGTTCGCTCATCGTTGGTCGGGCTCGGCGGGTACCGAGCGGAAGGGCACGCGCAGCTCCTCCTGAGCTTCGATCCGGCTGCGCGCACGATCGCCGAGGCGGCGGGCGAGCGCGCCGACCAGGCCCTCCACCAGCGCCAGCGCCGGGGCCAGACTGTCGTAGATGGAGGGAGCGGCCACCGGAACCGGGAGAACGTGGGCCGCCACCCGTTCGATCGCCGAATGCCAGGGATCGGTGATCAGCAGGATCCGTGCGCCCCGTTTCGCCGCATGTTCGGCGAAGCTCAGCACATCGGGCTGATAGCGACGGAAATCGAAGCAGACGAGGACGGTCCGCCGGTCGACGTCGAGCAGATGATCGGCCCATTTCTGGGTCTGCCCGTCGATATGGACGATGTGCGGTCGCACCCCCCGCAGGAGATCGGCCATGTAGCCGGCGATCCTGCCGCTGTAGCGACCGCCGAGCAGATACACCGGGCGGCGGGTATCCGCGAGAAGGGCGACGGCGGCCTCGATCTCGCTTTCCACGACCAGCGATTCCGCTTCCGCGAGCGCGGCGCGGATCTCGGCCAGATGGCGGTGGACGAACCCGGCGTTGCCCACCGCCGGTTCGGCGTCGCCGTCGCGGTAGCGGGTGAGAGGCGATTGGAGGGTGGCGGCGAGCTGTTCGCGCAGCTCGCTCTGGAACGCGGTGTAGGAGGCGAAGCCGAGCTTGCCGGTGAAGCGCAGCACGCTCGCGGTGCTCACGCCGGCACGCCTGGCCAGCGCCTGCACCGTCTCAAGGCCGGCCAGCGGATAGCGACCGAGGAGCACGTGCGCCACCCGGCGTTCCGCCTTGGTCAGCTCCGGTAACCGCGACCGAATGCGTTCGGCCAGTGTCGTCCGGGTCAAAATCCGTCCCCTCGGCCGGTCGGCGAGCTCTGAACTAAATGATACATTTTCGCCCGGTCAACCCGAGTGTGTTCGATTTGGTTGACGTGATGGGCGGCCTCGGCTTGAATGCGGCTACCGGACCGAGAACGACAGTGCCCTCGAGGCACGGCCTCGAGACAGGGAGAGCCCGATGCCTGGCAAATTCGTGACTGGAGCTGCAGCCCTGGCGTTCGCGCTGGTGGCGGGCGGATCGCTCGACGCGGCCGAACCGATCAAGATCGGCGCGCTTTACGGTGTCACCGGGGGCATGGCCTCGATCGACGGGCCGTCCCTGAACGGCGCCAAGCTCGCCGCCAAGGAGATCAACGAGGCCGGCGGCCTGCTCGACGGTCGGCCGATCGAACTGCTGGCGATCGACACCAAGACGGACCAGCAGGAGACGGCCAAGGCGGCCCAGCGTCTGCTGAGCGAGGGGGTGGTGGCGGCGATCGGTTTTTCCGACACCACCTTCGTGATGGCCGCGGCGCCGCTGTTCCAGGAAGCCGGCGTTCCGTTCGTCACCTCCGGCGCCACCCATCCGATGCTGCCGCAGTGGGTCGGCGACTACATGTTCATGACTCCCTTCGGTGACGACGACCAGTCCTTCGCCATCGCCGACTACGCCTACGACAGGCTCGGGGCGCGGCGGGTCGTGGTCTGGACCGACAATTCGATGGACTTCACCAAGGCGCTCTCGAAGTTCTTCAAGCAGCGCTTCGTCGAGCGCGGCGGCGAGATCGTCGCCGAGGATTACTTCATGATGGGCGACACCGATTTCTCGGCCCAGATCGCCCGCCTCAAGGCGGTCGATCCGGCTCCCGACGCGGTGTTCATCTCCGCCATTCCGACCGAGGCGGGGCTGACGGTGAAGCAGATCCGCGAGGCGGGGCTGGAGGTGACGATCGTTTCCGGGGACGGCTTCGACACCGAACTGGTGGTGACGACGCCCGGCCCGGATCTCGCCGACGAGGTCTATTTCTCCACCCACACCTACCGCGCCGACGATCGCCCGGAAGTCATCGCCTTCATCGAGGCCTATCGCAAGGAATACGGGCGTGATCCGGAGAACGCTTTCGCCGCCCTCGGCTACGACGCGCTGCGGCTGGTGGCCGATGCCATCGAGCGTGCCGGTGCGGCAGATCCGAAGGCGATCCGGGACGCGCTCGCCGCCACACGGGGCTTCAAGGGGGTCACGGGGGAAATCTCCTACACCCGGCCCAGCATGGTGCCGCCGAAGCCCGTGTCGATCATCAGCGTGAAGAAGGGCCAGTACAAGGTCGAAGAAATCTGGCGGCCCGAAAGCTGAGATCGTTCCCCTCGATCGGGGAGGCTAAGAGGAGGGCTGCGGCCCTCCTCTTCCTTGCGTTCGGCCGGTCGCCGCCACCGCGAGGTGCGGCGGCACGAAGCTGGGGTTCGGCCAGTGGAACTGATCGGGAACGCGCCGCACCCGGATCTCAAGACGTCGTGCGAGTTCGGCCGCCGCCTGCGTTCCGCGATCGCCGTCGGCGAGAGCCGGCAGCGGCTCGTCGATCTCGACGACGAAGCGCCCGTCCTCCCACCAGCAACAGACGGGAAGCACCGGACAGCGGGCCCGGGCAGCCAGACGCAGGGGACCCGAGGGGACGCGCAGCCGGCCGCCGGCGAAGGGGACGTCCAGGAGGCGCTCGGCGAGAGGTGCGAGGAGGATGGACACCGGACGATTGTGCCGCAGTTCGTCGAGCAGGCGGCGCAATGCGGGAAGCGGCGAGCAATTCCGGCCGATCACCACGCGGTCGAGGAGGAACCGGTTCTCGGCCCGGACGCGGATCGGATTGAGCAGAGCGGCACCCAGGCGCGTTCTCGCATAGCCGTGCGTCCATCGCGACAGCGCCACCGAAGCCAGGCCTTCGCGGTAGAGGACGATGGCGGGAACGAGGGGCACGTACAGGAACGGCATTCCCCAGAAAACGACGCCCCGCCCCCGGGCGAGCGCCGCGTGCAGATGCTCGCTTCCGCGCAACAGATAGGGAAAATCCGGCTTCCCGCCCAACGCCGTCCGCAGCACCAGGAGCTCGTACGCCAGATGATGTCTATGCCATTGGAAGAGGAGGGTCCGGGGATCCCTCGCCGTCTCGCCGGCGAGTAGAGCCGTCATCCGGGCCACGCTGCGGAACCGCGGTCCCGCCTTCGACCGGGTTCGGCGCCGGGCGACAAAAGCGAGCAGCCGCTCGCGCAAGGCGAAAGGCAGGGCCAGCAGACCGAGACCGACCGTCATCCGCGCCGCGGTGGTGAAATCCTCCGCACTCACCCAGCGTTGCTCCGGCCGGGCCGCGGCCGAGCAATACGGGGTCGCTGCCGTCGGCAGCGATATGCCGAAGACCATCGGTGTCCGCTCCTCGGAGGTGGGGGAATCCGAGTTCTGAACTTTCGGTTAGGGGAACCTTCGGGAGCCGGTCAACCCTGCGGCGGGGTGCAGCGACGGCCCGTCCGCTTCCGGCGGTACCCGGAGATGACCGCCGGCGCCCGTCGGGTCCGCTGGAGGATGCCGGGCAGCCCCCCGGTCCCGTACACGAGGAGCAATCGGCAAAACAGCAGAATCCAGGATCGGCCGGCCATCGCCAGGACCACGCCGGTCAGCCCGCCGACGAGGACGAGCGGCAGGAGGGCCAGCAGCAGGAGACTGCCGAGAATCCGGAGTCCCAGTTCGAGCCCGGTACGGTGATGGCCGTAGTGCCATTGGGCCAGGACGGCGTTCAGCGGCAGGGCGAGGACCAGAAGTGCGCCGGCTTCGAGGAGGGGACCGCTGTCCGTCCATTCGGGACCGGCGAGCCAAACAACCGCCGCCTCGCCGGCCACGGCCAGCAGCAGCGCGGGTGGTACCGCCAGCAAAAGGCCGAGGCTCAGCGCCTGCACCAGGGTTCTTCGCCGGTCGCTGCTGCCTGCGGGGTAACGGGCGATGCCGATCAGGCTCGCCCGGCCGAGCGCCATCGAGGTCGCACCGGCGATCAGATCGACGACCCGTCGCATCAGCATCAGCGCACCCAGCCCGGCCGTGCCGAACACCGCGGCGACGAAACTGCGCAGCACGATCTGCTCGAGCAGGAGGACGGCGTTGCCGGCGCCGATCCCGGCGGCGGCGGCGAGCACCGGGCGTATGCCGCCCGAGGCGAACCGCCGCCCCGGTTTCCAGCCGCTCCGCAGGTACAGCAGCGAGGAGGTGGAGACGGAGAGCGACAGGTTGAACACGACCAGCGACCAGACACCCCAACCCGCCAGAGCGCCGCCCCCGGCGCTGATACCGGCGAACATCGCGGCGATCGTGCTGGCCAGCGCGACGTCGCGGGAACGCCGGTGGTGCAGGAGCCAGGCTCGCGCCGGCACCGCCACCGTTTCCGCGAGCACGGCCGGCACCAGAGCCGCCACGATGACGGGCAGCAGCGGTTCGGTGAAGATGTGGCCCAGCAGCCAGCCGCCGCCGAGGATCGCCGGTATCAGCGCCACCGCGAACATGGCCAGAGCTCGGAAGCAGCTCGACAGCAGCGGGTCCGGGAGCTCCGATCGGGCGAGGAGGGCGGTGACCCAGCCGTCGCGGAGGAGCAGCGTGGCGACGGCGATCACCATGGCGGCCAGCCCCATGAGACCGTAGGCCTCCGGACCGAGGAGCGGGGCGAGGGCGAGGAAGACGAGGCCGCGCACCGTTTCGGGTGCCATCAGCGCCACCGAAATCCAGCTCGCGTCCCGCAGCAGGCGGGACGGGCGCCAGCTCGCGAGGCCCGCGATCACGGAACCTCGTCCGCCTCGCCGAACAGCCCGACCGCCGTGGGCCAGGCGATCTGCGTCGGGAAACGTTCGAGCAGGGCGCCGAACGCCCGAGCGAAGGCTTCGGTGGCGGTCTCGGGACCGGCATCCAAGGACAGCGGCGGGTCGATCCTGACGACGAAGCGGTCGGTGTCTTCGCGCCAGCAGAACACGGGAAGGAGGGCCGCGTTCACGCCGGCCGCCAGCCGCGGTGGTCCGAGACTGAGGCGGATCCGCGCGCCGAGGAAGGATGGCCGGGCATTCTCGCCCTGGCCGGGGAGGGCCGTGATGGAGACGAGCCGGTTTTCGCGCAGGCGACGCCGGAGGACGCGCACCGCCACCGCCGCCGGTTCGTCACGCCGCATTCGTACACGCTCGGCGAGGTAGCGGTCCTCCACCCGACAGACGAAGGGGTTGAGCAACCGCGCACCGAGGCGGCTCGAGCTCGAGCCGTGGCTGTAGCGGCTGAGATGGGAGACCATCCATCCTCGGCGGTGCCAGGCCATTTTCGCGACGAGGGAGGCGTGGGCCATCGGCGCCACCCAGAGGATCGCACCGCGACCGGCGGCGAGCGCGGCCGCGACCGCTTCCCCACCCTCGACACGAATGTCGGGTTCGGGAGCCCGTCGCCGATAGCGGAGGAAGAGGGCGAGCCGGGCCAGCTCGTTCTCGAACAGGAGATCGGTGAGAAAACGGGTCCGATCTCCGATCGTCCTCCGGACCGTGAAAACCGGCACCAGCAGCCGTTCGGCGAGGCGCACCGAAAGGGGGCGTCGCGCCACCTTGATCGCCACCAGCCGTCGGAGAAGATCGTGGCGGCGGTTCTCGGGCAGCAGGACGGCCATCGCGAGGGTGAACGGCAGGCGCAACGCGGTACGCGTATCCTGGGCCGTCCACAGCGGCGCCTTTCCCGACCCGGAAGCGGTCGAGCGGCCCGTCGCGGCCGGCGGCCGGGCGGAGCCGGGCCGGCGGTGCTTCGCTGTCCGTGCCATCGCGAAGGTGTGGTCCGTATCTGGATTAGCGAAAGTTTAACGACCCGGGCTCGACAATGCTAAGGATTCCGCAGGGCAACGGTCAACGATCGAACTTCGCGAGGCTCCCCCGGATGCGCATCCTCGTTCTCGCCGGCGACGCCGACGGCAATCTCGGCGATCAGGCCATCCGGAGTGCCACCATCGCCGCCATCAACTGCATTCTGCCCACCGCCGAGATCACCCTGCTTTCCCGCCGGCCGGATACCGTCGCCGGGCGGAACCTGCGGCTTCTGCCGCGCGGGCCACGGGCGTTGCCCGTCCTTCTGGCCGCCGTGTCGCGGGCCGATCTCGTCCTCATCGGGGGGGGCGGCCTGTTCCAGGACGACGACAGCCTGGTCAAGATGCCCTATTGGAGTGTGCTGACCCTTCTTTCCCGTCTTGGAGGCGGTCGGGTCGCGGGCTATGGGTTGGGGGTCGGACCTCTCGATGCCTCCGTCAGCCGCATCGCGGCGCGTCTGGCGCTGGCATCGATGGAATGCGTCACGGTGCGGGACGAAACGGCGGCCGAGCTCGTGGAACGACTGACCTCGCGGAAGGCGGAAGTCCTGCCCGATCCGGCGCTGCTGCTGGTGCCGGCGGCGCGCGACCGCGCGCGCGACTTCCTCGCGGCGGCCGGCGTGCCGGTCGACGGGCGCCCGTTGATCGGGGTCGCCTGTCGCCCGTGGTGGCCGCCCGCCCGGCGCATCGTCCCTCGCAAGCTGGCCTGGGCGCTGGGGCTGCCGCTGCGGCGGGACGAAAAAGGGCGTGCCCGGTTCACCGCCCGCTTCGCCGAGCTGCTCGGGCGTCTCGCCCGCGCCCGCGATGCCTTCGTCGTCTTCCTGCCGTCCTACAGCGCCACGCACGAGGGAGACGTGGCTTTCGCCCGTGATCTCGCGGCCCGGATTCCCGGCGTCCCGCACGCCCATCTCGGGGTGGCGGACGCACGGCTCTACGCGGCCCTCTGCCGGGAGGTGGATTTTCTCCTCGCCGGGCGGATGCATCCGGCGATCCTCGCCACCACCGTCGGTACGCCCGCCTTCGGTCTCGCCTACAACCCGAAATTCGCCGGCTTCTTCGAGCTGATCGGACACCCGGAAAGAACACTGGACGTTCGACGGATGGTGGAAGAGGAGTTCGATCCGGAGCCCGTGCTGGCACGCCTGTTCGCCGCCTGGGAGCAGGGTGCACCCGATCCCGAACGGCTCGCCGCGTTGCAGCGCCGGATCCTGGAGCGAACCCGAACGCTCCTGGTGGCGGCATGAACCCGATGGCGCTTCCGGCCGCGTTCGCCCGGCTCTGGCTCCACCAGCGCCTGCCGGCGGCGCGTCTGACGGCGCTGCGCGAACGGCTGCTGCACCGTCTCCTGCGGGATGCCTACGAGACCGTGCCGTTCTACCGCGAACGCTGGGATGCGGCCGGCGTTTCTCCCGAGGAGATCCACACCGTCGGCGATCTCGCGCGGCTGCCGATCGTCACCAAGACCGAGCTGCGGGCCGCCGGTGAGAAGGCGCTTTCCGCCGCCCTTCGCGGCAGGGCCGATCTCCGGACCCTGCGCACCAGCGGCTCCAGCGGCCGCCCCTTCACGATCCACGAGTTGCCCGAGTTCCGGGTGGTCCGACGGGCCGCCTTCCTGCGGGCGCTCTGTGCCGGTCCCTATCGTCCCGGCCGGCGGCTGCTGCTGATCACCAACGCCGGTGAGCGACCACCGGCGGCCTGGCTCGGCTGGCGCTACATCTCGAGCGAGGTGCCCGCGGCGCGGATGGCCGAGGCTCTGGAGAGCTTCCGGCCGTACTGCGTCTACGCCCTGCTCGCGCCGCTGCGTCGGCTCCTGGATCATTACCGGAGCACCGGTCGAAGACCGCCCCGGCCGCAAGCGGTCTACACCAGTGCCGAAAGTCTCGATCCGCTCGTCCGAAGGAGAATCGAAACGCTGTTCGACGCCCCGGTCCTGGACATCTACGGCATGACCGAAACCGGGCCGCTCGCCTGGCAGTGTGCGCCGGGCGGACCCTATCACCTCGCGGAGGATACGACGATCGTCGAACTCCTGCCGGCGCCGGTCCCGGGCCGCGCGCGTCTGGTGGTGACCTCCCTCTGGCGGAAGGTTATGCCGCTCGTCCGCTACGACACCGGCGATCTGGCGGTCGCCGCCGGTGGGGGCGCCTGCGCCTGCGGCTGCCGGTTCGGCACGATCGCCCGGGTGGAGGGGCGCATCGTCGACTGTATCCGGCTGCCGGACGGAGAAAGCCTCTCGCCCTACGCCGTGACCCTGGCGCTGGAAGAGGTGGGCGGAATCGCCCGCTACCGGGTGGTCCAGGAGGCCCTCGACCGGTTCCGGGTCGAAGTCGAACCCGAGGCCGGCCCCGGATCGGGTCTCGAAGAGGCGATCCGGGGCGCACTGTCCGCCCTGCTCGGTTCCGGGGCGACCATCCGGGTGGCTTTCCGGGACAGTCTGGATCCTCCCCCGGGGCGCAAGTTCAAGGTGGTCGAAAACCGATTGCAGGAGGCCGGGGAACTGTGCGCTTCCTGATGCTGACCTGCGAGTACCCGCCGATCGGTGGAGGTGCCGCGACCGTCTGTCGGTTCCTCGGGCGGGCCCTGGTCGGACTGGGCCACGAGGTGGACGTCGTCACCGCCGGCATGTCCGGTCTCCCGGCCATGGAGATGGACGACGGGGTACGCATTCTGCGAACCGGCGGCTATCGGCGGATGCGCCACTACAGCACCGCCCTCGAGCAGGCGACCTTCCTGTATCCGACCTACCGGACCGCGGCGCGGCTTCTCCGCGAGCGCCACTACGATGTGATCCACGCCCATTTCGTGGTTCCCACCGGCTGGGTGGCCTGTCGCCTCGGCCGACGGTTCGGCGTTCCCTACGCGGTCACCGCGCACGGCTCGGATGTGCCGGGATACAATCCCGACCGGTTCGCACTGATGCACCGCCTGCTGATGCCGCTGTGGCGCCGGGTGCTGCGGGAGGCGAGCTGGGTCACCAGCCCCTCGCGGTTCCTCGCCGACCTCCTCCGGCGTCGTTGTCCCGTTCCGGTGACCGTGATCCCCAACCCCTTCGCCTTCGAGCGACTGCCTCGGCGACGCCGGCGCAACATGATCCTCGCGGTGTCGCGGCTGGTGCCCCGCAAGGGCGTGCAGTTCCTGGTCGAGGCGATGCGCAGCCTGCCGCCCGACTGGGAACTGGTGGTGGCCGGCGACGGACCTTCGCGCGCCGCCCTGGAGCGGCAGGCGGAAGGTCTGCCGGTGCGGTTCACGGGTTTCCTGCCCCACGAAAGAGTCGCCGAGCTCTACGCCGAGGCGGCGATCTTCGTGCTGCCGTCGCTGGTGGAAAACTTTCCGATGGTGCTGCTGGAGGCGATGAATGCGGGCTGCGCGGTCGTCACCACCGACGCCTACGGCTGTGGCGAGCTGGCGGAACGTGCCGGGGTTCTGGTGCGTCCGGAGGACAGCGAGGGGCTCCACCGGACCCTCGCCCGCCTGATCGCCGATCCGGCCGAACGGGAACGTCTCGGCGCCGCCGCCCGGGCCCGCGCCGCGGAGTTCACGCCCGAAAAGGTGGCGAGCCGCTTCGTCGCCCTGTTCCGCGACCGCCCCCCTTCCTCCGCCGCACCTTCGCCGGGTGGGACGGAGGCTCGCGGCCTTCCTGGCGGCGTCCTCCTCAACGCTGCCGACTGCGCCAGTCGGGATGCACCCACGGCCGCAGATCGAGCGGCGGGAGCGCTTCGCGTCCGAGGATGTGATCGCTGGCCTTCTCGCCGATCATGATCGAGGGGGCGTTGAGATTGCCGTTCGTGATCCGCGGGATGATCGAACTGTCCGCGACCCTGAGCCCCTCGAGACCGATCACCCGGCATTCGGGGTCGACCACCGCATCCGGATCCTCGCTGCTTCCCATGCGGCAGGTGCCGCAAGGGTGGTAGGCGCTTTCCACCGCCCCGCGGACGAAGGCATCGAGCTCCCGGTCGCTGCGCAGCTCGGCGCCCGGCGCCAGCTCACGGCCGCGAAAGGGGGCGAAGGCGGGCTGGGCGAAGATCTCGCGGGCGAGGCGGATGGCGATGCGGAAGTCGCGCCAGTCCTCTTCCGTCGACATGTAGTCGAAGCGGATCTCGGGCGGGGTCCGGGGGTCGGCGGAGCGGATCCGCACCCGGCCTCGCGAGGAGGAGCGCATGGGACCGACATGGACCTGGAAGCCGTGGGTTCCGGCCGGAGCCTTGCCGTCGTAGCGGATCGCCACCGGCAGGAAGTGGAACTGGATATCCGGGTATTCGACCCCGGCGCGGGAGCGGACGAAAGCGCAGGATTCGAAATGGTTGGTGGCCCCCGGTCCGCTCTTGGCCAACAGCCATTCGAACCCGATCCGCGCCTTGGCCGGCAGGTTGAGATAGCCGTAGAGGCTGACCGGCTGGGTGCATTCCATCTGGACGTAGAGTTCGAGATGGTCCTGCAGATTGGCGCCGACACCGGGCAGCGGATGGCGGGGACGGATGCCGGCCACCTCGAGCGCGGCGGGATCGCCGATGCCCGAACGCTGGAGGATCGCCGGCGAGCCGATGGCCCCGGCGGCGAGGACGATCTCGCGGGCCGCCCGCAGCCGTCGGGGACGGCCGCGACGGGTGACCTCGAGGCCGACGACGCGACCGTTTTCGATTTCCAACCGATGGACGAGCGTCCGGGTCCAGAGCGTGAGATTGGGCCGCTGCAGCGCCGGACGCAGATAGGCGTTGGCGGCCGACCAGCGACGGCCCTGCCAGACCGTCATCTCCATCGGCCCGAAGCCCTCCTGCCGCTGGCCGTTGTAATCCTCGGTCCAGCGGTAGCCGGCTTCGATGCCGGCCTCGATGAAGGCGCGGGCGAGGGGATTGTCGAGACGCCCGCGGGTGATGTGGAGCGGTCCCGCGGTTCCGCGCCAGCCGGGCTCTCCGCCGTGGGCGTTCTCCATGCGCTTGAAATAGGGCAGCACATGGGCGAAGCCCCAGCCCGACGCGCCGGTTTCCTCCCAGTGGTCGAAATCGCGCCCGTGGCCCCGCACATAGACCATGCCGTTGATCGAGGAGGAGCCGCCGATGACCTTGCCGCGCGGACACTGCAGGCGGCGCCCGCCGAGCGCCGGTTCGGGTTCGCTCCGGAAGCCCCAGTCGTACCAGCGCATGTTCATCGGATAGGAAAGGGCGGCCGGCATCTGGATGAAGGGACCGACATCGCTGCCGCCGTATTCGAGCAGCAGGACCCGCACCGAGGGATCTTCGCTCAGCCGATGGGCGAGGACGCAGCCGGCGCTGCCCGCACCGACGACGATGTAGTCCGCCTCCGGGCCGTCGCGATCGCTCATGGCATTCACCCCGGCAGGACGGGACGAAGGGATCGGCGCCGTCCCGCGGGCGCAATCTGGCGCGATCGCCGCGTCGGTCATGCTCTGCAGGCGACATGGAATTGACCGGGATCGCCGTCAGGAGAGGGGCTGCAGATGATCGATCCGGTCGATGAGATGGAGGAAGGATCCGGCCACCGTCCCCCGACGCACACCGGCCGGTCCGAGGGACCGTCCGCGCACGTCGCGGACCTCGGCGAAGAGGGGCGTCGCGTCGCGCTCCAGCTCCGCCGCGAAATGGAATTCGTGGCCGCGAAAACCGCAGCGGATGTGGCCGAGCGGCGAGCTCTCGGCGAGAATCGCCTCGCGGTAGCCGAGGTGGAGGCGGGGCTTCTCGAAACTGGTGCGCACCGGCAGCAGCCCGGCCATCGCATGGGTGTCGCCCTCGCGGTCCACGAGCTCGCGGCCGAGCACCATGTAGCCGCCGCATTCGCCGAAAACGAAGGCACCGCGGGCCGCCGCCTTCCGCAGCCCGTCGAGGAAGCCGGTGGCGGCCGCGATCCGACCGGCGTGGAGCTCCGGATAGCCACCCGGCAGATAGACGGCGTCGGTCCGCGGATCGGGGGGCTCGTCGGCGAGCGGCGAGAAGAACAGGATGTCGGCACCCTGCCGCCGCCAGCCCTCGAGCACGGCGGGATAGGCGAAGGCGAAGGCCTCGTCCCGGGCGACGGCGATGCGCTGCCCGAGGGCCGGCAGGGGACGCACCGCGCTGGCCAGCACCGAGACCGAGGGTGCCCGGGCGAGCCGGGCGATGCGGGCGAGATCGAGATGACGTTCGACGAGCGCCGCCGCCCGCTCGAGGGTCGCGGTGAGACGGGGCTGCTCGGCCGCCTGGACCAGACCGAGGTGACGCTCCGGGAGCTGGAGCTCCGGATGCCGCGGAATGCAGCCCAGGAGCGGCAGGGAAAAGCGGGCGTCGCAGGCCTCGCGCAGGATCTCCGCATGGGCCGGGCTGCCGACCCGATTGAGGATCAGTCCGACGATCTCCACGTCTTCCCGGAACCGCAGGAAACCCTCGACGATCGCCGCCACCGACTGTCCCATCTTGCCCGCCTCGACCACCAGCAGCACCGGCAGGCCGAAAAGCGCGGCGAGATCGGCCGTCGAGCCGCTGCCGTCCGGAGCGCCGTCGAACAGGCCCATCACCCCCTCGCCGATCACCAGATCGGCGTCCCGGCCGGTTTCCTCGAGAAGGCCGGCGAGGGTCGAGAACCGCATCGCCCAGCTGTCGAGGCTGACACAGGGGCGCCCGGTCACCCGGGCGTGGAAGCCCGGATCGATGTAGTCCGGACCGACCTTGAACGAACTCGTCCGCCGCCCCTGCCGGGCGAAGGCACGCAGCAGGCCGAGGGTGGCGATGGTCTTCCCCGAGCCCGAGGCGGGGGCGGCGACCAGGAGGGTGGGGGCGCTCATGCTGTCGGCCGTCCGGCTACGCGGCTATAAGCTGCCTCTGCCATGAACCGGACCCGGCAGCAAGGCAAGAGCGATCGGACGGGCGAGCGGCCGCTGCGGCGCGGCTGGACGACCGGTGCCTGTGCCACCGCAGCCGCCAAGGCCGCCGCCTCGGCCCTGTTCGGGCGGGGGTTCCCGGATCCGGTGACGATCCGCCTGCCGCGCGGTGGCAGCGCGAGCTTCGCCCTCGCGGAAAAGCGGATCCTCGCCGACGGGCGGGCCTCGGCGGCGGTGGTCAAGGACGCCGGTGACGATCCCGATGTCACCCACGGCTGTCTGGTGAGGGCCAGCCTGCGGCGCCTTCCCGCCGGCCGTGGCGTCTCCTTCCGGGCGGGCCCCGGGGTCGGCACGGTCACCCTGCCGGGATTGCCGCTCGCCCCGGGCGAGCCGGCCATCAATCCGGTGCCGCGCCGGATGATGACCGAAGCGGTGACCGAAATCGCGCTGGCCGCCGGCTGCGCCGCCGATCTGGAAATCGAGATCGCGATCCCGGACGGCGAGGCGCTCGCCGGCAAGACCTGGAATCCGCGCCTCGGCATCCTCGGTGGTCTTTCGATCCTCGGCACCACGGGCATCGTCGTGCCCTATTCCTGCTCGGCCTGGATCCACTCCATCCGGCGGGGCATCGATGTCGCGCGTGCGGCCGGCATCGAGCATGTCGCGGCGGTCACCGGCAGCACCTCGGAAGAGGCCGTGCGGCGGTTCTACGGGCTGCCGGAGATCGCGGTTCTGGACATGGGCGATTTCGTCGGCGGAACACTCAAGTACCTGCGCCGCCGTCCGCTGCCGCGCCTGACCCTCGCCGGTGGTTTCGGAAAGACCGCGAAGCTCGCCGCCGGGGCCCTCGATCTGCACAGTTCCCGGTCGCGGGTGGATTTCGATTTTCTCGCGGCGCTCGCGCGGGAAGCCGGCGCCGCGCCCGATCTGGCGGCGAGGATCGCCGCCTGCCGTACCGGCAAGGAGGCGCTCGATCTCGCCTCGGGGGCGGCGGTACCGCTCGCGGCGATGGTCGCCCGGCGGGCGCGCGAGATCGTCCTCGAGGTTCTGGGCCGCGGGATCGCGGCGGAGGTCCTGGTGGTCGATCGCCGAGGGCGGATCGTGGGCCGTGCCCAGGGCTGGTGACGGGCTCCGCCTCCTGCTCCTGGGAGGCACCGCGGAAGCGCGCGAGCTCGCCGGACGGCTCGCGGCGGCGCCGGAGATCCGGGTGGTCACCTCCCTCGCCGGCCGGACCCGAACACCGATGCTGCCGGCGGGCGAATGCCGGATCGGCGGGTTCGGCGGGATCGACGGGCTCTGCGACTGGTTGCGGTGCACCGGCACCGGTCTCGTCGTCGACGCCACCCATCCCTTCGCCCGGCGGATCTCCGCCCATGCGCTGGCCGCCTGCCGGCGACTCGGTCTGCCCTGCCTCCGCCTCGAACGCCCGCCCTGGCGGCCGGCGGCGGGCGACCGCTGGCGGGAGGTCCCGAGTCTCGAACGGGCGCTCGAGATCCTCCCGGCGTCGGGGCGGCGGGTGTTCGCCAGCGTCGGTCGCGAACAGATTCCGCGCCTCGCCGAGCTACCGGAATGCCGTTTCCTGCTCCGCGCGATCACCCCGCCCGCCGCGGTGCCGGCCAATGTCGAGGTCGTGACCGGCCGGCCACCCTACACGGTCGCCGGGGACCGGTCTCTCCTCGCACGGTTCGCCATCGACGCGCTGCTGGTTCGCAACAGCGGCGGTGCGGGCGCCCGTCCCAAACTCCTCGCCGCGCGGGAGCTCGGTCTCCCGGTGGTGATGATCGCCCGGCCGCCTCCGCTGCCGGGGAACCGCGTGACCTCCGTCGAGGCGGCGGTGGAAGCGGTGCTCGCCTATTCGCGCGGACGCGCCGAATGGTGATGATCCGGCGCGTAGAGCCGGCTGTCCTCGAAATCCTCGGTGGCGAGGGCGCCGCCCGCGAGGATGAGGGCGGTCCGGGTGATGCCGGCCTTCTTCACCTTGTCGCGGATGGTGGCGATGGTCCCGCGGATGATCCGCTGATCGGGCCAGCTCGCCCGATGGACGACGAAGATCGGCGCCGCGGGACCGAGTACCGGCTCCAGCTCGCGCAGGATCCGGGCGAGATTGGTGATGGACAGATGAATGGCCAGGGTGGCGCCGCTGCGGGCGTAGGCGGCCAGATCCTCGCCCTCGGGCACGGGTGAGGCGCGGACCGAGGTGCGGGTGAGGATCACCGTCTGGGCGACGCCGGGCAGGGTCAGCTCGCGGCCGAGCGCCGCCGCCGCGGCAGCGAAGGCCGGAACCCCGGGGGTGATGGTCCAGGGGATGCGGACCGCGTCCAGCCGGCGTATCTGCTCGGCGATGGCCCCGTAGAGCGAGGGATCACCGGAATGGAGACGGGCCACCTCCTGTCCCCGGCGGTGGGCGGCGATCATCTCTTCGAGAATGGCGTCGAGGGTCATCGGCGCGGTGTCGAGGATCCGTGCATCGCTCCGCGCTTCGGCCAGGATCTCGCGCGGCACCAGCGAACCGGCGTAGAGAATCACCGGGCAGCGACGCACCAGTTCGAGACCCCGGACGGTGATGAGATCGGGGGCGCCCGGCCCGGCGCCGATGAAATGAACGGTCATGATCGCCGATACCCCCGCGGAGTGTACACGCGCGCACACCCGTCGAGGGTCCGGAAGCTCCGGGTGGCGCGACTGCCGACGATCACCAGCGTCAGCATGTCGAGCTCCGCGGCATCGAGCTCGGCGAGGGTGGTGACCGCCACCCGTTCCCCCTCGCGGCCGAGATTACGGGCGACCACCACCGGGGTCCCGGCCGGCCGATGCCGGAGCAGGATCTCCCGGGCGGCGGGCAGGAGTTCGCGCCGCCGCCGCGAGACCGGGTTGTAGAGCACGAGGACGAAATCGGCCGCCGCCGCCGCTTCCAGACGGCGCAGGATGGTCTCCCGGGGCGTCAGGAGATCGGACAGGGAAAGGACGCAGAAATCGTGGCCGAGGGGGGCTCCGACCCGGGCGGCGGCGGCCTGCATCGCCGGAATCCCGGGGCAGACCGCGAGTTCCACCCGCTGCCAGTCCGGCCGGGCATCGCCTTCTTCGGCCAGCAGCTCGCAGACCAGCGTCGCCAACGCATAGACACCGGGGTCACCCGAACAGACGAGGGCGACCCGCCGGCCGGAGGCGGCGAGATCGAGGGCCGCGCGGCAGCGTTCCTCCTCTCGGCCGAGCCCGAAACGATGCAGGGCCTTGCCTTCCGTCGCGGAACCGAGAAGGTCGAGATAGAGCGCGTAGCCGACGATGTCCTCGGCCGTTTCGAGGACCCGCTCCACTTCCGCAGTGCGCCAGTCGGCGGCCCCCGGCCCGATGCCGACCAGATGGAGGAAGCCCCGCGGACGGCCGGTGGCGGCCGGGTCGATCGGACGCGCGGCGAGCGCCAGCGCGCAGGTGACGCGATCACCGCGCCGCTTGGGCACGAGCAGCCGACTGTCGGCTCCGGCGGCGGCGAGGGCGGCGGCCTCCGCGACGCCGGCCACGCCGACCGCCCGCCGGACCTCTTCGGAGGGGGTCGCCAGATCGGCGCTCCGCGCCGCCAGCTCCTCGCGGGTGAAGAAGCGTGCCGGCACACCGAGCGCGGACGCGAGGGCGTGAACCGCGGGCTCCGCCGCCTTGAGATCGAGGGAGGCGACGCAGGCCACGGCCCCGGGGCTCGCCCCGGCGGCGGCGAGGGTTTCCTCGACGAGGGCCAGGAGAGGTTCCGCCGGTGCCCCGCGCTCCGTCCCCACGCCGACGGCGAGGAGCGGTGGATGGAAGACGAGACGGCGCGGTGTCGGCTCGACGCCGCGCCAGGTGACGAGAAGCTCGTCCTCGGCGGTGTCGGCGAAGGAAAGGGAGCCGGCGGCGAGCCAGCCGGCGCAACCGCAATCGTCGATCAGCCGGACACCACCGCCGTCCAGCAGGCGGGTGGTGAAGGCCTTGAGATGCCCGTGCCCCCGCAACTTCCAGCCCGGCGGCGGATCGTCGAGGGCGAGGCCCAGCAGCGCCTCGCTCGCCGTGGTGATCACCGCGCGGGCGCCGATTTCCGCCGCCAGCCCGCGTGCCAGACGGTTCGCCCCCCGATGCCCGCCGAGAAGGGGCAGCACGAAGGCTCCGTCGGGATCGACCACCAGGACCGGCGGCTCTTCCGCCTTGTCGGTGAGGAGCGGACCCAGGATACGGATCGGGATGGCGGCCGCGCAAAGACCGATGATCGGCACCCCGTCGCGGAACAGGCGACGGAGATGCGGCGCCAGCGCCGGATAGCCGGTCTCCTCGCCGCGGGCGATCTTCCGCGGGGCGTGCACCCGGCCACCGACGGCCAGGGCGACACGTTCCGCCAGGGGCCGCTGGCCGGCGGCGAGCAGGAGCACGGCGGGAGCCCTCATCCCGCGGCCATCGCCCGTCGCAGGATCAGGAGCGACATGTAGGGAGCGACCGGCTCCTGCCAGCGGTCCAGAGGTGCCAGTCTTTCCTCGGGCGTGCCGACGCCGCTCGCGATCCAGGCGGCGAAATCCGGCGCCGCTTTCGCGAGCAGGCGGCGGATGCGGGGCAGATGGCGGCCGAGCTTGACGAGAACGGCCGTATCCGCGGTCGCGAGCCCGCGCGCCAGCCTTTCGTCGGGAAGGGTCGCGGGCAGGACGAGGACGCTTTCCCGTGCGCGGGCGAGCGGCAGGCGGAGAACCGCGGAGGCGGCGTGCGGAGCGGTGACGCCCGGTACCACCGAACAGGGATGGCGCGGGGCCAGCCGTTCGAGAAGCTGGATGAAGGAACCGTAGAAGAGCGGATCGCCGAGGCAGGGCACGCCGACCCGCCTTCCGCTCGCGAGTTTCTCGCCGATCACCGTCGCCACCTCGTCGTAGAAGGCGGCCCGTGTCCCGGCATCGGCGTGCATGGGCGCGCGGAAGGCGAGCCGCTCGACATCCGCCGCCAGATGCGGTTCCGCGATCCGCGCCGCCACCGGCTCGGCCCGGTCACTGGCGATGGTCGCCACCACCGGGATCTCGCCCAGCAGCCGCACCGCCTTGAGGGTCAGGAGTTCGGGATCGCCCGGACCGAGGCCGATTCCCACCAGTTCGCCGCTCATCGCTTGGTGATCGCATACTGGGTGACGGGTGCCAGCGGTCGCCAGAGGAGATGATCGCCGCGCGCCTCCGCCCGGCTCAGGGACAGACGCTGGAGGCTGCCACCGACCTCCTGATGGAACCCGTAGAGCATCTGCTCGCCTCCCATGGTCACCGCATGGGCGACGAGCCGGCCGCCGGGTGCCAGCCGCTCGAAACAGAGGCGGAGCAGATCCGGGGTGGCGAGACCGCCGCCGATGAACACCGCGTCCGGGGTCTCCTCCCGCGGCAGGACCGCGGGGGCCTCGCCCTCGACGATGCGGAGCTCCGGCGTGCCCAGCCGTGCGGCGTTGCGGCGGATCCGCACGATCCGGTCCGGCCGCTTCTCGATCGCCGTGGCCGCGCCCTCCCGGCAACGGAACAGCCAGGTGACGGCCATCGCCCCGCTGCCCGCGCCGACATCCCAGAGCAGACGTCCGGGACCGGGCTGCAACCGGGCGATCGCCGCCGCCCGATATTCCGCCTTGGTGATGTTGCCGTCGTGTTCGAAGGCATCGTCTTCGAGCTCCAGAACGGTCCCCTCCGCGGTGACTTCCGGTTCGCGGGGAAGGGTGACGGCGACCAGGTTGAGAATGGGAAAGCGCTGGCCGGCCACCTCCTCCGTACCGCCCTCCCACACCGTCTCGCGCGGGCCGCCGAGACGGCCGAAGACGGTGATCCGCGCCGCCCCGTATCCGTGGCGGGCGAGGAGATCGGCGATGGAGGAGGGCATCCGGGGACCCGAAGTGAGGATCAGCAGCCGCCGCCCCGGTACGATTTCGCGCAGGAGACGCGTCACCGGCCGGCCGTGGAGGCTGACCGTCCCCACCTCCTCGAGGGGCCAGCCGAGCCGGGCGGCGGCGAGCTGGAAGGCCGAGAGGTGGGGGATCACGACCACTTCCTCCGCGGGGAAGTGGCGCAGGACGACCTTGGCGACCCCGTACCAGGAAGGATCGCCGGAAGCCAGCACCACCACTTTCCTTCCCCGGTGTTCGGCGAGGGCGCGGACCGAATCCTCGAGCGGCGTGCCCCAGGGCAGCCGCAGCGCCTCGGAAGACGGCACCAGGGCCAGGTGTCGCCGGCCGCCGGCGAGCACCTGCGCCTCGGCGATCCGCGCCCGGGCCGCTTCGCCGAGCCCCGCGAGACCATCCTCGCCGATGCCGACGACCGAAAGCCAGGGGGCCGCGTTCATGGCTCTTCCGCGAGAAGCAGCGCGTTGACGGCGGCGGCGGCCAGCGCCGAGCCGCCGAACCGCCCGTGCAGGGTCATGAAGGGCGGCGCGCCGGCGGTCTCAGCCAGCGCCCGCTTGCTTTCGGCCGCGCCCACGAAGCCCACCGGAAAGGCGAAGATCGCGGCCGGCCGCAGGCGCCAGTCCGCGAGTCGTTCGAGAAGATGGAAAAGCGCCGTGGGCGCGTTGCCGATCACCACCACCGCCCCGTCGAGCCAGGGGCGCCAGCGTTCCACCGCCGCCGCCGAGCGGGTGGTGCCGAGACGGGCGGCGAGATCCGGAACCCGCGGATCCGACAGGGTACAGAGCGTGCGGGCGGATGCGGGCAGCCGCTCCTTCACGATCCCGGCCTCGGTCATCCTCGTGTCGCAGAGTATCGTCGCCCCCGCGTGCAGGGCGCGCCCCGCCGCCGTCGCCGGATCGCCCTTCCAGGCGATGTCGCGGGCGATTTCCGGCAGGCCGCAGGCGTGGACCATCCGCAGCACCACCGGGCGCAGCGGGGGAGGGAGGTGATCGAGAGCGGTTTCGGCCCGCGCCCGCGCGAAGGACAGACGGTAGATCGCCGCCGGGTCGCGCGGGCAGCAGGACCCGCTCACCTCAGTCGCCGTCGCGGAAGGGAGGCGCTTCGCGAGAGGGATGGTCATGGTGATGCGAGGCGTGGTGATGATGGTGGTGATGGTGATGGTCGCCGTCGGTGCCGATGCCCTCGACATGGTGGTGGTGGCTTTCCTGCGGGGCTCCCAGATCCCCCTCGTAGCCGATGATCTGCACGCGGTATTTGCAGAGCGCACAGTTCATGGCGCTGTCGCCCTCGAGGATGCCTTCGATGCGGTCGAGGAAGACCCGGACCAGATTGGGATGGTCGTCGAGGTAACGGGCCTTGGTGAAGGCGGTTCCGGGATGGGCGGCGGCGACGCGGTCGGTGGCGTCGTAGATCCGCCGCACCAGCACGCCGGTGAAGAGGAAGTAGGGAAACACGACGATATGCGGAAAACCGAGGCGGACGGCCCGTTCGAGGGCGGCGTCGGTCCGCGGATGGGCGACCCCGGAGTAGGCGACCTCGGCATGGCCGAATCCCATCCCCTCCCAAAGCATCCGCGCGACCTTGGCGACATTGCCGTTGGCATCGCTGTCGGACGTGCCGCGTCCGACCACCAGCAGCAGCGTGTCCGCGCGGGAAAAGGCGCCGGCGGCCGCGGCCATGGCTTCTTCGATCCGGTCCCGGGAAGCTTCCAGCAGCAGCGGATCGATACCGAGATCGCGCCCCATCTCGATCCGGATCCCGTGTTCGGCGGCGTAGGCGTTCAGCACCGAGGGCACGTCGTTCTTCACGTGGCCGGCGGCGAACAGCATCCCGGGCACGGCGAGCACCCGATCGACACCGCGCTCCCTGAGCCGGTCCAGCCCCTCGCGGATCACCGGTCGGGCGAATTCGAGATAGCCCATCTCGACGGGTCGGTCGGGCAGCCTTTCGGCGATGCGTTCGACCACCCGCGCGAACTGCGCGCAGGCCTCCGGGTCGCGGCTCCCGTGGCCGCAGATCATGACCCCCGTTCGGCTCATGGAATGTTCTTCCCGGGCATGAGGTGCGAGAGTGGATAGCAGCGCTCCCCGCCCCGAACAAGACGGCTGACGCCCACGCCACCGCCTGCTAGGAGCGCCCCGCATTCTCGACCGCGGCGAGGGGGGACGCATGCTCCTGGGCGACAGCCGGTCTCTCGTTCTGGCCCTGCTGCTCGCGCTCGTGACGGATGCGCTGTTCGGCGACCCGCCGTTGCTGTGGCGCCGGATTCCCCATCCCGTGGTCCTCGTCGGTCGCGCCATCGCTGCCCTCGAGGCCCGGTTGTGGCGGGAAAGGGGGGCGCGGATCGCCGGTCTGGCGGTGGTCCTGCTGCTCCTGGCGCCGCTCGGGCTCCTCGCCGCTCTCCTCGACCCCCTGCTGCGGTCTCTCCCGGCAGGCTGGATCCTCCTCGGCCTGCTGTTCTTTCCCTGGTTCGCCTGGCGGAGCCTCGTGGATCACGTCGGTGCGGTGGCCGCGGCCCTGGAGAGAGGGTGCGACGCGGCACGGCGGGCGGTGGGCCATCTGGTGGGCCGCGATCCAGATCGGCTCGATCCGCCGGCGATCGGCCGTGCCGCGGTCGAATCCCTCGCCGAAAACTTCGCCGACGGCGTAGTCGCACCCTGGGTCTGGACCCTGCTCCTCGGACTCCCGGGTCTCGTCCTCTACAAGGCGGTCAACACCCTCGACAGCATGATCGGCCACCGCAATGCGCGGTATCGCGAATTCGGCCTGGTGGCGGCCCGGCTCGACGATCTGGCGAACTGGATCCCGGCCCGGCTCGCGGCTTTCCTTCTCGCACTGGCCGCCGGGGGCGGGATGATGGATGCGCTTCGGTGCATCCGGCGGGACGCCCGCCGTCACCGTTCGCCGAATGCCGGCTGGCCCGAGGCGGCGATGGCCGGGGCGCTGAGGGTGCGCCTTTCCGGTCCACGTGTCTACGAGGGCGAACTTTCGCCCGAACCCTGGATCGGCGACGGTCCGGCGGAGATCGGCCGGGCCGAGATCGAAGCCGCGCTCGCGCTCGGCTGGCGGGCGTTCCTGCTTCTGCTCGGCGTCACGTTCGTGCTGCTTCCGTTCGTGTGAGAGCGACCCCGAGGATCCGATCGAGATCGAGCGCCGTCTCCAGATGATCGGCGAGGGCGTCGAGAGTCCGCTCCACCCGGGCCTCGTAAGCCAGGGCGGGCAAGCCGCCGCTGGTGAACCGTTCCAGGAACCGGCGGCGGAATCCGTCGCTGGCGAACAGCCCGTGCAGATAGCAGCCGAGGACGCGGCCGTCGGCCGATACCGCCCCGTCGGGTCCGGTCTCGAGGCGCAGCCACGGCCGCTCGGTGCCGGGGCCGGTGGTACGGCCGAGATGGATTTCGTAGCCCGTCACCGCTTCGCCGGTGGTCAGCTCCAGGCCGCGGGCGAGGCGCACCGTCTTGCCCCGCTCGAGCACCGTCTCGACATCGAGGAGCGCGAGACCGGGGACGCGCCGCGGTTCGCCCTCGAGACCCTCGGGATCGGCGACCGACCTGCCCAGCATCTGGAAACCGCCGCACAGCCCCACCACCCATCCCCCTCTCCGGTGGTGGGCACGGATATCGGCCTCGAAACCGCTTTCGCGCAGCGCCAGGAGATCGCCGATGGTGGTCTTGCTGCCGGGCAGAAGGACGATATCGGTATCGGTCGCCAGCGGCTCTTCGAGGGCCGTGAGACGCATTTCCACCGCCGGCTCCTGGGAAAGCGGATCGAGATCGTCGAAATTGGCGAGTCGCGGCAGGCGCGGGACGGCGATCCGAACCGAAGCGCCGGCACGGCGGTTCGCCCGGCTGTCGAGACCGAGGCTGTCCTCCGCCGGCAGGAGATGCGCGGCGTCGAACCAGGGGACGATTCCGAGACAGGAGAGCCCGGTGCGCGCCTCGAGCAGCGGCAGGACGGGGGTGAACAGGGCGGGATCGCCGCGCAGCTTGTTGATCAGAAAACCGCGGAGCCGGGCCCGCTCGGCGGGCTCCAGCACCGCCACCGTGCCGACGAGGGACGCGATCACGCCGCCGCGGTCGATATCGCCGACCAAAAGGACCGGAAGGTCGGCAGCCCGTGCGAACCCCATGTTGGCGAGATCGGCATCGCGGAGATTGATCTCGGATGCGCTGCCCGCCCCTTCCACCAGCAGGAGATCGCTCTCGGCGGCGAGGCGGGCGAAGCTGTCCAGCGCGCAGGGCAGCAGTTCCGCTTTCATGCGGTAGTATTCGGCCGCGGTGACGCTCCCCCGCGCGCGTCCCCGGACCACGAGCTGCGACCGCCCCTGGCCCTCGGGCTTGAGCAGGATCGGGTTCATGTGGACGCTCGGCGGTACCCCGCAGGCCCGGGCCTGCAGGGCCTGGGCGCGGCCGATCTCGCCGCCTTCGGCGACTGCCGCATTGTTGCTCATGTTCTGCGGCTTGAAGGGACGGACCCTCAGCCCGCGGCGCGAAAAGGCACGACAGAGGCCCGTTACCAGCAGCGATTTCCCGGCGTCCGAGTTCGTCGCCTGCACCATCAGGGCCGGAACCCGGGATGGCATGGCGGCAGCCGGGCGCCTCAGTACTCGATGCCGATCTGGGCCTTCACCCCTTCCCGGAAGGGATGCTTGACGAGCCGCATCTCGGTCACGAGATCGGCCGCCTCGACCAGCTCCCGCGGGGCGTTGCGGCCGGTGATCACCACATGCAGATCGGGCCGCTTGTTCTCCAGCATGGTCAGCACCTCGGTCAGCGGCACATAGTCGTAGCGCAGCACGATGTTGAGCTCGTCGAGCACCACGAGATGGAGCTCGGGATCCCGGAGCATGCGCTCGGCTTCGGCCAGCGCCGCCCGCGCCGCCGCGATGTCCCGGGCCCGGTCCTGGGTTTCCCAGGTGAAGCCCTGACCCATCACCCGGATTTCCACCAGCTCGGAAAAGCGTTCCAGAAAGCGACGCTCGCCGGTTTCCCGGCGGCCCTTGACGAACTGCACGATGCCCACCTTGCGGCCGTGACCGAGGGTCCGCATCACCAGCCCCCAGGCCGCCGTGCTCTTCCCCTTGCCGGTGCCGGTATGGACGATCACCAGCCCCTTTTCGCGGGTCTTGGAACCGTAGAGCCGATCCTTGGCGGCCTTGATCCGGGCCTTCTTCTCGCGGTGGAGTTCGTCGAGGTCGGGCATGGTCTCGTCTCCGGTCGGGATCCGGGCGCAGTCTAGCGGCTCGTCACCGCGGCGCCAGCGCGCACGGACCGCGCCAGCGGGCGAAGTTCAGAGATCGATGCCGGAGCGTTCCCGCGCGCGCTCCCAGCGTTCGGCGACCGGGGTCTCGAACAGCAGGGCGGGATCCGCTTCCACCAGATACCAGTCGCCGCGGGCGATCTCGGCGTCGAGCTGGCCCGCCGCCCAGCCCGCATAGCCCAGGGTGGCGATGTACCGTGCCGGCCCCTTGCCACGGGCGATGTCGGCCATGACCCGGGTGTCGTTGGTAACCGCGATTCCGGGGGTGACGAGCAGGGTGTCCTCGAGGCGATAGTCGGGTGTGTGGACGACGAATCCCGTGCCGGGATCGACGGGACCGCCATAGGCGAGCTCGATCTCTCCTTCCGCCTCCTCGGCGGGAAGGCCGAGCCGTTCCAGGAGCTCCCGGGCCGGCACCCGACCGTAACGCCGGTTGATCACCAGTCCGAGCGCCCCTTCCCGGTCGTGCACCACCATGAAGACCACCGTGTGATCGAAGTTGGGATCGGCCAGTTTTTCGCTGGCCACCAGCAGCATGCCGGCGACCGAGCGCTGGATTCCTTCGAGCCGGTCGGGTGGCGCCGGCTCGTGCACCGCCGGCAGGAGGCCGATCCACCAGAGAACCAGCAGTCCGATGGGGAAACGCACGGCGTGCCCTCCTCCGTTCATCGCGACTCTATCGCATTCGAGGAGCAGTGACACCCTCTCCCCAACCGCCGGGGAGGGGGCTACAGTGACCGTACCGATCCGGGGGAGACAGTTCATGCGCCGTTGCGAGGTCGTCGCCTGGGGACAGCCCCTCCAGATGCGCGAATATCCGACACCGACGCCCGAGGGCAGCGAGGTCCTGGTGCGGGTCACCGTCTGCGGGGTCTGCCACTCCGATCTTCACATCCATCAGGGCTATTTCGACCTCGGTGACGGGGAGAAGCTGATCCTCGAGGAGCGCGGCACCCGGCTTCCCTTCACGCCCGGACACGAAATCGCCGGCGAGGTGGTGGCCCTCGGACCGGAAGCGGCCGATACGGGCGTGGAGGTCGGCGGGGAATACGTGGTGTTCCCCTGGATCGGCTGCGGCCGCTGTGCCGTCTGTGCGAGAGGGGAGGAGAATCTCTGTCCGACACCGCGGTTCCTCGGCGCCTATGAAGGCGGTGGCTACGCCGATCACATCATCGTGCCTCATCCGCGCTATCTCGTGCCGTTCGACGGGCTGCCGCGGGAGCTCGCCTGCACCTACGCCTGCTCCGGGGTGACCGCATGGGGGGCGCTGGGCAAGACCGGAATCCGGCGTGACGATCAGGCCTTGCTGCTGATCGGGGCCGGCGGCGTCGGCATGAACGCCCTGGCGCTGGCCCCCTCGCGTGTTCCCGGGCCGGTGGCGGTGGCCGACATCGACGCCGGCAAGCGGGAAACGGCCCTCGCGGCCGGGGCCGCGGCGGTCTTCGATCCGGCGGATGCCGGGGCCGCGGAGGCGGTGCGGCAATGGTCCGGGGGAGGTGTCTGGGCGGCGATCGACTTCGTCGGCCGGCCCGAGACCCTGCGCTTCGGGCTGTCCTGTCTGGTGCCCAAGGGCGGCCGGCTGGTGGTGGTGGGGCTCTACGGCGGGCGCTTTCCCTTGCCGGTTCCCTGGCTGCCGCTCCGGGCCCTCACCCTCTGCGGCTCCTATGTGGGGACCCTCGACGATCTGCGTACCGTGATCCGGCTGGCCCGGCAGGGCCGGGTGCCCCCGATTCCCGTCACCCTGCGCCCCCTCGAAGAAGCCAACGCGGCGCTCGAGGACCTGGCGGCGGGACGGGTCGAGGGACGGCAGGTCCTCGTCCCGTGATCCGGCGGCCCGGCATCCGCGGCATCGCCGACCGTATCTGACGGGACCGTCGCGTGGACTGGGCGCATCTCGGGATCGTCTTCGCGGCCGCCCTGATCACCGCCCTCGCGACCGGCCTCGGTGCCCTCCCGTTCCTCTTCGTGCCACGGATGAGCCGGCGCTGGCTCGGCATTTCCAACGCCTTCGCCGCCGGTCTGATGATCGCCGCCAGCCTCACCCTGATCGTCGAGGGGGCCCAGGAAAGCCAATGGCGGATCGCGATCGGTCTGGCGCTGGGCTATGTGGCGATGCGCTTCGGCCATCGTTTCATGCACCGTCACGGGGAATTGGAACTCGGCGCGCTGCGCGGCGCCGATGCGCGGAAGGCACTCCTGATCGTCGGTGTGATGACCCTCCATTCCTTCACCGAGGGACTCGGGGTCGGGGTCTCCTTCGGCGGTGGCGAAGGACTCGGGGTCTTCATCTCGGCGGCGATCGCCGTACACAACATCCCCGAAGGGCTGGCCATCAGCCTGGTGCTGGTGCCACGCGGCGTTTCTCCCTGGACCGCCGCTGGCTGGAGCGTCTTCTCGAGCCTGCCACAGCCGCTGATGGCCGTTCCGGCCTATCTCTTCGTCACCGCCTTCGCACCGTTCCTGCCGGTCGGCTTCGGGCTCGCCGCCGGGGCCATGCTCTGGATGACCCTGGTCGAGCTGCTGCCCGAAGCCCGGACCGAGCTCGGCCGTAGCGCGGTCGTGCTCACGGTGACCGTCTCGGCGATCGCGATGATCGCCTTCCAGGAAACGGTGCTGCGCTGATCGGAGGCTTGGAACGCTCGACGTTCGGCGCTAGGGGAAGGGACCGGGGGAGATTTCGGAGGGTCGTCCGATGAAGGGCATTTTCGCGGCCAGCGTGACACCGGTGGACGAAGATGGCGAGATCAGTCACGTCCGCCTCGCCGCCCATCTTCGCTGGTTGTTCCATCACGGCTGTCACGGCGTGGCGCTGTTCGGGACCACCGGCGAGGCGCCTTCCTTCTCGGTGGCGGAGCGACAGGCCGCGCTCGAAGCCCTGCTCCGCCACGGGGTGGCGCCGGAGCGGCTGATCCTGGGCATCGGCTGCTGCGCCCGGGGCGATACCCTCGCACTCGCCCGCCACGGTCTCGAACACGGCGTCGAGCGGATGCTGATGCTGCCTCCCTTCTACTTCAAGGAGGTGCCGGAAGAGGGCGTGTTCAGGGCTTTCGCGGAGCTGATCGAGGGGCTCGGCAGCGATCGGCTCCGACTTCTGCTCTACCATTTCCCGCGGATGAGCATGGTGCCGATCACCCGGCCGGTGATCGAACGGCTGCTCGGACGTTTTCCCGGTATCGTCCGGGGCATCAAGGACAGTTCGGGGGACTGGGAACATACACGGGAGCTGATCGCGGCATACCCCGGCTTTGCGGTGTTCTCGGGCTCGGACATGCATCTGCTGCGCAACCTCGAGGCCGGCGGAGCCGGAACCATCTCGGCCGGCGCCAATCTCGCCTGCGCTTCCAGCCGCGACGTCTTCGACGGTGTGACCCGGGGCGACGCCGCGGCCGCCGAGCGGGCCATGAAATGCGTGGCCGCGGTACGCACCGTCCTCGGCCGCCATCCGATGATTCCGGCGATCAAGCATGTGATCGCCACCGGCGCGCGGGATCCGGTGTGGCGCCATGTGCGGCCGCCGCTGGTGGAGCTCGCCGCCGGCGCCGGCGAGACGCTGCTCCGCGATCTCGAAACCGCGGGTTACCTGTACGATCCCGAGGCCTACGCGGCGGTGAGCGCGTGAGGGGGAGATTCCTCCCATGGAGGTGGTGCGGGAGACGGCGGTGCTGCGCCGCATCCTCGGCGGCTGGCGTCGCGCCGGGGCGAAGGTCGCCCTGGTGCCGACCATGGGCGCCCTGCACGAGGGGCATCTGGCGCTGGTGCGTCACGGGCGGGAGATCGCCGGGCGTCTGGTGGTGTCGATTTTCGTCAACCCGGCCCAGTTCGCCCCGGGCGAGGATTTCGAGCGCTATCCGCGGGACGAGGCCGGTGATCTGACACGTCTCGAGGCACTCGGCGTCGATCTCGCCTACCTGCCCGACATCGGTGCCATGTACGCGGCCGACCACGCCACCTGGGTGGTGGTCGAGGGGCCCGCCCGCGGGCTCTGTGCCGAGGCCAGGCCACATTTCTTCCGCGGTGTGGCCACGGTGGTCGCCAAGCTGTTCAACCGGGTGCAGCCCGATCTCGCCATCTTCGGCGAGAAGGACTACCAGCAGCTTCTGGTGGTTCGCCGGATGGTGCGGGATCTGGACATGCCGGTGGAGATCGTCGGGCACCCCACCGTGCGCGAACCCGACGGGCTGGCGATGTCCTCGCGCAACGCCTATCTCTCGCCGGAGGAGCGGCGCGTTGCGCCCGAGCTCCATCGTGTCCTGCGGGATACCGCCGAGGCGCTGGCCGACGGCCGACCGGCGGCACCGCTGCTGGCGGCGGCGCGGGCACGCCTGCTCGCGGCCGGCTTCACCGCGGTCGACTATCTGGAGATGCGTGATGCCGAAAGCCTGGAGCCGCTCGAGGCTGTCGGCACATGCCCCGCCCGCCTGCTCGCCGCCGCCCGTCTGGGCGCCACGCGGCTGATCGACAACCTTGCCGTCGCGCCTGTCGCGGGTTGCGAGCCAAACCCTTTTTCCCGCTGAATTTCTTCGCCTTTTCTCCGGATCCGGGGTTGTAGACGGGCACCCCGCCACCACATCATAGGCGGAGGGTGTGCGGTGCCCGAGGGGGCCGTACACCAGGGTCTGCTCGCACGAGGGACACGAAGAAAGGGGGACATGATGGATTTCGAGAACTACACCGAGCGCGCGCGAGGGTTTCTCCAGTCGGCACAGCAGCTCGCGCTGCGCGAGGGCCACCAGCGGTTTCTGCCGGAACATATTCTGAAAGTTCTGCTGGACGATCCGGAAGGGCTCTGCGCCCGGCTGATCCGCGAGGCCGGTGGTGATCCCAAGCTGGCGCTGGCCAATGTCGAGCTGCTCCTGAAGAAGCAGCCGAAGGTGGAAGGAGCCGGTGCCGGCCAGCTCTACCTGGCGCCGGAGACCGCGCGACTGTTCGAACGGGCCTCGGAGATCGCCAAGAAGGCGGGCGATTCCTACGTCACCGTCGAACGTCTGCTGCTGGCGATCGCGATGTCGGCGACCGACGCCGCGAAGGCGCTCGAGGATGCCGGTGTGACGCCGCAGGCGCTCAATGCCGCCATCGACAAGATCCGCAAGGGGCGGACCGCACAGAGCGCCACCGCCGAGGAAGGCTACGGGGCGCTCGAGAAGTACACCCGCGATCTCACCGCCCAGGCGCGGGAAGGCAAGCTCGATCCGGTGATCGGGCGGGACGAGGAGATTCGCCGGGTCATCCAGGTGCTGTCGCGGCGCACCAAGAACAATCCGGTGCTGATCGGCGATCCCGGCGTCGGCAAGACGGCCATCGTCGAGGGTCTGGCCCAGCGCATCGTCAATGGCGATGTGCCGGAGGGTCTCCGGGATCGGCGGATCCTGGCGCTCGATCTCGGGGCCATGCTGGCCGGTGCCAAGTACCGCGGCGAGTTCGAGGAGCGCCTCAAGGCCCTCCTCCAAGAGGTGACCGCCTCGGAGGGCGAGATCATCCTCTTCATCGACGAGCTCCACACCCTGGTCGGAGCCGGCAAGGCGGAAGGTGCGATCGACGCCTCCAACATGCTCAAGCCGGCGCTGGCCCGCGGCGAGCTGCACTGCATCGGCGCCACCACCCTCGACGAATACCGGAAGTACATCGAGAAGGATCAGGCGCTGGCGCGGCGGTTCCAGCCGGTCTTCGTCCCCGAGCCCTCGGTGGAGGACACCATCTCCATTCTGCGCGGGCTCAAGGAGAAGTACGAGCTGCATCACGGTGTGCGCATTACCGACAGCGCCATCGTCGCCGCCGCCACCCTGTCGCATCGCTACATCTCGGACCGCTTCCTGCCGGACAAGGCGATCGATCTGATCGACGAGGCGGCGGCCAGGAAGCGCATGCAGATCGACAGCAAACCCGAAGAGCTCGACGAGCTCGATCGCAAGATCATCCAGCTCAAGATCGAGCGCGAGGCCCTCAAGAAGGAGACCGATCCGGCTTCCCGGCAGCGGCTCGAGAAACTGGAGAAGGAGCTCTCCGAGCTCGAGCAGCAGGCGGCCGAACTGAACGCCCGCTGGCAGGCCGAAAAGAGCAAGCTCGAGGAGGTCCGGCGGCTCAAGGAGCAGCTCGACCGCGCCCGCATCGAACTCGAGCAGGCGCAACGCTCGGGAGATCTGGCCAAGGCCGGTGAGCTGGCCTACGGCACCATCCCGGAACTCGAGCGCAAGCTCCGGGAGGCCGAGGCCGAACAGGCCACCCGAATGGTCCAGGAGGAGGTCACCTCCCAGGACATCGCCCAGGTCGTCTCCCGCTGGACCGGGATCCCGGTCGACAAGCTGATGGAGGGCGAACGCGAGAAGCTCCTCCGCATGGAGGAGAAGCTGCGGGAGCGGGTGGTCGGCCAGGAGGACGCGCTGCAGGCAGTCTCCAACGCCGTGCGGCGGGCCCGGGCCGGGCTCCAGGATCCCAACCGGCCGATGGGCTCCTTCCTGTTCCTCGGTCCCACCGGCGTCGGCAAGACCGAGCTCTGCAAGGCGCTGGCCGAGTTCCTGTTCGACGACGAGCGGGCGCTGTTGCGGATCGACATGTCGGAGTTCATGGAAAAGCACTCCGTGGCCCGGCTGATCGGTGCGCCTCCCGGCTATGTGGGCTACGAGGAGGGCGGCGTACTGACCGAGGCGGTGCGTCGGCGGCCCTACCAGGTGATCCTCTTCGACGAGGTCGAGAAGGCCCATCCCGACGTCTTCAACGTGCTGCTGCAGGTGCTCGACGACGGGCGGCTGACCGACAGCCAGGGGCATGTGGTCGACTTTCGCAACACCCTGATCGTGCTCACTTCCAACCTCGGTTCGGAGTATCTGGCCGCACTGCCCGAAGGGGCCCCGGCGAGCCAGGCGCGCGAGCAGGTGATGCAGGTGGTGCGGGCGACCTTCCGTCCCGAATTCCTGAACCGGCTGGACGAGATCATCCTCTTCAACCGGCTCGGGCGGGCGCAGATGCGCGACATCGTCGAGATCCAGCTCCGGCGGCTGCGCCGGCTCCTGGAGGATCGGCGCATCACCCTCGAGATCACCGATGCGGCCAAGGACTGGCTGGCCAAGGCCGGTTACGATCCGGTCTATGGTGCGCGGCCCCTCAAGCGGATGATCCAGCGGCATCTGCAGGATCCGCTGGCGACCATGATCCTCGAGGGCAGAATCGAGGAAGGCGATACCGTCAAGGTCGATGCCAACGAGCACGGCCTCGTCATCGACGGACAGGAGATCCGACTCGCCGCCTGACCGTCGCCTCCGTATCCCCGAGCCACGGCCCGCGGCCTCTGCCGCGGGCCGTTTTCCCGTTCAGCCCTCGCGGCACGGTTTCGGGAAGAGCTCTTCGAGCTCGACCTCGATGCCCGGGGGAGCGAGACGCAGGATGCCCTTGGTGAGAATGCGGGTGCGGATCTCCTCACCCTCGGTCCGCTCGTGATGGATCACCACCCGGCCGAGCGGATCGACGATCAGGTAGTGGCGGAGGCCGGGAACCCGGAAATAGCCGGCGAGCTTGTGGCCGGTATCGCTGGCTTCGTTCGAAGGGGAAACCACCTCGACCACCAGCAGCGGATCCTCGACGGTGATCGCATCCGCATGGAGCGGTTCGCCGCAGCGCAGCAGCGCATCGGGCTCGAAGGCCGTGCTCCGGTCGATCCGCACCGTCATGCCGTCGGGGTAGACCTCGCAGGGCAGCCCCGCGGCTTCCACGGCATCCTCCAGCGCGCGTGCAACCCGGTGTTTGGTGCGAGCGTGGATGGCACGTTGCGGCGTCATCGCCACGACATGGCCGTCGTCCAGCTCGTAACGGCCCGGGCGCCCCTGCGCCCACTTCAGGAACTCGGCGACCGTGGTCGGCAGTTTCTCGGCGGGCTCCGCCATCGACGACCCTCCATCCTCCGGGACCGCAACAGTCTAGCGCAAATTCGCGAACTCCGCATGCGGCGGTGGAAGCGGGCCGCTCAGGCCTCCAGCACGAGCTTCGGATCGAGGGCGAGATCGGGGAGGCGGAGCGGGCGGATCGGCTCGCCGGCCTTGTGGATGCGGCATTCGCGGTAATAGCCGTCGGGCGCCGGCTCCCGGTAGACCTCGATCCGTCCCTTCTGGAGGTCCACCAGCCACACCTCCGGGATGCCGTGCCGGGCATAGAGCGGGATCTTCACTTCGCGGTCGTAGCCGGCCGAAGTATCGGCGACTTCGATCAAGAGCAGCACGTCCTCGGGCCCGGGATGCGAGTCCCGGTAGGAGCGCTCGCGAACGACGGCCAGATCGGGCTGTGGCTCGGAGGCGGGCGGGAGCGAAACGGGGTCCTGAACCCGGACGACCGTCGGGGTGCCGCGGACGAAGAAGCGAACGAGCCGGCTGACGGTCTCGGCGTGCCGTGGCCCGATCGGTATCATCTCCACCAACTCCCCCTCGATCAGCTCCACCCGATCCTCTTCGCCGAGGATCCCGGCTTCGACCATGCGGTGATAGTCTTCGAGGCTGAAGCGGTGCCGCCGGACCGGCGGTGGCAGAACCGTGGCCATGATGCTCTCTCCGACTGGCTGCCGGGATGAAAATGGCACAGGGGCCCTGCTGCGGAAAGCTGTCCGCGGCACGCCGCGGCGTCGGAAGCATTCGCGGTGGGCGCGGCGGAGGGGCTCAGTCGTAGTCGACGGTGACCGTCTGGCCGCTGCGCAGCGATTCGTAGGCCGCATCGGCGAGGATCAGGGCGCGGCGGCCATCCTCGAAGGTTACCGGCGGCTCGCGCTTTTCCTCCAGCGCCTCGATGAAGGCGTCGAGCTCGCGGACATAGGCCTCGCGATAGCGCTCGACGAAGAAGTGCAGGAGCGGGTCGCGGGCCTCGGTGTGGGCCGCCGTCCAGCGCTCGAGAGTGGTCGGGCGCATGTTGTCGGCGAGGATCGCTCCCCCCTCGCACATCGCCTCGATGCGCTGATCGTAGCCGTAGACCGCGCGGCGGTAGTTGTTGATGCAGACCTGGATGCCACTCTCGGTGCGCAGCAGCACCATCGCGGTGTCGTGATCGCCGAGCTCGGCCACCACCGGGTCGATCAGGGCGGCGGCGAAGCAGCTCACCTCCACCGGCTCCTCGGGCAGCAGGAAGCGGGCCATGTCGAAGTCGTGGATGGTCATGTCGCGCAGCAGCCCGCCCGCGACCTCCATGTATTCGCGCGAGGGGATGTCGGGATCGCGGCTGGTGATCAGGAGCTGGCGCAGCCCCCCGAGTTCGCCTTCGCGCAGGCTCCGGTGCAGGCGGGCGAAGGAGGGGTCGAAGCGGCGGTTGAAGCCGATCTGGACGAAGGGTTCGAGGGGGGCGATCTCCTCCCAGCAGGCATCGACACGCTCGCGGTCGAGATCGATCGGTTTTTCGCAGAGCACCGCCTTTTCCGCCTTGGCGGCGCGGGTGATCAGATCGACATGGGTGTCGGTGGAGGAGGCGATCAGAACGGCGTCGACCTCCGGATCTTCGAGAATCTCCTCGACGCCGGTGGCGGTGCGGGCGCCGTGTTTCTCGGCCACCGCCTCGGCGGCGGGGCGCAGGACGTCGTAGACGGCGACCAGCCGGGCGTGCGGATGGACGGCGATGTTGTCGGCGTGCATGCGGCCGATGCGGCCGGCACCGAACAGGGCGAAACGGACCATCTCTCGGAATCTCCCTCCCTCGCACCAGGACCGGCCGCGTCTTAGCGTGGCTCAGTGGGGCGCAACCAGCCGTTTTTCGCGCTCCGGGCAATGTTCGTCGGCGAACTCGATCTCGAGGCTCGCATGGCGGATCGAGAAGCGCTCCGCGAGCCGGCGTCGGGCTTCCTTCTTGACGGTTCGGATGCGGTCGAGGTCCGCCTCCTCGAGGAGGATGTGGGCTTCCATCGCGTATTCGTGCTCGTCGAAGGACCAGACGTGGAGATGATGGACATCCGTCACCCCCTCGATCTCCGACAGGGCAGCGGCGATCTCCGCGACATCGAGGCCGGGAGGCACAGCCTCCATGAGGATACGCATGGCCGGTCCGATTTCCCGGAACGCGTGCCAAAGCACGTAGCCGGCGATGGCGAGGGTGACCAGCGGATCGACGATGGTCCAGCCGTAGAGAAGGATCGCCGCACCGGCGACGATCACCGCGACCGAACCCAGAGCATCGGCGAGATTGTGCAGAAATGCGGCGCGGATGTTCATGCTGCCGCGAGCCGGACGGAAGGTCAGGGCGACGGTGGCCAGATCGATGACCAGAGCCACCCCGGCGATGATCACGATCAGCCAGCCGTCCACCGGGATCGGAGCGAACAGCCGGGCGATGCCTTCGGACATCAGATAGAGGCCGATCACGACGAGGGTCGTCAGATTGATCAGAGCGGCGACGATCTCGGCTCGCCGGTAGCCGAAGGTCATCCCGGGATGGGCGGGACGGCGGGCGATCCGGCGGGCGAAGAGAGCGATCGCCAGGGAGAGGGCGTCGCTCAGATTGTGGACCGCGTCGGCGATCAGGGCGAGGCTCCCGGCCAGCACGCCGCCGGCTACCTGGGCCACCGTCAGCAGGAGATTGACGACCACCGCCCAGATCAGCCGGCGGTCGGTGCCGCGGGTGTCCGCGGTGCGCCCGGGGCCGTGACGACGTACGATCATGCGCGCTCGCCCGCCTTCGGAGCCGGTGGCTCGTGGACGGTATGTTTCACGATCTGAATAATTTGGAATTGGCGTTTCATTTTCCGCTTTCCCGCCGGCGGTCGCGGCGCTAGGATGGGTCTCCGTCGGGGGAGGCGCTGCCCGACTTCGCGCGGGTCGCCAGCGAGAAGAGGGATCCCATGAAGACCGTCCGGCTGACCATGGCGCAGGCGCTGGTGCGCTACTTGATGGCACAGCGAACCCGAATCGGGGAAGAGGAGGTGCCTCTTTTCCCGGGGGTGTTCGCGATCTTCGGCCACGGCAACGTGACCTGCCTCTCCGAGGCGCTGGAGGCGGTGAAGGCCGAATTCCCGACCTGGCGCGGGCAGAACGAGCAGGGAATGGCGCTGGCCGCGCTGGGCTTCGCCAAGGCGAAGAAGCGCCGGCAGATCATGGTGGCGACCTCCTCGATCGGTCCCGGCGCGGCGAACATGGTCACCGCCGCCGGCGTCGGGCACACCAACCGGCTGCCGGTACTGTTGCTGGCGGGCGACTATTTCGCCAGCCGCGCGCCCGATCCGGTGTTGCAGCAGGTGGAGCATTTCGGTGATCCCACGATCAGCGTCAACGACGCCTTCAAGGCGGTCGTCCGCTACTGGGACCGTATCAGCCGACCGGAGCAGATCGTCGAATCCCTGCCGCAGGCGGTGGCCACCATGCTCGATCCGGCCGACTGCGGACCGGCCTTTCTCGGTCTCTGTCAGGATGCCCAGGGCGAGGTGTTCGAATATCCTCGGCGCTTCTTCGAACCGGTTCTGCACGAGCCGTCGCGCCCACGGCCCGATCACCGGCAGCTCCGCGCCGCGGCCGAGCTTCTGAAGCAGGCCCGTCGTCCGCTGCTGATCGCCGGTGGCGGCGTACGGTACTCGGAAGCGGAAATGGAACTGGCGAGGTTCGCCATGCGCCACGCGGTTCCGGTCGCGGAAACCGTGGCCGGGCGGACGGTGCTGCCGCACGACCATCCGGGCAACGTGGGACCGATCGGCATCCTGGGCTCGGCGAGCGCCAACAATCTCGCCGCCGAAGCGGATGTCGTCCTCGCCGTCGGCACCCGGCTCCAGGACTTCGTCACCGGCTCCTGGTCGCTGTTCGCCGAGGATGCCCGTTTCATCGGTATCAACGCCGCCCGCTTCGACGCCCGCAAACATCGCGCCCAGCCGGTCGTGGGCGATGCGCTGGTGGTGCTCGGCGAGCTCTCGGAAGCGCTCGGCGACTGGCGGGCGCCGCAGGAGTGGGTACGCCGCGGAGTCGAAGAGTATGCGGCCTGGAACGCCTTCGTCGACCGGCGTACGGCCCCCACCAACGCCGAACTCCCCGCCTATTCGCACGTCGTCGGCGCGGTCAACCGGCTCTGCGACGAGCGAGATCTGGTGCTGACGGCGGCCGGCGGTCTCCCCGGCGAGCTCTGCATGAACTGGCGGGCCAGGGCGACCGACACCTTCGACTGCGAGTTCGGCTTTTCCTGCATGGGCTACGAGATCTCCGGCGCCTGGGGGGCCAAGATGGCCGATCCCGACCGCGAGGTGATCACCATGCTCGGCGACGGCAGCTATCTGATGATGAACTCCGACATCTACAGTTCGGTGCTCACCGGCATGAAACTGATCGTCGTCGTCTGCGACAACGGCGGCTTCGCGGTGATCGACCGATTGCAGCGGGCGAAGGGCATTCCGAGCTTCAACAACCAGCTCGAGGACTGCCGCATCCGTGAGCTGGTCCCGGTGGATTTCGCCGGACACGCCGAGGCGATGGGGGCGATCGGCATCACCGTCCGTGGGATCGGCGAATTCGAGGAAGCGTTTCGCCGCGCCAAGGCCGCCGACCGCACGACCGTCATCCACATCCGCGTCGATCCCCGCGACTGGACGGAAGGCAACGGGGCCTGGTGGGAAACGGGAACCCCCGGCATCAGTGTCCGCGACAGCGTACGCCGGGCCTTCGAGGAACATCTCGAGGGCAAACGACGTCAGCGTCTCGGGATCTGAAGGGAGAAGCCGCGATGGCGGTGCGGCTGGGGATCAATCCGATCGGCTGGTCCAACGACGATCTGCCCGAACTCGGCGGTCACATTCCGCTCGAGCAATGCCTCGCCGAGGCGCGACTTGCGGGTTACAGCGGCATCGAGAAGGGAGGAAAGTTCCCGAACGATCCGGCGGTTCTCCGACCGCTTCTGGAGCGTTACGGGCTGACGCTCGTCGGTGGCTGGTTCTCGGGCGAACTCCGGGCGCGTTCCCTCGAGGAGGAAAAGCGGCGGATCGGCGATCATCTGCACCTGCTGTGCGAGTCGGGCGCGAGCGTGGTCGTCTACGCCGAGACCACCGGCACCGTGCAGGGAAGCATGGACACACCGGTGAGCGCACGTCCGGTCATGCCCGAAGCCGAGTTCGCACCTTACGGTGAGAAGCTCACCGCCCTCGCCGAATGGTTGGCCGCCGAGGGATGCCCGATGGCCTTCCATCACCACATGGGGACGGTGGTCGAAAGCGAAGCCGAGATCGATCTCCTGATGCGCCGTACCGGCGAGGCGGTGGGACTGCTGCTGGATACCGGTCATCTGCTGTTCGCCGGCGGCAACATCGAGGCGACGACGAGGCGTTGGCGGGACCGGATCACCCATGTACATCTCAAGAACATCCGTCCTCGGGTGCTGAAGCGGCTGCGCGAGGAGGACTGGAGCTTCCTCCAGGGCGTCGTCGGGGGCGTGTTCACCGTGCCCGGCGATCCCGAGGGAGCGATCGATTTCGATTCCTTCCTGCGAATCCTGGGTGAGGGCGGCTATGGTGGATGGCTGGTCGTCGAGGCCGAGCAGGATCCGGCCAAGGCCAATCCCTTCGATCATGCCCGCATGGCCCGCGAGGCGGTGGTCGCCGGGCTCGGCCCGGCGGGGCTCGAGTTGCGGAACTAATCCTGCCCCGCGCGACGGCGCGGCAGTGTCACGACATCGTGGATGCCGGTCGGGGGTGCGTACCACCCCTCGCGGCAGCTCAGATAGCCGCAATGGCCGGCGCAGCGATCGACGTGTCGATCATCGAGATGCGGGTCGACCGCCGCCCGTTCCAGGAACACGCCGTGAAACGCGTGGGCGCGTGCGAAGTTCCGGGCCATGGCGAGACAGGCGCGCAGGCTCCGTCCCGGCAGGCCCGGCTCCACCACCCACAGCCGCACGATGAAGCAGCAGGGAGCGCATCCCTCCGGCCCCTCGGCCGCGAACTGGAACGCGGCGAGGGCGGGCCCCCCGGCGACGCGGATGGCGACCACCCCACGGTCCTTTTTCTCGAGCCAGCCCGCCGTCGCCCGTTGCCAGGTTTCGCGCGAGAGATCTTCGTCGCCCACCGAAACGAGCGGCCAGATCATCGCAAGATCCTTCGCGCCGAGCCGTACCCAGCTCCATTTCGGCATCTCGGGGACTGCGGCATCCAATGATGATGGACAGATGACCACCGAAGCTAGGAGCGCGCCGATGGGTCTCATTGACCCACATCAAGTTTCGTGCCTATGATCATGTTCGTCGGGGGAGTGCATGGCCGCGGTCGCTGTCCGGTGGCCGCAGTGTGCGAGCGGCGCCCGCTCGGTGGTGAGGCATCGGCGATGGGACAGAGTGGTCCTGCGATGACGACGGTATGTTGCGGTGCGGGAGTGCCGTGCGATGCTTGTGACGCGCGCGATCTGGCCGTGTGCTCCGTGCTCGACGAGGAGGAGCTGAAGCGCTTTTCGGCGGCGGCCACCACCGCCCGGCTGGAAGCCGGGCAGACGCTGTTCCACGAAGGTGAGCCGGCGGAGGAGATGTTCAGCCTCACCGAGGGGATGATCAAGCTCTACAAGTTGCTGCAGGACGGGCGCCGGCAGATCACCGGCTTCCTGATGGCCGGCGACTTTCTCGGGCTCGCCTTCGGTCGGACCTATGTCTACTCGGCCGAGGCGGTGACGCCGGTGCGACTGTGCAGGTTTCGACGAACCGCGTTCCTGCGGCTCCTGGAGGAGATGCCCCATCTCGAGCGCAATCTGCTCGGCCGGGCATCGAGCGAACTCGCGGCGGCCCAGGAGCAGATGCTGCTGCTCGGTCGGAAGACGGCGCGCGAAAGACTCGCGACCTTCCTGCTCACCATCGCCGACCGGCAGCGACGCGGCAATGCCGAGCCCGTCGATCTCCTGATGAGCCGGAGCGACATCGCCGATTATCTGGGGCTGACGATCGAGACGGTCAGTCGCACGCTCTCCACGATGCGCCGTCTCGGGGCCATCGCCCTCGACGGGACCTCGCGGGTCTACATCCCGAATCGCGAGGCGCTGCGGACGATCGCGGGGGTGTGACGAGGCGGCAGGGCAACGCGGGGTATCGGCCGCGGATCGCCTACCAGCTCGTCTTGCGACGGAAGGCGCGCCATTGCGCCCGGAGCTCGCGCCGGTAGCCGGCATCGGCGAGCCGGCGCAGCAGGCCGGTCGAACGGGCGTGTGCCCGCCGTTCGCGGAGCACGGCACCGACCGGCGCCAGGGTCGCCATGAGCAACCCGGAGTGCTGCTGGATGATCGCTTTCGACGCGAGAAGGCGGGCCGCGGGCCGGGCTGCCGGCAGCGGGGCGGCGGCGCTCGGCAGGGTCGCACGGGCCGTCGCCATGGCGACTTCACCGGCCAGCCGGTGACCCGCGGTTTCGAGCCGCCGCAGAACCTCCTCGGCCATGCCCTTCCCGTGCCGCTGGGTCAGCCGCACGAGCTCGACGAGATCCCGCAGCAGCAGGCGGCCGGTGTAGAGATGGCCGTGCATGAGCTGGCCGTGGATCACCAGATGGAGGAGCTGGTCGGCGGGATCGGGCAGCAGCAGGGTCGTACCCTCGACACGTAACGGGCGCGCTCGTGCGAAGAGGGAAGCCGCCGGCAGCATGTGCTCCAGCCAGGCCGGCACCGGCCGCTCGTGGAGCTCGAGCACCGCTCCGCTGTCCGGATGGACCATCGGCGGCAGATGGGGGGCGAAACGGCAGGGCTCGTCCTCGAGGTCGCGCCAGCCCCCCTCTCGGAGGACGCGGGCCGCGGCCGCCAGCCGATCGGCCGGAACCAGAAGGTCGAGGTCGTGCATGAAGCGCCAAGCATCGTCCGCGTACAGCCCGTCGAGGAGGCGGATGGCGCCCTTGAGAGGGAGGAGCGGAATCCCGGCCCGCTCCATGGCGACGGCAATCCGGAGAAGATCCCGCCGCAGGATCCGGTTCCGGTCGCGGGCGGCGTCCGTCATCGCGCGGAAATAGCGGCGAGGCTCTTCCTCGAGCGTGTCCAGCAAACGCAGCGTTTCGAGGGCGTGCCCGAGCAGCGGGGTGACGAGGTTGGTGCCGGAGATCCCGATCACGGCCCGCCAGTCGATCCGCCGGGGCAGCTCCACCGTCGCGACGGGGTCCTCTCCATGGGCCCGAAGAAGGGCGGCGTCGAGGAGACGGCAGAGGAGCGCGAAGCCGTCCTTCCGGGATCGGGTCAAGATTTCCGTTCCAGCAACGGGAGGAGGAGATCGAGGGCCGAACGGCTGTCGGGATAGGTCACCAGCCAGGCGGGCTTGCGCCGGAACCACGAGACCAGTTCGGCGAGCCGCCGCGGCGAGCCTTCGAACCAGCCGCCGCCCTGGGCGCAGAGTGTGAAGGCCTGCTCGGGCGCGAGCGGCGCCAGGGAAGGCCGGCTCCTCGGATCGTGGAGAGGAAACAGAAGGCCGGCCACCGGCAGCCGGTCGGCCGCGGCCATCGGCGGCGCCACGTAACGGACCTCCCGGTTGCGGAACCGCACCCGGGGGCCACGTTTTTCCAGGGCCGGCAGCAGATCGCGCAGGAGCGCGATGCTGGCGTCCTTGACACCCATGGCGAAAGGCACCCGATAGAGGAGGCCGGAACCGGCCTCGAGGGGCGCATAGTCGTCGGTGACCAGTGAAAAACCTCCCCGCAGCAGGCTCGCCGCCAGGGTGCTCTTTCCGGAACCGCTGCTGCCGGCGATCAACCAGGCGCTGCCGTTCCCGGCGACCGCGGCGCCGTGCAGAAACGCCAGCCAGCGCCTTCTTCCGTGGCTCGACAGCAGGAGATGCCGCAGGGTTTCGCTGCGGGCGAGGAGAAGATCGTCGGTGCGGGTGAGCAGGGTTCCGTCTCGGCGGATGTCGTAGTAGCGCCGGTGGCGGGTCACGGTCAGTCGGACGCGGGCGGAACCGGCGGACCGGGCCGGTTCGAGGAGGTGTCGGAGCAGCCGGGCGAGGCGGGGACTGCCGTGGATCGTCAGGCGCACCGGCCGTGGGCCCGGTGCGTAGTCGTCCCGGAGATCGGCGGGGGCATCGGCCGCGGGCCCGGCGGGTTCCGCCTGTGCCGGCGACGGTTCCCGGGCGAGGCTCCGCAGACCGCGACGGAGGTCGCGGAGATCCCGCTCCGCGCGCGAGATCGGGATGCCGAAGCGTCGGGCGTAGGCGCCCACCACCTCGGAAAACGGGCGGCCCCCGACCAGGGCCTCGCAGGCGAAGCGTGCCGCAGGATTGAGAACGGCGACGCGACCGCTGTCGGGGAGCGCCAGAACGGCGCCGTCGCCGAGGGGAACGAGACGACCGGCCGGAACCGTCCGGTTCCGGCCGGCTATCGCTGTCCCACGGGAGGGTCGCGCCGGCCGGGGGGTGGCCGTGCGGGACCCTCCCGTCTCAGCCCGAGAAGCCGAGCGAGCTGCCGCCATCGCCGCCGTCACCGCCCTTCCTGAAGAAGCTTCCGGCCTTGCCCTGTCGCGAGGAAAGCAGAACCATCATCGCCGGCGCGGTGTAGGCGGCGTAGGTGCCGAACCGCTGCAGGACCTCCCGGCGCTCGAGACCTTTGCTGGCCGCATCCTCGTGGCGCCGCTGGGCGTTCCTTCTGGCCTTCATCCTTCTGCTCCCTCCTGTTCGTTCATCGCAACGGATGTCGTGCGCGGTGCGGATCCCCGAAGGTCCACGCGCCCGTCTCCGGTCGATCACAAGGGTTCCCGGGATCGCTGTCAATCTTCGGGGGCCTCTGCCGATCGCGCTCCGGGCATCGCGCCCGTGCACATAAAGAGCGCGAGTTCAATGCATTAGCCCTGCTGTCCTGGCGCATTCCGCAAGCCGGGCAAGAGCATTCCGGCGCATCATCGTACGTGAGACCGTCGCCCGGCGACGGGCCCGCGAGCCTGCGCGTTAACGGTTTGTTAACCCGGGACGCGGACAATGCGGGCGAATACGTGGAAAAGGGCCAGGGAAGAGAGGGCTGAGATGCACAGCAGTCCCGGTTCACGAAACGCCGATCGTCGGCGCCGCCTGCCCCGTTTCTGCCGTCGTCTCGGAGATCGCGCCCGAGCCCTGTGGAGCGATCGGCGCGGGGCGGTGGCGATGACGGTGGCTCTCGCGATCATCCCCGTGACGGTGGCCACCGGCGTGGCCGTCGACCTCGGGCGCTACATGGTCGCCCGCTCGAAACTGGCTCAGGCGGCGGACGCCGCGGCGCTGGCCGCGGGCACCGAACGCGACCCCCAGGAGCTGGAGAACACCGTCAACCGGATTCTCGAAGCCAACTTTTCCGAAGGCTTTCTCGACGTCCAGATCGAATCGGTCGAGGTCGAGGAGAACACCGAGACGGGCAGCATCACGGTGGTGACCCGGGCGCAGATGCCGACCCTGGTGATGGGACTGGCGCGGATCGAGACCATGAACATCGAGACACGCACCGTGGTCGTGCGCGAATCCGCGCCGCTCGAGGTGGCGATGGTGCTCGATGTCACCGGTTCGATGCGATGCTGCGGCAAGATCCAGGCCCTCAAATCCGCGGCGACCGATCTGGTGAACATCCTCTTCGGCTCCGAAGAGCAGTCCGAGGATCTGCGGATCGGGGTCGTGCCGTTCAACGCCCGGGTCAACATCGGCAACGATCGGCGTGCCTGGCTGACGGCGGCGGAACGCTCCCGGTCGCCTTGGAGGGGATGTGTCGAATCCCGCTCCGCGGCCGTCCGGCTCACCGACGAGCCGCCGGAGGTCGAGAAGTTCGTGCGCAGTGACGGCGTCAGGGTCGGCGGCAGGAGGCGGACGCCCCCCTGCCCCCCGAGGCTGCTGCCGCTCACCGACACCAGGAGCGAAGCCGAGGATATGATCGAAGGGCTCGGCGCTTCCGGCACCACCCGGATCGACATGGGCATCCGCTGGGGCTGGCGTGTCCTCTCCCGCAGGTGGGAGGGGCTGTGGGACGAGCCCGAGCGCAAGCCGTTCGACGAGGTGGTGACCGCGCTGATCGTCATGACCGACGGCCAGAACGTCGCCACCTCCTACGACGAGGTCACGGCCGCGCAGGCGGACGACAACGTCCGGACCCTCTGCGAGACGGTCAAGGACGAGGGCATCGTCGTCTACACCATCACCTTCAGGGCACCGCAGAGGGCCGACCGGCTCATGAGCGAATGCGCCACCAGTCCCGCCCACTACTTCCGCTCGCCGACCTCCGACGATCTGCGGGACGCGTTCCGGACCATCGCCGGCGAGCTCAGCGCGCTCAGGATCGCCGAATAGGGAAGAGGTGGTGATCCGACGGGGCGGAAACGGGCCAGGGGGCCGGCGCCGGTGCGGCGCCGGCCTCTCCGGCGACGAGCGGGCCGCGAGTGCCGTGGAGTTCGCGCTCGTGGCCCCGGCTCTCGTGCTGTTGCTGCTCGGGATCCTCGAATTCGGGCTGCTGATGGCGGCCCAGGTGACCTTGTCCAATGCCGTCGCGGAGACCGCCCGCTACGGCATCACCGGCCGGACGGAGCCGGAGCGGGAGCGCGAGGAGGTGATCCGCGATCTGGTCGAGGAGTCGGCGGCCGGTCTGTTCGACAGCTCGCTTCTCGAATTCGAGAGCCTCGTCTACCCCGACTTCTCTTCCGTCGGGAGGCCGGAACCCTTCGATGACGACAACGGCAACGGGATCCGTGATCCGGGCGAATCCTACCAGGATCTGAACGGCAACGGGCAATGGGACGAGGACATGGGTGTTCCCGGCGCCGGCGGTCCCGACGAGGTGGTGCTCTATCGGGTCCGCTATCCGTGGCGCCTGCTGCTTCCGGTCTTTCGCCCGTTCTTCCCGCCCGACGGCGAACTCGACATCGAGGCCAGCGTGGCGGTCCGCAACGAGCCGTTCCCGAGCGAGTGAGCCATGATCTCCCGGCTTCCTCTCCCGTTCCGTCTTCTGCACCTGCTGGCGAGATTCCATCGCTGCCGGCGTGCCGTGGTCGCCGTCGAGATGGCGCTGGTGGCGCCGGTGCTGATCGCCCTCCTCCTGGGTACCCTCGATCTCGGTTGGCGGGTCCTGGCCGCCTACAAGCTCGAACGGGCGGTGGCGGCGCTCGCCGATCTCTCGGCCCGCTCGCGCGATCTTTCCGCCGACGACCTGGCCGACATCTTCGCGGCCGTGGTGCCGATCGCCGAGCCCTTCGAGCTCGAGGAGGGCACGGTGATCGTCTCCGGCGTCCGCGACGATACCGGAACCCGGCCGGTCATCGTCTGGCAGCAGCGATCCGGGCCGGAGGAGGGCGATGCCAGTCGCATAGGAAGTGAGGGTGAGGTGGCCGATCTCGACGGGATGCTCGATCTCGAAGCCGGCGAGTCGGTGATCGTGGCCGAGCTCGTCTTCCGCTTCGAGCCCCTGGTCGGATTTCTCCTGCGGCAACCGCAGGAACTCTATTTTCGCTGGCTCGCCCGGCCGCGTTCGGGCACCGTGACCGAGCTGGACTGATCCGCCTTCCCGGGCCTCCCGGGTCGCTTCTCCGCCCGGTGCACCGCCGGACGTCACGGTTCGCGCCGGTTCAGCGTCGCGGAGGCAGGGAAAGGAGATAGGTGGCGATGGCCCGGCGATCCTCCTCGGAAATGCGACTCGTACCGTTTTCGATCACCTCGGCCATCTCCCCGCCGGCGAAATCGCCGTCGGGGCGCATGCCGATGCGCAGGTAGAATACGAGCTGCTCGAGGCTCCAGGCGCCGATTCCCCGCTCCCGATCGCTGGTGATGTTCGGCACCTCCTCACCGCCGGGACCATCGGGATTGCCGGCGAACGCCCGGTCCCGGTCGGGCACGCCGAACCAGTTGCGTGGGGTGTGGCATTCCGCACAGTGACCGGGGCCGAGTACCAGATAGGCCCCCCGGTTCCAGAGCGGATCGCGCGACGGGTCGGGTACGAAAGGCCGCGGCGCGTGGAAGAGCCACTGCCACAGAAGCAGACCCGAGCGGATGTTCCAGGGAAAGCGGAGCTCGTGAGGCGGTGTGGCGCGGCGGACGGGCGGAAAGGTGCGGAGATGGGCCCAGAGAGCCCGGAGGTCGGCATCCGACATGCGGTGGTAGGAGGTATAGGGAAAGGCCGGATAGTAGGGCGCCCCATCCGGGGAGCGGCCGTCCCGCATCGCCCGGATGAAATCCTGCGCATCCCAGCCCCCGATACCCGTCTCCGCATCCGGGGTGATGTTGGGCGGGTGGAAAACCCCGAAGGGCGTACGGATGGGATCGCCGCCGGCGAGCGCCGGCCCACCCTCGGCGGTGTGGCAGTTGGTGCACCCGCCGATGTGGAACAGCGTTTCGCCGCGGGCGGCCCGCCCGACCTCCCCGCCCCGGGCCGGAGAGGCCACTGCGACGACCGCGATCAGCGCGGGGAGGAGACGGAGCACGCCCGCGATGCGCGGCGATCAGCGCTTCTGCTTGCTGCGGAAGGTCTCGTGGCAGCCGCCGCAGCCCTGTTTGCCCATCCGTGCGAAGGCGGCCATGGTGGCATCCGGATCACCGCCCTGCGCGGTTTCGAGGAAGGCCGCGGAGAGTTCGATCATCTTCTTCGTCGCCGCTTCGAATTCCTCCTTCTTCTCCCAGACGGTGGGCAGTGTGCGGCTGGGCGGCGCGTTCGACCCCTCGGGAAACAGATCCGGAAGAATCTTCGAGGCGTCCTGGAGGATGCGAGCGTGCCAGACGAGGTTGTCCCGGAACTCCGGCGTTTCCGTGAGCGCCGTCTTGATGCCCATCATCTGGGCACCGAGGGTACGCATCACCGCGATCCGGTAGGCGACCACGCCTTCGGGCTCGACCTTCTCTTGGGCTTCCACCGGATACGGGACGAGGCCGCCTGCCACGGCGGCGAGGATGGCCGGAACTACGAAACGCGCGAACATCGAAGCTCTCCCTGTTTCGGTCGGGCGCACGGGAAACATGCGGACACCATTGCTCTGTGAGCATAGCCAAGCACGATCGCGCGATCTTGCCAACCGGAGATTCCGGGCCCGGGGGCCACGACGCACACGGTCCTCGATCCGACGGGATCCGGCGAGGCCGCTGTCCCTTCGGTTGCGCGGGGCGTCTCGTGGCTCGCGACCGCGGGAGCAGCCGTGCGACACCGGTCCATCGGGATTTCGGCGAGATCCGGCGATGGTGGGACGGGCCGGGACGGCGGGAAACGGCGGGCTGGCGGACGGAGAAGAGCCGGGGTCGAACCGTCTCCGAAAACGACGAACGGTAGCATGTAGTGGCTGTTTAACCGCCCTGTCCCGACGGTCCCGCGGAACTTCCGCGTCCTCACAACCTCCACCTCGCCAGCAACCGGTCCCAGATCTCGATCACGCTCCGCATGATAGCGGTGAGCGGGCGCATGGTGCCGTCGTCGAGAGTGACCACCAACTGCGGGCCACCGCCCCACACGCCTTCACCCCAGCGCGCCTGTCCCCAGCTTAGCAGGCTGTTGAAAAACCCCGGGAACCGACAAGTTGACCGGTAAAATGCCGAGGGACGAGGCAGCCGACGTAGGGAGGAACGCATTGCGCGGCGCGGACTGGCAGCAGGAGGAACTGTTCGGCTACGT
>Ga0256839_1000171_pt1 | contig 84826 bp, 88 predicted proteins | sample 354166metaG_FD_185968 | JGI IMG/M metagenome (GOLD analysis project Ga0256839, IMG submission 185968) | Hydrothermal vent microbial communities from Mid Atlantic Ridge, Atlantic Ocean - 354-166 | ecosystem: Environmental > Aquatic > Marine > Hydrothermal vents | place: Atlantic Ocean: Mid... | reverse complement strand
TTTTACACACTGGAAGGAATTAAATCTAACAAATTTGTAAGCTATTATTCTTGGCCTTCTTTAAAAGAATCCTTGGAGCTTAAGTTGCGGCGGAAGTGCTAAAATGAAATCCATCATCCTCGCAGGCGGTTCTGGGACAAGGCTTTATCCTGTGACGCGGATTGTAAATAAGCATCTTTTGCCTGTGTATAACAAGCCTATGATTTATTATCCTCTGTCCCTTGTTATGCTTATAGGGATAAGGGAGATTCTGCTTGTTGTGAATCCTCAGGATTTAGAAGCCTACAGGGGTCTTTTGAAAGACGGTTCTCATCTTGGTATGAGTATAAGCTATGCGGTTCAGAAAGAGCCGAGGGGTCTGGCTGAGGGGCTTATTCTGGGTGAGAATTTCGTGGGTGATGAGAATATATGTTATGTCCTCGGGGACAACATATTCTTCGGGCACGATCTTCCCAAGATACTGGTGGAGGCAAAGGAGGAGGTGGAAAGGAAAGGGGGAGCTCACATATTCGGGTATTATGTTAAAGATCCGGAGAGATTCGGAGTTGTTGAGTTTGATAGGGAAGGCAATGTGATCTCTCTTGAGGAAAAGCCCAAAAATCCCAAGTCTCACTACGCGGTGGTGGGTCTATATTTCTACGACAGGGAAGCGGTAGAGATCGCCAAGAGGGTAAAGCCTTCGGACAGGGGTGAGCTTGAGATAACCTTTGTAAATGAAGAATACAGAAAAAAGGGAAAGCTGAAGGTTAAGATACTGGGAAGGGGATTTGCTTGGTTTGATGCGGGAACGCATGATAGCTTCCTTGAGGCGGGTGAGTTTGTGGCAACCATAGAGAAGAAGACGGGGCTTATGATAGGGTGTATTGAGGAGATAGCCTACAGGAACGGGTGGATAAATAAAGAACAGCTGAAGAAACTTGCAAGGTCAATGGAGAAAACTGAATACGGTAAGTATCTTTTAAGGGTGGCGGAGGAAGAAGGTTGATACTTATTTGCGGTGCAGGAATTCTTGGACTTTCTATTGCAAAATGTCTTTTAGAAGAAGGTGCTGAAAATATTTTAATAATTGAAAAAGAAGGAGATATAGGTTTTCACGCTTCCGGACGCAACAGCGGTGTTTTACACGCCGGCATTTACTACACACCGGACAGTTTAAAGGCAAAGCTCTGTCTTAAAGGAAACCTGCTTATGAGGTATTTCTGTAAAGAAAAGGGCATCCCTCTGATTGAGGCGGGAAAGGTTATAGTCACAAAGAAGGAGGAGGAAATCAAAACCCTTATGGAGCTCTATTCACGGGCGAGGAGATAGAACCCTACGCGAGGACTGTTGATAAGGCTATCTGGTCTCCACTTACAGCTGTTGTGGATTCAAAGAGAGTTCTCAGGGAGCTTGAGAAGGAGTTTAAAGAGAGCGGTAAGGTAAAAATCCTCAAAGGCAAAGCATTCAGGTATGTAAAGGGTAGCTCTGTAGCGGTCACCGACAGGGGACACTTCAGGTTTGAGATCTTCGTAAACTGCGCGGGTGCCTATGCGGATAGGGTGGCACACGCTTTCGGGTTGGCAGAAAACTACAGTATTCTACCCTTTAAGGGAACCTATAAGAAGCTTAAAAAGGAAAAGTCTTATCTTGTCCGGGGAAACATATACCCTGTTCCTGACATAAGGAATCCCTTTCTCGGAGTTCACTTTACCAAATCTTATGACGGGAGCGTTTACATAGGTCCCACAGCCATACCCGCATTGGGCAGGGAAAACTACGGTATCCTGAAAGGTCTGTCGGTTGAAGTGGTAAATATTTTGATAAAGAACCTGATCATGTTCGTTAAAAACGAAAGGTTCAGGAGGATAGCCCTGACAGAGCCGAAAAAGTATGTAAATAGGTTTTTCTTTGAGGACATAAAGGATATGGTTAAAGAACTGGAGCCCTCTGATATCATTCCGTCAGAAAAGGTTGGTATAAGACCACAGCTTGTGGACTGGGATAAAAAGGAGCTTGTTATGGACTTTCTGGTTATAAAGGATTCAAACAGCATTCACATATTAAACGCCATATCACCCGCTTTTACGAGCAGTTTTGCTTTTGCCCGGTATATTATTGAGAACTACATAAAAGGAGGTAAAGATGCCCTTCACTTTCAAAAGACTTGAGATTCCCGATGTTATACTCATTCAGCCCAAGGTTTTCGGAGACGAGAGGGGTTTTTTCATGGAAACCTACAAGGCATCGGAGTTTAAGAAGAACGGTATTGATTACGATTTCGTTCAGGACAACCACTCAAGATCTCAGAAGGGGGTTTTGAGGGGACTCCACTACCAGCTAAAGCCTATGGAGCAGGGGAAGCTGGTAAGGTGTGTAAAAGGTAGAATCTGGGATGTTGCAGTTGATATAAGGAAAGGTTCTCCCTGGTATGGGAAGTGGGTAGCGGTGGAGCTTTCTGAAGAAAACAAACTAATGTTATGGGTTCCTCCCGGCTTTGCCCACGGCTTTGTTGCTTTAGAAGACGGAACAGAAGTAATTTACAAGGTTACAAAGGAATACGCACCAGAGCTTGACAGGGGTATCATATGGAATGATCCTGATTTAGCGATAGATTGGCCCATTGAAAATCCCGTCCTTTCTGAAAAGGATGGAAATCTTCCTAAATTTAAAGACGCTGAAAATAATTTTGTTTATGGAGGCAAGGAATGAAAATACTTGTTACTGGTGGAGCCGGTTTTATGGGAAGTGATCTTGTTAGGAAATTAGCTAAAACTGAGTTTAAAGTTTCTGTAATAGACAAGCTCACTTACGCAGGAGACGCGAAGCGGATAGATGAAGTCTTTGACTTTATTAACTTTTATAGAGAAGATATAGCAGATATGGAAAGTTTATTTAATATATTTGAAAAAGAAAAACCAGATATTGTAATTCATTATGCTGCTGAAACACATGTAGATAGAAGCATTCTCAACCCTGATATATTTCTCCGAACTAATGTTATGGGGACATTAAATTTGTTGCAGGTCTCTATGAAATTTAAAGTTAAAAAGTTTATACACATCTCAACGGACGAGGTTTACGGAGAACTTCCGTTAGATAGTAATGAAAAATTTACTGAAGATTCGCCTTTAAAACCCAATTCTCCCTACTCAGCCAGTAAAGCTTCATCTGATATGCTTGTTAGAGCTTTCATTGAAACGTACGGTTTTCCTGCCATTATCGTTAGGGCTTCTAATAATTATGGACCATGGCAGTATCCAGAGAAACTTATACCATTAGCTATATCTAAGTTAATCTCTGGAGAAAAAGTGCCAATGTACGGAACGGGTGAAAATGTGAGAACATGGCTCTTTGTAGAGGACTTCTCCGAAGCTGTATTACAGATAATGGAAAAAGGAAGAGAAGGAGAGATATACAACGTTGGAAGTTCGGAGGAAAAGAAAAACTTAGAAGTGATAAAAGAACTTTTAAATATTTTAGGTAAGAGTGAAGATTACATTGAATTTGTTCCTGACAGGCCAGGACATGACCTCAGATATGCGGTGGATACCACAAAAATTTTAAAGGACCTTGGATGGAAGCAGAAAGTGAGCTTTGAAGAAGGTCTGAGAAAAACTGTGGAATGGTATATTGAAAATAAGGATTGGTTATTTGAAAAGAAACAGCATATTGATAAGTTTGTTGCAAAATTAAAAGAAGAGTTTGCCAAAATATCATGAAAGTAGCCTTAATAGGAGCTAACGGTCAACTTGGAAACGATTTGATCGCTACAGCTCCAAAGAAGATAAACCTCATACCACTCAAAAGAGCCGATATAGACGTTACCATAAGAGAACAGGTAGAAGAAGTTATTATAAGTATACATCCAGATCTTGTATTAAACACAAGTGCTTATGTGAAAGTAGACATAGCTGAAGATGAACCTGAAAAAGCCTTCCTTGTAAATGCTGTTGGTGTGAAGAACCTTGCACAAGCCTGCAAAAAGACAGGAGCTGTTCTTCTGCACATAAGCACCGATTATGTATTTGATGGTAAGAAGATAAAAAACAAGGAGCCTTACACGGAAGAAGACATTCCAAATCCAATAAACATTTACGGAATTTCAAAGTATGCTGGAGAACTTATAATTCAAAACTACCTTGAAAAGTATTACATAGTAAGAGTTGCAAGCCTTTACGGAAAAGCGGGAGCAAGCGGGAAGGGAGGAAACTTTGTCTATACCATATTAAACAAAGCAAAGAAAAGGGAACCTTTAAAGGTGATAGATGATATATATATGTCTCCTACTTATACACACGATGTGGCACAGAAAATCTGGGAGATAGTGCTTGAGCAGAAACCTTACGGTGTTTACCACATAACTAACTCTGGATACTGTTCTTGGTATGAATTTGCCTTAAAGATCCTTGAATATGCGGAATTGACCGTGGATATAAAACCTGTTAAACACACCGAGTTTAAAACCAAAGCCAGAAGACCTTTGTGGAGTCCGCTGAAAAGCATAAAGGGTATAAAAATGAGAAGGTGGGAAGAAGCACTTAAGGAATTTACTTTATCCATACTCTCATGAGTATCCTTAGTAAAAAAGGTGCTTTGAATTTAACAATGGATCCATACAACCATATATAAAGAAAAACAAAAGAAATGCACGTAAGTATAAGTAAAAGAGTGTTATCCCAGAAGAGAACAGCAGGAACAGTGCAAAGCAGTTGCATTAACCACAGATAAGGCGAAGTTAAAGAGTTCTCCATTTCAGGAGAATACTTTTTTCTCAGGGAAGGTTTTATTAACCTTCTGTAAATAAGAGAGTGGAGATGCCTTATATCTGGTTCAGTGGGTTCCGAACCATGAACAATCTTTCTTCTCAAAGCGGAAAAAAGAGTTTCCCAGATGGGATAGAACAAGAGTGTAAAAGGAAACCAAGCGGAAATTTCAGTGTGTCTGTTTACTAAAAGCACACCAACAAGTCCTGCAAGAAATCCCAAGATGTAAGCTCCGGAATCTCCCAGAAAAACCAATCCGCGGGGAAAGTTCCATAAGAAAAATCCTATTATGGATCCCAATAAAACAAGGTTTAGAAACAAAAGAAATTCATCACCAACGGTATAAGAAACATAGGAATAGGATAAAAATACAATAATAACCACACCCGCTGCCAAACCGTTAAATCCGTCAATTATATTGATAGCATTGGATACACCTGCAAGAGCAAAAGCGGTAAATAGGATAGAAAACAGAAGATAATTCTCTAACAGAAAATCTACAAAGAAAATGTCAACTCTTTGTAAATTAGCCTCAAGAATAATACTTGCAATAATTCCCGATAGAAAAGCAAAAGCCAAACGTATCTTAGGAGATATTCTTTTAGTTATGTCTTCCATTAAGCCACCTAAGAAAACAGGCAAAGCTGAAATAAGAATAAGCAAACCCTCTTTAGTGTATTCGGAAAAGAAACAAGTAATACTTAATGAAATAAAAATAGCTATTCCGCCCGCGCGTCTTGCTTCCCATGTGTGAAACTTCTGAATACCATTTCTTCTATCAATCAAGGAATCCACTCTTAATTTCGTGAGTAGGAAACACAGTGCAAATGAAATAAAAAAGGATAAAACCGCATAGAACATGGTCTTCAAGTTGAAATAATAACACAACTCTGTAAAAGAACTGTGAAGTCAGAGCTTTTACATTTGGTTGCATTTTTGGTGATATGTTTAATATCTCTGTGGAGAGCGAATCTTCCGGATTTCTTTGAAAAGGATATTTTCATAAGAGCTGAAGTAATAGGAGATGTCGTATGTGAAGAGAAAAGGTGTTTAACCCGCATACGAATTTTAGAAAGTGAAATAGAAGATTTAGAAGGTAGAAAAGCTCTTTTGCAAGTATACGGATATTTTCCTAAGGAAGCTCAAAGAGTATCCCTATTAGGGGATATAAGGGTTAAAAACAATAGAGTATCTGTATACGTAAGTAGAGATGATATAGAAATTGAAATCTCTTCCACAGGGTTACGTCAGCTTCTTCTTGAAAAATACAGAGAAAATTCAAAAGGACATTCTACAGCTTTGGGAACTTCTTTTCTATTCGGGGAAGCAAGAGATCTTTTACCTTCTTCTCTTCAGCGCAGTTTTTTAGAAACAGGTCTGATTCATTTACTTGTTGTGAGCGGGTTACACGTGGGAACGCTGGCTCTTATTATTGTTAAACTTCTACCCGCTTTTTGGGGTTTAAGATTCTCCCTAATAGGAGTGCTTGTGTATTCCGCACTTATAGTTCCTCAGGAACCACCTGTTTTAAGAGCAAGTCTTATGTTCATTTTAATGATACTTGCTCATTTGAGTTTCAGCAGACCTAATACCTTCAGTATTTTACTTTTTTCCGGCAGCTTGATTCTACTTCTATTTCCTTGGTATGTTTTTTCCTACTCTTTCTGGCTTTCCTTTATTGCCACTGCTTATATAGTTCTGATGATAAGAGATTTGAAAACAAGTAATACAGTAAAAGGGTTGAGTGCGTCTGCCGCTGCTTTTAGCGGAGTTGCACCCTTGATAAGCACATTTTCCTATATATCACCTTTGTCTGTTTTATTCACTCCTTTATTAGCCCCTTTGATCTTCTTTTACTCTTTAATGGGTTTTCTATCCCTGTTAACTTTTATGAGTTTTTCTCCTTTTATTGATCTATTTGATTTTGTAGGTGAGCTTTTTATAAAATCTGTGGAATTTGCAGAAAATTTGTCCTTTCAATTGTATCCCCTAATATCCATGCATGAAGCCGTTTTTCTATCCGTTTTTGGATTAGTGACTCTTTATTTCCTGAAAGGTTATTTTAAATTTATACCGCTCAGTTTGATAAATCTATGGTTAATAGTGAAAGCTCTGTAGTTATTTTTTTAACTTTTCACATTCCACAAAGACTTTATAAGGACACTTTTCTTTACAAAATCTAAAATTTACTTTTTTAAGAAGTTCAGCAACGGATTGTCCTTTTGAATCAAAGACAAGATCGCTGTTAACCACCTTATCAAAACCCGCCCTTTCCAAAAGACTGTAAACATCACAACCTATATTCGCAAAGGCTACTTCTAAACCCGTATTTTTTAAAGTTTTTATCAGTCTTATTATTGTTTCCGTTCCCGCTGCGTCTATATTGTTAACCGCTTCCATGTCCAACAAAACGTATTTAAGAACTCCCGTTTTTCTTCTTTGAAGCACTTTATCTACTATGTAATCGTGAACGTATTGGGCGTTTCCGAAGTATATAGACGTATTAGGTCTTATATACAGTATTTGGGGACACTGTGGAAGATCCCTTCCTTCTACGTTAACAAAAGTTCCCGATTGAGGATCTCTGGTAAGAACAACTATCTTAGGATACATCGTCCTGTAGAGGAAACTCCCGAAAGAAACCACAATACCTAAGGTTATAGCTACCCATAAATCCAGAAAAAAAACAGAGCTAAAGGTTATACCCGCCGCTAATCCATCACGGGGATTTATTCTGTAGAGCTTTAAAATTTCCCAAGGCTTAATAAGATCTATCACAGCGGAAAGAACTATGGCTGATAGAGTGGCTTTGGGCAAATAGTAAAAATACGGTGCTAAATACAAAAGAGTAAAACCTACCAAAATACCGGTTATTACACTTGCAAGTGGAGTTTTAGCACCGAGTGTAAAATTCAAAGAGGATCGGGAAAAAGAACCTCCCGCGGGAAAGCCTTTAAAAAAGGCTACAGCTATGTTAGCCAATCCTTGACCCACGAGTTCCCTATTGGGATCCCATCTGTCCCCCACTCTTATAGCAAGGGTTTTGGCTATCGCAACTGCTTCTATAAGACCGAAAAGAGCCACAACTACCGCACCGCCACCCATTGCGGAAAAAGCCTTGAGATCAAAAACAGGCAAGGAAAAGGCGGGTAATCCCTGAGGAACCTTACCCACTATATCAACACCGTAATTGTAGAGTTTGTAATGATAAACAAGGAAAGATGTTACAAAAACAGCAATTAAAGCACCGGGAATATAAGGGCTTACTTTACGCGACAGCACTATGACCAAGAAGGCTAAGATTCCCAGAAAAAAAGTATAAGGATTAAGTTCGTTTATCTTAAGAAATATATCCAAAATTATGATTATAAGCTGTGTGGTTTTCTCCACAGGAAATCCAAAAAGATGTCCTAATTGAGAAAGTGCTATAACAAGTGCACCGGCACTTGTAAATCCTATAACTACACTGTGAGATATTAGATCCACGATAAATCCAAAACGCAAGAGTCCTATACTCAACCTTATTAAACCTACCAGTAGTGCCAGAAGAGCCATATAGGATACCCATTTATCCGTTTGAGGTTCTAATTGAAAACTGTAGAGAACAGAAGCGGAGAGAAGACACGTCATTGCAACCGGACCGGTATTGAGAAATCGGGAACTACCAAAGAAAGCAGCTACCACTGTAGCTATAAAGGCTGTATAAAGACCGGTTATAGGGGGCATTCCTGCTAAAAGAGCGTAAGCCATAGCTTGTGGAACATAGACAGCAGCTACTGTTAAACCTGCGGTTGTGTCTTTTATTAAAAATGGAATACTGTAATCTCTGAACCAGTTAAAGAAAAAAAAGGGAGAAAGACTATTTCCCATAAAGAGGATCTTAGCACAGACATAAAAAAAGCCCCCTTAACGGGGGCTTAGGATTTGATAAATTTCCCTTATATCAGTCTAAGTCCGGCATGTCCGTTGGAGTTGTGTCTTTTTGCTTCTTGTCTTCAGGAAGATCAGCAACCAGTGCTTCGGCGGTGAGCATTGTTCCTCCTATGGAAGCTGCGTTTTCTATAGCGGTTCTGACAACCTTAGTAGGATCTATTATTCCTTTTTCTACCATATCCACGTATTCACCTGTGGCAGCATCAAATCCCCAGTTTTTACCCTTCTCTTTACCGAGAGCTATTACCTTTTCAAGAACCACAAAGCCTTCAAAACCTGCGTTATAGGCTATCTGCCTTAGGGGTGATCTGCAGGCTTTTTTGACAATGTCCACACCTAACTTTTGATCTTCATTAGCGACTTCCACATCTTCCAGGTTCTCAGAGGCTCTTACAAGAGCTACACCACCTCCGGGAACTATTCCCTCTTCAACGGCAGCTTTTGTAGCGTGAACAGCATCTTCAACCCTTGCTTTTTTCTCTTTCAGTTCCGCTTCTGTGGCAGCTCCTACCCTTATTACCGCGACTCCACCGGCAAGCTTTGCAAGTCTTTCTTGCAGTTTTTCCCTGTCGTAATCGGAAGTGGTTTCCTGAATTTGTTTCTTTATCTGCTCAATTCTAGCCTTTATCTGCTCCTTATCTCCTTTTCCACCAACTATAGTGGTATTCTCCTTATCTACTATGACTTTATCGGCTTTACCGAGCATATCAAGAGTTACGGATTCAAGCTTAATTCCAAGGTCTTCCATTATAGCCTGCCCGCCTGTGAGTATAGCTATGTCCTGCAAGTAATCTTTCCTTCTTTGTCCGAATCCCGGAGCTTTTACCGCACAGGCTTTCAATACACCTTTTATATGGTTAACCACTAAGGTGGCAAGAGCTTCACCCTCTACATCTTCCGCTATTACAAGAAGTGGTTTTCCTGTTCTTACTACCTGTTCAAGAACCGGCAGTAAATCCTTTACGTTGGAAATTTTCTTTTCGTAAATGAGGATCATAGGTTCTTCCAGAACACACTGCATTTTATCCGCATCAGTTATGAAGTAAGGGGAAAGATAACCTCTGTCAAACTGCATTCCTTGAACAGTTTCAAGGGTGGTTTCCGCAGATTTAGATTCTTCAACAGTTATCACACCGTCTTTTCCTACAGCCTCCATAGCGTCGGCGATTATCTTCCCTATTTCAGGATCGTTATTAGCGGATATAGTAGCAACTTGTTCTATTTCTGTTCTACCTTTAACTTCTATGGACATTTCTTTTATGCCTTCTACAACCTTTTTAACAGCTTTGTCAATTCCCCTTTTTATATCCATGGGATTGGCTCCGCTGGCTATTGCTTTGAGTCCTTCGTGGAATATGGACTGTGCCAGTATAGTGGCTGTAGTTGTTCCGTCTCCCGCTACATCAGAGGTTTTGGAAGCTACTTCTTTAACAAGCTGAGCGCCTATATTTTCGTAGTTGTCTTTTAGTTCTATTTCCTTTGCCACTGTAACACCGTCCTTTGTTACTACAGGAGTTCCCCAATTCTTACCTAAGATCACTTCTCTACCTCTGGGACCTAAGGTTACCTTAACCGCATTGGCAAGTTTATCAACACCTGCTTTGAGTTTGGCTCTTGCTTCTTCACTGTAAATAATTCCCTTTGCTGCCATCTTTCACACCTCCTTCCTTAAGGTTTTAAGTTGTAACTTTTGCATCTTCAACTATAGCCAACACCTCGTCTTCTGACATAACAAGGTATTTCTCACCGTCAAGCTCTACTTCCGTGCCTGCGTATTTGTTAAAGAGAACAACATCTCCCTTCTTAACCTGTAAGGGTTTTATCTCTCCGTTGTTTAGAAGTTTTCCTTCACCTACCGCTATAACTTCTCCCATTTGCGGTTTCTCCTTCGCTGTATCGGGTATGATTATGCCGGACGGTGTTTTCTGTTCTTGTTCTTCAAATCGTCTAACCACTATCTTATCGTAAAGAGGCTTAAGCTTAGCCATCTTTCTACCTCCTTCCGTTTTTATTTTCAGTAAAAATTATATTAACCTTTCCCGCTGATGTCAAGAGGGAATATGTCAAAATCTTAGTATATTGGACGCATATTTTATTAAGCGTGATAATCATATATTAGTAAGCACTTACTTTATAAGCTATAAGTTTATAATCCTATAAGACTTTCTTTTAAAAAAAAACTTGTTTTTTGCATAACATAGTCATAAGTGGAAATGGGAACTTTGAAAGAAATTTTCGGCTATCTGTTTGGAAAACAATGGCCTCCACTAATAGGAGGTATAGTTACAGGCTTTGTAGTTTCTTTTATGTTTGTATGGGGGACGCCTTGGGCTGTAACCAACGGGATAATAATCTGGGGAGATAACTTACTTAAACCAATTCTGTATCCAGATGCTGATCTTCAAAGTCCGCTCTGGCAGTTTACAGCTTTAATCAACTGGTCTTTCCTTCTTGGAGCTTTTGTCTCTGCCCTTCTGAGTAGAAGTTTTAAAATAAGTATTCCCAGTTTTAAGGAATTTATAACGGGTGCGGTTGGTGGATTGCTTATGGGAATTGGAGCTTTTATGGCTTTTGGCTGCACCATAGGAGCCTTCCTTGTAGGATTCGCCGCTATGTCCGCTTCAGCTGTAACGGTTATGTTGGGTTTAGGATTAGGAGCTTATGTGGGGCTCAGAATTTATATGGTTCTTCTAACTAAAGGGTGGGGTGCGCCGGGAAGAGCTATAGTGATTCCTTCAAGTATTCAACTGTTAATAGGAGGGTTGTTATCTATAACAATTTTAGTTCTTATAACAGTTCTTGAGAAAAAGGTGTCAACTTTCAATCCAGCTCTTGGGCTCGGATCTCTTCAAATCAGTGCAGGATCTCTTGTATTTTTTGGAGTTTTACTGGGTATAGTAAACCACAGAAGTAGATTCTGCTTTGTAAGAGCTTTCAGAGAACCCTTCATGACCGGTGAAGGTGAAATGACGCGAGCAGCTGCTCTTGCTCTTATAATTGCTTTAAGTTTTGGAGCTGTGGTGAAATTCTCGCCTCTTTTGTCCTTAGTTGAAATTCAAGATGTTCAGGATATACTTTCTATGGAGTTTGCAACTCCTCCAACTGTTAAGAGTATGATGGTTGCTCCTTCCTTCCCGATAGGTTCTCTTTTAGGAGGTTTTCTGTTCGGCATAGGAATGACCTTAGCGGGTGGTTGTTCCGTAGGGAGTATGTGGAGAGCTGCGGAAGGATCTCTTAAAAATGCCACCGCTCTTATTTTCTACGCCATAGGTGGTTCTCTTTTTGCCTTCTTCTATAGAAAGATAGAACCTTTTATTTTGAATACCTTTTCTTCCTTTTATAAACTTATAAACGCCACAAGTGCAACCGGTAGAAAGCTGTTTTTACCAGATGCCATAGGTTTAGAATGGGCTATAGCACTTTTAATAAGTATTGCATTCCTATGGTTTCTCTTTGCCACGTGGAATGAGAAAACAATGAAGTTCACCCTTTAGAAAGGACACCCCCCTTATTCAGCCCCCGCGGGGGCTTTTATTCTTTTTTTAACTTTTGAGTGTGTTAAACTACGTTAAAATTTCCTTAGGGGGGTTGGAAATGTTTTTTGAGTGGGGGAAGGAATTTGAAACAGGTGTTCCACAAATGGACAAACAACATAAAAATCTTTTTAAACTAGCAAGGGAATTCTACACCACTTTAAAAAGTAGTAACAGAGATAAAGCAAGGGAAAAACTACTGGCTTTTACTGATGCCTTAAAGGCTCATCTTATAGATGAGGAGCGGTTTATGGAAGAGATAAAATTTCCGGAACTTGAAGATCACAAAAAACTCCATCAAAACTTAAGGGAAATGATAGAAGAAGTCAAAGAAGAGTTTGAAAGAAACGACCATAAAGCTTATCAGAGATCTATTTCCCTTATAATGTCGTGGCTATTTACCCACATAAAAAAGAGTGATAAAAAATACGGTGAATTTATAATACATAGTATTCATGGGAAAAAAATACGGTGAGCGAGCAATAGAAACAGCTCAGCTGGAAAGATGGGAGAATCCCTCACCGGAAAGAGATTACATGATAGAGATTACTTTTCCTGAGTTTTCTTGTTTGTGTCCTCGCTCTGGTTATCCAGATTACGCCACGGTAAAGATCAAATACATACCCGATAAATACATAGTAGAACTCAGATCCCTTAAACTTTGGCTTAATAAGTTCCGTAACAGATACATATCTCACGAAGAAGCGACAAATGAGATATACAAGGCTCTTTTTGAGCTTTTAGAACCTAAGTTTCTTGAAGTAATAGGTGATTTCAATCCAAGAGGAAACGTTCATACCGTTGTAAGGATAAGAAGTGATAAAGAGTATTGAGGTATTGACCAATGATTATAAAAAGAGAATACTGGCAAGATCTGAACCTAAGGGTTAAGGAAAAAAGACAATTTAAAACAGTAGATATAGTGGAACGCTTGGGTTGTATAACTCCTCAGCAGATAACCATAGCCAACCACCCTATAGATAAGCCCACTACCAGTTTTAATCCTTCAATGAAGATTATAGGAGATAAAATTGTAATTTACGCCAGAATAACCCTAGGTTATTACTCCTACTCCAGCGCAATTGTTGAGTTTTCTATTCCCTTTGAAGAATCAGAGTGTTGCAGTGAAAAAAACTATATTGCAAAGTTGAGTATTACCCCTTCTAACAAATACGATTTTTGGGGAGTGGAAGATCCGCGTGTAAATGAGATAGAAGGAAAACTTTACATAACTTACTGTGGAAGAACTGTAAGTTACTTTGAACCGGAGAGAAAATCGGAGAAAACACTGCCCGTTACAGCAGTCAAAACACCGGACGGTTGGAAAAAAATAGCGGTATTTAGAATGGAAGATGAACTCAGGAGTTTTGTAGCTACGGATAAGAATGCCTTTATTGTAAAAGCCAAGAAATTCTATCTGTTTCACAGATTGCATATGCTTAACAACAAATTCTATCTTAGTGTATGTGAAATCCCATCACAAGCTCTTTATACAACAGATTTTAAGGAAATAACCATAGGGGACAATATAACTGTCTTAGAAGAACAGTCGGAGTTTGAGGAAAAAATAGGCTGGGCTACTCCACCTATAAAAGTAGGAGAAGAATACATAGTATTGATTCACGGTGTAGATAAAGAGAAAGGAGTTTACAGAGTTTTTGCAGTTTTGATGAATGAAGAGGGTTTTTTTACAGCTGTAACACCATTTTATATAATGGAACCACGTGAAATATACGAAGTTTACGGTGACAGGCCCTATGTGGTTTTTCCTTGCGGAGCGGATCTTAAAGGAGAATACATATACATATCCTACGGCGCTGCAGATTCAGTAGTGGCTCTTGGAAGGATAAAATTAGAAACACTTTTTGATATTCTCAATGATAATAGGTTAGATTAGAATTTTTTATAGTTTGATTTTACCGTTAAAATTAAATTAAAAGTAACTAATGAATAAACCTTTGGGATTGGGCTTGGGAGCGACAATGATATCCTTGCTCTGGGGAGCTGGACTTGTAGGTTCAAAGCACGATCTTAGCACTTCAACAACTCCAGAACCTTGTGTATTCTGCCACACTCCTCACCACTCCAGCGGATCTATAACACCGCTGTGGAACAGAAGAATAAGTGATATGACAGTTTTTCAAATGTATTCAAGTCCTACAATAGACGGGACAATAGATCCCGTTCCCAACGCACCATCTCTTGCGTGTCTTAGCTGTCATGACGGGGTAGCAGCTGAAGGAGAACCAAGTGCTGTTAATACAACTGATACACATTCTCTAATAAACGCTCCCGGACCCGGCGGAATCCCTGATACAACAACTTATCCCAATTGCACAAAATGTCACCCCGGTGGAGGTGTATTCCCTGAGAAGTGGTGGAGAATAGGACCAGATTTAAGAGATGATCACCCAATTTCTATAACTTATCCCACACCCTCTCAAGATCCGGATTTTAACCAACCGCCTGATCCAGTAAGAGGCTGGCCCAATTTGAGACTTTACAACAGAAAAGTAGAATGCCCTACATGCCACGATCCGCACAACGGGCAACCTCTGTTTTTGCGAATAGATAATACGGGAAGTAATCTCTGCCTAACTTGCCATAAAAAGTGATAGAATCAAATTTGTGAACCACCCTTACGTTCGTAAGTGGATACGCAGGTATATAGAAGAGGATCTTGGAAGAGGTGATATAACTACGGAAATTTTAAATCTCAATAAAAGTGTAAAAGCGGTTATATTAGCAAAAGAAAACGGAGTTTTAGCAGGGCTTCCTTTCGTAAGGGAAATTTTCAGTATTCTCGGAAACGTTAGTATTAGAGAATTGAAAAAAGAAGGAGAAACCTTTTCAAGAGGGGAAATCTTGCTGGAGCTGAAAGGAAGTGCAAAGTCAATTCTTACAGGAGAGAGACTATCCTTAAATATTTTGCAAAGCCTTTCTGGTATAGCTACCCTTACAAGGGAATTCTGCAATGTTTTAAAAGGAACAAGAATAAAAATACTTGATACCCGGAAAACCACTCCTGGTTATCGCTATTTTGAAAAATACGCGGTGCGTGTAGGAGGGGGATTAAATCACAGATACGCTCTTTACGATATGATTTTGATAAAAGACAATCACAAAAAAGCTGCGGGTGGACTTGAAAAAATACTAAGGAATATAGAAAAAGGTATAAGCCCTTCTTACAAAGTGGAAGTAGAAGTAGAAAGTCTTGAGGAATTGGAAACAGTTTTAAAATACGACAGAGTTGATATGGTTCTCTTAGACAATTTTTCTCCAGAAGAAGTTAAAACAGCTGTTGAAATAATCAAGGGTAAGGTTCTGGTTGAAGTTTCGGGAAATATAAACCTCAACAATCTGAGAGATTACACTGTTGAAGGTGTAGATTTTATATCTTCGGGATCCATCATCTACGGTGCTTCTTGGATTGATCTTTCTCTGAAGATTCTCTGAAAATAAGAAGGGCAAACTCTTCCCAATTAAAAATTTTAAAGCCATAGCGTAGTGCGTATCTCTCAAGCTCTTTAACGTTTAACATTTTTTCTATTTGCGCTCTTAGTTTAAGATTCTCTTCTTTTATACTTTTATACTCTTTGAGTTTCTTAGAGTGCTCCCTAAGCACCTTTACAGAATACGCGGAGTATATCATATTTCCGAGGAAAACAATTACCGCCAAAAGTGTAATGACAAAAGGATTCATCTTGATTTCATTATAACTTCTACAGCTCTTAACTTCGCACTTCTTGAGGAGGGATTTCTGCGTATTTCTTGAGCAGAAGGGACTACGGGTTTCTTCGTAATAAGATGAAACACATCGGAGTTACTTTTGAAAAACCTTTTGACAATTCTGTCTTCTAAGGAATGAAAAGATATAACCACCACTCTTGAGCGAAGACGTAAAAAGTTTAAGGTTTTATCTAACGCCTTTTTTAAGTTATCCAATTCTCTGTTAACTTCTATCCTTAAAGCTTGAAAAACCCGCGTTGCGGGGTGTATTCTGCCGTATCTTGCCTTTGGAGGGTAAACGGATACTATAAGATCCGCAAGTTCTTTTGTTGTCTCTATAGGCTTTCTTCTTCTACGGTGGACTATAGCTTTAGCTATCCTACGACTTAATTTTTCCTCCCCGAAATCTTTAAAGATTTTGATAAGTTCTTTTTCGGAATACTCATTGACTACTTTATAAGCTGTGAGTTTTTGTTCTTTATCCATTCGCATATCAAGGGGAGCTTCTATTTGGAATGAAAATCCTCTTTTACTCTTTATTTGAAACAGAGAAACTCCTAAGTCAAAGAGAAATCCATCAACTTCTTTGATGTTTTCTTCTTTAAGGATAAGATCAAGATCAGCAAAGTTAGCTTTATAAAGAACATATCTGCCTTTGAATTGCTGAAGAACACTTTCAGCTATTTCCAAAGCTTCTTCGTCTATATCTATCCCTATAAGAAACGCTTTTCGGTTTTTTTCAAGAATCCTTTTAGCGTGTCCTGCACCTCCTACGGTGCAATCAACGTAGATATTACCACCATTTCCTAATAGCAAGGAAGTAGCTTCTTCCAGTAAAACGGGAATGTGCTTCATAAGAGTTTGAAACTTCTCCTGTGAATTTCCGTCAAACCGTATTTTTTTATAAGCTTTCTGTGTGTTACTGTGGGATATCCCTTGTGTTTTGCAAATTCAAAATGAGGATATACCTCATGAAATTTTTCCATTATTCTGTCCCTAAGGACTTTTGCAACAACACTGGCACAAGCACAGCTGAGACTTTTTTCATCTCCCTTTGTAAGGGGAATACAGGGAAAATCCTCCAGCTTAATAAAGTCAGTTATGAGAATATCAAAATGAGTTTTCATATCTTCAACCGCTCTTTTCATGGCTAATTTAGTAGCTTTAAATACGTTGATCCTGTCAACTACAGCACCGTCCACAACTGCTGTTCCTAAGGCGATTGCTTTTTTCTTTATTGTTTCGTAGAGTTTTTCCCTTTCTTCCTTTTTAAGCTTTTTTGAATCTCCTTTTAAAAAAGGTTCTGTAAAAGGAGGAAGAATAACAGCTGCAGCAACAACAGGTCCCGCTAAGGATCCTCTACCTGCTTCATCTACACCTGCTACGATAAGCCCTTTTTTCCAAAATTCAGATTCGTATTCAATCATTAAGATTAGCAGAGGTTTCCGTATCCTGCGTAGCTTCCTGCAAAGCTTTTTCCTTTTCTTTACGGGCTTCTTCCTTTCTCTTTTGCATAGCTTCGTATTCCCACTTTTTAATTTCCTTTATCTTCCTTTGTGCCACTTTACCTTTCAAATTCCTGAGAAAGTAAAGTTTCGCTCTTCGCACCTTTCCTATTTTTGTTATCTCAATCTTTTCTATATTAGGACTGTAATAGGGAAATATCCTTTCTATTCCCACACCGTAGGATTCCTTACGGACAGTAAAAGTTTTGTCAGTTCCACTGCCTCTTATTCTTATTACTACCCCCTCAAAGGGTTGAATTCTTTCCCTGTCTCCTTCTTTTATTCTGTAATATACCTTCACTGTATCACCTACTTTAAAATTGGGATAATCCTTCTTTGGAAGGTATCTGTTGTTTAACTTTTCCAAGATACGACTCATCTTTTTTTCCTCCTGCTATAGTTAGAGTATAAAATTATCAACTAAACATTTACCTTTTGCAAGCGAGTCTTTACTATATTTCTTCGTCTTTCATAAGCTTATAAACTATAGCATCTCTTAGAGCTATCCAAGAAGCTTCTATGACATTTTCAGAAACCCCTACAGTTCCCCATTTCATTTTTCCGTCAGTAGATTCTATAAGGACTCTAACCCTAGCAGAAGTTCCGGCAGATTCGTTTATTATTCTCACCTTGTAATCTATAAGCTGCATTTCTTTTAAATTGGGATAGAACTCTTCAAGAGCTTCACGCAAGGCTCTATCTAAAGCACTAACAGGACCGTTACCAAGAGCAGCAGTGTGTTCTTGGATTCCTTCTACGGAAAGTCTTACAGTAGCTTCTGAAGTGGGAAGATTGTCTGACTTCCTTTTGGCTATTAAAACCCTGTAGGCTTCAAAATCAAAGTAATCCCTTACTAATCCAAAATGCCTTCTACACAAAAGCTCTAAGGAAGCCTCAGCTGCTTCAAAGTGGTAACCCTCACTCTCAAGTTTTTTTATTTTATCTATTAAAGTATGTAACTCCTCAGAGCTTTCCTTTACTTTTATACCGAATTCTTTCAATTTATAAAGGAGATTACTCTTACCTGCAAGATCGGAAACAGTTATCTTTCTCACATTACCCACAGATTCGGGATTTATGTGTTCATAAGTCTCGGTTTTCTTCATAACTGCCGAAGCATGAACACCTCCCTTATGAGCAAAGGCACTTTCTCCAACGTAAGGCATATTTCTTGGAAGAGGCATATTGGAAAGTTCCGCTACAAAACGTGCCAGTTCAGTAAGATACTTCAAGTTTTCAGTGGGTATGAGATTGTATTTCATTTTAAGCTGAAGATTTGGAATTATTGAACACAAATTGGCATTCCCAGTTCTCTCTCCTATTCCGTTAACAGTTCCGTGAACCTGTCTTGCACCTGCCAAAACAGCCATTATAGTGTTGGCAACAGCTGTCTCAGAATCGTTATGAGCGTGTATACCTACGGAAGCTTTGGGAAATCTGTTAATTACCTTTTTGGTTATTTCGTAAATTTCGTGAGGGAGTCTACCACCGTTAGTATCACACAGGACAATCCAGTCAGCTCCTCCCCTTAGAGCTGCGTTGAGGACTTCAAGAGCATACTCGGGATTTGAAAAGTAACCGTCAAAAAAGTGTTCTGCATCAAATATAACTTCATCTGTATACTTTTTTAAGTAAGAGATTGTCTCCTCTACCATTGCTAAATTTTCTTCCAGTTCTGTTTTCAAGGCGGAAGTAACGTGCAAATCCCAGCTTTTACCGAAAATCGTTATAACCGGTGTTTCGGCTCTTATAAGAGCTTCTACTTGTTTGTCTTCAGTTACCTTTTTCTTGGCTCTCCGGGTTGAACCAAAAGCAACAAGCTTAGCTTTATGCAACTTAGACTCTTTCATTTTCCGAAAGAAAAGATTATCCTTAGGATTCGCATAAGGCCAACCTCCTTCTATGTAATCTATACCGAATTCGTCTAATTTATGAGCTATTCTGAGTTTATCTTCTAAGGAGAAGTTAACTCCCTCCGCTTGAGAACCATCTCTTAGGGTTGTATCGTAAACGTAAATTTTTTCCATAAATGATAAAAATAGATAATTCGCAAAACCTTTCAATTACTTATGGTGGAGGCGGCGGGAATCGAACCCGCGTCCGAGGACTTTCGGCACGCGGAAGGTTTAGCGGGTGTAGCCCGTGTATTGGTTTTCCCCCGCCTTTACCCACGGGCAGGAATAGCGGGGAAAGCACGGTTTATAAATGTCGGTATTCCCTCACCGTGCGTCGGGAATACCCAAGCGGGTGTCTCTGACACCCTCCGGCAAGCCACCCGCAAACTCACCGGGAGCGCGCTGCCTTTTTACTTAGGCAGCGAGAGCAAGCTCAGCTTTGGGAGCTGTTGTATTACCGCGGTTAACGTCCGCGCACCGACCCGCAACTTCCGACCTACAGTCCCCGTCGAATCCATTCGCCCCCTTAAGTCAGAAATTAAATATAAGGCTATTTAACAGCTCCGTCAAGAAAGTCAATCACCTATATGAGTTGCCGTAATAGAATCCCACTGAGCTACATGTAGCTTAAGCCACGGCACAAGCTTCTCTTCTAAAAAAGTCCTCAACTTTTCTATATCCCTTGAACTTTTCCACTCTTCGGACAACTCGTAAAGCTCTTTTCTCATTTGATCGTGTTCCGCTTTGTGCATAGGATAACCGAAAAACTCTGAATCTTTCATCATCTCCTCTTCCATTTCAAAATGATCTACTATTTCAAATATCATCTCTTCTAAAAGCTCATCTATGGGAGCTTTTTCTTTTCTTTTCAAAGCTTCGTAGAGTTGATTTACACTATGAGCTATATCTTCGTGAGCGGCGTTGAAAAACATATTGGCAACTTTCTGAATTTCCGCAGGATCAATAAGCATAACACACCTCCCGTTCAATAAAATTTAAAGCTTTCAGAGAGTAAACAGATGATTACTATCATAAGGTTATCTGTAAAGTCTTAGGCTTATATCTCCAGTATTTACTTTTAGGTATCCCGATGCGGTTTTTAAAATAAGGAATCCTTCTGCATCTATACCCAGTAGTATTCCTACCTGTGGTTTGTCTGAAATAGCTATCACTTCTTCTCCTTTAAAAAGAAGCTTTTCTTCTATTTTCTCTTTAAAAAAGGAACTGAATCCTTTTAGCCTGAAATGTCTAAGGTGTTTATCTATTATATTAAGTAGTTTACTTAAAAAATAGATCCTGTTTACCTCTGTGCCGGTTATTTGATACAGTGAGATTGCTGTATTCTTGATCTCCGTATTGAATTCCCTTTGATTTAAATTTACCCCTATACCGACAATTACTCTGTCTTTTGATCTCTCTACCAATACACCCGCGATTTTCTTTCCCCTTACGTAAACATCGTTAGGCCATTTTATAAAAGTTTTTAATCCCTCCTCTTCAAGTGCTTGCGAGACAGCAAGTCCAACCACAAGGGGTAATTGTGAAGATTCTTTAAAATCCGCGGCGGATAGAACGAAACTAAAATAGAGACCTCCCTCCCGGGACTCCCACCTCCTTCCTTTCCTTCCCTTTCCCCCTTTCTGTAAATCTGCAACAAAAACAGTCCCGTTGGGGAAATTCCCTTCTTTAAGTTTTGTTTGAGTTGAATCTACTTCCTTCAACCAAATTAAAAACTTGAACATAATTTTAAAATAACTTTAATTGAAGGAGGAGAAAAATGACAAGAAGGGATCTTTTAAAGGCAAGTATGGTAGCCTTTACAGTTCCCCTTGTAGGTAAGGCATCGGAAAAGAAAAAAGAAATTAAACTGGAAAGGATTAACCTTGAAGATCTACCTTCAAAAGAAACAGAAGATGCGGTGGTTTATCACTGCGATTTTCCTCAGGAAAGTAGATTCCATATGATGCTTACAAACATAAGGAATCATCTCTCCGCCTACGATTTTGATCCCTTCAGAATAAAAATAGTGCTTGTAGCAAACGGTTCGGGAGTTAAGTTTTTCATGAAAACCCACGAAGGAACAAAGTGGGAAATGGAAGGAATAGATCTTAAGCGAGCGGAAGAAAGACTCTCCTATTTGTCTCAATTTGAAGTGGAATTTTACATCTGTGATATAACCGTAAAAGGATTAAAGCTAAAATACGAAAACTTTTTTGACTTTGTTAAAATAGTCCCTTCGGGTGTAGGCAGTATAGGAAGGCTTCAAACAAACGGCTTCGGTTACATTAAGGTTCTTTAAAAACCAAAGGAAGAAGGTATATCCGTGCTGACGTCCTTGACTTCCTTCACTTCGGGGAATTTCTGCTTAATCGCTCTTTCTATTCCCGCTTTAAGAGTTAAAACAGACATACCGCACCCAGAACAAGCTCCTAAGAGTCTTACCAATACTGTTCCGTCTTCTTGGATATCTACAAGTTCTACATCTCCACCGTCAAATCTCAGTGCGGGTCTTATTTCATCAAGGATTTTTTCAATATCTTCCTTTGTCGGCATTCCCATAGATTAAAACCTCCTTTTAGTTTAACCTTATATCAGGATACACCATTTACAAAATCTATGTTATGTTCTGAATCAGCCCCATCTGAGTTTTTCACGGAGGATCTCAAAAAAACTCTTCTTAGGGTGAAGGTATATTTCACAGAATCTTTTAGACTTTTTAACTTCTATTTCATCTCCGCTTAACAAATACATACCTTTCTGTCCGTCCATTGTAAGGAAACTTTCTCTATCAGCGGATAAGATCTTTATTCTCACCGGAAAAGTTGAAGGTAAAACCACGGGTCTGTTGGAAAGAGTATGAGGACATATAGGAACAAATAAAAGATTTTCAGAATCAGGATATATAATAGGTCCTCCTGCGGAGAGAGCGTATGCTGTAGAACCTGTAGGAGTTGAAACAATTACCCCATCTCCATAAACGTGAACTACAGAGTCTCTACCCGCAAGAACCTCTATTTCCATTATGCGTGCTATTGAACTTTTTGTAACAACTACATCATTAAGAAAATTTCCCAGAAATTTTCTAATACTGTTTCTGTAAAGACTTACAGAAATCATCATACGTTTTTGCCTTTTCACCTTCCCATTTAAGATATCCTTTAAAACTTCAGGAGCTTCTTCCTTCGTTATTTCTGTAAGAAAACCGAATCTTCCCTCGTTCACACCTACCAAGGGAATTCCGAATTTTGAAGCTATCCTTGCTCCCGCAAGAAAAGTCCCGTCTCCACCTACTACTATCATTAAATCATAACCTTTAAGATTTGCTTTTCTCTCTACGCCCCGTTGGTTAAAAATTCTCTTTATACAGGAAACATGCCCTTTGAGTGTTTTTAATAAATCCTCTGCGGTATTGCGTGCTTTCGGTGAATTTTTTACAAACAACACCACTCTTTTCACATAAGTTCCTCCACTATTTCACATAAAACATGTCCGAGGGTTATATGACACTCCTGTATTCTCGGAGTGTTATCAGAAGGAACTGTGAAGCAAAAATCTGCTACTTTTGAAACCTTTCCCCCTCCTTTTCCGCTAAAGGCTACAGTAATAGCTTTTTTCTCCTTTGCCTTAAGAAGTCCTCTTAAAACGTTTTCAGAATTTCCTGAAGTTGTTATTCCTATGACAATATCCTCTTCCTTACAGAGAGCTTCTATTTGTCTTTCAAATACACATTCAAAACCGTAATCGTTTCCTATTGCGGTCAGTATAGAAGTATCCGTTGTTAGAGCTATTGCAGGCAATCCTTTTCTTTCTTTTTTAAACCGTCCTACTATTTCAGCTGCTATATGTTGAGCATCTGCCGCACTTCCACCGTTACCGAAGAGAAGTATCTTGTTTCCCTTCTTCAAAGCTCTAACTATGAGCTTACCTACTGTTAGAATCTCCTTTTCATAAGAACGAGCGAATTCAATCTTTACCTTTGCGCTTTCCTCAAAGAGGGATATTACACTGTCCATTTTTCAGAATTCCGCTTTTTGAAGCACTTCCAGAGGTATTTCAAAATTTGCTATAACCTGCTGAACATCTTCCAAATCATCAAGGGCGTTTATAAGTTTTAAAATTCTTTTGGCAGTTTCAACATCTTCAACAGATACGGTTGAAATTGGTATCCATGTGATCTGCGCTTTTTCTACGTTAACACCCGATTTTTCCAATTTCTCCTTTACATTGTAAAGATCTTCCGCTGTTGTGTAAACAAAATGGAGTTCGCTTCCCCATTGTATATCTTCAGCTCCTGCCTCAGCTGCTTTCTCCAGGAGTTCACCTTCATCTAAGCTCTGTGCCGGAACTTCTATAACTCCTTTTTTTTCAAAGAGGTAAGAAACACACCCAGAAGATCCCAGATTACCACCGAATTTAGAAAAAGTGTGCTTTATCTCCGCAGAGGTTCTATTTCTGTTATCGGTGGTAGCAATAACCATAATGGCAACTCCCGCGGGTCCATAACCTTCGTAAACAACTTCTTCGTAGGAAGCTCCTTCCAATTCACCGCTTCCCTTTTTTATAGCTCTTTCTATGGTTTCCAAAGGCATGTTGGCTTTCTTCGCCTGCTCTATAGCTGTTCGCAGACGAGGATTAAACTCCGGATTAGAACCTCCCAATTTTGTAGCTACTGTTATTTCCCTTATAAGTTTACTGAAGAGTTTGCCTCTTTGAGCATCTATCTTTGCTTTTTTGTGTTTTATCTGCGCCCAATGACTGTGTCCCGCCATATTGAATAATTTAATATTTTTCTCCATTACAGAGCAAGTAAAATAAATATCCCATGGACTTTTTGGGATTGTGCACCGATCTTTATGAGCTTACAATGGCTCAAAGTTACTTAGAAAACAATAAAAAAGGAAAGGCAGTGTTCAGTCTCTTTGTAAGAGATCTGCCGGAAAAGAGAAATTTCCTTGTGTGTTGCGGTTTGGAAACTCTTTTAGAATACTTGAGTAGGTTCCGATTCGGAGATAAAGAACTTGCCTATTTGAAGAGCCTAAATATATTTTCCTCTTCTTTTCTTGATTTTCTGAAAGAATACGAGTTTAAAGGAAATCTATACGCTGTCCCGGAAGGCAGAGTTGTTTTTCAAAACGAACCTCTTGTGCAGATAGAAGGATCCCTTCCCGAAGTTCAAATACTGGAAACCCTTGTAATAAACACAATCCACTTTCAAACTCTGATAGCTTCAAAAGCTGTAAGGAGTTACTTGGTAGCTAAAGGAAAATCTCTTGTTGATTTTGGCTTTCGGAGATCTCATGAACTTCAAGCGGGTATATACGCTGCCAGAGCTTCTTACATAGCAGGCTTTGCAGGCACTTCCAACTTGGAAGCGGGTAGGCGCTTTAAAATACCTGTTTTTGGAACAGTTGCTCATTCTTACATAATGGTATTTGATAAAGAGGAAGAAGCCTTTGAAGCTTTTGCACGCAGTTTTCCCCGTAATGCGGTATTTCTCTTAGACACTTACGACACCCTATCAGCTGCTAAGAAAGCTGTCCAGTTAGCAAAGAAGGGAGTTTCCCTTGTAGGAGTTCGTCTTGATAGTGGGGATATTGCCAAGCTTTCAAAACAGGTGCGAAGTATTTTGGACTCAGCGGGTTTGAAAAAAGTAAAAATAATAGTAAGCGGTGGAGTTGATGAATACAGTATAAAGGAATGGCTTTCCAAAAACTGTCCCATTGACGCCTTCGGCGTAGGAACAAAGTTTATAACTTCGGCAGACGCACCTTACTTAGACATAGCTTACAAGTTAGTGGAATACGATGGGAAACCGAAGGTAAAAACAAGCCCTGGTAAAGCGACTTTTCCTTACAAGAGACAGATATACAGGTATTACAGGGAAGGAGTAATGCACCGCGATGAAGTAGTTCCTTATACAACAAGAAATAAAGGAGAGACTCTTATAAAGGAAATCCTTAAAGAGGGATCTCTTTCAGTAAAAATGCCTTCTTTAAAGGAAATAAGAGAAACTCTGATGAAAGATCTGGAAAAGCTACCGCCTTCCTTAAAAGGTCTAAAAAAGGAATCCTATGAAGTTATCATAAAATAATAGTGCCCGTAGCTCAGTTGGATAGAGCACGGGGCTCCGGACCCCGAGGTCGCGGGTTCAAGTCCCGCCGGGCACTTAGTAAGGATCATGGAGCTTTTGAAAAATATTGAGAAGAGATTGATTGAAGAGCTTAACCCGAAGGTTAAGCTGGTTCTTGAAACGAGTAGATATCTTATAGAAGGTGGGGGGAAAAGGTTAAGACCTCTTATAACAGTTCTGTCCTGCGGAATGTGCGGAGGAAATCCTGAAGAAGCAATCCCTCTTGGTGTAGGATTGGAATACATACACGCTGCTTCCTTACTCCACGATGACGTTGTTGACGGAGCTTCTAAAAGAAGGGGAAAATCTTCAGCCAACGTCATTTTCGGAAACGGAACAGCGGTTCTGACAGGGGATTACATGTATGCAAAAGCACTGCATCTTTTCACAAGATACGGCACTAAGGAAATGATAGAAGTTGTCAGTGAAGCTGTTATGGAAATGGCAGAAGCTCAAGTTCTTGAGATTTCAAAGGTCGGAGAGTTGATTTCTGAAGAAGATTACTTTCGCATAATAGACGGAAAGACTGCTGTTCTTTTCAGTGCTTGCACAACCGTAGGTGCTTTATGCGCTAACTACAGATATCCAGAGCAGATAAAAAAAATTGGCTATCACATGGGAAGAGCATTTCAACTTATAGACGATTTGCTGGACTACACAGGAGATCCTCAAAAAACTGGCAAACCTGTAGCTAATGATCTTAAAGAAGGGAAAGCAACTTACCCTCTTCTTTGTGTAATAAACCAGATGAATAAGGAAAAGGTTAAAAAGATACTGTCAGATCCCAACCCTCCTTCAGAAGAGATAGATAACTTAAGAAAGGAGGTTCTCAGATTAGGCGGTGCAAACAAAACAAGGGAAAAAGCTCGCACAGAAGCTGAAAGAGCTTATGAAATACTTAAAAGGCTGGATCATACCCATTACAGGGAAGAAATGGAAAGAATTTTAGAATTTATTGTTTTTAGAGAACTTTAAAGACTATAAAGCTTATATTGTCAGAACCTTTACTGTAAGCTTTTGCAAAAAGTTTATTACCAGCTTCTTTAATTCCTGTTTTTATAAAAGATTCTATTTCTTGTGATTCTAATTCTCCCCATAGTCCATCGGAGCAAATCAGGAAAACATCTCCCTTTTTAAGTTCCTTTTTCACACCAAAAAACTTCGGCTTTTCGGAATAACCTCCTATTATTGCTGAAGTTACTACATTTCTGATATAAAGATTCTCTATATCGTGTTCTACAAAACCTTTATCCAAAAGTTCTTGTAAAAGACTGTGATCCTTTGTTATTTTTTCAAGCCTGTCCCTAAATCTGTAAACTCTACAGTCTCCAACGTTAAAGGCTATTAAATACTCAGGATAAAGGTAAACACCGGCTACAACTGTTCCCATACCAAAACATTCTCCCTTTTTGGAAACGTAGTCTTCAAAAGCGTTTTTTGCTTTTTCTAAAGCACTTCCAAGATCTTCCACTTCTAAAGGTGTCTCTTTTGTCAATATTTCAAGGGCAAGAGAACTGGCTTTATCTCCGCAGGGGTGTCCTCCCATACCGTCCGCTACCGCAAGGAAAACAGGGGGATTAAGTGTAAGGACTTTATAGGAAGGTTTTTCCATAGATATACAAGAAAATACATCAGTAGCAATAGAAATAGAATCTTCATTCCTTCGTCTATACCTTCCCGTATTTGTTATATAACTTATCTCCAGAGATATTAATTCACTCTTGTAAAAAGACTTCATCTCCTACGCGAAGAACTTTTCCCACTTCTGTGGAGGGTATTGAGGTGTTTATACAAAGCCTGTAATAAGTATCAGAAAACCTTTCAGCGGGAGACCAAGAAGGGAGTTTTTCTCTTCTGAGTTCCACAAACTTTTTTACAAATCCTTGATACTCTTCACCTGTTTCTGGATCCCTTGTGGGAACAGGACATCTTCTTGAGATACCTTTTCCTAAAAGTAAAACTTCACCTATTTTGAATTTAACAGATCCCTCAGCGGTTACAAGTTTATCTTCCCAGAAAGGAGGAACACCGCCGATTTCAAGGTTAGTTCTGAATCTTCTTCTTACATTTTCCTCACCCAGAGCAAACCAGTTTGCTATTTCCGTAAGAGTAGCTTTGCTGACTACTGTAGGTCCGTGAGCCTTTCTATCGTCCGGGAAACCTCCTTCTGTAGATCTTTTAAGAAAAACTCTATAGCCGAATATTTCCGAGAAGAAATCTTCAACCGCTTTTTCTTCGGAAAAACTAAATTCGTAAACCCTACCGCCGTATTTAAATCTCATGGTTTCTGTTTCAAAGTCTATTTGACTCCTTATACGGTGTATTTTCTTCTCTTTTTTTCCGCTCACTACATTTCCTTCGGAGTCAAAAAGAGCAAATTCACGATCATGTTGAAGAGAACCGTTCTTTACTATTAAAGCGGTATCAAGCTCTACAGGATCCAATCCCTTAAAAGGGAAAATCCTTATACGTTCAAGAAAAGGTTTTTCCTTCATTTTGGTAATTTTATACCGTATTTTTTTATTCGGTAGCTTATCTGACGCGGAGTCATTCCAAGTCTTCTGGCGGTCTCTTTTATTGTAAATCCTGTTTCCTTCAACGTTTTCTCTATGAGAGTTCTTTCTATCTCTTTTAAACTTCCTACAGGCAGAGCTTGATCCCTAAAGGTATCCTTCAACTCTACGGGAAGATCTTCTTCTGTAAGAACACCGTCCGTATCAAGAATAACCATTCTCTCTATTACATTCCTTAACTGTCTTACATTTCCAGGCCAGTTGTAGTTTAAGAGGGAATCCATAACAGCTGGTGATATACTCACTGACTTAGCATACTGTTTATTAAAAAGTTCTACGAAATGATAAACTAACAGGGGAATATCTTCCCTTCTATCCCTCAGAGGAGGAATAAGTATAGGAACTACATTTATTCTGTAGTAAAGATCTTCTCTGAACAATCCTTCTTTCATCATCTTTTCAAGATCTCTGTTAGTGGCAGCTATTACCCTTACGTTTACCTTTACAGGTTTTGATCCTCCTAATCTTTCTATTTCTCTTTCTTGAAGAACTCTCAAGAGTTTTGTTTGAATGGTTATAGGCATATCCCCTATTTCATCAAGAAATATAGTTCCTCCTTGAGCTTGCTCAAATTTTCCCTTTTTTGAAGAGTATGCTCCCGTAAAAGCTCCCTTTTCATAACCGAAGAGTTCTGCCTCCAGCAAACTTTCAGGTATAGCAGCACAGTTAACTGTAACAAAAGGCTTATCCGCTCGCGAACTTAAAAAGTGAAGAGTCCGTGCAAAAATTTCCTTCCCTACACCGCTTTCACCTCTTAGAAGAACAGTGGCATCTGTAGGTGCTACTCTATGAACTATATCAAGAACTTCAAGAATTTGCCTGCTTCTTCCTACTATCTCTCCCACTTTCCTGTCCGCGTAGAGTCTCTTGAGTTCCATAGTAAGTGCTTTTTTCTCACTTTCTAAATTGCTTTTTTCTTCTTCTACTCTCCGCTCAAGAGAGTAATGATTGGCTATTAAAACAGCTACCATACTCAGAAAACGGGTCAACTCATCTAAGGATTCTTTTACAGTTATTTCCTTATCAGCACTTAAAACTCCTAATATTTCATTGCCTCTTTTGAGAGGCACAGCTATGAAAGAGATTTTCTTAGCTTTTAGATTTTTCCTGCGCCACAGCTTGTTCAAAAATTCAGGCTCCTTTGAAATGTCCGGAATTACAATGGGAACTCCGTGCTTCCACACTTTTCCCGTTATTCCTTCTCCTTTTTTAAACCCTTCCTTCGGAAAAGTTTTATCCGATGTAGCCTTAACTGTTATCTGATCACTGGAAGGATCCCTTATGGTAAGGGTAACCCTTTCAAAACCCATAAATTTTTTTAGAAGCCTGAAAACGTAAGGGATTGTTACTTCCAAGCTCAAAGATTTGGAAAGGACTTTGCTTATCTCGTAAAGGGTTTCAAGTTCCAACTTATAGTTCATAGCAGAAGTTAAATATAATACTCAGTAACGGTTATGAGGATAGCTTTACTTCTTATAGTGCTAATTTTAAAAACAGCTCTACCTATAACCCAAGAAGACATCAAAAAGGCTAAGGAGAAGGGAGAGATAATACTTAACTTTCAAAATACGGATATAAACAAGATCGCAGTGTTTATGGGAGAACTTACCAATAGAAATGTAGTAGTAGATCCCTCCGTTAGAGGAAAAATGAGTCTAATTTTTACAAAACCCTTAACCATTAAAGAAGCTTGGGACGTATTCACCTCAGCTTTGGCTATGCAAGGTTTCGGTGTCGTTGAGGAAAAAAGTGTAGTAAAAGTAATGCCTCTCTCTGAAGCTATTTCAGTTGCAAAGCTGAAAGGAAAACCAGCCAGCGGTGAACTGGCGGTTCTTGTATTCAATCTCAAACATACGGAAGCTCAAACAGTTATGAACGTTCTCAGACCCTTTCTGTCCCCTTTTGCCAGAATATCCGTTCACAATCCCTCCAATTCCCTGATAGTTGCCGACATAGGAGAAAACGTAGAAAAAGTTAAGAGAATCCTTATAAGTATAGACAAAGAAGAAGCGGAAGGAGAAGTAAGAATATACAAGCTTAAATACATTTCTGCAAAAGACGCTTTGCGCCTGATAACACCACTTAATGCTGTTTTTTCCAAAAGGTTTGGGATTCAAATGGTATTTTCTTCAAGTGAATCCGCCAATGCATTGGTAGTTTTTGCCCCACGTGCTGCTCACGAAACGGTAAAAAGAATTTTAAAAGAAGTAGATACAGAAGATGTCCTTTCGGAAGAAAGAGGATTTTTCATAATCCCTTTAAAGTTTATATCCGCGGAAGAACTAGCGGAAAGCCTTCAAAGTCTTCTCGGTGGAACACGCACAAGAGTGATAGGCAAACAGACAACACCTCAACAACCAAGAGTGCAAACCCCACAAAAAGTAAAAGGTAAACCCACTCAAAAAACTAAACAGCCTAAAACACTAGCAACTTTCCAGCCAGGAATAAGTTTTATTACAACTAGAGAAGGTATGAAAATAGGATTTGACAGAGGAACAAATTCCGTAATAGTTTACGCTACAGAAAGCGAATACAAAGGACTAAAACAACTCATATCAAAACTTGATATAAGGAGAAAACAGGTTCTTATAGCAACCACCATAGTGGAAGCTTCTACGAGAAGTCTCATGGATATAGGAGTTAGATGGCAACTACTAGGTGAAAGAGGAGGAGCCAGTTTCAGAGGAAGTTCTCTTACAGACATATACAGCTCTTTCCTTTCAGGTAGCTTTCTTATGGGAGTTTTCAGTGAAGTGGGAAAAACCCTACAAGTGGGAGAAACTAGTCTTTTTTTTCCAGATCTTGTTCTGCTTCTTTCCTTACTGGAAACAGGAACTGGATTTAACATAGTCTCTAATCCGAAAGTTCTTACCTTGGACAATCAGCCTGCTGTAATAAAAGTGGGTCAAGTAATACCTTACGCTGAAGGAGTAAAGTTTGACATAAACGGACAACCTATAATCACCTACGATTACAAAGAAGTCGGATTGGAACTCAACGTCACTCCGCGAATTTCGGGAGAAAACCTGAGACTTACAATAAGTCTAAATCTTGAAGAGATAATAGACTTTGTTACAAATCAGATAGGAGCTACCAGTTACACGGTTCCCGTAACTTCCAACAGAGAAATCAACTCAGATGTTGTTGTAGAAAACGGTCAAACAGTAATCTTAGGCGGTCTTGTAAGCACAAAGACTCTTAAAACCATAGAAGGAGTGCCGGGACTTTGGAGAATTCCCATCATAGGAAGACTCTTCAGAAGAGATACAGAACAGAAAGACAAAACAACCCTGTTTATATTCATAACTCCTTACATAGTCTCAACTCCGGAAGAACTGAGCAAGATAACAGAAGAACACAGGAAGATAAGCGAAGAGATAAAAAAACGTCTTGAAAATTTAAAGGAAGAAGATGAAGATTCCGAAGAAGAAGAATATTTTTAAGCTTATAACAGTATTTGTATTATCTTTGCTGATAATTTTGGTAATTGTTCTTTATTCCTTTCCGAAAGGGATCTTTGTAGATAGAGTGTTGAGAGAAAAAAACATACATCTCATAGCTTCTAAGGTAGAAGAAACCCCCTTAAAAATCATTACTGAAAATACAAAACTTTTCTTTAAAAACCGTGAACTTGGTAGTTTTGAAAAAATAACAGCTGAATTTAAACCTTTTTCTCTTTATCTTAAAGCTGTTTGTAAAAAAGGATTTTTAGAAACTGTTATAAACTTAACAGGAACAATTAATCTGCAAGCAGAGAATTTCTCGTGTCTTTCAGACGTGAAATACTTATCAGGTAAACTTAAGATAAACGAAGGCATAAAAGGCAATATAGTTCTTAAGAATATTAATATTAAAAATTTTAATGCTGAAAAAGTTGAACTTAAGTTTGTCGGGAAAGAGTTCAGGGGAAAAATCACATACGCAGGTGCGGATTTTACAGGAAACGGCAGATTTAAGCTGAATAAATACAACCCCCTTGAAACGGAAGTAAACGCTTCTTTTAAGGGAAGTTTGGGAAATGTAAGTTTAAGCGGAAAGTTACAATCTCTTAGAATACAAATCAGATAAGTTTTATATTTAAATTCTGTGTCATGTGCGGGATTGCAGGTGTTTTTAATAACCCTTACGCTTCTCAATTTGCTTTTTTACAGATCTACTCCCTTCAACACAGGGGACAGGAAAGTGTAGGGATAAGTTCTTCAAATGGGTATCAAATTAGAACTGTTAAAAAAGCGGGTAGGGTTCTGGAATCTATTAAACAAGAAGATCTTGATTATCTTCAAGGAAATATAGCAATAGCTCACGTCAGATACTCAACAGCAGGGGATTCAGGAGTAAGAAACGCACAACCCTTAGTAAGAGAAATCTCCTTAGGTAATGTAGCGGTGGTTCACAATGGAAACATAGTTAACTACATAACCCTACGAAAAGAACTTGAAGATAAGGGATTTTCCTTTGAATACAGCTCCGATACAGAGCTGTTCCTTGCTCTTCTTGATAAGGGAGAAGACTTGTTACCTTCCTATCTTGATATTCACGAAAGAGATAGAGAATTTCTGCCGAAACTTTTCTACACACTGAGAAAACTTGAAGGAGCTTACAGTTTTTTAATACTCTGGAAGGATAAGCTAATAGCGGGTAGAGATCCCTTCGGTTTTCGTCCCCTTTGTATGGGAAGAAAAGGGAAAACTATTCTTTTTGCTTCAGAAAGCTGTGCTTTTGATATACTTGAAGCTGAATTTTGGAGGGAGATAAATCCCGGTGAAGTAGTAGTTGTGGATAGTACTGGTATAAGAAGTTATTTTCCCTTTGACAGGAAAAGTAAAGAAGCACTGTGTATTTTTGAGTTCGTTTACTTTTCACGTCCAGACAGTTTTATATTTGACAGCTGGACCTACGAAATAAGAAAGGAATTCGGAAGACAGCTTGCAAGAGAAGATGACATTTTCGCAGACATAGTTATACCTGTTCCAGATTCCGGTGTTGTTCCCGCCTTAGGCTATGCGGAAGAAAAAGGCATACCCTTTGAAATGGGTCTTATAAGAAACCACTACGTAGGTAGGAGTTTTATAGAACCGACACAAGAGCTTAGAAATTTAAGAGTTCTCATGAAGCTAAGTCCTAACAGAGCGGTTCTTCAAAACAGACGAATAGTAGTTATAGACGACTCTCTTGTAAGAGGAACAACTTCCCGAAGGATAGTAAACATGCTAAGAAGAGCTGGTGCAAGGGAAATCCACATGAGAATTGCTTCTCCGCCTGTTATCGGACCCTGCTTTTACGGTATAGATACACCCACGCGTGAAGAACTAATTGCTAACAGAATGAGTTTAAAAGACATAGAAAAATTCATAGGAGTAAATTCGCTAAGGTATTTATCTCTTAAAGGATTAAGAAGCTGTGTTCCGAAGAAAAAGAACTTTTGTGATGCTTGCTTTAGTAATGAATATCCCACCGCTGTGGACAATATACTCATAAGCAGGAGGAGGTGAAATGAAAGTGTATATACCGAAAGCGGTTTTATTTCTTCACGCTTTTCCGCTGTGTTTTGATATGTTTTCAGAACAATTCAAACTCTTGAAGGAAAACAACATACCTTACATAGCATTGGACTATCCGGGCTTTGGGGAAGAACCACCTAGTCGTATGAAACCTGATATAGAAAACCTTACTGACTATGTAGTATCTAAAATTGACGCCTTCGGTGTAGAGAAGATAGTTCCCGTGGGAGTAAGTATGGGAGGCTATATCATCTTTGATATGTGGAAAAGATACAAAGATCTAATAGAAGGAATGGTGTTAGTTTCCACAAGAGCGGAGGCAGATACTCAAGAAAGCAGAAAAGCAAGGTATGAACTCATAGAAAAGATAAGAATAGAAGGGAAGGAAATTCTTATAAACGTTATGCTGGAAAATCAGACATCACCCGTTACCAAAGAAAATCCTAAGAAAATGAGAAAACTCCGCTGTATGATGGAAAGAGCTTCAGAAGAAGGATTAGTTAACACCCTTAAAGCTCTTGCTGAAAGACCAGACAACAGGGAGATTTTATCCTCTATAGATGTTCCTGTTCTTGTAATAGCAGGGAAAGATGATGACAAGATCACACCCCCAAAAGTTGTAAAAGAAATAGCAGAAGGTATAAAAGGTGCAGAGTATAAAGAGTTAGAAAACTGCGCTCACCTGCCTCCTTTTGAAAATCCAAAAGCTTTCAACAAGCTTTTAATGAGTTTTCTGAAGAGGATATTTTAAGGTATTCACTCTTTATAAATTTTTCCGCTTCTTCTTTTGTCCTTACCCTTTTTTCCAGCTGAGCCTCTTCAAGTCTTCTTTTAAGCTCCCCTACAACTTTACCCGGCGGGATTCCTAAAATAGCCATTATCTCCTTCCCGTTAAGAAGAGCTTTAACACCGTCCTCTTTTAGTTCTTTTTCCTTGAAGTTTTCCAGCTTCCTTATGAGATCTCCCAAAGCGTTAATTTCCTCTTGTGAATCTCCAGAAGCTCGGGCATCGGCAACGGAAAGTAAGAACAAATGGTAAGCTATATCAGAACATTCTCTCCAGAATTTAATCATACCCTTGCGCTTGAGTTCCCCTTTAAATAAGGATTCTCTTAAATAGAACAGTCTGAGATGGTATCTAATAAGTTTTGCCGTAAACTTTGTAGCTTTTTCTCCCCATCTAAGACGTATGCCTATTTCCTTAAAGATCTTTTCTCCTACTTTATCGTGATTGTAAAAGGTAATTTTTCCTTTCTTGATTTCAAAGGTTGCCGGCTTACCTATATCGTGGAACAAAGCAGCCCATTTTAACAACTCTATATCTGTAAACTCTCCAAGGAATCTTGTTTTCCCTATTTTTTCAAAAATCTCAGAGAAGGGAATACCAACTTCACTTCTTAGTATTCTCTCCAGCTCTTCTAAGGTTTTAAATGTATGTTCTTCAAGAGAATAAATGTGATTTTTCCCTTGGTCTTCTATTTTTTTTAGCTGTGCAAACTCCGGAACTATGGTTTCTAAAATAGATACCTTACTCAGTCGCCTTAATACAGGAGCACTGGAAGGATTTCTTATAATCTTAAAAAGCTCATAGGTTATTCTCTCAGGCGGGGATTTTAGTATCAAATTTTTGTTTCTTTCTACAAACTGTGTAAACTCAGATGTGAGTTCAAGATCTTTTTCAACTGCCAATCTGTATCCCCTTAAAATCCTAACAGGATCACTTTTCAAATTTTTAAAGGAAATAGGTCTTAAAATACCTTTTTCCAGATCCTTCATTCCTCCAGTGGGATCAAATACAAACGTTTGCTTCGCTCCTATACTGAGAACATCGTCCATATTAACAGCCATAGCATTGATGGTAAAGTCCCTATCTTTTAAATCTTTCTCAAGAGCTTTTTCAAGGTTCTTTCCTTTAAGTTGGGAGAAGTCAAATCTATAACGGTAAGGAGGAATGTGAATAACTACACTTGCCACAACAGATCGCCTGAGAAGAAACCTTTTTTTCTCAAAAACGAAAAAATGTCCTCCCGTTAGTTGAGCAAATCTATAAGCTATATCCGCAGGATCACAAGTCACTAAAAGATCCACATCTATGTCATAGCCTATGGGTTCTCCTAATATTCTGTCTCTTACCCAGCCTCCTACAATAAAACAGTGAGCGTCTTTTGGAAGGAGTGATGCAATATCGTCAAAGTAAGAAAGGTAAAAGTTCAAGCCATGAAGAGTATGCTTTGAGGCAGTATCCCTTTCCATTATCTCTTAATTTTAGGTATTCCGAACTCATTAGGCTATTTCTTTATAGGTCCGGATTAGTTTATGAATTTGTTTGAAGTTTATATCCCCTGCAAGAACGTAAGTTTTACCTTCATAGGAAAATCTTGCAGAAACGGTTATACAGAAATCATCTGTAGCTTTGGAAAGATACACTTCCGATATAAAAATTCCTTCCATCAAAGCTCTTCTAAAGTAAGGTTTTTCACTTCTATCACTTCCCTTCTTACCCTGAACTATTACGTAATCCGCCTTAGGATTAACTATGTTGTTGGTAATCTGAAGCCCTCTTTCCCCCATTATGTAGAAGAGTTCAAAGTAAGGGTATTTATCAAACATATCGTATAGGACGTATTCCCACATCTCCCGCGGTGTAGCTCTTACGTGTTCTACAATATCCCGCAGGTTATCTAAAATCCTCCTCTTTATATTGGTTATAAGTTTCTGGCGCTTAGGATCGTGAAGTATAAGTGTGGGTTGAAGTCCGTGAACTATGAAAACAGAGCCTTCTATCTTCTTAACTCTATTTCTTAATTCCTCGTTCAGTTGATAAAGTTTTTCTTGAGAATTTACAAAAGCGAGATTTACACAAAATCCGTATATATGAACTTCAAAGGGTTCAGAAAAAAGAAGGCTGTATTCTCTGTAAAATTCTTTGAAAAGTTCTTTTATATCTTCCTTTGAAGGTGCAACGGAACTCAAAATCCATAACTCTTCCCTTTCCGGAACTCCAGACATTTCCCCTTTGAGAATATCTTTTATATTTTCCATCAGCATTTTGTATAGGCTTCCCGCCTTTTCGGGACCAAAAATCTCTCTGAATTTATCTACATTCTTCAGTCCAAAAATACACAGATGTTCTTCTTTACCCAAACTCGTATGAACCCTTTGTATTACAGGAAGAACGTGTTCCCTGTGATGGCTTATGAAGTGAAGAACCGTATCGTAGGTTAAAATTCCCAAGTATGTTCCTTTTTTATCCGTGACTATTACCGGTTCTCTCTCAAGAGGAAGTAATTCAAAAATACCAACAATACTTTCCCACCTTACAGAAGTATTTCTCAACCGACAGCACAGACTTGTCACTTCTCCCGCTGTTAATTTATCGTTAGAAACTTTTTCTACTTGATCTCTGTAAACAATACCTATGGGTGTGTTATTCTTCAAGACTGTTAAATACTTGTATATCTTAAGCTCTTCAAAAACGCCCCTTAGTTCCTTTATACTAAGATCGTAAGGAACCGTTGGGATACAAATACTTATCTGAAGCAAATCAACATCACGGAATCTCATAGTATATTGAGAGATTCTATTCTTCTTGCCGCTTCTTCAAGCCTTTTTGTAGGAACTGTTAAAGAGATTCTGAAAAAGCCTTCTCCAGCAGACCCAAAACCGCTTCCCGGTGTGCAGACCACACCCACCTCTTCTATAAGTTTACTTACAAATTGTGCAGAACTGTATCCCTGCGGAACTTCTGTCCATACGTAAAAAGTAACATCGGATTCAAAGGGTTTTAATCCTATTTTTCTTAGCACAGAAGTCATAACCTCCCTTCTTTTTCTGTAAACTTCTCTGAGCTTGTCTAATTCTCTCTGCGGAAGATTCAGAGCTGTTATAGCTGCCTGCTGGACTGCGTTAAACTGTCCGGAATCTATATTAGTTTTTACATTCCCAAGTGCCTTTATAAGCTCTTCATTTCCCACAGCCATACCTATACGCCAACCTGTCATATTGTAAGTTTTTGAAAGGGAATGAAATTCTATGGCTATTTCCTTAGCCCCTTCTATTTGAAGCAAGGACAAAGGCTTCCTTTCACCTGTGTATATTTCGGAATAAGCATTATCAGAAGCGACAATTATCCTATGCTTCTTCGCCCATTTTATAAGTTCCCTGTAAAAGTCCTCCGTCGCATCTGCAGAGGTGGGATTATTGGGATAGTTGATCCATATTATTTTAGCTCTATCCAGTATATTTTTTGGAATACTTCCTAAGTTAGGAAGAAAATCGTTCTCTTTCTTCAACGGCAAAGGATAAGGTTCACCTCCTGCCAGTATTGTTCCTGTCCTGTAAACAGGATAAGCGGGATCCGGGCATAAAACCACGTCACCGGGATTGACAAAAGCGAAAGGAAAATGAGCTATGCCTTCTTTTGAACCTATAAGAGCTATGACTTCTCCTTCAGGGTCTAGTTCTACACCGAATCTTCTTTTATACCAGCGAGAAACAGCTTCTCTGAAAGCTTTCATACCAACATAAGAAGGATACTTGTGATTTTCGGGATTCTTAGAAGCTTCTATAAGAGCTTCAACTATAGGCTCCGGGGTGGGTAAATCAGGATCACCGACACCGAGATCTATAACATCTACTCCCTCTTCTTGTTTTTTTCTTTTCTTTTTATCAAGCTCTGCAAAAAGGTAGGGAGGTAAAAGTTTTAATCTCTTAGCAATTTCAAAGGTCATTTCTAACCTCCGCAGAAGCTATCATGAAAGTATATGTTATCATTTCTCCACATGCAGGAAAGTCTTTTAATAATAGGTGTTGGTTTTATGGGCGGTTCTTTTTCCTTGGCTCTTCAAAAGAACGGTTATAAAGGAAATATTTACGGTATAGACATAAAGGAAGAAATTGTAAAAGAAGCAAAGCACTTAGGGGTTATATCGGAGGGAAGTGTAAGACTTGAAGATGTTACCGTTTTCAAACCCGATACAGTGGTTTTGGCATCACCCGTAGGAACTTTTAGAAGTATAGCGAAAAAAATAAAACCTCTGATTGGCAATAATACCGTCATAACGGATCTCGGGAGTGTAAAAGGGAAACTTGTTTACGATCTTCAGAGGATCTTAGGGAATCTATACGTGGGAAGTCATCCCATAGCAGGAACAGAAAAATCAGGAGTTATCCACAGTAGAGCTGATCTATTTGAAGGAAAGAAAATAATACTAACTCCTACAGATAAAACAGATACCAAAGCTCTGGAAAAAATTGCCTTTCTTTGGGAAAGAACAGGTGGTGTTTTGGAATTTATGGATCCTACACTTCACGACTGGATTTTCGGAGCGGTTTCCCATGTGCCTCATGCGGTAGCTTTTGCCCTCATTGATGCTATAGATAAAATGTCCAATACTACCGATCTCTTCAGATACTCAGGTGCTGGTTTTAAAGACTTTACCCGTATAGCAGCAAGCGATCCGATAATGTGGAGAGATATTTTCCTTGAAAATAAAGAAAATTTACTTAAAACCTTACGTGTTTATAAAGAATCCCTTGCAAAGTTGGAAGAGTTAATAGAAAAAGAAGAAAGGGAAAAGTTAACAGAATACCTTCAAAAAGCAAAGACCAGAAGAGTAAGTTTAAAATGAGAAAATTGAAAATAAAAGGAAAACTCAAAAGGGTAGAAGGTGTATTAAGAGTCCCTTCAGACAAGTCAATTTCTCACAGAGCTGTAATCCTCGGAGCTATAGCTTCAGGGGAAACCGTTGTCCATAATTGGCTTGAAGCAGCAGATACCAAATCTACTCTTCGTATTGTGAGATCCTTAGGAACTAAGGCACACTATAGTAAAGGTTTACTTAGGATTAAAGGCAGGAATTACACATTTGAAGAACCTCAAGACATTCTGAACGCTGGAAATTCGGGAACTACCGCCCGTTTAATTTTGGGAGTCTTATCAACTCAACCTTTTTTCAGTGTCCTAACAGGAGATAGAAGTCTCAGAGAGAGGCCCATGTTGAGAGTGGTTTCTCCTCTCAGAGAAATGGGAGCTTATATAGAAGGCAGGGAAAGAGGAAATAAGCTACCCGCAGGGATAAAAGGCGGTAAACTGAAGGCTATTTCCTTTTTTAACAAAAAATCCTCCGCTCAGGTTAAATCTGCTTTACTGCTTGCGGGAATAAAAGCGGAAGGTATAACAGAAGTAACCGAACCTTTACTTTCAAGAGATCATACAGAAAGAATGCTTAAATTCTTTGGTGCGGATTTGATAGAAATACCTTCGGAGAAAGGTCGCACAGTAAAGGTAAAACCTACGGATCAACTAGTTGGAAGGGAGATTTTCTGTCCTGCAGATCCCTCATCAGCTGCTTTCTTCTGCGCACTTACTTTACTAGCTCCGAAGGGAGAAATAATTTTAAAAGATGTCCTTATCAACCCTACACGTGATGGTTTTTACAGAAAAATAAGGGAGATGGGAGGAGAAATAACTTATGAAAATGAAAGAGAATTCTCCGGAGAACCCGTAGCAGATATAAAAGTTATTGCAGGAAAAAGGTTAAAAGCGGTAAAGATCAAGCCTTATGAAATACCCACTCTTATAGACGAAATTCCCATACTGGCTGTAATAATGGCTCTTGCGGAAGGTATCTCTGAAGTAAGAGGTGCTGCCGAACTCAGGGTAAAGGAGAGTGATAGGATAAAAGCTATTGTGGAAAACCTAAAGACTATGGGAGTGAGAGTAGAAGAACTGGAAGATGGCTTTTTAATAGAAGGAGGAAGAAAGCTACGGGGCGGTTATATAAGAACCTACGGAGATCATAGAATTGCTATGGCTTTCACCGTAGCGGGGCTTTTGGCAGAGGGAGAAACGGTAATAGACAATCCGCTTTGTGTAGAAATCTCATATCCTCGCTTCTTTGAAGATTTAAAAGAAGTTGTTGATAATTTTACAAAATTGTTAACATTTTGACATGATTGAGAAGAAAACTTCATCTTTCTTTCAGCTTACAATCTTTTTAAGCAGAGGGGTTTTCCGCTTGTGGCATATTTCTTGCTATAAAGAATTTCAAGAGGAGGAAGTGAGATGAAAAAAATTGAAGCTATCATCAAACCTTTTAAACTTGATGAAGTAAAAGACGCTCTTGTAGAAATAGGTATAGGCGGTATGACGGTAACGGAAGTTAAAGGTTTTGGACAACAAAAAGGACATACAGAAATATACAGAGGAACAGAATACGTTATAGACTTCCTTCCAAAAGTAAAGATAGAAGTTGTGGTAAAAGACGAAGATGTAGAAAAGGTCATAGAGACCATTGTTAAGACAGCTCAAACGGGCAGGGTAGGGGACGGAAAGATATTCATTCTTCCCGTTGAAGAAGTTGTAAGGATAAGAACTGGTGAAAGAGGAGAAAATGCAGTCTGATGAAATTCTAATAAGGAGGTGCAGGTATGCCGAAGTATTCACCGCAAGAGATTTTAAGTCTTATTGAGCAAGAAGGAATCCAATACGTGGATCTGAGATTTTCCGATCCCTTTGGTCAGTGGCAGCATATGACACTGCCAGCTTATGAAATCTCCGCAGAATCCTTTGAGGCGGGTATAGGCTTTGACGGATCTTCTATAAGAGGCTGGCAGTCTATTCACGAATCCGATATGATAGTAAAACCTGATCCCAACACAGCCTTTGTAGATCCCTTTATAGAACCTAAGACTTTGGTAATGATATGTGACATTTACGATCCCGTAACGGGAGAAAGATACGGCAGAGATACACGCTACATAGCTCAAAAAGCGGAGCAGTATCTAAAGCAAACTGGTATAGGAGATACCGCCTACTTTGGACCAGAAGCGGAGTTTTTTATATTAGACTCTGTTGAATTCGGAAATGCAGAACACTATTCCTTCTGGAGAGTAGATTCGGAAGAGGGTTGGTGGAATAGAGAAATAACTTCCTCTGGTTACAAGATCCCTCATAAAAGAGGATACTTTCCCGCACCACCTCTTGATAAGTTGACCAGCATAAGAAATGAAATGACCACAATTCTCTCAGAGATAGGAATAACCGTAGAAGTCCATCATCATGAAGTTGCCACCGCTGGACAGGCTGAGATAGATATAAGATACGATTCCTTGGTAAATCAAGCGGACAAACTTTTTGTTTATAAATACGTTGTCAGGAACGTAGCAGCAAAACACGGTAAATACGCTACCTTTATGGCAAAAATACTTCCCAACGATAACGGATCGGGAATGCATACTCATTTCTCAATATGGAAAGGAGGAGAACCTCTGTTTGCAGGTTCAGGTTATGCGGGATTATCCGAAACCGCTCTATACGCTATAGGAGGTATCCTAAAACACGCAAGGGCGCTTGTAGCTCTTACAAATCCTACTATAAACTCTTACCACAGGCTTGTTCCCGGCTTTGAAGCTCCCGTAAGACTTGCCTACTCTGCAAGGAACAGATCTGCTGCTATAAGAATTCCCATGTATTTCCAATCTCCTAAGGCTAAGAGAATAGAGATAAGATTTCCCGACGCAACTTCCAATCCTTACCTTGCCTTCAGCGCTATACTTATGGCAGCTTTGGACGGAATAGAGAACAAAATTGATCCCGGAGAACCCTTTGATAAAGACATCTACTCTCTTCCGCCTGAAGAACTTGAAGGAATACCTCAGCTCCCCGGCTCCTTGGAAGAAGCGATAAACGAACTGGAAAAAGATTACGAATTTCTCCTTAAAGGCGGAGTATTTACAGAAGAATTCCTGCAACTGTGGATAGAGTCCAAAAGAGCGGAAATAGACGAAATCAGATTTATACCTCACCCTAAGGAGTTTGAACTTTACTTTGATATTTAACCCTTAAAAACCCCGCCTTTGGCGGGGTCAATTTTAAAGGAGGGAAAAGAGATGAGGCGCGCACTTGGGGTTTTAGCACCCGCCTTGCTTCTACCTATACCCGCTCTTGCAGAAGAAACCGTTAAATTGGATACAGGTAATACAGCGTGGATGCTTATGGCTTCCGCCTTGGTTGTGTTTATGACTGTGCCGGGACTTGCTCTTTTTTACGGCGGACTGGACAAAAGTAAAAGTATTCTCAACACAATCGCCATGTCCTTCGTCGCTTTTTCCGTTGTGAGTATAACTTGGCTTGCCATAGGCTATTCCATAGCTTACGGAGATGACGTAGGTAAGTTCATGGGTAATCCATTCCAGTATCTCTTTGCACAAGGCATAAGCGGAATAAACGCTGATACCGGTTATCCAGCTCTTTTAGACGTTATGTTTCAACTTACCTTTGCCGCTATAACTACAGCTCTTGTAAGCGGTTCTTTAGTTGGCAGAATGAAATTCTCCGCATGGATAATTTTCTGTATCCTGTGGAGCATAATAGTGTATCCCCCGATAGCACATTGGGTCTGGGGAGGTGGGTTTCTAAGTGAAGACGGTGCGCTTGATTTCGCAGGTGGAACAGTTGTTCATATTAACGCCGGTATAGCGGGTCTTGTAGGAGCTTTGATCTTAGGGAAGCGAAAAGAACCTGTTCTTATTCCCAATAATGTTCCCTTAGTAGCTCTTGGTGCAGGAATTCTCTGGTTTGGCTGGTTCGGTTTTAACGCAGGTTCTGCTCTGGCAGCGGACGGAATTGCGGTTTACGCTATGTTGAATACAACTGTCGCTACTTCCTCTGCTGTCTTAGGTTGGCTTTTTATAGAGTGGATCACCGCGGGTAAGCCCACGGTTGTAGGAATATCCTCGGGAATCATAGCTGGTCTCGTTGCTATTACACCAGCAGCTGGTTTTGTCAATCCAGTAGGGGCTATCTTCATAGGAGCTGTAGCGGGGGTTTTGGCATATTTTGCGGTAGCAAAACTCAAACCTGTTTTGGGATACGACGATGCACTTGACGTTTTCGGTATACACGGTGTTGCAGGGATAGTCGGTGCTATTCTCACGGGAGTATTTGCTGATCCCGCTGTTAACGAAAGTGCGGGTCTTCTCTACGGTAACCCCGGTCAGGTGTTCATACAGATAAAGGGTGTTGTAGCCACTATAATTTACTCCGGAGCGCTTACAGCGGTTATAGTTTTTATAGCAAAAGCTCTAACTGGTCTCAGAGTTAAAGAAGAGGAGGAAGTGGAGGGTCTGGACGGCACTCAACACGGAGAGAGTGCCTATAACCCTTAAGAAGGAGGCTCAGTCCTCCGCTTCGTTTTTTTTTCTTTTTAAAACTTTTGCCTTAGGGAGGTGTTGGCATGAAGAAAGTTCTAACAGCAAGTTTGGCGTTAGCGGGTGTGGTCTTGGCACAGGAAAATCAACCTATCCTGAAGATCTCTCAACCCTTAGAACTTTCAGGTGCTATAACGGGAGCTTACTTTTACACTAACAATGAAGGTCCTGTGGATTCTCAAGACGGATTCAGGTTGACGAACGCCATAGTCAATTTGAAGGGGTCTTCCGGAAATATGGGTTTTGATCTTGCTCTCGGCGGTGTTTTTGCTCCTTCTGTATGGTTAAATGTCAGTAATGCAATAAGTTCCTACACCAGCGGTGCGTTAACTCAAAATGAAGTGGGAGTTCTGTGGGGATACGTTAGTTATTCTCCTGTAAAGGGTTTAACCTTAGACGCTGGTCTTTTACCTACCAATATAGGTTATGAGGTTGTTAACACCTACGCTAATCCTAATATAAATTTAGGAGCTGTATGGTATGCACAGCCGATTATATATCCGGGGGCTAGGCTTACCTACAACGTAACGGAAAACATTAGTTTATACGCTGAATACAACAACGACTCTATAAATCCCAGAGGTGATGCTTTTGCATTAGGTTCTTCTGGATCTTTCGGAAATATGAGCTATGCTTTAAATTACTATGATTACGCAGGTTTGAGAAATTTCATAGATGCTGTTCTCAGTTACAGTGCTGGTAACGTGGATCTTGGACTTAATTTTGATTACCACTGGCTTGATGATTCAGCAAAAACACCCAATCGTGATGTAGCTGCTTACGGATTAGCGGTTTACATAATTCCCCAGTTTGGAAATATATCAGTTCCTTTAAGACTTGAATACTTTGATGAAGGAACAAGCGGAATATACTCTGGTGGAAATGCTCAGAGCGGATATACAGTTACATTAACTCCCACTTTAAAACCCTCTGATAACTCCTTTGTAAGAGCTGAGGTCTCTTACATATCCACTGATCAGTATTTCTTTAATAACGGAACAGAGAACTCCAAGACAACTCTTGCGGTGGAGCTCGGCTTTACTTTCTAAAGCCCTGCACCCGATATGTCCGTCTTTACGCCCCTTTTGGGGCGTCCTTTAAATGAATTCAAGATCCTTTACCGTTGTGGAGAAGATTCCACTCTTCCGGTGTTAAAACGCTTACGCGTTTTTTGTTTCTGCGCTTTTCAAAGTAAACGTATCCGTCCGTAAGAGCAAAAAGAGTGAAGTCGGAACCCATTCCTACGTTTTTACCTGGATAAATACGTGTTCCCCTTTGTCTTACCAAGACATTACCTGCCTTTACAAATTGTCCACCAAACCTCTTTACTCCTAATCTTTTTGAATGACTATCTCTTCCGTTTCGCGTAGATCCACCGCTAGCTTTGGAAGCCATGATCAACCTCCTTACACTTTTGTAAGAACTTTTTCTTTAAAGTCTTTGAGAGAAGCTTGTATTCTTATGGGTTCACATAAACGTCCTTCAAGAACTTCTAAGGTTTTATAACCGTTACCTGTGATGTAGGCTACTACCGTCTCTTCAGGTGAGATTAGACTTTTTTCTACAAGTTTCTTTAAAACAGCTATGGTTGTGCCTCCTGCGGTTTCGGTGAAGATTCCCTCTGTTTGAGCGAGTAATTTTATTCCCTCTATTATCTCTTCATCGGTAGCAACTTCCCAATCACCTTCACTCTCCTGAGTAACTTGCAGAGCGTATATACCGTCTGCAGGATTACCTATAGCAATAGACTTAGCAATAGTATTAGGTTTTACCGGTTTTATGAAATCTCTGCCCTCTTTCCACGCTTGAGCTATCGGAGAACAGCCTTCCGCTTGCGCCCCGAACATTCTTGTTCTGACTTTTTCTATAAGTCCTACTTTTGACATTTCCTTCAATCCCTTCCATATCTTTGTATATAAAGATCCCGAAGCTGCCGGCACTACAACCGCATCGGGAGCTGTCCAACCTAACTGTTCCACAACCTCAAAGGCTAAGGTTTTTGAACCTTCCGCATAAAAAGGTCTTATGTTTATATTTACAAAAGCCCAACCCATATCATTTGCTACTTCTGAGCAAAGTCTGTTAACATCATCGTAAGTTCCTTCAACAGCTACCACAGTTGGATTGAAAACAAGACTGCCGAAGATTTTCTGGGTTTCAAGATTTGCGGGAATGAACACAAAACAATTCAATCCCGCCTGTGCGCAATGGGCAGCTACGGAATTTGCAAGATTTCCCGTTGAAGCACAGGCGGCGGTATCAAACCCAAATTCTTTGGCTTTAGATATCGCTACAGAAACTACTCTGTCTTTAAAGGAAAGAGTGGGGTGATTTACAGAATCGTCCTTTATATAGAGATTTTTCAATCCTAAAACTTCTCCAAGTTTATCCGCTTTCTTAAGGGGTGTAAACCCTGCTGTAAGTCCTACTATCGGATTTTCAACGGGAAGCAAATCTATATATCTCCATAAACTAAGCGGTCCATTTTCTATTTTCTGTTTTGAGATAATTTTCTTTATTTCTTCGTAATCGTATATTACTTCAAGAGGTCCAAAACAGAATTCACATACGTGAATGGGTTCAACAGGATAAGTTCTTCCACACTCTTTACAAACAAGCCCTTTAACTTTTGCCAAGTTAGCTCCTCCGTAGAAGAGAAGTATTATAACATTATAATATTTCAGAGAGTATTCTCCTGAGAATTTCTCTCTTTCCTTTTCCTTCTTTTGCAGAACTGAGTATTACTGCTTCTTTTCCTACATAATCCTTAATCTGTTTTAAAGTCCCTGACAGCTCTTTCTGAGTTGCTTTATCTGTTTTGGTGAGTATTACTGTAAAAGGAACACCTATGAACCGAAGCCAGCTTATCATTTTTTCATCTAAGGGTTGCACACCCGCTAGACTATCTATAAGAAGAAAAACCATTTTTATGTTTTCTTTTCTATGAAAAAAGTAGTTTTCCATCATCTTTTTCCACTTATTCTGTTCCTTTAAGGGAACCTTTGCAAAACCGTATCCCGGCACATCTACAAGGTAAATTTTGTCTTCTAAGAGAAAGTAATTAATCATTCTAGTCCTGCCGGGTTCTTTACTAACTCTTGCTATGTTTTTCCCTACTATCATGTTTATAAGAGAAGATTTTCCTACATTGGATCTTCCAACAAAAACCACTTCAGGTCTATCACACGGAGGAAAGTCTTTAACAGTTGACTTTACGAATTCAACTTTCATGATGAGTTATATTAAAACTAAAGTGAGAAGTTTACCAAATACTCTTTCTCTCATAAGACTCTTTTTTTCTCCTTGGGTTTTCTTACTTGCCTTCAGAGAAGAAGAGAGATTATCCGCTATTCTATTCTTTGTCCTTGCTCTTACAGATGCCCTTGACGGTTTCTTAGCAAGACTTTTAAAATCCGAAACAAAGTTAGGAAAATTCCTTGATCCTTTGGCAGATAAGTTCCTCCTTTTTTTCGGTTTGCTTACTTTAACAATAACTACGGAATACAAGGCTTCCTTTCTTTTACTGAAAACTCTTATAGTAAGGGACTTAGTTCTTATAGGTGGATCTCTTTTTCTTAAAAAATTCGGTTTTGTGCCTGAACCTTCTTTCTGGGGTAAGCTTACAACTCTGTTTCTTTCCATTACAGTTTGTGTAGGATTTGCTCTTGAACTTTTTAAGATTAATTCCTTAATAGAACTATTTGACATATTTCAATTTCTCTGTGGAATTCTCATTCTTGTATCCGGCGTAGATTACGTAATTAAAGGAGCAGTTTTTCTTAAAGAGAAACTTATAATGGAAAAAGATGAAAGGAGTTTCCGGTAGAAGATGGTTACTGTTGAGTGACTGTATAACTCCGGAATCTGAACTTTCAAAAAAATACGGATATTTTCTCGCACAGCTTATGGTAAACCGAGGCTTTGAGGATCCTAAAAGTGCTTTTGATTTAAAGTTGAAGTATCTTCTTCCTTACGTTTATATTCCCAATATAGAAGAAGCTTCTGAAAGAATAATAAAAGCGGTAAAGAAAAAAGAGAGAATCCTTCTCTTCGGAGATTACGATGTGGACGGCATAACCGCAACCACAATACTGTATGAGATTCTCAAAGAAGCCAATGCAAGAGTTATCCCTATCCTTCCCAGCAGGAAAACGGGATACGGTTTGAACAGTGAGCTTGTAAATCTCTTTTCAAGATACGCAGATCTGCTCATAACCGTAGACAACGGAACTTCTGCTGTAACGGAAATAGACACTGCAAATATAGATGTTATTGTAATAGACCATCACAACGTTCCCAATTTAATCCCCAGAAGAGCTATTCTCGTTAATCCAAAGCTTAGAGACGATATTCCTACAGATTTCAAAGAACTCTCTTCCGCCGCTATGTGTTTTTATATGGCTTTTCTACTGGCACGTAAGCTGGAATTGGACAGAGATATCCGTGTTCTTTTAGATCTTGTAGCTCTTGGAACAGTAGGAGATGTAATGCCCATGAACAGAACAAACAGAATTCTAGTTTCTAAGGGGATACTACTAATGGAAGAAATTCTTAAAGGATCTTTAAACAAACCCGGTTTAAAAGCTCTTATGCAATTGGCTGGAATAAAGGAAAGGTTAAGTGCTAAGGATATAGCTTATTCCTTAGCACCGCGAATAAACGCACCGGGAAGAGTAGGAAATCCCAAGCTAGCACTTCAGCTCTTATTGGAAAAAAAGAAAAGAAGAGCGGAATCCCTTGCAAGAAAATTAGAACTGATAAATACAAAAAGGAAAATCATCACGGATAGAGTTTATCAAGAAGCTTTAAAAAGAGTGAAATTCCAAGAACATAAAAGCTTTATATCCCTGTGGGACTCCCGCTGGCATCCGGGTGTCTTAGGTATAGTAGCGGGAAGATTGGCTAATTCTGTGGGTAAGCCCGTTGCTGTATTTTCAGAAGGTAAAGATCAATCCGTGGGATCTGTCAGATCAGTAGAGGGGATAGACGTATACGAAGGTTTAAAACAGCTCTCTTTTATGTTTCTTAAGTGGGGAGGTCATTCTCAAGCTGCAGGACTAACCTTGAGAAGTGATCTTCTGGAAATCTTCAGTCAAGAAGCGGACAGCGTATTCAGAAATGTGTTGATAGAACCTCCACCCATTTACATAGACATGAAGCTATCCCCTGAAGACATAACTCCACAGAGACTCGCGGACATAAAGAAATTAGAACCTTACGGAGAAGGCAATCCGTTTCCCACCTTTCTTTCAGATAGGTGTAGGATAGATTCCGTGATACCAACAGCTAATAGAGTAAAGGTGAAATCTGGAAAGATAGAGATGATATGTTGGGAAAAAAATGTAGCAGAGCATTTGAGAAAAGGATCGGTTACCACAGTCGTTTATTCCGTTGTAGGTAAGGAATACTACATACTGGACGTTGAGGATCCTTATGGCGCTGGCTAAGACCCACGATATTCTTAACTTTCTCGCTGCTCCGCTGTTTCTATACTTTCTACCTCAAGAAGCCTATTTCCCTTTCTTAGTAGGTTACATAGCTGGCACGCTCTTTCTTTCGCCGGACTTGGATTTGTCTAATTCAAAGCCTTCCAAAAGATGGCGATTTTTACGGTGTATATGGCTCCCTTATCAAAATCTCTTCCGTCACAGAGGAGTATCTCATATCCCCTTACTGGGAAGTCTCATCAGAATACTTTATCTTACAATGGTTACATTATTCCTCTACTTTACACTGCTTGGTGTAATCTCTTCCCTTAATTTAACTCTCAGCAAAACTGTGCTTAACGTAAATCCCCTTGAAGTTTTAGACAAACTCTTCAGAAGTGATTCAGCTCTTTATGCGGTGATGGGTATAATTTGCGCGGATCTTGTCCACATTACCGTGGATTTCTTTTCAAGCACAGTCAAAAGATTTTTAAAGTAAAAAGCCCGCCATGAAAGGCGGGCTTGGATTTATCTGCCGAAGACTTGAATTCTCTTAGTATGGTTTATACTGAGTGTTCCATCGGTTGCGCTGATGGTAAAGTCGCACCACCGGGTGTTTACATCTATAGTAGCGTTACATGCTGGGGAACTACAAAGGGTATTACCCCAGGCACTTGGAGTTAAAGAACCGCTATCTGTCTCACTGCAAGTGTAATTTATTGAATCAACAGAAGGGTTGTGAAGAGTATTACTATCCATTGCAGAAGCTAAGATCCACAAGTTAACCTCCTCAACAGTATATCCGAGTATGTCAATGTTCCAGTAATAACCCGTTCCCATGGTAGTCAGATCTATGTAGTGATTTGAATTGTCTATGTTTATACAGTAACTGCTCCCGGAAGGCGCACCCTTACCTGTGCTGTCTGTGAAGTAAGCCTCAAAGCAGTATTGCCCTGCTGCGTTTAAATCGTATACGAAGTCCCTACAGGCTGTGGATATGTCCCAATCGCTACCACTTGCTATAGAAGTGCCGTTGACTTTTATTTCATAACTCAGGGGATAGTTTCCTTCCATATCCCATGCACATACACCTATTGTTATAGGATTGCCTACCTGAGGAGATGTGCTCTGTTTATAAACCTGTGAAACAGGCGGATCGTTAACTATCTGTATAGTCCCAACATCTGCTACTGTTCCACTATCGCTGACTTCATCGTAATCTTTACTACCGTTAACATTATAAGTTTTGAACTTCCACTTGGCGTAAACCCAACCTTCCGCATTACAAGCTATAGGTATGGAGAACACTCCATTAGAGTCAGTCATACCGTAGTTGTAAACGTGTCCCGCTTGAGAAGAAGAAGCGTATGTCCACACCAATAAATCGGAAACCGGTTCGTTGTTTTCATTTACTACTTTTCCTTTAACTGTGCAATCAAAAGGATTGCTAATTATGAAATCTACCCAACATTGAGATCCTCTATCAAAGTTAACTGTGCCGGAAGTGGAGTTCATCATATACCAAACTTCTACAGTGGCTTGGCAGTTATCAGCATAACCCATAGCTTCAAGAGTGACCGTCCCGTTGCTGTCTGTTATTCCTTCTGCAAAGGCCATACAACCCACATCGGAAAAAGCAGAAACCCAAGCACCGCTGATGGGATTACCGTCTTCGTCAAGAACTCTTATATCACAAGAAACTATGCCACCTTCAGGAACTACATAGTCAAGGTTTTTCCATTGAAGTTGCGGATTGGTAACACTGATTACCACAAAGTCGTTGCTATCCGCACATATACTGTTCTCATCTGTGAATATACCGTATTCACTACAGCCCGGATCGGAATCGTTATTGTTATTTGAAGTAGAGTTTGGATTACAACCGTTCTGAACAATATAGTCCCACTCTTGATTCATAAAGTCAATGGTGCTGTTATCCACAAATGTTCCCTTTCCCGCTTCTACCCATACACCTCTGTCGGTATCAAAAGCGTAAAAGGTTAGCTGAATACCTGGTTTATTGGGATCTTCATCTAAGGATCCGAGCGTATTTCTGATATTGTTGATTTGCTGACAATCTATCCAGCGTAGAATTCTGTAGTATTCTCCCTGCACAAGCCAAGCGTTTATACCCTGTGTAAAAGGATTGTTCCCGCTTTCATCTCTTATGTCTAAGTAATCAAAACCAATGGAGACAAGCCTCTCACCTCTTTCTGTTTCTTCACCGGGAAAGTTCTTGTAGTCATCGGGATTAGAAGGTTGATAGTCTTTGTAACTTACTGTCAACGTATTAGACTGAAGAGCTTCCAATGGAATTCCTATATCTATTACTTTTGAATTAGAACTCATAGCGCTGAGTCCTGTAATGGGTTTGAGATTGCCGTTGTTGTCTTTTGCAAAGGCGATTCTTACGTATTTTCTACCGGAGGAAGATATGACTATTCCGTTGTTTATGTTCACAGTTTGAGTAGTTGCGCTCTGTAGATCCAGATTAACCGATAAATTCTTGCCACCCTTATTAACCAGTGTCTTTACTGCCTGTGTATAACCGGGTCCGTAAGCGGTTACTACAATCTTTCCCTTTGGAACAGCTTTGATAGAAACAGAAAAACTCCCGTTTACGGTGGGTTGACTTGAACTAAAAGCTGTTTGACTTTGCTTCTTCTCTATCACTTTTCCTTCGGGAGAGATAGAGACAACTTCTACACTGAGTTGGGAGTTAGGAGTAGAACCGTTAACTGTTACCTTTCCGGTAACGGAAAGCTCGTAAGCTGCAGAAGGTCCAACTGACGGTTCTGTGCCGCTCTCTGCACAGGAAAACAAAAACACACCAAGAATTAAAAAGCTCAAAGCTAAGATCAGTTTCCTGTGCATGATTAGACCTCCCCTAAAAGAGTCTCTATTTATTCTTGTTATTTACAAAAGTATGAAAAATCAAGTGAAAATTACCTTAAAATTAGCTTTTATGGAAAAGCCGTGGAGCGGTAGATTTTCCGAAGACACCGATAAGTTTGTAGAGGAATTCACAGAGTCGGTAAGCTTTGACAAAGAACTCGCTCAGGAAGACATTTCTCAAAGTAAAGCACATGTGAAAACACTTCTCAAAGCGGGGGTTTTGACAGAAGAAGAGGCAGAGAAAATACTAAAAGGGCTTGAAAGTATAGAAAAGGATATAAGTCAGGGAAAAGTTAAATGGAAAAAGGAATTTGAAGACATTCACATGAATATAGAAAGTGAGTTGGTAAGGAGAATCGGGGAAGTAGGTCTTAAACTACATACAGCCAGATCCCGTAACGATCAAGTGGTTACAGATGAAAAAATTTACATAAAAAAAGAACTCTCAGAAATACTAAGAGAACTCAAAAAACTTAGAGAGACTCTTGTTATTAAAGCTGAGGAGAATGTTGAAGTAGTAATAACCGCTTATACTCATCTGCAACGCGCTCAACCTATAAGATTGGCTCACTACTTTCTTGCATTCAGGGAAGCATTTCTTAAAGATGTAGAAAGACTACTGGACTGTTATAGAAGAGCTGATGAGTTACCCTTGGGAAGCGGAGCGGTTGCGGGTGTTGATTTTCCGCTGGATAGATTTTACACAGCTGATATTCTAAATTTTAACCGTCTTGCCAGAAATTCCCTTTACGCTACTTCCGATAGGGATTTCCTTGTGGAACTGCTTTTTGCCTGTGCTTTAACGGGAATTCATCTGTCAAGATTAGCGGAAGATCTTATTCTATGGTCTTCTGAAGAATTCGGCTATGTGGAACTGCCTGATAAACTGTGCACAGGCAGTTCTATAATGCCTCAGAAGAAAAATCCAGACATTCTTGAGCTTGTAAGGGGTAAAACCGGTAGACTTACGGGTAACCTCTTAACGCTGTTAGTTGTTCTTAAGGGTCTTCCTACAGCGTATAATAGGGATTTACAAGAGGATAAAGAACCCCTGTTTGACAGTATCAAGACGTTAAAAGGATCCATAATAGCTATGAGAGAAGTGATAAAGAACATAAGAGTAAAAAAAGAAACTATGGAAAAAAAAGCAGGCGGGTTTACACTTGTAACTGACTTAGCTAACTATTTGGTAGAAAAGGGTATGCCTTTCAGAGAAGCTCATAAAAAAGTGGGTGCTTTGGTATCTTATCTTGTAGAAAAAAGGAAAACTCCCGAGGATTTGACACTTGAAGAGCTTCAAAGATTTTCTCTCCTCTTTGAAGAAGATGTCTTTGAAATTCTTAATCCTTTTAAAGTAGCCGATAGAAGAGAAACTTACGGAGGAACAGCTAAGAAGGAGGTTTTAAAAATGATTGAAATAGCAAAAAGAGAAGAGGGTTTATAACCATGTTCTTCTACGATAAAAACAACCCGGAAAGGCTTTGGATTCACTTGCACGGTTTTGCTACTGACATCAGCGGTTCAAAAATAGAATTTGCAAGACTCCATTTTAGCAAAACTAAAAGTTTTTCCTTCTACGCAATGGATATGAATTACGAAACGCATACAACCACGGAAATTCTTGAAGTTATGGAAGCTTTGATCTTAGGTTTTTCAGAAAGTTACAAACACATTACTTTATGCGGTAGCTCTCACGGAGCTTATATTGTGGCAAATCTTATAAGATTTAAGAGATTAGGAAACACCCGCAGTGTTCTTTTATTAGCACCCTCTTTTGAAACCCTTTCCTTGATAGTTAAGGAATTTGGTGAAGAAAAGACAAAGAACTGGCTCAAAGGAAAGGAAAAACTTAAAATCAAAGAAGAGGACAAGGAAATAGAAATAAGAGAAGATTTTGCAACAGATATAATTGAAAACAACTATGAAATCATAAAAGGTAACGAAGTTTATTTTCCCGAGATTCCTCCCGTGGATATTTTGATCGTTCACGGTATTTTAGATGAAATAGTTCCCATAGAAAGAAGTCGCTTATTTGCAAAAAAGGTTAAGGTTAAAGATTTTATAGAAGTGGAAGACAATCACCAGCTGAGTGAAACTTTTGGGAAAGTTTTAACCAACCTTGTAAAGGAAGGAAAACTGTGAAGTGTAGAATTTGCAGAAAAAAACCTGTAATTTATATGCCCCATCACAGATTAGCTCTTTGCGGAAAGGATTTTATCAACTGGTTTGAACGCTATACGAAAAGAACCCTTAAAGAATTCAGAATGTTTTCTCACAAAGACAAAATCTTAGTAGCGGTTTCTGGTGGAAAGGACAGCTTAGCTCTTTGGTATCTACTGTGTAAATTAGGATACAGAGCAGATGCACTTCACATAAACCTAGGTATAGGGGAGTATTCGGAAAAATCACTACAAAAGAGTAGAGATCTATCCCTCAGACTAAAAGCGGAACTTTTTGTAGTGGATCTTAGTAAAGAATTGGCAGGAATTCCGGAATTACAAGAAAAAACTGTAAGAGAAGCGTGTTCCATTTGCGGACTAGTTAAAAGGTATAATTTCAACAAATTTGCCCGGGAGAAAGGTTACAGTGTGGTTGCCACAGGTCACAATCTTGACGATGAAACTTCCTCACTGCTGTCCAATGTTTTAAACTGGAATCTGAAGTATTTGGGAAGGAAATCACCTGTTCTTGAAGAGGAAAAGGGATTTGTTAAAAAAGTAAAACCTTTTTGTAAGTTTACAGAAAAGGAGACAGCTCTTTACGCTCTGCTGAACGGTATAGATTTTATTGAAGAAGAGTGTCCTTTTTCAAAAGACGCTTCTACTGTTTTCTATAAAGAACTACTGAACAGGATAGAAGAAAAATTCCCCGGCACTAAACTCAGATTTTATCTTGAGTATATAAGAAAAATCCTGCCGAAATTCAATCAAACCGATACTACAGATTTAAAAAAGTGTAAAATATGCGGAGAACCCAGCCCTACAGATGTATGTTCTTTTTGCAGATTAAAGGAAATTACTGTAAGATAGTAAACTGCTTCAAAGGGGGTAGTAACCATGTATGCAGTTATAAAAACAGGAGGCAAGCAGTATAGAGTAGAACCGGGTTTGAAACTAAGAGTAGAAAAATTAGACACTGACGTAGGAAGCACTGTTGAGTTCAAACCTCTTCTCCTGAAGAGAGAAGACGGCAGTTTGGAATTTAACACTGGTAAAGTGATAGCAGAAGTAGTGGCTCACGGTAAGGGGAAAAAGCTTACCGTATTTAAATATAAGCCTAAGAAAAACTACAAAAGATGGAAAGGACACAGACAACTATACACGGAACTGTTGATTAAAGAAATAAAACCTTAAAAAGGGGTGTTCAAATGGCGCCTGCCGGGTTCATGGACACCCCAAAAAGGCGCGGTATAAATAGCCCGGCACCGGAGTGGACAGTTAAAAACTCCGGTTAAGATTAGGTTAGCGTATGGCTATAACTGTAAGAGTTCCCACACCTCTGAGGAGATTAACAGACGGACAAGGGGAAATAGAGGTAAACGCTTCCACCGTAAGAGAAGCTATAGAGAAATTAGAAGAGATGTATCCGGGTTTTAAAGAGCGCATTCTAGACGATAAAGGAGAAGTAAGGCGCTTCGTAAACTTGTATCTGAATGACGAGGATATAAGATTCCTTAAAGGAACAGAAACGGAACTTAAAGACGGTGATGTTCTCTCCATAGTTCCGGCAATTGCGGGAGGATAATAAATACCTGCTCGGTTGCAGTGGATTCTTTTACAGAGATTGGAAGGGGAAGTTTTACCCTGAGGATATTAAACCCTCGGATTGGCTGTCTTATTACTGTAGGTATTTCAATACAGTGGAAATCAACTCAACTTTCTACAAATTTCCCACCAAAGAAAACTTGAAAAGATTCTATAGGAATACTCCACAGGGATTTGTTTTTTCCGTTAAAGTAAACAGGATCATAACACATCTCAGAAAATTTACAGAAACAGAAGAACTTTTAAAAAACTTTTACGAAACGGTAGCAACTTGTCTCGGTGATAAACTGGGTGCCTTTCTCTTTCAATTTCCTCCCTCTTACAGGTATTCTGAGGAAAATTTAAACAGACTTATAAAACAGATAAACACTGATTTTACAAATGTTTTTGAGTTCAGAAATCCTAACTGGTGGAGGGAAGAAGTTTATAAAACCTTAGCGGAAACCAATGTAACTTTTTGTTCTGTAAGCGCTCCCGGACTTCCCGAAGATATTGTAAAGACTTCAGAAGTGCTTTATATCAGAATGCACGGTAAGAACAAGTGGTATAGGTATTACTACACAGAAGAGGAACTTTATCAATTGGCTTCACGTTTAAAAAAATTAGGAGCTTTGAGAATTTACGTTTACTTTAATAACGATTACGATGCTGCCGCACCGTATAACTGCCTTAAGCTGAAGGAAATTCTCACCAGTGTTAAAATTTAACCAATGCTAAGGAAAAGAAAAGGTAAACTCAAAATAGAGCATCATCTTCTTGAGGGTTTAAGGGAATACCTTAAAGAAATGGAAAAATGGGAATCGGTCAACAGCATCATTCCCGGCAGAATAGTGCGTAAAAACAGAGGAAGAGGATCAAGAGGGCTGTTTTTAAAATACAGAACACAAATAGGCTACAAACTACTCTACAAAACCGGAACCTCCGTTCAGGAAATCTTTGTAGTTTGTAACGATGAGGAAAAGTTTGAAAGAGATTTCAAGGAAAGATTCTTATGAAATTAGGTATTATCGGCTTCGGTAATATGGGAAGTGCTATAGCACGTGCGTTGAAAAGCAAAGCAGAACTGTGGATTTACGATAAAGATCCTCGCAAAAGACAAGCAGCTATTGAAGAAGGGTTTGCAGTTCCCAACAACTCCTATTTTCTAACAAAGAACTGCGATCTTCTTATTTTGGCTGTAAAACCTCAAGATATAAAGAATGTCATTAATGAAATAAAGGATATTACAAAGGGAAAATTAGTAATAAGCATAGCGGCAGGTATAGATTTGGATTTTCTTTACTCCACAATCGGTAATAGAAAAGTAGTAAGACTCATGCCCAGTGTAAACACACTTGTAGGTAAAGGAGCAATTGCAATAGCCTTTGGAGAAGAGGTAAATGAAGAAGAAAAAAAACTCTTAAAGGATTTGTTTTCTTCCTGTGGAAATATTTACGAAATTCCGGAATATCTTTTTGACAGCTTTACCGCTCTGGCAGGTAGCGGTCCTGCTTTTGTCTTTTCCTTCATAGAAGCTCTTGCTCTGGCGGGTGTCAGAGAAGGTTTTGAATACGAAACCGCTTTAAAAATAGTCTTGGATACAGTTGAGGGAAGTGTGAGCCTTATTAAAGAAAAAAAAGGAAGTCCCAATGAGTGGATCACAAAGGTGACATCTCCCGGTGGGACAACTATTGAAGGGATATCTTACTTAGAGAAAAAAGGTTTCAAAGGATTAATTATAGAATGTATAAGAAGGACTTCAGAGAAGGCGGGAAAACTGAAAAGTTGAACTATTTCTTTTGTATAAAAAACATACAAATTGAAGTAAAAGTTCAATGGAAGTTAGAGAAGAATCTCTATATTCCCTTTCAAAAACACACAAACAGGATAATATTGCTGAAATACTTCCCCGCGCTACCTATTATAGGAGATGGAGTAGTAACAGCTCTTAAAGATGTAAAAATAGGTGTAAAAACAGCGGATTGCACTCCTCTTGTAGTCTTAGGAAAAGAAAGAGTAGGAATAGCTCACATCGGTTGGAGAGGATTGGCTACGGGAATAGTGGAAAGACTCCTAAGGGAACTTGGTGAAGATCCTTCCAATATCTTTGCTTTTTTAGGTCCCGCTGCCAAATCTTGCTGCTATAGAGTAGGAGAAGAGTTCAAAAATTTGTTTCCCGATTACGTTAGACAGAGAGATGGAAAACTTTTCATGGATATGCAAGAATCTGTTATAAAGGAACTGGAAAGCTTTGGTGTAAGAGATATAGGTTTTATGGAAATATGCACCGTTTGTTCAGAGACTTTCCCTTCCTACAGAAGGAACAAAACCTCTGAAAGATTCCTAACAACTGTTAGGATACCGTGATTTTTCTTCCCGTATCTTCTAAAGTGGGATCGGGAATTTTACCAGTGAGCATATCTATTAGTTCCTTTACATAAATTATCCCCTGCTTCTTTAACTTATAACCGTTAGCCCCGCTTATAAATATACCTTCCTCGTAATTTCCAAGCCATGCCGCTCCCAGCCTATCAGCTATACAAAATCCCACCTTCTTAGCTTCTTCTCCTTTATTACACGGTGTTATACAGTTGGAAACACAGCCCATCCAGCCGTTGACACCAGCTAAAAGCCTTTCCACGAAAGGAGTTCTTATAACCCTTAAAGGATAACCAACAGGTGATTTCAAAAGAATTATGTCTTCCTTTTCAGCTTCAAGAATTACCTCTTTGTATATCAAAGGAGCGTCACATTCGTGAGTGGCAACAAATCTGGTAGCCATTTGAACCCCAGAAGCTCCTTTTTCAAGATACCAAAGAATATCGGAGTAACTCCATATGCCTCCTGCAACTATAACGGGTATATTTCCCCATCTTTTGGCTTCCTTAAGGACTTCGGGAAGTAGATTTTCAAGCTGATACTGAGGTTTGAAACAATCTTCGTATTTAAAGCCTTGATGCCCGCCCGATTTGGGACCTTCTAAAACTACCGCATCGGGAAGCCGATTGTATTTACGCTTCCAAGTTCTGCAGATTAAGTTAAGCGCTCTGGCGGAAGAGACTATAGGAACAAGAGCAATATCGTAACCTTCAACACTCTGAGGAAGTTTTAAGGGAAGTCCTGCACCGGAAATTATCAAATCAGCTCCCGCTTCCGCAGCATCTCTTGCTACTCTTTCGTAATCTGTAATGGCACACAGAATATTTACACCTATAGCACCTCTGCCTTTTGAAATCTCCTTAGCTTCTCTTATCATTTTTTTAAGAGCTTCTGGACTATGGGCATTCAGAGAACCGATCGGTCTGCCGTATTTGTCTCTTTTAACAAGATCTGGATAACGGTAACCTGTCCCGACAGCGGATACCACACCTATTGCACCCTGAGCGGCAACAGATCCCGCTAAGTTCTCCCAAGAGATTCCTACTCCCATTCCCCCTTGGACTATTGGAACTTCCACTTCCAAGAAACCTATTCTCAGCTTAGGAAGATTCATAAACCCATATTATAAATTATTTATAATTGTGTGCGTATTCTTGGGCTTAGGAAGTAATGTAGGAAACAGAGTAAACTATATTTTAAAAGCTCTTAAAGGCTTAAAGAGCTTCTGTGAAATTGTAAAGATATCTACCGTCTACGAAAGCCAACCGTGGGGAGTAGGAAATCAGCCTAACTTTTTAAACTGTGTTGTTGAAGTAAGAACAGATCATAATCCCTTTCAGTTTCTGGATAAACTCAAGAAATTAGAAAAGGAAATAGGAAGAAGATATACCTACAGATGGGGTCCTAGGGAAATAGATATAGATATCCTTCTGTGGAAAAACAAGGTGCTGGAGCTACCCTTTCTTCAGATTCCTCACCCTTATTTAGAGGAAAGGGATTTTTTTCTGATTCCTCTTATTGAACTCAATGAAAAACTCATAAATCCAAAAACCGGTATTGCCTTGCGGAAAGTTGCGGAAAAAAACAGTAATAGTCTCAAACCTTACTGCTGTATATTACTTTGATTTAACGTATTTCTGCCAGTTTTCCGCGTTGAAAGGAGATAAAGATCTGAGCCATTTTACTATTTTCGGAAATTCCTCAGCTATGTAGTTAACATCTTCCTCTGTGTTCTCCCTGCCAAAGCTGAAGACTATAGAACCGTTAGAAACTTCCTTAGGAACACCTATAGCAGCAAGCACATGGGATTGCTTTAAAGCCATGGAAACACAGGCAGAACCTGAAGCTGTCTCTATACCCATAAGGTCACACCTGAGTAACATAGCTTCCCCTTCTATGAAGTGAACAATAAGAGAAAGATGATGGGGTAATCTCTGCGTAGGGTGTCCTGTAAATTCTACATAGTCTAATTCCTGCTCTATTTTTTTACGGAGTTTATCCCTGTATGAAGATAGTCTTTTTATTCTGTCTTCTAATTCCCTTTGAGCCAGTTCCGCCGCTACACCGAATCCTACTATACCAGCTACATTTTCCGTTCCCGCTCTAACACCTCTTTCCTGAACCCCGCCTTCTATGAGAGGTTTCACCTTCACCCCCTTACGTGTCCACAAAGCGCCTACTCCCTTAGGTCCATACATCAAGTGTGCTGTAAAAGAAGCGGCGTCAACACCCCAATCTTTAAGATCTACAGGATAATGTCCTAAGGTGGGTGCTGCATCTGTATGAAATATAACCTTAGGATTCTTTTCCTTAGCGGTGATAACTAGTTCTTTTATGTTCTGAATTGTTCCTATTTCTCTATTGGAATGCCCTATTGATACTAAAACTGTATCTTCTCTAATAGCTTCTCTGAGTTCATCAGGGTTTATAAAACCGTATTTATCAGGTTTAAGGTAGGTAATTTCCCAACCTTCCTTTTCAAGACTTTTACAGGAGTGTAGAATAGAGTAATGTTCTATTGCAGTGGTAATTATATGGTTTCCTCTTCTTCTGTAAGCTGTGGATATACCTTTTATAGCGAGATTGTTAGCCTCTATTCCGCCAGAAGTAAATATTATCTCCTCAGGTGTATTTGCTTTTATTAAAGATGCTATTTTCTCTCTAGCCTCATTTATAGCCTTTTTAGCAATTTGCCCAAAACTGTGAAGAGATGTAGGATTGCCGAATTTTTCCCTAAAATAAGGGAGCATTGCGGATAAAACCTCTTCGGCAACCGGTGTGGTAGCTATATGATCTACGTAAACTGTTCTTTTACCTTTCTTTCTTTCAAACATGAGCTTTACCTCCTGCAATTATTTCCTGAATCAGTAATTCTCCTATACTCCTGAAAGCTTTTGAAACCGGTGAATCCGGGACAAAAGCGGTAATTGGCTCTCCCTTATCAGATCTCTCTGAAACATCGGGATCAATAGGGATAGAACCTAACACTTTAATACCGTAGGCAGTAGCGAATTCAGCTGTTTTACCTTTACCAAAAATAAAATACTTCTTTCCGGAATCGGGACATATAAAGTAAGCCATATTTTCAATAACCCCTAAAAGAGGTATTCCCACTTCCCTGAACATTACCGTTGTTTTCCTCACATCTGCAAGTGCAACGTCCTGAGGAGTAGTAACTACTAAAGCTCCTGTTACCTCCGTATTCTGAGCAAGTGTGAGCTGAACATCTCCTGTTCCCGGTGGTAGATCTAATATAAGAAAATCAAGATCTTCCCACTCTACATCAAAAAGAAACTGAGTCAGAGCCTTCATCAGCATGGGTCCCCGCCATATTACGGGTGTGTCTTCCGAAGGGAGCATAAATCCTATTGAAAGAACCTTTACACCGAATCTCTCCAAGGGTATAAGTTTGTTCCTTTCATTTAGGGAAACCCTTTCCCCTTTAAGTCCTAAGATTGTGGGAATACTGGGTCCGTAAACGTCTGCGTCTAAGAGTCCTACTTTATATCCTAAGTTTGCCAACGTTACAGCAAGATTGGCAGATACAGTGGATTTACCCACTCCTCCTTTACCACTTCCTATTGCTATAAGGTATTTAACACCCGGCACCTTTCTCTTTGCAAAAGTGGGTTGAGCTACAGATTGTCCTATTCCCTGAGGAGGAGATCCGGAGAATTTAACGTTGACTTTTTCCACGTAAGACATTTGTGCAAGAGCATCTTCTACTTTTGACTTCAAAACATCTTCAAGTCCAGGGCGGGGCAGGTAGAGTAAAATATCAAGTTCCTTGCCAAGAAGCTTAATGTCTTTCACAAGCTGGGCTAAGTTTTCTTTTAATCCAAGATCTCTAAGATCCTTACTTTTGAGAGCTTCTATAATTTCTTTTATAGCCATAAAAACCTCCTAAGATTAAGATCTTTTACATAAAGGATAATGCAAATATTTCCTGACAGTATGACTGCTATCAGCAGTAGTAATAGAATATAAACTGTGAAGTTTAAAGAATACGCAGAGCTTGTTAAATTTGAACACACCATTTTCGCCCTTCCCTTTGCACTTGCAGCCGTTGTTTTACTTGCTAAGAACACTCCTTCAGTGAAAGAAGTTTTCTGGATAACTGTAGCTCTTATAAGCGCAAGAACACTGGGTATGGCTTTAAATAGATTAATAGACGAACCTTACGACAGATTAAATCCCAGAACAAAACACTGGCCTTTAGTCTCAGGGAAAGTTTCAAAAAAGGAAGTATGGAGTCTTATTTTTCTATCAGCAAGCGTTTTTCTTCTAAGCTGTGCTTTAATAAATACATTAACACTTTTACTTTCTCCTTTTGTGATTCTTATCCTATGGGTATACCCCTACGCTAAGAGGTTTACTTATTTCCCTCATCTCTTCTTGGGAACAGTGTATTTTCTGATTCCGATTGCTGTAGATGTGGCTTTGAACGAGAGGATCTCCACTAACGCTCTTATACTGGGAACAGCTATGGGATCTTGGGTTTCCGGTTTTGATATTCTCTATTCTTTACAAGATGTTGAATTTGACAGAAAGCACGGATTAAAGTCCATCGCTGTAAAATTTGGGACATCAGGTGCATTGAGATTTGCAAAAGGCTTACACTTTCTTACCTTCTTAGCTTTATTGGTTCTCGGTTTAAGACACCCGGATTTAGGTTCTATCTACTTTACAGGGTTTGCTCTACTTTCTCTCTTTCTTATATACGAACATCTTTTGATAAAACCTACGGATATTTCAAAGATAAACAGAGCTTTCTTTACAATAAACGGGTATATAAGTATTCTTTTTTTTATAACAGTTTTTGCTGATAAGTTATTATAGTTAAGATTATGTGGAGAGTAGTTTTCACAGGAGAAAGACCTCATTATGAGAATATAGCCTTAGATGAGATAATGCTTCACCTGCGCGCGCAGGAGAAAATTCCCAGCACTATAAGATTTCTTCAGTTCAAACCAGAATGTGTTCTTATAGGTTATCATCAAGCGGTTGAACAGGAAATAAGAGAAGAGTTTACTTCCAAGGAAGGAATAGAAGTAGGCAGAAGGATAACAGGAGGAGGAGCTATATACTTTGACGAAACTCAAATAGGTTGGGAGATAATAGCCCACAGAAGTGAACTCGGCGATCCAGACTACGAAACGCTCACAGCAAGAATATGCACCGCTGCAGCGAAAGCCTTAAGGAAATTAGGTATAAAAGCAGAGTTCAGACCCAGAAACGATATAGAAGTAGAAGGAAGAAAGATATCTGGCACAGGAGGTGTATTTGAAGGGAAAGCTTTCCTTTACCAAGGAACAGTGTTGGTGGATTTTAACGTGGAGAGAATGCTCAAGTCCCTTCAAATACCTGTAGAGAAGCTCACATCAAAGGGAATAAAAGCAGCGGAAGACAGGGTTACTTGGCTTAAAAGGGAACTCGGTTTTATACCAGAAAAAGAAATAGTGTTCAAGGCTTTTGTAGAAGCCTTTGAAGAAGAGTTCGGAATAAAAAGTGAGTGGGGAGATTTAACGGAAGAAGAATTAAAACTGCTCAGAGAAAAGAAAGATTACTTCAGAAGTAAAGATTGGATATACCATGTCAAAAAAGCTCCAGACAGCTCAGAGGTTTTATTCGGGATATACCGATGCACGGGGGGGACTTTTAGAGTCTCCGCAAAAGTTGACATTGAAAAGAATCTGCTTCAGCAAGTTGTAGTAAACGGAGATCTCTTTATAAATCCCAAGAGACTTATATACGATCTTGAGTCTTTCTTAAAAGACACCCCGATCTCAGAAGTTGAAAAGAGAATTAGGGATTTCTTTAAAAGAAGTAAATTTGAAAGTGTAAATTTAACAGTTGAAGATTTTGTTGAAGCTATCCTTTTTCCTTTGCGAAAAGTTGAAGCCAAGGATCTGGGAATAGAAAAAAAAACCTGAATAAAGTTATAGGAAGTATCGGAAATAGTTTAAAAGAAAACGTAAAGAAAGCAAAAGTTATGCTCCTGCCTTACTGTGCAAAGCCAGCTTGGTGTGATTACAGGCATACAGATGATTGTGGAGAGTGCGGTGGGTGTTCAGTAGGAGATCTTTACAGGATTGCTTACGAAAAAGGAATGATCCCGATAACCATAACAAGCTTTGAAATGCTCAAAGATACTCTTCGCTGGTGTGCGGAAAAAGGATATACCTACATAGGACATTGCTGCTACGAATTCTACGAAAAGCGTCATGAGATTTTCAAAAAAGCAAGGGAATGGGGTGCAGGAGGTGTTCTAATTGACATATCAGGAACAACTTGCTACAGCTTAGGAATAGAAGAAGAAGAAAAAGCCTATAAGGGAGAATTTCAAGTAGAGCTTGATTTACTTGTAAAAGATTCTGAAAAAATACTTTCCATAAAAAACTCTCCTGTGCCGAAAGGATCTAAAAAAAAGATTCCAAAGGTGCCTTCAGCTGTGAAAGATCTTGAGAAATTCATTCCATCTTACTACAAAATACCCAAAGCTCTTCCCGCACCGACTGAAGATAGAAATCTCCTTTTGAAAACAGATAAAGGTAATTTTGTAAAAGGGAAAAAAATAAGCTTTAACCAAGCTGTAGTGGAAATAGTAAAGAGTTTATTGCTGGCGGAAAATCCTGTTCTTATAGTGGGACCTCTTATACTGTGGGATTGGAATAAAAAAAGCAGACAAGGAGCGAAATTTATAAGAAAACTAAAAGAACTCCTTCCTTCTCTTAATATTCTAGTTCTTCCTGATTACCGACCTAAGGGACGAGGAATTGATTTATCTAAGGAATTGGATCCACCAAATCCGCATCTTTCCATTCTTCAGGGAAATTACGATCTAACAGTCATCACAGGAGTTCACTGTTACAGAACAGACTTTATAGTAAGGCTTTTAAAAAAGCACACCAATACAAAAACCATAGCTCTGTGTCATGCTCAAGGACATCGGGAAGCTTATATCTCTATAAGCTCGGAAAACAACAAAGCACTTAGAGATATAGTTCTGTCTTTGAAGAAAAAACTCCGGAGTTGACTCAAAAGGTTACTTCCGTAAATTAAAAATGACTATAAGCGGGGGTGTGATATGGGCGTTAGAGATCTTTTAGAAGTGATGAGAGCAGATGCTTTAAACAGATTTAAAGAGGAGAAAAAGAAAAGAAAGGAATCTCTGAAGATCAGGCTTCTTCTTCCTCCCAAGTTTAAAGAGACACGGCTTGAAAGAAGGGGTAAGCTATTGTAAAATTTACCCCAAAAGGGGCCGTAGCTCAGTTGGGAGAGCGCCGATATGGCATGTCGGAGGTCACGGGTTCAAGTCCCGTCGGCTCCATTAGGGGCTGAGCAAAAGAGCCGGTAGCTCAGTTGGTAGAGCAACGGCCTTTTAAGCCGTGGGTCCCGGGTTCGATTCCCGGCCGGCTCATGTTCTATCTGATGAAAAACGAACACATTTCAATAGCACTTCTCCATTACCCCGCAATGGATAGAAAAGGAAAAATCGTAGTAACCTCATTCACAACTATGGATCTTCACGATATTGCCAGACCTGCCAGAGCTTATGAGGTAGGTAGGTTTTACATAGTCCAACCCATAGACGGACAAAGGATAGTTATAAATAGACAACTCTCCTACTGGCTTTCGGAAGAAGGAAAAAAAGTAAATCCCACAAGATACGAAACTGTAAAACTCGTCAGGCTAAAATACACACTTGACGAAGTAATAGAAGAACTGGAAAAGGAAAAAGGAAGAAGACCAATACTTGTAGGAACCGATGCGAGGAAGTATGAGAACACTATAAGTTACAAAGAGCTTGAAAAACTTATGGAAGATAAAAGTAAAAACTTTCTTTTGATTTTCGGGACAGGCTACGGTATCCCACCGGATATGATGAACACTTTTGACTACATACTGGAACCCATCTACGGGGCGGGGGATTGGAATCATTTGTCCGTGAGGAACGCAGTAGCCATTATCCTTGATAGATTACTCAGCAGTAACAGGTGTTGAGAAATGGCTTACTACCTTGCTCTTCTGTTGAGAGATTACTTTTTCATTTTTAACGTTTTTAAATACATAACTTTTCGTTCTTTCAGTGCCATTTTAATAGCTTTTTTTCTAACTTTACTTTTATCTCCTACCTTTATGGAAAGGATTTCAAAACTTCAGAGATTCTTAGGAGGATACGTAAGGGAATACACTCCGGATCACCACGAGAACAAGAGATACACTCCTACAATGGGAGGAGTAGTTATAGTTACCGTTATAGTTCTAACAACCCTACTTCTCATGAGATTAGATGTAAAATACACAGCAATTCTCATTTTTGCTACTCTTTCCTTTGCCTCAATAGGTCTCTTAGACGATATTCTCAAATTAAAAGAGAAAAAGGGGCTTTCGGTAAAAGTGAAGTTAACTCTCCAGTTGTTCTTTGCTACGATAACAGCTTTACTGATATTCAAATGGCTTGGATTGGAAACAGTTTTATACTTTCCCTTTTTCAAAGAGTTAACCCTTGATCTGGGATTTCTTTATATTCCCTTTACAGTTTTTATAATAGTAGGAACCGCTAACGCGGTTAACTTAACCGATGGTCTAGACGGTTTAGCTATAGGTCCTTCTATGACAACAGCTACAGCCTTCGGAGTGATAGCCTATGTAGTCGGTCACTTAAAGATCTCCCAGTATTTGGGTATTCCTTATGTTCCCTATGCGGGTGAAATAACTGTATTCTGTTTTGCCATAATAGGAGCAGGTTTGGGATTTTTGTGGTTCAACACTTTTCCTGCTCAGATGTTTATGGGAGATGTAGGAGCGCTCAGCTTAGGAGCCGCTTTGGCAACAGTTTCCATTTTAACTAAGTCAGAATTTTTACTGGCAATTGCGGGTGGAGTGTTTGTGTTTGAAACTATAAGTGTTATACTGCAGGTTATTTACTTCAAACTTACAGGAGGTAAAAGACTTTTCAAGAGAGCGCCTTTCCACCATCATCTTGAGCTCTCCGGACTTCCAGAACCCAAGATTGTTGTTAGAATGTGGATAGTGTCCATTCTTTTAGCAATAGTATCAGTAGCCATGCTGAAGCTTAGATAAGGTATATTTATTTAAATCATGAGCAGTTTAGGAGAGTATAATCCCAAGGAAATAGAGGAAAAGTGGGCTACCCTTTGGACAGAAAAAAATCTATATCATGTTGAAGATGTTAATGTTAAAAACAAATTTTCTCTTGTGATACCTCCACCGAATGTTACGGGATCACTCCATATGGGACATGCTCTTAACGTTACTCTGCAAGATATAATCGCTCGTTGGCAAAGAATGAAAGGCAAAAAAGTGGTATGGGTGCCAGGTTTTGATCATGCAGGAATAGCCACTCAATACGTAGTGGAAAAACAACTTACAGAAAAAGGATTAAGCAGAAGAAAGATGGGAAGACAGGAGTTTCTCAAAAGAATCTGGGAATGGGTCCCTATTTCCAGAGATACCATACGCACCCAACTAAAACGCTTAGGTGTTTCTGTAGATTGGGAAAGAGAAAGGTTTACCCTTGATGAAGGATTCTCAAGAGCGGTTCGGCGTGCTTTCAGGGAACTCTACGAGAGAAACCTCATATACAGGAGTGAATACATAGTTAACTGGTGTCCACGAGATTTAACCGCTCTTTCAGATTTGGAAGTAGAACACGAAGAAGAAAAAGGAAAACTGTGGTATATAAAATATCCCCTTGAAGACGGCTCCGGATACATAACCGTTGCCACAACAAGACCAGAAACCATGCTGGGAGATACAGCGGTAGCGGTCAACCCTGAAGATGAAAGGTATAAAAACTTTGTAGGAAAGAGGGTAAAACTACCACTGGTCAGTTGGAAAAGAAAAACACTAAAAGGAGAGGAAATAGAAGTTCTTATACCCATAATAGCTGATAAAAGAGTCAAAAGAGAATTCGGAACAGGTGCTGTTAAAGTTACACCTGCTCACGATCCTAATGATTTTGAAATAGGCAAAGAACACAACCTTTCCTTTGTTAGAGTAATGGACTTTAACGGAGTCATGAATGAAAATGCAGGTGACTTACGCGGTCTTGACAGATACGAAGCGCGCCGGGAGATAGTTAAAAGACTTAAAGAAGAAGGCTATCTGGAAAAAGAAGAAGAACACCTTCATACAGTGGGAAAATGCTACAGGTGTAAAACAGTAATAGAGCCCATGGTTTCGGTCCAATGGTTTGTAAAAGTATCCGCTCCCGAGATAAGGGACAATTCGGTAAAAGTAGTTGAGAACATTTACGTTCCTGTTGAAAGAGAAGTGAAAATAAACCGCATTGAAGCGAAAAACATTTACCTGCGAATAGTTTCGGAGAATAAAGTCCTTCTTTTGGAAGATGTAAAGTTCTTCATAAACCTTCAAGAGGAGAACACTCTTACAGTATGTCATAACGAAGACTTTACAGAACTTCCAGAGAATCTTATAGATAGGTTTTCAAGAGAATACTCTGTTCCGGCTTTCGCTGCGGGGTTTGAAGGAGAGCTGTATTTATTGGAGGAAGGGAGAAAAGAAACCGTTGCACAGGGTAGGTTTGTTCTTCTTTATAACAAAGAACAGCTTAAACTCCAAAGCTGGGAAGGGAAGACCATCAGCGTAATCGGAAAAGGTATTTTCTTTCCAGAACCTCACTGGCGTTTGGAAAGAAGTAAAACAGAGAGTAAAAATATAATAAAAAACGAAAAAAACGGCATAGAGTTTATACCTTCTCAGTGGAAGAAATTTTACTTAGAATGGATGAAAAATTTAAAAGATTGGTGCATTTCTCGTCAAATATGGTGGGGACACAGAATTCCTGTTTGGTATTGTAAAAAATGTGATAACATCAATGTTTATACAGACGATGATTTTTCTCATTTTCACGATAAAATAATATTCAATTTACTGGCTGACGGGAAAATAAAAGAAGAGTTTGCTCCCAAGGAGATAGAGAATATATTAAAATCCCCGAATTTCGTTCACCCAAATTTAACAGTATTAGAATTTTACAAAAAATTTGTCTTTAACAAGTATTACTCAGCAGATTTATCTGCTGAGTCTTTGAACTTTATACTTGCAGCAGAAAAACTGCACTCCTCTGAGGAAAATCTTTACAAATACAATCCTGAAACTGGTAAGTGGAAGATAGCTTTGCGGTGTAAGAAATGCGGTTCGGAAGATCTCCAACAAGAAGAAGATGTTTTGGACACATGGTTTTCCTCCGCTCTCTGGCCCTTTGCAGTATTTGGTTGGCCCGAAGAAACCCAAGATCTAAAAGATCTGTATCCGACAGATTTACTGATAACCGGTTTTGACATAGTATTCTTCTGGGTCGCCCGAATGATAATGATGGGAACCGCTCTTGCTAAAAAGATTCCTTTTAAAGACGTTTACGTTCACGCTCTTATAAGAGATGAAAAAGGACAAAAAATGTCAAAGACTAAGGGAAACGTCATAGATCCTCTTGACATAGCGGAGAAATACGGTGCAGATGCTTTAAGGTTCACCCTTAGTATACTTACAGTTCAGGGAAGAGATATAAAACTATCGGAAAAACGTTTTGAAGGTTATAAGCACTTTGCCAATAAGATATGGAACGCAGCGAGATTTATCCTTATGAACACCCCTGATAATTTGCTTTCACAACTACCTTACATAAGGGAACTCTATCCAGAGGATCTGTGGATAATATCCCGTTTGAACGAAGTAGCGGATCAGATGAACAGAGCTTTAAATGACTACGAATTTTCAAAAGCTTCACATCTTATCTACGATTTTCTGTGGTCTGATTTTTGCGATTGGTATATAGAGTTTGCAAAAGACAGAATTTACAAATCTGACAAACACAAAGAGAGTGCTGTTTACACTTTAAATTACGTTTTTGAAAAAGCTCTTAGACTTCTCCATCCCTTTATGCCTTTTATCACAGAAGAACTATGGCATAAATTACCTTTGAGCGATGGTGAAAGTATTTCTTTAAAAGAGTATCCTTCAAAAAAGGAGGAAGAAATATTCTCCCAAGAATCCAAGAAAGTAGAAAGGTTGAAGGAGATAATTTCAGCTGTAAGATCCCTAAGATCTGATCTTCAAATAGAACCTTCTAAAAAACTAAGAGCTTTTTTTAAAACAGAAGGAGAACTTTCCGCCAATGTTATAAGAGAATTCAAGCATCACATATTAAACCTTGCCCGACTTGAATCCTTTGAACCCGCAGAAGAAAGACCATCAAATACTGTAGCTACCTTTAGCGGAGACACGGAGATTTTTCTCTCTGTGGAGAAACACTTAGATATAAACAGACTATTGGAATCCTTTGAAAAGAAAAAGAAAAGGGTTGTTTCAGATCTGGAAAAGATTCGCAAAAAACTTTCCAACAAGGATTTCATGAAAAAAGCTCCGCCTCACGTGGTTGAGAGAGAAAAGAGAATAAAAGAGGAATTGGAATCGGATCTTGAGAAAATTAACAGAATCCTTACAGCGATTAAGGAATTAAATTAAATCTCTGTGATGTATCCCTCTTATTTAAAGCTTTACAAAAGTGGAGAGCTATCTGAAAGAGTTAAAAAAGCTAAGGAACTTTTAAAAAACTGTGAAGTTTGTCCGCATAAATGTAAGGTAAATAGATTAAAAGGAGAGTTGGGATTTTGTAAAACCGGCAGATATGCTATTGTATCCAGCTTCTTTCCTCACAGGGGTGAAGAGTTTCCCATAAGAGGCTATCGCGGAAGTGGAACAATCTTCTTCTCCTTCTGCAACATGAGATGTGTTTACTGTCAAAATTACGATCTTAGTCACTGGGGAGAGGGAAGGGAAGTAGAACCCGAAATTTTAGCGGATATGATGTTAGAACTTCAGAATTTCGGCTGTCACAACGTAAACTTGGTATCTCCTTCCCACGTAGTTCCTCAAATACTTGAAGCTCTTCTGATAGCGGTTGAAAAGGGGCTTAAAATCCCTCTGGTTTACAACACTTCTTCCTATGATACTGTAGAAACCTTAAGACTCCTTGAAGGAATTGTAGATATTTATCTTGCGGATCTTAAGTATTTGAACACGGAATACGGAAGGAAATACTCTAAGGTAAAAGACTACCCTCAAAGAGCAAAGGAAGCTTTAAAGGAGATGTTTAGACAAGTAGGTAATTTAGTAACCGATTCAAAAGGTGTAGCTATTCGCGGATTGATTGTAAGACACTTAGTCCTCCCAAACGATATCTCTACAACCTCTGAAGTATTGAATTTCCTAAAAAGCATTAATCCACAGATTGCTCTTAATGTTATGGCTCAATACTATCCCCACTACAAAGCAAAAGAGTATCCTGAAATAGCCCGCCGAATAACAACGGAAGAATTTAAAAAAGCTCTGGAGCAAGCAAGAGGCTTTAATCTCATAAAGGATTGAAGGCTCTACCAATAGAGTAATATTCAAATCCTATTTTTTTCATTTCCAAAGGTTCGTAGATATTCCTACCGTCCACTATCACAGGTAGTTTCATTAACTCTTTTACCTTTACTAAATCTATTTTTTCAAATTCTTCCCACTCTGTAAGTATGAGTAAAGCTTCTGCCGATTCAACCGCCTTGTAAGGATCGGACGCGTAGCTGAGTTTCTCATTGGGAGGAAAGAGTCTGCCGAAATTATCCATTGCTTTCGGATCATAAGCTTTTACAACCGCTCCTTTTGAAATGAGAAAAGGGATAACCTTCAAAGAAGGTGCTTCTCTGATATCATCAGTATTCGGTTTAAAGGAAAGCCCCCACACAGCGATTTTCTTGTCCTTTAAGGACCACAAAGCATTCAAAACTTTTTCCACAAATCTGTTTATACGATTTGCGTTTATCTTTTCAACTTCCCTAAGTAGTCCGAAATCTACTCCGTAATCTTCCGCCATTTTTATAAAGGCTTTAACGTCCTTTGGAAAGCAACTACCTCCGTAACCTATACCCGCTCTGAGAAACTCCTTTCCTATTCTTTTGTCATAACCCATTCCCTCAGCTACCAAGGTTATATCAGCACCGGTTTTTTCACACAAGTCCGCGACCATATTTATAAAGGAAATTTTCATAGCTAAAAAAGAATTGGAAGCGTGTTTTATAAGCTCAGCGGTAGAAGGATCTGTGATTAATAAAGGAAATCCCTTATCCGTAAGGGGTTTATACAGTTTTTCCATCAACTCCCTTGCTCTATTACTTTCTACACCTACCACTATCCTGTCGGGATTTAGAAAGTCACTAACAGCGGATCCTTCTCTCAGAAATTCAGGATTAGAAGCTACATCAAAGGGAATATCAGCTTTAAGGTATCTTTGAAGTGTTTTCTTAACCAATTTATGAGTATTTACCGGAACGGTGGACTTTTCCACAAGAAGCTTATAAGAAGTCATCTCTTGTGCTGTAAGGCGAGCAACCTCTTCAACTTGAGAAAGATCAGCAGATCCGTCCGGTAGAGAAGGTGTTCCTACACATATAAAAATGATTTCTGAAAAGGAAATACCTTCCTTTATAGAAGAAGTAAAGTGTAAAGATCTTTTCTTTATACCTTCCTTCAGAAGGTTCTCCAACCCCGGTTCGTAAATCGGAGACTCCCCCCTTTTGAGCATTTCCACTTTTTCAGGAATCTTCTCCACAACCAAAACCTCATTTCCTAAATGAGAAAAACAAGCTGCTGTTACTAAGCCTACGTAACCTCCGCCCACAACGGTAATTTTCATAATTAAACTCCTTGGTATAATAGTATATCAAGCGGGTGTAGCTCAGCGGTAGAGCGGCTGCTTGCCATGCAGCAGGTCGCGGGTTCGAATCCCGTCGCCCGCTTTATACTTTGTTAAGAATGTTTAAAAGCTCTTCAATGTCTTCCTCTTCATAGCGTAAAGAAACAGTAAGTCTCAAACGTGCTGAACCCTTAGGCACAGCGGGATAGCGAATCCCCTGCAGAAAGATACTTTTCTTTAACAGAAAAGAAGATATTTCCATAGTTTTCCTTTCATCACCCACGATTATCGGTATTATAGGAGTCCCGTAGTAGCGGATTTCGTAGGGAAGTTTATTAAGAGAGTTGTATACTTTCCTTGTTCTTTCCTTTAACTGGGAAATCATATTGGGATTTTCTTCTATAAGTTTTATAGCTTTTAAGGCTCCCGCACACAGAGAAGGAGGGAGAGAAGTAGTAAAGATAAGACTCCTCGCCCTATTTACAATAAGCTCAATTAACTCTTCACCTGCACATACAAAAGCACCGTAACTTCCCAATGCCTTTGAAAGAGTTCCCATAAGAATAACTCTTTCTTTCCACTTGAGATTTTCTTTTTCTAAAATTCCTCTTCCCCTTCCCAAGGTTCCAGTTCCATGAGCGTCGTCTATGTAAAGAAGACAATCGTATTCCTCAGAGATTTTGTATAACTCTTTTACATCTGCTGTATCCCCTTCCATGCTGAACACACTGTCCGTTACTATTAAGACGTTACGATAGCTTTCCCTGAATTTTTCCAGAATTCCCCGAAGTTCTTCGTAGTCTTTATGTTTGAAAACTATTTTTTCCGCCTTTGAAAGCCTACAACCGTCTATGAGTGAAGCGTGGTTTAACTGATCGCTCAGTATCAGATCTCCTTCTTTTGCCAAAACGGGAATAACCCCTATATTGGCAAGATATCCAGATCCAAAAAGAACACAGGCTGGAGTTCCCTTAAAACGTGCAAGAGCTTCCTCAAGCTCTTTGTGGAGTTTTGTATATCCCGATACTAATTGAGAAGCTCCAGATCCCAGTCCGTATTCTTTAAGAGCTTCCCTTGCCGCTTTTATAACCTCAGGGTGATTTCTCAAACCAAGATAGTCATTTGAACAGAAATCCTTCAGGTTCTCCCTGAGTCTCCTTTTTCTAAGTAATCCCGCCTGCTCTATGGCACTCAGCTCCGCTCTTATCCAGTCCATTATTTAATGGTATAATTAAAACTACTATTTGAAGGAGGTCTGAACAGATGCCCCTTTCCAAGGAAAAAAAGCAGGAGCTTATAAAGAAGTTCGGAAGACACGAAGCGGATACAGGATCTCCAGAAGTTCAAATAGCTATACTTACGGAACGAATAACAAAGCTCACAGAACATCTGAGGAAACATAAAAAAGACGTTCATTCCAGAAGAGGACTTATAGCAATGGTAAATAAGAGAAGGAAGCTTCTTGAATATCTCAAAGAAACAGATTATCAAAGATACACGGAAATATCCAAGAAATTAGGACTTCAGGTAAAGTAACATGATAGAAGAAATTACCCGCTTAAAAAACTGTAAAGAACCAGTTGTTATAGAAACAGGGAAATACGCGGGACAGGCAGATGGGGCGGTAGTAGTTCGTCAAGGAGGGACAGCTGTTTTGGTAACAGCTGTCATGTCCGAAGAGCCTGTAAAAGATATAGACTTCACTCCCCTTACAGTGGATTACAGGGAAAGACCCTCAGCTTACGGGAAAATACCGGGTGGATTTGTGAAAAGAGAAGGCAAACCTACAGAAAGAGAAATCCTTATCTCTCGGGTTATTGACAGACCTGTAAGACCTTTGTTTCCCGAAGGTTTTTTTTACGATGTAGTCATAACAGCTCTTACACTGTCTGCTGATGACAGTTACGATCCAGATGTGCTCGCCATAACAGGTGCTTCTACAGCTCTTCATCTTTCCTGTATCCCTTTTGAAGGACCTGTAGGGGGAGTTAGAGTTTGCAGAGTTGAGGGAGAGTTCATAATCAATCCCTCCTACGAAGAGAGAAAGGAAGCGGATTTAGAAATAATAGTTGCAGGCACAAAAGAAGCCATAGTTATGGTGGAAGGAGGCGGGAAGGAAATCTCCGAAGAAGTAATGATAGAAGCTATACACTTTGGACATTCTGCACTTCAGGAACTCTTATCCGCTCAAGAAAGACTTCGCCAAAAAGTGGGCAAACAGAAAATTCAATTTGAAGGAGTTTCCCTTCCCGCAGATATTATTAAGCTTCTGGAAGAAGAATGTAGTCAAGGTATATTGTCTGCTTTTTCTTTAAAAGACAAAAAGGAAAGGAACAAAAAGTTGGCGGAACTTTTGCAGGAATTCCTTCAAAGGAACGAAATTTCGGAAGATCTTCACTTCGCAGTCAGATATTTTTACAAAAAATTGGAAAGTAAGTTAATGAGAGATAAAATCCTTAAGGAAGGGATAAGGATAGACGGCAGAAAACCAGATGAAATAAGAACTATAAACATAGAAATCCACCCCTTTGAAAGACCTCATGGCTGTGCTGTATTCACCAGAGGACAAACACAAGCTTACGTTACCGTAACCTTAGGCGCTCCAGACGAAGCTCAAATGATAGAAACTATAGCGGAAGGAGAAGTCTTTAAAAGATTTATGCTTCATTATAATTTTCCTCCCTTCTCGGGTGGAGAAGCAAAATCTTGGGGTCCTCCCAGAAGAAGAGAAATAGGACACGGGGCGCTTGCGGAAAGAGCACTTGAACCTGTAATACCAGATGAAGAGGAATTCCCTTACATTATAAGAGTCGTCTCTGATATCCTTGAATCTAACGGTTCCACTTCTATGGCTACTGTATGCGGAGCTTCCTTAGCTCTCTTTGATGCGGGAGTTCCCGTTAAAGGGAAAAAACACGTAGCGGGCATAGCTATGGGACTGATTCTTGAAGGGGATAAATACGTTATCCTTTCCGACATTTTAGGAGATGAAGATCACCTTGGAGATATGGATTTTAAAGTAGCAGGCACCAAGGAAGGCATAACCAGTATTCAAATGGATATTAAAGTGAAGGGTATAACAAGGGAAATAATGAAAAAAGCTCTTGAGCAGGCAAAAGATGGAAGACTGCATATTCTTGAAAAGATGTATTCCGCTATAAGAGAACCCAGAAAGGAACTTTCACCTTACGCCCCACGCATAGTTATCCATCGTGTCCCAGAGGAAAAAGCACCGTTGATAATAGGACCGGGTGGAGCGACTGTTAAGAAGATATACGAAGAAACACAAGTGAAAGTCTGGGTGGGGGAAGAGGGAAAAGTATTCCTTACAGGTTATTCCGATGAAGCGATAAAACAAGCAGTGGAGATCATAGAAAATCTTATAAAGGATATAGAAGTAGGGGAAGTATACGAAGGAAAAGTAACAAGGGTAGAACCTTATGGTGCTTTTATAGAAATACTGCCCGGTAAAGTAGGGTTGCTACACGTTTCTAAAATGGCTCAGCCCGTAAAACACGCTGGTGAAAAATACAGTGTAGGGGATCTTGTAAAAGTTAAAGTTCTGGAAGTTGACGAAATGGGAAGACCTAAGTTCACCACAATGGGAATAGACGGAGAGAGAATTCCCGAAGAAAAGGTAGAAGTTGGAAGAATTTACGAAGGGAAAATAACAAGGGTAGAACCTTATGGTGCTTTTATAGAAATACTGCCCGGTAAAGTAGGATTGTTGCATGTTGACAATATGCGGGTAAGAGTGAGAGACGCAAGAGACGTATACAGGGTAGGAAACAGGGTAAAAGTCAAGGTTTTTGAACTTGACGATAAAGGAAGACCAAAATTAACGGATAGAATTTCATAATGCTTAAGATAAAAGTCAAAAGACTTCCTCACGCGAAGGGACTGGATTTGCCCTCTTACGCAACTGAACACTCCGCAGGATTTGATTTGAGAGCGGCAATAGAGGATACAGTTATTATAAAATCTTTTCAAAGAGTTCTCATACCGACGGGTTTTGTATTTGAAATCCCTCAAGGTTACGAAGGACAGATAAGACCGCGGAGCGGTCTTGCTTTGAAGAAGGGAATAACGCTGTTGAATTCTCCTGGCACCGTAGATGCGGATTACAGAGGTGAAGTTAAGGTTATTCTTATTAATCTTGGAGAAGAACCTGTCAGTATCAGAAGAGGGGAAAGAATAGCTCAGATGGTAATATCGCCCATAAGCAGAGTGGAAATAGTTGAAGTGGAAGAGGTTACGGAAACCTTAAGGGGAGAAGGCGGGTTTGGAAGCACCGGCTTATGATAGACAGTCATTGTCATTTAGATCTTCTTAATGAAAAGGATCTTAAAGAAACCTTAGAGGATAAAAGTATTGAGTATATCCTTACGGTAGGGTATGACAAGAAAACAATAAAAAGCACTCTTGAACTTGCTAACAAATATTCCAAGGTATTCTGTGCTGTCGGTTTTCACCCTCATGAAGCCGATAAGATTTCTGAAAGAGATATCACGGAATTGGAAAGAATAATAAAAAGTAATCCCAAAGTTAAAGCGGTAGGGGAAACAGGGTTAGATTTTTACAAGAACCTTTCCGACAGAAAAAAGCAAGAAGAACTCTTCAGAAGACATATATCCTTAGCAAGAAAGGTAGGACTTCCCTTGGTAATCCATATGAGAGCAGCAGAAGAACAGACTCTAAGAGTTTTAAAAGAAGAAAAAGCTTACGAAGTGGGAGGTATAATGCACTGTTTCAGCGGATCCTTAGAAACTATGAAGAAAGCGGTGGATCTGGGTTTTTACATTTCCTATTCGGGAATAATCACCTATAAAGGATCGCAAGCCCTCAGAGAAGTAGTGAAAAAAACTCCTACTTCCAGAATACTCCTTGAAACTGACGCTCCGTTTTTAGCACCACAGCCCGTTAGAGGTAAACCTAATAAACCTTCATATATATGGCATACCGCCGAAGTGCTTGCTCAACTTATACCAAATACCTCACTTGAAGACGTTAACCGTATGACTTCGGAAAATGCAAAGCTGGTTTTGAACATAGGACACAACGGAAAAAGGGAAACAGTAACTTATGTAATCAACGATCGGCTTTACATAAACCTGACCAACAGATGTAATCTCCACTGCGTTTTTTGCCAAAGAGAAAGAGAAAGGAACTTCATGGTTAAGGGATACTGGGTTTGGATCTCAAGGGATCCTTCCGTGGAAGAGGTTATTCGTCTTATAGAAGATCCCCTTAGATATAAAGAAGTGGTTTTCTGCGGATACGGAGAACCCACCCTTAGGTTTTCCGCTCTTAAAGAGATTGCGAAATACGTAAAGAGTAAAGGGGGAAGGGTAAGGGTTGATACCAACGGTCTTATGTTTACATTCCTTCCTAAGGAAAAACTATCAGAGTTGAAAGGACTTGTTGATGTATGGTCCGTTTCTCTGAACGCTCCCGATCCCGAAACTTACTTAAAAATATGTAAACCCGCTCAGTCCTATGCATTTCAGAAAGTTGTTGAGTTTATAAAAGAATCCTTAAGACTTGGTTTCAGAGTTGTGGTTTCCGCGGTAGATTATCCAGGAGTTGACATTAAGCGGGTAGAAAAACTTGTAAAAAGCTTAGGAGCGGAGTGGAAATACAGAGCTTATGAAGTTGTAGGTTGAAAATCAACGTGCTTTTTAAGCAAAAGAACTTAAATTCTTCTTGAAGGTGGTTAAAAATCTTGAGGAAAAAAACTTACGTGTTTGACGGTGAAACGCTTGATATCCTTAAAATTCTCAAGGAAGAATTAGGAAAAAAAGAAACCCAGATAATAAGAGAAGCTTTAAAGCTATACTTTGACAACCACAGGGAAAGGGAAAATCTTCTTAATTCCTTATCAGGAGTTATGGATAGAATTGAAAAGGTTATGAGACAGATATCTGAGCTTAGCTATCGTCTTGGTAAATGTGAAGAACGCAACAGAATTTTGGAAGAGGAAGTAAAGCGTCTCCGAAAAGGTTTTAAACAGTAGAAACACCGTCGCGGAGTTTGACTATTCGGTTAAAGTAACGGGAAAGTTCGGGATTGTGGGTTGCTACTACAAAACTTATTCCCTTTTCCTCGTTGAGTTTTTTGAAAATATCAAATATCTTTTTTCCCTCTTCCCAGTCTATATTTCCAGTAGGTTCGTCCGCAAAAATAACGGTAGGTTCAGCCATTAAAGCCCTTCCTATAGCTACTCTTTGCTGTTCGCCTCCTGAAAGCTGGTAGGGTTTGTGATTGAGCCTGTGAGAAAGTCTCAACAGAGTAAGGAGATCCAGAGCTTTTTGCTGAGCGGATTTTATACCCAAAAGATCTCCTATAAGAAGGAGATTTTCTAAAACTGTAAAGTCTTCTAAAAGATAGTAAAACTGGAATATATACGCTACCTTACCTCTTCTGAAGTTAGTAAGCTCCTCTTCTGTCATAAGAGATATATCTCTTTCCATAAAAAACACTTTTCCCTGAGTTGGTTTATCTAAACCTCCCAACAGGTGGATTAAAGTGCTTTTTCCCGAACCTGAAGGACCCATTATGCCTACGAACTCTCCTTTTCGCAGTGTAAAGTTTACGCCTCTGAGAGCTTTTGTCCCGTCAGGGTATATCTTCCAAAGATTCTCAGCCTTTATGACGTATTCCATTACTCGTTTCTCAGAATACCTATCACATTTTCCTTAGCAACTTTTAGAGCTGGTATAAGAGAAGCTCCAAAAGATAGGAGAATTGTTCCTATAAAAGTTGCGAGCAGATCTGTAAACTGTATATGAACCGGAATATAGTTCATCATGTAAACTTCCTCCGGCACTCTTATGAGTTTGTATTCGTTTATAAAATGTGCTATTAAGAAGGAAGCACCTATACCAACTATTGATCCTACAGTCCCTATGGAAATACCTACGGTTATAAAAATAGCAAGTATATCTTTGCTTCTCATACCGAAGGTTTTAAGAATAGCTATATCCTTCACCTTTTCCCGTGATTTTACAAAAAGCAAGCTTGTTATGTTAAAAGAAGCTACAAATACCATAAGAAGGAGTATAAGAAATAGTGCAAGCTTTTCCAGCTGTAGGGCATTGAAAAGAGGTTTATTTAGATCTATCCACGATCTTATAAAGATATAGTCACTTTCTATCTTTTCCCGTATAATTTCCTTTATCTCTTGAACTCTATAAGGATCTTTCACATAGACTTCTACACCTTCTAATCTGAATCCCCTTTTGAAGAAGTTCTTTGCCTTTTCCCTCTCCATATAAACTAAAACAAAATCCCTGTCATAAGCACCTGTTTCAAAAATTCCTCCTATCTTTACGTTTTTAGTTTTTGGAATAAATCCTGTGGGAGTTCTTATACCCATGGGAAATACTAAAACAGCTTCCCCACCTACCCTGACACCCAGAACATCTGCTATCCCCTTTCCCACAACTGCATCACGAAGAAGTCCTTCTTTAAGTTGTTTTTTTACAAGCTCCTTTAAAAACTCTTCTTTGTAATCTACTGCCTTTACGGTAACAGGTTGAACTCTTCCTTCTTTTGCCAGTATTGCACTGTAAAGGGTAAAGATTATCGCTCCTTTCACTTGAGGAATTTTTTCTATTTCCTTTTTTATGGATTTTAGATCTTTATCAGATACTGTACTCACTATTATGTGCGGTGCTGTAGAAAGGATCTTCTCTTTAAGAGAATCTTGAAATCCTGTAAATACTCCTAAGGTTAAAAGAATTGCGCATACACTCAGAAAAACCCCAAAAAAAGAAATAAAAGTTATAAGTAAAGTGCTACCTCTGGCTGATATTAGGTATCTGAAGGCTATTTTCAAAATAAGAGTCATTTCACTATCCTAAGAGATTTTATTATTTCCTTTTGGCGATTTATAACGTATCTTCTAATTGTGTTGAGATCCCCTTGCGGAAAATTTATCTCAAAACCAAGTTTCAGCCGGCTGTCCTTGTCAAGGCTTATCACATTTTTAAGCTTACCCTTCCCTTGAGCAATACCACAAGAGGGTAAAAATATCTTGAGATGATACTCAATACACTCTTCTTTTTTCAAAGCTTTCAATCTTTCTTTGAGAATACTCACAAAGTTCTCATTTTCTTTTACAGCTACAATTAATCCTATCCCTAATTCACTGATATCAGCTACAGTAGCTTTCAACTTTCCCTCTTCGTGGAAAATTTCCACCATTACAGGCTTGTGTTCGTCAGGTTCTACTCTGACAGATCTTCTCTTTATAAACTCCGGAGGACCGACGAAGTTATCCACCATAAGAACCAACTCCTTTCCCAAATTACTGAAAACCTGTGTTTGAGCGTATTCTTCCTTTTCCACTCTAACGTAAACAGGATCTAAGGTAGAGAAAGCGGGCTTGAGATGAGTCCTTCCCCAATCAAAACCTAAAAGCCTACCTTCGTTGTCAATCCAGTTAAGTTTAAGATGAACCTTCACAGGTATTTCTTTGTATTTCGTTATAATATCATAAGAATAACCGTTTCTGAAAACCTCAGATATTCTAAACTTAACCATTGATTTTCAGAGAATAGTATAAAACCTCACCGTTTGAGATTAAGATAATATTTAATGATTTACGATACGATTATAATAGGTGCGGGACCTGCGGGTATTTCCGCTTCCATATACGCTGTTAGAAAGAAGATAAAATTCCTTCTTGTATCGGAAACAGTGGGAGGGCAAGTTCTCACTTCCGGAGATATTGAGAATTTCTTAGGTTATTCAGAAATAGACGGTATTCAGTTTGTAAACAGAATGGTAGATCAAATGAATCGCTTAGGAATAAAACCCTTAATTGATAGGGTTGTAAAAGCTGAGCGCAGAAATGGAAACTTTTTAATACTTACAGCCAGTGGCAGAGAAATTTTCAGCCATTCTCTTCTCCTATGCACAGGTTCAGAATACAGGAAGCTGAATATTCCTGGAGAAAGAGAATACACAGGTAGAGGTGTTTCCTACTGCTACACCTGTGATGCACCTTTTTACAAAAATGCCACCGTAGCAGTAGTAGGAGGTGGAAACGCAGGTTTAGAAGCTGTCCAACAACTTTTGAACTACGCAAATAAGATATATCTAATAGAAGCTACAGATAAGATAAAAGGTGATGAGATTCTTCAGGATCGCACACTCTCCGATGAAAGGGTGGAAGTTCTGCTAAACACAAAGGTTAAAGAAATAAAAGGTGATAGGAAAAGTGTCACCAGTATTATCTTAGAGAAAGATAGAAGTATTAAAGAACTTAAAGTAGAGGGAGTGTTTGTAGAAATAGGACTCGTTCCGAACACAGAGCTTGCGGATCAGTTGGGAGTTGTTAAAAACGAAAAAGGGGAAATTGTAATAGACTGTAACAACAGGACAACGGAAGAAAGGGTTTACGCAGCTGGTGATTGCACTAATATATTCGCAAAACAGATAATAACCGCTGCCGGAGAGGGAGCTAAAGCTCTTCTGTCTCTGTATCACGACCTTCTTTACTCTTTGTAAATATCGTATCATTATTTTGATATTAAGTAATGAAGGCACTCAGTTACTTTTCAAAAGTAATTCTTCTATATGTCTTTACGGTTTTCTTAGCTCTTGTTTTCTCCTTCAGTGTTGAAAGTCTAAGTGATGATTCAGCCAATCCTTCCCTTTACTTAAACACTTTTCTAATATTTCTGGGTTTGTTAACAGTCTTATACCCCTTATGGTCCAGAACAATTAAATCACCTCTTACAGAACTTATTGAACTTACAAAAAAACTCAGAGAAGGATACTGGAATACTGAAACTTCATCGCTGATTTACAGAAAAGACGAGTTCGGGTCTGTTGCACGTCTTCTGCAGGATTTTAGCCATGAATTTCAAGAAAAAGTTGAAAAACAGGAACTAATACTGGAAGCTGTTCTTAACACCGTTAACTATATGGAGGAAATACCTCCTTTTATAAAGGATATACTTAACCGTCTTAACGAAGTAATGAATGCGAAAGCTTCCCTGTTTATAGCTGAAGATTTTCACAGGGACAGATTTACTCTTTTCATAGCTTCCGATTCCGCCGAAGAAGAAGATATTGCACTTCTTAAAGAAGTTTATAAAGAAAGAAAAAAGGAACTCTACACTTCCTCCGAAGAACCCGTCTGTATAAAGGATTTGAAAGAAGAAACCGTTATCAGAGCTGTTCTTTTTCGTTTAGAAGAAGACACACAGGGCGCGGTTTTACTGCTTTTTAAAGAAACAAAGTATAAAGCGGACGAAAATTACCTCAAAATAATATGTCAACATATTATAAGCACTATCCGCCTTAGTCATCTTGCAACTACAGACCCGCTTACAGGTGTTCCTAACAGGCGTATACTGGAACACGATATAAAGAATCACGGTAAGCTTTCCAAAAGATACGGTAAAAAACTGAGCCTGTTAATGATAGATATAGACAACTTTAAAGGAATAAACGATACCTACGGACACTCAGCTGGAGATAGAATACTCAAAGAAGTAACACGTCTTATAAGGAATAACATAAGAGAAACAGACAGTCTTTACAGATACGGCGGAGAAGAATTTGCAGTTCTTTGTCCTGAAACTGACAAAAAGGGAGCTTACGAACTGGCTGAGAGGATCAGAGAAAATATACGGAGCACAAAGCTTTGGGTGGATAAAAACACCTATATCTATATAACGGTAAGTCTTGGAATAGCCAACTATCCCGAAGATGCAGAAGATCCACAGGAGCTACTTGTCATAGCGGATATAAGTCTTTACAAAGCCAAAAGTGCAGGGAAGAACAGAAGTGTTATGCTAACACTTCCGCAGGATAAGGAAATATACAAGGAAAGATTCAAAACAGAAAGGGATCTTAGAGAACTGATACTGAAAGGTTCCACAACGCATCATCTTCAACCGATTTACGATCTCAAAAAAGGCAGTATATACGGTTACGAGCTCCTTTTTAGGGTTATAAAGGAAGGAGAAGCTGTTCCCATAGGGAGATTTCTAAAAGATATAGAAGACTTAAGCATAATGGAAGATATAGATATGATTACCGTTCGCTACCTGAAAAGGATAATAAAAGATCGCAAACTTGATCCCTTCTGTTTTTTTATAAACATATCCCCCCGAAGTCTTGAAAGAGGAAAGATAATAGAAGAACTGTCCACCATTCCTAAGCATATTAGATCAAGGATTTTTATAGAAATTACCGAAAGGGAAACTTTTCTTAACATAGAAAGCGCCCTTTCTTATCTTGATCTGCTTAAAGACAGAGGGTTTAAAATAGCAATGGACGACTTCGGAAGCGGATTTTCTACTATCCTTCAAATGAGATACTTTGTAAAGTTTATAGATCTTCTAAAAATAGACGGTATTCTTGTTAGAAATGTAAGCAGAGATCCCTACAATAGGGTCATACTTGAAAGTCTAAAAACAATGGCGGATAGATTCTCCATTGATCTTGTAGCGGAATTTATAGAATCGGAAAAAGACTTAGAAACTGTAAAAAAAATAGGTATAAGATTCGGACAAGGGTATTATCTGAAAGAAGACAGTTACAGCTTAAAGTTCTCTCCCAGATAAGTTTTCCTTACTTCCTCCACACCCACTACTTCAGTGGGACTACCTTCTGCAATTATTTTACCTTCAGATATTATGTAAACTCTATCAACTATTGTTATTGTTTCCCTTACATTGTGATCGGTAATAAGGATACCTATATTCTGGTGCTTAAGATCCCTTACTAAATTTCTTATATCACTTACTATGATGGGATCTAAGCCCGCAAAGGGTTCGTCCAAAAAAATGTATCTGGGTTTTGTAATAAGACTTCTGGCAATTTCCAATCTTCTTTTCTGTCCTCCCGAAAGAGTGTAGGCTTTTTGATGACTCAAAGAAAGGAGTCCG
>Ga0256839_1000170_pt1 | contig 85415 bp, 81 predicted proteins | sample 354166metaG_FD_185968 | JGI IMG/M metagenome (GOLD analysis project Ga0256839, IMG submission 185968) | Hydrothermal vent microbial communities from Mid Atlantic Ridge, Atlantic Ocean - 354-166 | ecosystem: Environmental > Aquatic > Marine > Hydrothermal vents | place: Atlantic Ocean: Mid... | reverse complement strand
AAATAAATAGGAAATAAAATTGGCTAAAAATCTTGTAATTGTTGAGTCCCCTGCAAAGGCGAAGACCATTAATAAATATCTTGGAAATGACTATGAGGTATTAGCGTCCTATGGTCATGTGCGCGACTTAGTTAATAAAGATGGCTCGGTTTTGCCTGACGAAGATTTTGCCATGAAATGGCAGCTTGGCGAACGCGCGGATAAAAACGTAAAAGATATCAAACGCGCTTTGAAAAAAGCAGATGCATTGTACCTCGCGCCTGACCCTGATAGGGAGGGTGAGGCAATTGCTTGGCATATATATGAGCTGCTTAACGAGGAAAATCTGCTTGAAGGCAAAGAGGTTCACCGCGTTACTTTTAATGAGATTACAAAAAATGCGGTTAAGGATGCTTTTGCAAATGCTCGCGGGCTGGATCAGCCATTAATTGATGCATATCTAGCAAGGCGCGCTCTTGATTACTTGGTGGGCTTTAATATTTCGCCAATATTATGGCGTAAATTACCGGGATCGCGCTCGGCAGGTCGCGTGCAATCGGTGGCGTTACGCCTTATATGTGAACGTGAAACTGAAATTGAGCTATTTAAACCACAAGAATATTGGAGCATAGAAACAAGGCTTCACACATTAGAAGGCGCACCATTTACCGCTCGCCTTACTCACCTTGCAGGCAATAAGCTTGGAAAGTTTGATATACCTAATGAAGATAATGCAACGGCTGCGGTTGAACGCATAAAAAACAAATCGCTATCCATTCAAAAGATTGAGAAAAAACAAGTTAAACGCAGCCCTTACGCTCCGTTTATTACCTCATCTTTGCAAATGGAAGCCTCGCGCAAACTTGGAATGTCCGCATCGAATACTATGCGCCTAGCTCAGCGTTTATATGAAGGCACGGCGCAAGATGGCGGGCTTATCACCTATATGAGGACAGATGGCACGACGCTGTCCGAGGATGCGGTCAAGCAATGCCGCGAGGTTATAGGCAATGATTACGGCAATAAATATCTGCCCGATGCGCCGCGCCTATATAAATCTAAGGCCAAGAACGCGCAAGAAGCTCATGAAGCTATTCGCCCTACTGACCTTACTCGCACACCTGAAATGATGCGCGGGAAGCTGGAGAATGACCAATGGCGGCTTTATGATTTGATCTGGAAACGCACCATTGCCTCGCAAATGGAAAATGCGCTTATGGATCAAATGAAGGTTGATATATCCGATGGCACTGATGATGTAGTGCTGCGCGCGAATGGCTCTGTCATTGCGTTTGACGGATTTTTAACGCTCTATCAGGAAAATACCGACGATGATGAAGAAAATGTAAAAGAGCAAGATCGCCGCTTGCCACCAATGAATAAAGGTGAGAATACCAAGCTTGTTGACACTAATCCTAACCAGCATTTCACGCAGCCACCTCCGCGCTACTCCGAGGCCTCACTGGTTAAGCGTATGGAAGAGCTTGGAATTGGCAGACCGTCAACTTATGCCTCTATAATGCAAGTGTTGCGTGATCGTAACTATGTGCAAATGGATAAACGTCGCTTTGTTCCCGAAGATCGCGGGCGGCTGGTTACTACGTTCTTGGCGAAGTTTTTCACCCGCTATATTGATTATGACTTTACGGCTAACTTAGAAGAAGAGCTAGACGCGATAGCCTCTGGTAACGCCCAGTGGAAAGAAGCATTGCGTGCATTTTGGGGTGATTTCAAAATCGCTGTTGATGGCACAAAAGATTTAACTATCACCGATGTTATAGATCATCTTGACGCGGAATTAGGTGCGCATTTCTTCCCCGAAGGCGATGAGAGCCGAAAATGCAAGGCTTGCGCTGATAATAAAGAATTGGATGAGGGAAGGCTTGGGCTTAAACTTGGTAAATTTGGGGCATTTGTTGGATGCTCTAACTATCCTGAATGTAAATTTACGCGCCCCCTTGTTGTTCCTGATGGATCAGACGAAGCCGCGGACGCTCTGGCTAATGAGCCAAAAATACTAGGCGAATGCCCAGAAACTAAGCGAAGTGTATCTCTAAGGCGAGGTCCTTATGGCCCTTATGTGCAAATTGATCCAGCTCAAGAATTGATTGATGAGGTAGCTGCAATTAATGCTCAACATCTTATAGATTTTGAGGAAAAGGTTAAGAAAGCCAAAGAAGAAAAAAAGAAGAAAATACCTAAAAATCCTAAGAAAAAAGCTCAGCCTAAGCCAAAGCGTCAAGGGCTTCCTGCTGGCGTTAATGTTGAGGATGTAACGCTAGAAACTGCGCTTGACCTGTTGTCACTACCGCGTGATGTTGGCATTCACCCTGAAACTGGTGAGATGATACAAGCGGGAATTGGGCGTTTTGGTCCTTTCCTTAAGCATGAGGGTAAATTTACTTCACTTCCCAAGGATGATGACGTTATGCATGTTGGAATGAATAGAGCTGTGGAAGTGCTTGCACTCGCCGCCGAAAAACGCGCTGCAAAAGAAGCGGCTAAGGCTGCAAAAGATGCAGAAAGAGCCAAATCTAAGCCTAAGGCTAAGGCAAAAAAGAAGCCTGCAAAGAAGAAAAAATCTGCTGCTAAAAAGAAAAGTGCGTGATTCTAATGTTAGTTCCATCAGGCATTGCATAGCTATTTCCAATTAATAATTGCACAAAAACAGATGGTCTAATGGTGTATCCAGCGGTAAAAACGGCCGCTGTCTTTATATTATGCCGAAGCTTTGTTAAAACATGTTCTCTATATGGAGACCGTGGAAGAGACGCTATAGGACAGCTTTAAGCGCATAATAGCTCAAAACCGTTGGTTTATCTAGTGTTCTTGGAGTGTATTGGATGGTAAAAAACTAAGCATTGGTATCCCGTACGGGATTCGAACCCGTGTTGCCGCCGTGAAAGGGCGGTGTCCTAGGCCTCTAGACGAACGGGACAAAATGTTTAGCCATACAAAGGCGTGGGGGCTTTATAGTATTTTCTTGTATAATAAATCAAGGGTTTTTTTACAAAAAGTGAAAAAATATTTATTTTGCCATTTTCATGAATTCTTGATTATCACACACTTTCTCAATTATACCGCGTTCGGTGATATATCCTGTTATAAGCCTTGCAGGCGTAACGTCAAAAGCAGGGTTGCTAGCGCTTGATAAAGTTATTTGAAATTCTTGAAGCTTGCCCTTTTCACATCGCCCAACCATATGAGTTACCTCCCGCCCATCGCGGTTTTCAATTGGGATTAAATCCCCGCTTTCCATGGAGTAATCAATAGTGGGATAAGGCAGCGCAATATAAAATGGCACATTATTATCATGAGCCGCCAATGCCTTTAAATATGTTCCGATTTTATTGCATACATCACCGTTACGCGTAACGCGATCAGTTCCAAGCAAGCATAAATCTACCTTGCCATTTTGCATTAAATGCCCGCCTGCATTATCTGATATTACGCTGTGAGGCACGCCATGCTGCTGTAACTCATAAGCGGTAAGCAATGCGCCTTGATTACGCGGGCGGGTTTCATCCACCCACACATGTATATCAATGCCAGCGTCATGCGCCATATAGATAGGCGCGGTAATAGTGCCGTAATCAACAGTTGCCAGCCACCCAGCATTGCAATGAGTTAAGATATTAAGCGTAGCTCCGCCTTTATCTTTTGACATTTTGCGCAGCAAAGGCAAGCCATTAAGACCGATATTGCGGTTAATCTCTACATCTTCATCGCATATCTCTCCTGCTCTTTTATATGCAGCCTTAACTCGCGCATCGCCTTGGAATTGCTTAGCTGCACTTGCCACCTCATCCAAAGCCCATCGCAAATTTATTGCCGTTGGGCGCGTTGCAAGCAAAATATCATAAGCATGCTCAAGATTTTCATCTGAAGCATCATCGCGCAAAGCCAAGCAAAGCCCATACGCTCCAACAGCCGCCAATAATGGCGCACCGCGTGTCCACATCTCAGATATAGCGCGAGCAGCTTGCCTTGCTTCGGTTAAATGCACATGAACAAGTTCCCAAGGTAATTTACGCTGGTCGAATATCCGCACTGACCAGCCATCGGAGTTTAATTCGATAGAGCGATAATGAACGCCTTCTATTTTCATGCATCTATAGTTTCTTTTAAAATGCCGTCAAAATCATGCACTACGTCATGACCTAATGCGCCTATCAAAGCTTGCTCACGGTCTAAAATAATTACATTCATACCAGCGGCGGCAGCGGCATTAATTTCATCTAGGCTATCAGATAGGAAAAGTATTTCACTTGATGGAACCCCTATTTCCTTGGCTATTATTTCATAGGAACCAGAATCCTTTTTCCCGCCCGTAGATGTATCAAAATACCCAGAGAAAAGCGGATTTAAATCACCTGATTTAGTATGACCAAATAGCAATTTTTGCGCAGGCACAGAGCCAGAGGAGTAAACATAGAGCTTAACCTCTTGATCCTTCCAGCGGCGCAAGCCTTCAAGCGCATCATCATAAATATGACCGACAAGCTCGCCTGTTTCATAGCCCTGTTTCCAGATCATGCCTTGCAAAGTTTTAAGCGGGGTTACTTTTTTATCATCATCAATATAGCGCAGCAAAACCTCGATAACTTCTTCAAGGCTTAAATCATGGTTTTGCTCTTCTTTTCTAACATCATCTAAAAGCGCAGCAATCTCGCTCTCATTATCCCAAACATAATCAGGGATATTTTTATAAGCATAGGGGAATAATTTTTCCTTAACAAAGGAAAGTGAGGTAGTCGTTCCCTCAATATCAGTAACTATTGCTTTAATTTCTTGATTCATAATCATGCTACTTTCTTATCAAATTTAGGGAAGTTATCCGCGATATTATTGCCCGTATAATTCGCTGCCCAGCCATCAGCGGAAGTGAATAAGCGAATGCAAGTAAAGCTTGGCTGTGCGCCCATGTCAAACCAATGAGGGGCATTTGCGGGAACGCTAATTAAATCCCCAGCCTCACATAGTATCATATATACATTGCCCTTAACATGTAGATAGAACATGCCAGAGCCTTCGACAAAAAAGCGCACCTCATCTTCGCTATGGGTATGTTCGCTTAAGAATTTTTTGCGTAGCTCACATTTTTGTGCATTATCAGGTGATAAGCGGACTATATCAACAGAGCGATAGCCGCCGTCATTTTTCAGGCGGGTAATGTCATTGCTATAGGATTTTAAGATATCATCATCGCTCATAGTGCTTGATAATTGCTGCACTCCCCAATGCTCATAACTAACGCCGATTTCATTAAGTTTAACTGCAATCTCTGCGCTATCTTGCGTATTATAAATTATATTATTGGGGTTAGAGTCGTTGTAAATTACTAAATCGCTCATATTTTATTTCCAATTTGTTTAATATTTACTTCAATAGACATTAATGTCTCAGTGGCTTCTATAACGCGCATAGCCTCATTCATATCCGCCCCCCAGCCATAAACCCCATGGCAACGTATAAGAAATGCTGGAGTTTTTGGAAACTCCTTCAAATAATCATTAACTAGGGAGCTTAGCTCTATCATGTCTTGTGTATTTTCAAATATAGGCAAGCTAACTACAATATCATGAGTTGTTATATTGGGATAAGCTTTAAGCATTTCATAGCCGCTTAATACTAGCTCACGGGCATTCGCCATCACCTTAGTTAAAACAGAACATGCAACAGAATGAGTATGTAGCACTGCATTAATATCAGGGCATAATTTATAGATTAAGCAATGAAGCAGTGTTTCTGCGGATGGGGTTTTCCCATCTAAAGAGTTCCCATCAAGATCAGCGCGCATAATATGCCTTGGCTCTAACTGCCCTTTATGAACGCCAGAAACCGTAATTGCCATTTCATTATCACCCACGCGAATAGAGTAATTACCGCTTGTCGCAGGGGCAAAATTTTGTCCATCAAGGCGATTTCCCGCCATGATAATATCGTTAACTGCATTTTCGTAAATTTGCACCATATGCCTTTATAATAAAAGCCACATGCATAAGCAAATGCAAATTAAGCTGCCTTTGCTTTTGTTGCTTTTTTAACAGCTTGCGTCATTTGCGCGTTCATCGGCTCTGCGCTATCAGTTAAAACTTTAGAGCTTATTTCTGAAATTCTTGTTGCGCCGCTTACGAAATCATCAAATCCTGATTTTAAAAGCTTGTTTTGAATTTCCGAAAACTCATTAACATTTTTTATGCTCATAACTTCTTTAACAAGCTCAGCTTGCTTTTTTGAAGTATCTTGCGCGAAAGACATCATAGCTCCCATAACATCTTCCATGCCCTTCATAAATATTGAACATGATTTCGTGCAAGCCTCTGAATAGCCAGTGTTAAAATCGGCTGTATCTTTCATTATTTTATCAATTTGTGGTGATTCTATTTTGCCCATGATATTCTCTCCATTTATAATTTTTAACTACATACGCAAATTAACAAATGTTTTTGCGCTGCACAATATAAAATATATTAGCATACAAATGCAACTAGTCAAGCTTTTTTGTGCGGCGCACAATATTAGATGATTAAAGACTATAATTAGACATGGCTTTATAAATATAGTATAATTGATTATTATTCGTGGGGTCATTTCAAATTGCTATATTCTGATTATATAAAAAAAATATTTATACTTTGCGTTTGTGTGCTTGCATTCACAGCAAGTAATGCCCAAGCGAGCAAGAATAATAAATATGCAGCACTTGTTATGGACACGGATACTGGTCTTGTTTTGCACCAAGAAAATGCCAATAAACGCTTGCACCCTGCATCACTTACAAAAATGATGACATTAATAATGGTTTTTGACGCGCTTGATCGTGGAGAGATAAAGCTTAATACTCGCATCAAGATATCCAAACATGCCGCAAGCATGATACCAAGCAAATTAGGCTTAAATGTTGGTGAGACAATAAGGGTAAGGGATGCTATTCCCGCTCTTTCTATAAAATCAGCAAATGATATAGCCGTTGCCGTTGCAGAAAAGCTTGGCGGCTCTGAAAAGAATTTTGCGCGTATGATGACAACAAAAGCGCGCGCGCTAGGCATGAGGAAAACTCGCTTTAAGAACGCATCTGGATTACATCACCCAAAACAAATAAGCACCGCTCGCGATATGGCAAAGCTTGGTCGTATAATGGTTACTGATTACAGTAAATACTATCACTATTTCTCGAGAAAAAGCTTTAAATATAAGGGCAAAACATATACCAGCCATAACAAACTGATGAATACATATGCTGGCATGGATGGGCTTAAAACTGGCTATATAAACAAGTCAGGCTTTAACCTTGTATCCTCTGCTGTGCGTAATGACCGCCGCCTTGTTGGCGTTGTCTTTGGCGGCAAGACTGGCAAATCAAGAAATGCACGCATGGCGCAATTGCTTGATAATGGCTTTGCAAGAATAGGAAATATGCGCATTGCCAAAAATAATATTCCAGTGCCAGGCAAAAAACCTAATATATATGCATATAAAACTGCATCATTAAAAAATAAGATAAGCAATAAATACCCTAGATGGAAAATGTTAAGCTCATCTAATGACAGCTCAATGTTTAATCGCATGATCGGTCAAGGTGATTATGACATCAATGTTCGAAACCGCATTGAAACAGGGCTTATCGCTATATCTGCTCATATGGGTGAGAAAATACCTAGATATGTACTTGCTAGCAACTCAAAAAATACGCAAATACATACGCTTAAAACTATTAAAACGCCCACAACAACAAAAGGTGATTGGACTATACAAGTCGGTGCATTTACAAGCCGCGCGCGCTCTGATAATGCAATAATAAAGAGCAAGAATAAGCTACCTAAAGACTTGCGCCACGACAAAAGCACAACCGCACCATATAAAACCGCTCAAGGATGGATATTTAGGGCGCGCCTTCATGGATATACTAAGAAAAGCGCAAATGATGCGTGCAGAATACTAAATGATTGCGTAGCGATTGCGCCTAAAATATACCAGTAAAGAAAAATGAACAGTAATAAATCACATAAATATAACAATCCCAATAACAATCCCAATAACAATCAAAGTGGCAATGTTTTAATAATTATACTGCTTGCGATTGTCCTTATAGGCGCTCTAACTGCTGCGCTACAAGGAACATCACAGCAAAGCTCTCATATTGATAATGAAACACTTATATTGCGTATATCAGAAACGCAGCGCTACGCCTCTGAGTTAGAAAGAGGTGTCACATTCATAATGCAAAACGGCTTTAGCGAGAGTGACATAAGGTTCGCGCATCCTGATGCTCACGCCGATTATGGCGATTTAGGCGCAGACTCAGATAAAAGCGACCAGCTATTTGACCGTATAGGCGGGGCAGCAAGATATAGGTTGCCGCCCAAAGATGTAAATGATGGCAGTGCGTGGGAGTTTTACGGTAATACGGCATTGCCCGATGTTGGCTCTAGCAGAGCAGAGCTTATCGCCGTCCTCCCCAATGTAACGCAAGCTTTTTGCGAAAAAGCAAATAACCTTATCGGGTATAATGCAACCCAGCCATTAGACTCCGCGACATGCATAAATAGCGGGGCTTCGGAAAGATTTGATGATGGAACTCAGTTTGCCTCAAGCCCAAATACTGCAACCGATGCAACATTTTCCCTAAAGCCATCCATGAGCGGATGCGTGCAATGTACAAGCGATAGCAGCTATCATTTTTTCCATGTATTAATGGCAAGGTAGTTAATTAGCCTTAGAGCTAGGCACACGGGAAATGCGCGCTTTGGTTTTGGATAAATCCCTTACTTCTTTTGACAATGGCAGTGAGTAATCAAAGCTAGAAACAACCCTTGCTGATTTAGCTTCTACCAAGCGCAAGAATATATCCATATGTTTTTTACCATATCTGTAGCTACCCTTTAAAATGAAATCAGGATCATTAGGAGATTTGGGGTAAAGGCTTGCATTACCGTTTGCAGCGGCGACTTCTTGCAATAGCACTTGATAACCAAGGTCAAAAAGCCTCATGCCGACACCTTCCGATATATTTGCGCCTAAAGGAGACGAAACCCCCGCATGATCGGCTTCTTCTAAGGGCTGGGCTAAAATAAAGTCATCAAAGCTAACCTGATCTTTCATTTTAACTGCCATAAAATCAGCGGCGGCATAGTTTTTTTCCTTTAAATTCACATCAGGGCGGGAGAAAACGCCCAGCCCAGCTGCGCCAAGACCTAATGTCGCCGCCTTAAATGTTAGAGTAGTTCCGCAAGATGCAAGCATTGAAATGGCTGCAACGGCTAGGAAATATCTGCGGTATTTTGTTATTTTCGCCAATTAACACCTTTAAATTTATTTAGATACACATTTTGGAATATCTATTTCAACAAACCCTGCAGGGCGATAGCCATAGGTCGGAGCATTATAAAAATCACCGATTATATCTGATGGCAAATTATCAATAACATTTATAGCCAGCGCTATATATAGGTTATTAGGCTTACATTCTGTTGGGATAGGTTTTGCAACAAAATCAACGCGCATTGCGTTATCAGAATTATCGGGGCTAACTAGAACATAGCCAAGCTGGCTTAGTTCGCCGCGCAACAAATGATCAAAACTATTGTAAAATGCAGTATTTGCAGGGATATTCAGATAAACTCTATCCATTCCAGATGGGAGTTTCTCATCAAGCATTTCGGCAAGCTCTTGCGCTATCGGGAGGAATTCATCTAATGCGGCTTTATTATTATCAAGACTATAGTCATAGCCGATTTGCCGTACTTTTGCCCCATCAACAGATTTAAGCTCTTGATTATATGAGCTATAGCCACGTGGCATAGGGGTTGGCGCGCCATAGTAGCAGCCTGACAATAATATAAAGGAGAGGCAAGCAGTCACAGATATAAAAGAACGCATAGAATTAACCCTATATAAAACTAGAAATCACTGAAAGAGATTCTAGCAATTCTTTTGCTATAGGTACAGCTCTTTAATTACTTACCATCTTCTTTATGGAATTTGTGGTGCTGTGACCTTCATATACGGGCATAACATCAACTATGCCGCCATAGCTTTGAACCGTTGGAGCTTCTGGTATTTGATCTATTGTGTAATCTCCGCCTTTAAAGTAAATATCGGGCTGAAGATGATTTAGTAATTCACAAGCCGTGTTATCATCGCCAGCCTGCTTTGCGCCAAATAATACGACCATATCCACTGATCCTAAAGCCGCCAAAACCGCAGCCCGCGAATTCTCATCATGTACGGGGCGCGTCTCGCCTTTTAAAACTCGCACCGAAGAATCGCTATTAAGACCAATTATAAGGCGGTCACATTTATGGCGCGCATCATTTAAATATGTGACATGACCATAATGCAAAATGTCAAAACATCCATTTGTAAAGCCAACTTTTAAACCTCGAGCCTTCCAGCGCAATATTTCCTCACGCGCAGCGTCATGGGCTAGAACAGGGGCTTGCCTTGTTCTAGATATGCTTGGGCGATTAGTTTCGGTTTGAACATCTTGATTATGCAGCGCCTCTATTAGCTCTTGCGCGCGAATTGGCGCAGTTCCAACTTTTGATACAACAATGCTTCCTGCAATATTGGCAAGTGATGCTGCCATTATGATATCAAAGCCCGCCGCAAGCGCGGCTGCAATTGTTGCAATAACGGTATCGCCAGCCCCAGAAACATCGAATACCTCAATATCGCAAGCACTTCTGATATGAGTAGTCCCCTGATCTTGTATAACGCTTATACCGTCTTTTGAACGCGTGGCAATCACGGCTTTTATACCGCTATTACTTACTAAATTCTGAGCCGCGCTAACCACTTGCTCGTCGCTATCAACCGCCATGCCGCCTGTTGCCTCTGATAGTTCATTTTTATTCGGAGTAACAATATCCGCGCCCGCATATATGCTATAATCCTTGCCTTTAGGATCAACCAAAACAAGGATTTCACGTTTACTAGCAACATCTATAATTGATTTGATAATTTTATTGCTAAGAACTCCCTTACCATAGTCAGATAGGATTATAACCTTAACGCCGTCTAATAGTTCGTTTAATCTTCCCAATAAATCATCTGCCAATTCTGATGATATATCCTCCGTTTGCTCATAATCGCTGCGTAAAAGCTGCTGATGCCCTGCTAGAAAACGCGTTTTTACAATAGAGGAGCGGTCTTTTGATGCAATAAGACCAGAAACATCTATATTTTGATTTTGAGCAAGCTCTGTTATTTGTTTGCCAACAATATCATCCCCAACAACAGATAAAATCTTACCTTGCGCGCCAAGATGCCTCAAATTAGAAAGAGTATTACCCGCCCCGCCTAGCATTACATTCTCGCGCTTAACTGATAAAACAGGAACAGGGCTTTCGGGTGAAATTCGATCAACGCTGCCATAAACAAAGCGATCAAGCATTATATCCCCGACAACAAGAACAGATGACTCCTTCATTGCATTAATAATATCTACGTTATTCATCTGTTTATTTGGCATTTTACAAAATCCCATCCTTTTTTATTTCGAATATTAGACAATATTAGTAATTCGTCAATCTTTCTAGTGTTTAATAGAGATGTATAAATGAATAATTGCGTATATTGCCGAAAGGACACTGTGTATAATAATATGGCTAAACATAAAAATAAAATAAACTCTGGAATTTTGAGACATATAAAAAACTCTATAAGCCGTAATAGGCTTGGAGAAAGCCTTGTCCTTAATGGTAAGATCTCCCCTTCGGAATTAAAAAGTGCTTTGCGCACACAAAAAGAAACGCAAAAGCCACTTGGTCAAATATTCTTAGAACAAAGCAAAATCACAAAATTCCAACTCACAAGATTATTGCTACGTCAAAAAACAATAAGATTAGTCGCTGCAACTCTATTATGTTTTACAGCTCTTACAAGCATTACAAAGAAATCACATGCCGCGCCGATAAAAGACGTTCCCGCGCGCCTAATATTGGCATCAGCAAGTACCGCATCATTTAAAAATATGAATAAATATCCCAAGCTTTTCGGGGCAACGGAAAGAAAATCCACTAACCTTAAGGCATTTACAAAATGGAGCGATATGTTCAAACGCTTTGACAAAGCATTAAGCAAACAAAGCTCTGAGCCATTAATACAAGGTCTAAAAGCCGAGCTTGCAGAATATAAATCAGAATCTATTTATCAAATGGCCAAACAAGTTGACGCTATGATGAATAAAAAGAAATATATAGTAGATAGCAAAAATTGGGGTAAGTCAGATTACTGGGCGACCCCTATCGAATTTATGACACGCGGCGGAGATTGTGAAGATTTCGCAATTGCAAAATACGTAGCCCTTAGAGCTTTGGGAGTTCCAGAAGACCGCATGCGCATTGCCATTGTGCAGGATTTACAAAAAAATATGGCTCATGCTGTGCTAGTTGTATATTCAGAGCGCGGCGCGGTTATCCTCGACAACCAAAGTAAGATCATGCGAACAGCGAGCAGCGTATCTCATTATAAGCCGATTTTCTCTATAAATCGTGAGGCATGGTGGCTGCACACTACCGAGGATAAGCCATCTACTATTGTAGCTTCTGCACGTTAATTCAAATATGAACGCCCTTAACGCGGTGGCGGGTGCATTCTTCCATATGACCGTGCGGATCAATATGAATTAATATCTCTGCATTTTTATAAATTTCAACAATAGAATGCTCTAACTCATGAGCAATTTCATGCGCATCAAATAAAGTCATATCTGGATCAGCCTCAATATCAAAGGATATAACATAGCACGACCCATTAAGTCTAGTGCGCAAGTCATGCCAGCCTAAAACTTTATCATTATCTTCTATTACAGCAATTATTTGCGCTCTATCATCATCGGGTAATTCCCGATCAAGCAGCATATCCAAAGACTTAAACGCAATACCGCGCGCTATATATGCCATGAAAAACGCCACAAAAATTGCAAATAGTGGATCAAGCCATAGCGGCGCGCCATAAACACCAAACCCAAGGATAGCGATAGTTCCAGCATTAATCGCAACGTCACTGCCGTAATGCACGCTATCTGCTTCCACGGCGAGTGAGCCAGTTTTACTCACTGCATATCTTTGTATCATCACAAGGATAACAGAAAGCACAATTGAAAGAATCATCACATAAATACCTACCAGATGATGAGTCACCTCCACGGGATTAAACATGCGGTTTATCGCCTCAAACACAAGGAACGCACCGCCGCCCGTAATTATAGCCGCTTGGAACAGCGCAGATACTGCCTCCATCTTGCCATGACCCCAGCGATGCTCTTTATCCGCGGGCTTACTTGCGTAGTGAATACTAGCCAGTGCCATGATAGAGACAATCGAATCCATGATAGAATCAATTAATGATGATAAAATGCTAACTGAATCACTTTGATGATATGCATAGGTTTTTGTCAAAATTAAAATACTAACGATGAAAATAGCGGCATATCCAGCGTAAAATGATAATTTATTATTGTTAGCGCTCATTATTAAGCTGCCTTACTACTGGTCTTGTGCGCTTTAACCGCATCAGTGCAGCGATTGCATAATTTAGTATCTGCATGTACTTCTGGCATAACTTTCCAGCATCGCTCGCATTTATGCCCTTCTGCTTTTTCAATGCATAAGCTTGGCTCGCCCTCATGAACAGATAAATGTGAAGTGATGCATAAATCAGCCAATTCCTCATACATGTCCAATAATACGGGTGATCTTGTCTTAACAATAGGCACAGCTTCTAAAGATGAGCCAAGCTCTTTGCTAGCACGCAATGGCTCAATAGCTTCAAAAACATCTTTACGCAAAACTAGAATCTCTTTCCACCTATGAGCAATTTCTTCTGCAAACCAGCTTGCTGGAATTAATGGAAACTCGCGCAGATGCACGCTTTTAGCGTCTTCAAAAACGCCTTTGGGGCGATGAGACCACGCTTCTTCTGCTGTGAAGCTAAGGATAGGCGCAAGCCACGCGGTTAGGCAGTTAAATATTTCTGCCATGACGGTTCGGCAAGCTCTACGCTCAAAACTATCCGCGCGATCACAATAAAGGCGGTCTTTACGGATGTCGAAATAAAATGCCGATAAATCTTCGTTACAAAAACTATGTAGCTCTTTAGCTATCTTGCCGAACTCATAACTATCTATGGATTTACGAACAAATACATCCATCTCCGATAATTTATGGAGCATAAGGCGTTCTAGCTCTGGCATGTTTTCATAATCCGAAATATTGAGGCGTTCATCAGTGCTGAAACCATCTAATGACCCCAATATGAAACGTAGCGTATTTCTAATTCTACGGTATAAATCACCAGTATTTTTAAGCGTATCCTTGCCTATGCGGATATCCTCGGTATAATCCGATAGCATAACCCACAGGCGGATAATATCCGCTCCGTATTGATTTGTCATCTTAAGCGGATCAACGACATTGCCAACGGATTTAGACATTTTATAGCCCTTATCATCAAGCACAAATCCATGCGTCATCACATTTTTATATGGCGCACTTCCCTTAGTGCCGCAGCTCTCCAATAATGAAGAATGGAACCAGCCGCGATGCTGGTCAGAGCCTTCCATGTAAAGGTCGATCTTAGTTGCGCCCTTATAGCAATCCCAAGTCTCGGTATCGCCAACCACAAACTCATGGGTAGAGCCACTTTCGAACCAAACATCAACAATATCAAATATTTGAATGTAGTCCTCGGCGCTATATTTATCTCCCAAGAAGCGTTGCGCCGCTCCGTCTTTCCACCAAGCATCCGCGCCCTCAGCCTCAAAAATATCAGCTATGCGGGTGAAAACATCTTCATCTATCAAAATTTCGTTTGTTTTCTTATTTAAAAACAGGGCAATCGGCACCCCCCAAGAGCGTTGACGCGATATGCACCAATCAGGGCGGCTTTCAATCATCGCTGTTATGCGAGTCTCGCCCTTTTCAGGATGCCATTTAGTTTCCTTGATAGCTTCTAATGCTTTTTGGCGGATTTTATTTTCCCCGTCCATTGCAATAAACCATTGCGGGCTAGCGGAGCGGAAAATCACGGGAGCTTTTGACCTCCAAGAATGAGGATATTCGTGGGTTACGCTTTTCTTACCCAGCAATTTACCTGCCTCTGCAAGCTCTCTAAGCACTGCGAAATTACCGTCACCAAGCTTGCCTTTTTGAGTGTAGACCTCAAGCCCCGCGAATATGCCAACATGCGGGCGGAATTTTCCGTCATCTGTGACATTATCTGTGATTTCTATAGGTTCTTGCGTGACTTTTGATAAGGCAGCACTATTTTGTTGTTCACGCACCAAATTAAAATCATCTTCGCCGTGATCGGGGGCGATATGAACAATCCCTGTTCCCGCCTCATCGGTTACAAACTCGCCAACAAGCATCGGCACGTCATATTGGTAATATTCATTGCGCTTAGATAATGGGTGGCTGCAAATGATGCCTACTAGATCAGAGCTATTTAACGTCCCAAGCAATTCAAATTTCTCAACCTTGCCTTGCTTCATAACCTCTTCTGCCAAAGACACTGCCATTACTAGCTTTGCGCCGATTTCAACGGGGCTATCTTCTGACACGGATTTAACTTCATAAACCCCATATTCAACATTAATACTAAACGCTACGGCGCGATTTGATGGAATAGTCCAAGGCGTGGTCGTCCAGATAACAATATCTGTGCCATCAAGCAGTTTGTTCTTGCTATGTTTCACGTGAAACATTACCCAAATTGTCACGGATTTATGCTCTTTATATTCAATTTCTGCTTCGGCGAGGGAAGTTTTTTCCACCACCGACCACATAACGATTTTCTTACCGCGATATAGTGAGCCGTTACGGGCAAATTTATGTATCTCTTTTGATATCTTGCTTTCCGCGCGATTAGTAAGGGTTAGGTAGGGGTTATCCCACTCTCCACTAATGCCAAGTCTTTGGAATTGGGAGCTTTGTTTGCCTACCCAATCCCGCGCAAATACGCGGCATTCCTCGCGGAATTCAAGGATAGGGACATCATCCTTATCCAAGCCTTTATTACGGTATTTCTCCTCGATTTTCCATTCAATCGGAAGACCGTGGCAATCCCACCCTGGTACATAAGGCGCGTCAAACCCGCTCATTCCCTTGGATTTAACAATTACATCTTTAAGGATTTTATTAACTGCATGCCCCATATGGATATTTCCATTAGCATATGGCGGGCCGTCATGAAGAATGAATTTCGGCTTACCTTCGGCGTTCTCGCGTAGCTGCTTATAAAGCCCGATTTCATCCCATTTATCCAGCATTTCAGGCTCTTTTTTTGCCAAACCCCCACGCATAGGAAAGTCCGTTTTCGGCAAGAAAACAGTTTCGCGGTAGTCATCTTTTTTATTATTAGTCATAATTTTTCTTTATGTATAGGTTAACGCGCAGCATTATGGCGATAATTCTATTAAGAATCAAGTATTAGCTTGGCTTGTGCGCAGTCTTTTCCTATTTGCTCTATAAGCTCATCTAGCGAATCGAATTTGGCCTCACCGCGCAGGCGTTTAATTGGCTTAATACATAGAGTTTCGCCATATATTTCGCGATCAAAATCGAATATATAGGTCTCGACTTGCGCGGTTTTAACCTCAAACATCGGGCGGATTCCTATATTACAAGCCCCGCCCATCCATGTATCGCAGCCCTTTATCCGCGCCATACAAGCGTAGACACCGTACGCTGGGTGGACTATCTCACCAAGCGTCATATTAGCGGTGGGATAGCCAAGCTCTCGCCCGCGCTGATCGCCCTTAAAGACTTTGCCCCGCATCTCCCAATCCCAACCAAGGATTGAGTTAGCCTGATCTATTTTCCCGTGGCGCAAAAGCTGTCGCACATAAGATGAGGAATAGCTGCGCTCCCCACCTCCTTTTACCTCATTAATTACAGTGACTTGCAGCCCTGCATCCATAATAGTCTCGGCGCTTCCTTTTCGAAGCTGCCCAAATCTAAAGTTGTACCCAATAATTACATGAGACACCTCCAGACCATCAAGCAAAATATTTTGGATAAAATCATCCGCAGATTGACTAGCAAAATTCCAATCAAACGGCAGTGAGAAAACGTAATCTACGCCATGCTCTGCTAGCTTTTCTGCTTTGAAATCACGAGGAGTTAGGCGGCAGGGGTGCTCATCAGGGTGAAAAAGCTGCTTTGGATTAGGCTCGAAAGTAAGAACGCCCAAGGGCTTGCCCAAATCACGCGCAATGTCATAAGCCTTAGAAAGCAAAGCCTGATGCCCCAAATGCACACCATCGAAATTACCAATAACAATGACGCAGCCCTGCGCATTATTTGGTATATTTTTATATGTCTCAAAAAACTGCATATTTTATATATCTTTTTAATATTGTATTTTTTATTATCAAGATTATAGTAACCATATATTTTTACTATACGAAATAGTAAATAATTACACACTTAATAGAAAAAGGATTAATTCTATGAATAAGAAAACTTTAAATACTCTTTTGGCTGGCGCAGTTGCTGTAACTGCTATGGGCGCGGTATCTGCTCAAGCAATGGAAGCAAAAGCAAAAGACGGTCAAGAAAAATGCTATGGCGTTGTTAAAGCTGGCATGAATGGTTGCGGCGCGGCTGATAAGTCACATGGCTGTGCTACTCTTGCTAAAGAAGATGCAAGCGGCGTTGAGTGGATCTCTCTTCCAACTGGAACTTGTGAGAAACTTACAGGTGGATCTTTAACACCAATTCTTGCTGTTGAAACTCCTGTTGATGCTGGTGAAAATGTTGTCGACAAAGTTAAAGATGATGATGCCTCTGATGATGCCTCTGATGATGCCTCTGATGATGAGCATAAGCACGATTAATATCGTTGATATTTAATTTTAGAAAAGCCAGCCTTAATGCTTGATGTTGGCTTTTCTTTATATGTTTTGCAAAATCACAGGATTATTAATTCATGGATGATATTAAGCTCGAAAAAGCCCAACAAAAAGCTCCCCCAAAAGCTAAAGAAAATTTGATAATCAAGCGCATAATATGGTTTTGCATTATCCTTGATATATTAATTATCGACCAAATAAGTAAATGGGCGATAACTGAATTAGTCTTGCGCCCGCAATCATCGGGGCAAGGTAACAGCCTTAGCCTTATAGATTGGTATATGAGTGCGCCGCCGATATTGCCTTACGCGCAAATACAAATAACCTCATTTTTTAATATCGTAATAGTATGGAATACAGGCGTAAGTTTTAGCATGTTTAGTAATGGCGGCGAGTATATGCCAGCCATTTTAATCGCTGTTGCACTTGGAATAGCTCTAATATTTACAATATGGATGCTTCGCACAAACAGCCATTTATTTGGCATTTGCTATGCCCTTATAATTGGCGGGGCGCTGGGCAATATTGTTGATCGCGCAAGATTTGGCGCGGTTATTGATTTCCTAGATTTTCATGTTGCTGGTTATCACTGGCCTGCATTTAATGTTGCTGACATGGCGGTTGTAAGTGGCGTTGTTATATTAATAATTGTGTCAATATTCTTTAAACAAGAAGAAGAAACAAAATGATTATGAATAAATATATTTTATTATGTGGCTTAGCTCTTTCTACGCTTTCTTTAAATGGATGTTCTGGAATTAGAGACACTCTAGGGCTTGAAAAAGAATCGCCCGATGAGTTTGCCGTTATGACGCGCGCACCGCTGGAAATGCCTAGCAAGCTTATATTGCCTCCACCTAGATTAGGAGCTGCTCGCCCGCAGGAAAAAGCCACTAGCCTGCAAGCAAAGGAAGCTCTTTTAGGGCAGGGCGTTCAAAGTGATAATGGCTCAAGCAAGTCTGAAAATGCATTATTAGAACGTGCGGCGGCTGATAATATTAACCCTGATATAAGAGCTGAAATAGATGAGGAAAGCGCCGATCTGCAAAATCGTAACAAACCAGTAGCAGAGAAATTGCTAAATCTTGGCGGAGTAAATAAAAGACCTTCGGCGACTATTATTGATGCTAAAAAAGAGCTGGAGCGCATTCAAAATGATAAGAAAGCTGGCAAAGATATTACAGGCGACAACGCCCCTGTAATAGAAGATTAAGGATTTATAATGAAAAATCTTATCCTTACTTTGGCAGTATTTTTCTTCGCTACTTCTTCGTTTGCACCTTCATTTGCTGCGGATAAAGTGTTTAATGCTAAATCATATATGCTTGATAATGGCTTGCAAGTGGTCGTGGTTGAAAACCACCGCGCCCCCGTTATTACTCATATGATATGGTATCGGGTGGGGGCGGCAGATGAGCTGCGCGGGCAATCTGGCATTGCTCATTTTCTTGAGCATTTAATGTTTAAGGGGCAAAAGCATGAGCGGCTTGGCGATTTAAAATCTGGTGAGTTCTCGAAAATAATTAGATCATTAGGCGGGAATGATAATGCTTTTACTTCGCAAGACTATACCGCATATTTCCAGTCAATTTCCAGCGATGAGATAGAGCGCGTCATGACAATGGAGGCTGGGCGCATGCGCGGTATGTTTATCCCGTTAAATGAGTTTAGCTCGGAGAAAAAAGTTATAATGGAAGAGCGCAGGCAGCGCACAGATAACGATCCACGCGCTCAAATGAGCGAACAAATGCGCGAAGCTCTATTCCCCAACCATCCTTACGCAATTCCGATTATTGGCTGGATGCATGAAATTGAAGGCTTAGCCTATAAAGAGGTCATGAGTTTTTATGATAAATATTACGCGCCGAATAATGCTATTTTGGTTGTATCGGGCAATGTTACGGGCGAGCAGATATTTGAGCTTGCGCAGCGCACATATGGCATTGTAAAACGCGGTGATATTCCTAATCGTGCGCGGACAAAATCCCCGCCATTCATTGCAAAAACATCCATAATATTAGAGCATTCATCGATAAAAGAACCAATATTCCGCCGAACATACCGCGTTCCATCTGCGCGGCAAAATAAGCAAGAATCGCTAGCTTTGGAAGTATTGGAAGATATAATTGGCGGCGGGGCAACCTCAAGGCTTTATAAATCCCTAGTCATTGAGCAGAAAATAGCAACGGGCATATCCATGTCATATAATTCTGCTTCTTGGAATGATGGGACATTATCTATTGCAGCAACGCCAAGTTCTTATGATAAAATGGGCGATCTAAAGAGCGCAATTAATGCCGAACTTCGCAAGCTAATTAATAATGGGGTCACAGATGATGAGTTGTTGCAATCCATCACCCGCATGCAATCCGAAGCGATATATGCTCGCGATTCTTTAAGTGGCCCTGCAATGATTATTGGCTACTCTCTTATCACAGGCTCATCATTAGATGATGTTGAAAATTGGGCGCAAGATATAAAAAGTGTTACAAAACAGCAAATACAAGATGCAGCGCGCAAATATCTTAATCCTGATGCGCCATATAAAAACCCTCCGATAGATGGCTTGTTATTGCCTAAAATAGATGAGGTGAAAAAATGAGATTTATATTAACATGCCTTGTCTTGCTCTACCCCTCGGTTTCCCATGCGGATAAATTCCTTGATATTAAGGAAGTTACAAGTAAAAGCGGTATAAAAGCATGGCTAGTAGAAGATAGCTCCATACCTATTATTGCAATGAAATTTTCATTCCAAGGCGTTGGCTCTAAAACCGATAGCTTGGAAAAGCAAGGTCTAGCGCGGCTAGCCTCAAATACTATGGATGAGGGCGCGGGCGAGTTAAAAAGCCAAGAATTTCAACATATTTTGCGCAACCAATCCATAACGCTTCACTTTAATATATCGCGCGATAATTTCAGCGGAAATGTTAAAACGCTAACCCGCAATAAAGATAAGGCATTTGAGCTGCTAAAGCTTGCTCTGACTAAGCCTAGATTTGATGAAGAGCCACTCAGCCGCATGAAAGATGCGAATAAAAGCCGCATAAGATCATCCCTATCTAATCCCAAATGGATGGCGGCGCGTATTCAAAATGATGTTATATTCAAAGATCACCCTTATGCATTAAACAGCGGCGGAACGCTTAGCTCGATTGATAATATCAGCCAAGATGATTTGCGCGAATTCCACAAACGGCTTGGGAAAAACCAGCTAGTCATCGGGGTTGCGGGCGATATATCAGCAGATGAGCTTAGCATATTACTTGATGATATTTTTGGCGGAATGCCGATAGTAGAAACAGCTAAATCCAAGAAGTTTGACCTTAAAAATTCAGGCAAGACATATCTATATAAGCAAGATATACCGCAAACTATTATTGAGATATCTCAAAAAGGAGTTAGCCGTAAAGATGATGATTACCACGCTGCCAAATTAATGAATTTCATCTTGGGAGAGTCGGGTTTTGGCTCTCGCCTTATGGAAGAAATTCGCGAGAAACGCGGTCTAACTTATGGTATATATTCCTACTTCCGCGAATATGATGAGACAAACGCCCTGCATATATCAACCTCTACGGTTAATGAGAGTGCATCTGAAATGCTTGCGCTTATTAATGATGAATGGGAGAAAATGCGCGCTCACAAAGTATCGGAAAAAGAGCTTAAAGATGCTAAATCATACTTAATTGGCTCGCTGCCTTTATCCCTTACCTCTACAAGCTCTATTGCCTCTATATTGCGCTCACTTCAACTTGATGAGCTTCCGATAGATTATCTTGACGCGCGCAAGGAAAAGCTTAATAAAGTGAGCTTGCAAGAAGTGCAAAATGCATCTAAAAGAATTTTGGATAAAGAGGCTTTTACAACTATATTAGTTGGTAATCCGCAAGGGTTTGAAAAAGCTGAGATAATAACAAAACTTCCTAATATTGAGTAGAAAATGCAGCAACGATCAGATTTAAAGCAATGGAAAGCATTGATTGCTCATGAAAATGAGCTTGGCGACGTTAAAATAAAATCTTTATTTGCGGATGATCCAAATCGTTTTGATAAATTTCATGTTAAATGCGAAAATATGATGCTGGATTATTCCAAGCAGCTTTTAACCGACAAGACAATGGAAAAACTTATTGATCTGGCTAAGGCTTGTGATATTGAGGGTTGGCGCAGTAAAATGTTTGAGGGCGCATCTATAAACGCCACTGAAAACCGCGCTGCCTTGCATACTGCTTTGCGCACAAAAAGCGATGATCCCATTATGGTTGATGGCGAGGATATAATTCCTAAAATCCGCAAAGCGCAAGACCGCATGAAAGAATTTAGCAACAAAATCCGCAAGGGAAAAAAATACACCCATATAGTTAATATCGGAGTTGGTGGCTCTGATCTTTCGTCTTCCATGGTCTATGAAGCGTTAAAACATTATTCTGATCGCGAGATAAATCTTCATTTCGTATCAAATATTGATGGCACACATTTAAGCGAGGTTTTGCGCCTTATTGACCCTGAAAAAACCTTGTTCATTATATCGTCAAAAACATTCACCACTCAAGAAACCATGGCAAATGCATATAGCGCAAAATCTTGGCTGCAAGATAAATTAAACCGCAAAGATGTATCCAAGCATTTTATTGCCGTATCTCAAAATATAGAATTAGCCAAGGAATTTGGTGTTAATGACAATAATATATTCCCTATTTGGGACTGGGTTGGCGGCAGGTTTTCTCTTTGGTCGTCTATTGGGCTTTCTTTTTGCATTGCTATCGGATTTGATAATTTTAAGGAATTACTAAATGGCGCATATCAAATGGATCAGCATTTCCTTAAATCCCCATTAGAGAAAAATATACCCGTATTACTGGCAATGATCGGGGTATGGCATAGGAATTTCTTAAAATTGCCCGCCGCATCTCTCACTTTATATGATCAATATCTTTGGCAGTTTCCCGCATATATGCAGCAATTAGAGATGGAATCAAATGGCAAGTCTATAGACCGCGAGGGCAAAGCCATCAATTATGAGACATGCCCTACTATATTAAGCGGGATAGGCACAAACGTGCAGCATGCATATTTTCAAATGTTTCACCAAGGCACAGAAACCATTCCTTGTGATTTTATAATGGTTGCAAAAACCCATAATTCAATTCATGGGCATCATAAAAAGCTATTATCTAATGCGATTGCGCAATCAAAAGCTCTCATGGATGGGAGCGAGGATAATAACCCGCATAAATCATTTACAGGCAACCGCCCAAGCAGCACCATAATTATAGATGAGCTAACCCCTTATAACCTTGGAATGCTGCTTGCCTTGTATGAGCATAAGGTTTTCGTACAAGGAATAATTTGGAATATTAATAGCTTTGACCAATGCGGGGTAGAGCTGGGCAAAGTGCTTGCACGTCAAATTATTGATGATTTTGGCAAAAATGTTAAAGATATAAAAACCGATTCTTCAACGCTTGGACTAATGAAATACATAGATAATTTATAATAATGCTCCATAGGAAAAATGTAGCTTTTAGTATATAGTTAAACATATGCAAGAGACTATTAATAAAGACATACCAGAGCCAGAAAAGCTTATTGCGGTAACTCAAGATGAGCTTAATGATATTTTGGAAATACATGCCATGTTCTTGCGCGGGCAGGTTGGCGGAAAACGCGCCATGCTGCAATATAAGAACTTATCTGATTTAAACTTCCATAATCATGATTTATCACAAGCAGATTTTACAGGCTCGATATTATCTAGGGCTGACCTTTCACTTGGAACATATAAATGCGCTTGCTTTTTTGCCTGTAATTTAGAAGATGCAGACCTATCATATAGCGATATGTCACGCACCGACCTGCGCGGCGCTTATTTATCTGGCGCAAATCTATCAGGCACAGATTTCACCGACGCGGATATGCGCGAGGGCAAAGTAATGCAAAAGGGCAAGGATGGCGGTCTAGTCAATAGAAAAAGAAGCGGTGGAGAAGGCACTAAAACAATTTTAACAGGCGCGCATCTTTCCAATGCCAATCTTTCGGGGGTTAAAGCAAGCTCCGCTGATTTTACTGATGCAAATCTATCAAAAGTGACCACTCACAATGCAAATTTAAAGGGCGCAACATTAAAGGGCGCAAATTTAAGTAATGCAGATTTTACGGGCGCAAATATCACAAATGTAAATATGAGAGATGCTATAATTTCTGGCATTATACTGGAAGGCACAGAAAAATTTGGGCTTGATACAACAAATTGCATTACAGATGATGATATTGGTAAGAAGATTAAAGACACATATCAGACACTTGAACAATTGCTTTATGATCATGATATCTGGTTAAATACAAAGGGTAAAAAGGGCAGCAGGCTAAATCTTGATGGCTATGATTTGCGCGATATAACTGACTTACGGATGTATAAATTGACGGCTATTCACGCGGTTAATGCCTATTTTTTGAATTTAGATTTGAACAGAATATCAATGCAAAGCGCAATATTAGATGGCTCGGATTTTCGTGATTGCTACATGGAAAACGCGGATTTGCGAGGCTCTAGTCTTAAAAATGTAACCATGGTACGGGCAAATTTACGCGGGGCGCAGTTATCTCCGCTGCAATTCAAAACAAAGGGTAAAATTCCCAAACTAAACCGCATTGATTTAAGCGGTGCAGATTTGCGTTTCACCAATTTGCAACAAGCAGACATGCGCGATTCTATTATGATGGGCGTTGATCTTACTAATGCTGATCTAAGCGGGGCTGACCTGCGGCGCGCCGATTTAAGTGGCGCTATAATCAAAAATACTTGCCTTGACGATGCAAAGCTTGATGGTGCAATTATTAATTTCAAAGATATTTGATTTATGCGTATAAGATATTTATCTGAAAATCTAATCAATCAAATTGCCGCTGGTGAAGTGGTAGAACGCCCTGCCGCCGCCATTAAAGAGCTTGTAGAAAATTCTATAGATGCAGGGTCGAGCGCAATAGACATAGATATTCAAGATGGCGGAAAGCGCCGCATTGTAATTTCTGATAATGGCTCTGGCATGAGTAAGCTTGAGCTTATAGCCTCATTAGATCGCCATGCGACCTCAAAACTTCTAGATGATGATTTGCTAAATATTGAGCATTTGGGATTTCGCGGTGAGGCATTAGCATCTATTGCCGCGGTATCGCGCGTAAAAATACAAACCCATAACGGCGCAGATAATGAAAGCTGGGAAATAAATTGCGCGGCTGGGAAGAAATCAGAGGTAATCCCTTGTGCTCACCCAAAAGGAACTCGCATAGAAGTACGCGATTTATTCTATGCAACGCCCGCACGGCTGAAGTTTCAAAAGACCGAGCGCGCGGAATATATGGCGGTAAAAGACATTATCACGCGCCTTGCTATGGCATATCCTAATATCTCATTTAAGCTTAGCCATAATGGAGCGCAGAAATTGAAGCTTCCTGCTGTACTTGACGGGCAAAGCAGGCTTGCTGCAATATTAGGCGCGGAATTTGGCAAAAGCTCTATGCAGATAAAGGCAGAGCGAGGCGGCGCGATATTATCTGGCTATGCGGGGCTTCCGACATATCATAGGGGAACAGCGCAATATCAATATCTATTTGTTAATGGCAGGGCGGTAAAGGACAAGCTATTGCATGGATGCGTGCGCGCGGCATATGCAGATGTATTGCATCGCGGCTGTCACCCTGTATTAGCTTTGTTTATCACTCTCCCCGCATCTGACGTTGATGTTAATGTCCATCCCGCCAAAACAGAAGTGCGCTTTGCCGACCCGCAATCTATTCGCGGTATGATTATATCGGCTCTAAAACTTGCTATTCATGAAGGTGGCTTCCAAATATCAAGCAGTGCGGCAAATGATACATTAAAATCATTCGCGCAGCCATCATATGCTAATAACCATATGTCAGAAAATACTCACGCTTTATATGCTCCACAATCTTTTTTATCCGCTAATATGCCGCCCGCTGCGAAAATAGAAGAGCAAGAACATAAAGCCGTGGAGACTAACTACCCTTTGGGCGCGGCGCAGGCTCATATCCATGAAAATTATATAATATCCCAAAGCAAAAATGGGCTTATCATTATTGACCAACACGCCGCGCATGAGCGCATAACCTATGAGAAATTCAAGGCTCAATTAGAAGAAGCTGGCATTGAAAAACAAGGGCTTCTCACCCCTGATATTGTCGAGCTAGAAGACACGCACGCGCAAATTTTGCTGGAACATGCGTCAAGTCTTTCAAAATTAGGGCTTGAGGTGGAAGCCTTTGGGACAGGCGCTGTCGCAGTGCAGAGCATTCCTGCTTTGCTTGGCGGTAGAGTAGATACGAGGCGGCTTGTTTATGATTTAGTTGATGAGCTTTTAGAACACGGAAGCAGCAATATTTTAGAAAATAAGCTTAATGAAATATTATCGAGTATGGCATGCCATGGGTCAGTGCGGTCAGGGCGCAAATTAAATACACATGAGATGAATTCGCTGCTAAGGCAGATGGAGGAAACGCCACTATCAGGGCAATGTAATCACGGCAGACCAACATATGTTGAGCTATCACTAAAAGATATTGAGAAACTGTTTGGTAGGCGTTAGGGTATAAAACTAACATATTGGAAATACACATGAAAAACAAAGCAGTTTCTTTTTATATCGGAGTATTCTTACTAGCGGGGCTTGTTATGGCTCTTCAAATACTTCAATCAAGAATTTTCTCTGTTACCTCATGGTATCATTTATCATTTCTGGTCATCAGCATGGCGATGTTTGGGCTTACCATGGGCGCGCTCAAAATTTACCGCTCAAACGAAGCCGAGCAGCGCAAAAATTATGGTCTAATAGCCCGAAAGCACTCAATGGCATTTGGGTTTTTCATTCTGATAGCCTTAGTCGCGCAATTATTCATTCCGATTATATCTAGTAATACATTGAAAACGCTTGCGACTTTGCCGATTGCCGCTATCGCCACTAGCATTGCCTATTACCATGCGGGCGTTGCTATTACCATTGCCCTAACGCGCGCGCCTTTTCCTGTTGGAAAGACTTATGGCATAGATTTGTTGGGAGCAGGGCTAGGCTGCATTGCCGCGCTTATCCTTATGGAGAGCATAGACACCCCTTCTGCTATATTGTTTTTATCTGGCATAGCCTTTGTAGCTGCATTATTTTTTCCAGTATCAGACTCTGACAAAAAAGAAGCAAAAATCAGCCATTACAGCTTTAATCTTAAAAAGCTAGCCCTTACATTTTTTGTAGCAATATTCGCATTGGGAGCATTAAATATAGCTCTTCCATCTCCTTTTTTATATCCATTATGGATCAAAAATAATTTCACTAAAATGGCGGATATAGATTATGAAGAGTGGAATTCTATATCTCGCGTCACTGTTTCCAATGAGGTAACTGGCTCTAAGCCATTTGTTTGGGGGCCTTCGCCCAAATTCCCAACTGATATAACAGTATCAGGTAAGTTCCTAACCATTGATGGGGATGCAGGCACACCAATTACTAAATTTGATGGTGATTTTTCTAAGCATAGATATTTGGAATATGATGTAATTAATTCTGCCTACGCCCTGCCGAACATTAGGAAGGCTGCCATTATAGGCGTTGGCGGTGGACGTGATTTGCTTTCTGCTAAATATTTTGGCGTTGAGGAAGTAGTCGCGCTTGATGTTAATCCTGTTCAGATAAAATTACTAAGAGATCATCCAGAATATAGAGAATATGCAAACCTATATAATCAATCAGGCGTTAAAATTCTAAATGAAGAGGCGCGAAGCTGGTTTAGAGGAAATACTGAAAAGCTAGACCTTATCCAAATGAGCTTGATTGATACTTGGGCTGCTACAGGATCGGGCGCATTTGCTCTTTCTGAAAATGGACTTTACACGGTTGAGGCTTGGTCAATCTTTATGAATGATTTAAGCGAAAATGGCGTATTTACAGTTAGCCGCTGGTCGGCAGATGTTATGGATGACACAGGGCGCACCCTATCAGTTGCTATGGCTACTTTGTTTGATCAGGGCATTGTAAATGTTAAAGACCATATTGTTATGATTAACTCGGGCATAATTGCAACAATTATAATTTCTAAATCCCCATTCACTGATGAGCAGCTAGCCGCGCTAAAGAGAAATTCAGCAGAAAAAGAATATAATAATATTATTTTCCCTGAGGCAGCAATTATTGATGGGATTTTAAAAGATTTGCTTGTTGCGCAAAATATTGATGAGCTTAATGAAATATCAGATAAGCAATTTTTTGATGTTTCGCCATCAACTGATATGCGCCCATTTTTCTTTAATCAGGCGCGTATAGACAAGCCTTGGGACGTTATAAAAATGGCAATGATGCCTGCTGGTTTCGGTAGGGATGTTGCTATGGGGCAGGCAAAAGCTACGTTTAACCTCTATATAATCATATTATTCTCTGCACTTATGGTGGCGTTCGTAATTATCGCTCCATTGTTAAAAACTGTAAAAGATAAAAGCAGCACATTTATAAAAGCAGGGACTTTGTATTTCATGCTAATAGGGCTTGGCTTTATGCTTATAGAGATATCACTGCTGCAAGCATTCGGCGTGTTTCTTGGTCACCCAATATATGGCTTAAGCGTTGTGCTGTTTAGCATTATCATAGCTGCAGGGATCGGGAGCTTAATATCTGAAAAACTGCCATTAAACACGCTGCCAAGGCAAATAATATGGAGTTTTCTAACATTTGGTTATGCATTATTGCTCGCGGTAATATTGAAAGATATATTCCATGATTATGCCGAGGTCGATATAGCATCGCGCGTTCTAATCAGCGTTGCTATTATTGCGCCATCGGGATTGCTTATGGGGTTTGGCTTTCCTACGGGGCTAAGCATTGCATCAAAGTTCGATACAAGGGCTACGGCATGGTTTTGGGGTATTAATGGCGCAGCAGGAGTGCTAGGCAGCTCGATTGCTATTGCACTTAATATAAGCATGGGAATTGATAAAACTTTGGTTATTGGCGGCGTTTGCTACGCTTTACTAAGCGTAGCTTTTATAGCTTTGGCTAGTTGTAAAGAATACAAAAGCTCACAGTAAAGCGATGTAATCATGTGCGGCGTTAAAATCTCGCATTTTTGCTTTTTGCTCTTTTTCCAACGCTGGGTCAGCGCCGTATTTTTCTGCATCATATAATGCCTCTCTGAAGCTCTCCTCAACAAAGCAAGCATCAAAAACTTGAGCAGCATTTGCCGTGCCTTTAATCATGGCTAGCCCAAGGATTACCGAACCACTTATAGATGTAACAAGTTGCAATATTGTGAAATGCTCATCATCTAATGCATGCACAAAATCCGCTGCCGCCTCATGGGCGCAGCTATCTTGCGTTAGAGCGGCAAGCCCTGTCGTTGTTTCCAAAGCAATGCCAAATTCTTTTTCGAACCAATCAAGCCATATTTGCCATGCTTGTTTTTGCTTATCGAGAAGCTCTGGCGGGTTATCAGCGAAATAGCAAATTAAATCAGTGTCCATATATTTTAAAACATATTTGCTCATTTCCTCGCGCTCTTTAGAAACGCGGTCTATCTTGGTATTTAATATTTGAGTAAAGGGCATTGTATCGGGCAATATATGCTCTTTTTGTTCTGCCCATTCCGTCATAATGCGAGTGGCTATGGCTTCATTTGCTGCACAAAGATATGCCCCCGATTTTGTCTTTACAGGCTTGCCATCAAGCAATATGTGGTATCCGCCACCTGTCTTATCAATAGATACAAGCTTGTAAAAACGCTTCATTATTCTTGCTCTTGAGTATTTGTGATTTTAACCGCGCTGAAATCAAACAAGGCAGCCCAATCATAGCTATCCTCATCTTTTTTAGCAGCCTCATAGCCAACAATATCCCTAAGCTTTTCAAGGATGAGCAATATATTTTTTGCATCTGCTATATCTTGCTTAGAGCTGTTAGAGGAGATAACACCGTCAATTTTTACAGGAGATTTTGTGTAGTTAAAAATCAGGTCAGGAGATAATGGATTATCACTGCCTTTTGAGGTGATAGCACCCTTTAATTTGAGCATTTTCTTGCCCAATGCAGATAAAGTCAAATCACCATTAAATTCTATATCTTCAGATATAATCTCAAAATTTTCAAATTTGAAATAGCCATCTTCATGAGCTATGAATGTTCCTTTTGTGCTTATATCCGCAACATTAAAGGTGAAATCTGCAATATTTTTAAGTATATATTTATACTCTCCCTTAGAGCCAGAGACTTCTATATCTATGTTGAAAGCCCAAGGGTTATCGCCAATTTCTCCATTACCGCTTAGCCGCGCCGCGTTATTTTCCACGTCATGGTCAATAAAAATCTTCTCGATATAAAATTCTTTTGCGCCAACCGCGCCTTTTATTGCTTTGAATTCTCCGATATAAAATTGCTTAACACGAGGATTACGAAAAGCAACGTCCCAAAACCCCATAAATACCTGAATTTTACCAATTTCCACAATGTTATAGCCCTCATCTATGCTAGACAGGACTTTTATCCCTTCCGCATCAAAGCCAAGCCTTGGGAAAAAGCTCATATATACAAGCTTGTCGACTTCCGTTGGTCTGCCGTGGAAAAGCTCGCTAGTGAAATTTTGGACAGAGCTTTTAAGGCTATCGCTATTTCCGCCCATATTGAAAAGCACCGTTATTCCGACAAGGAAAAAAGCTAATAATATAAATACTAGTTTTAATATTCTTGAAAGCCAGTTTACTTCTTTTTTATCAAGGCTAGGCGGGGGCGTTTCACTCATTAAAATTCTTTCTTATTTAACTAATATTTTCAAATGGGTCTTGTTTATATTTATAATTAAACCCCAAAGCTTTCCAGCTTTTTATTAGCCCTTCATCGAGCGGGGCGGTAATGTCAAGCACTTGCCCATGCTTCATCGGGTGAGGCAATATAATGCGCCGTGAATGCAAATGCAGGCGTTTTGCCAAATCCATGCCCGCAAGATCAGCGTCAAGAAGCTTGCATTCTTCATCCTTAACCGCGCGATATTTACGATCACCAATTATAGAAGAGCCTAAGCCCTGCGCTGCATGAACGCGGATTTGATGCGTGCGCCCCGTTCTAGGCCAAAACGCGACAAATGCGGCGGCTTGCCCTGCGCTTTCAATGACATGATATTCGGTAAGCGCGTATTTGCCATCATCCTCATCAATTATCATTTTCTCAAAATCACCACTAGATTTTATAATAGGGGCTTTGATTGAGCCTTCCAGCATTTCAGGCGTGGGGGTTACGACTGCCCAGTAAATCTTGCGCACATCACGGCTTTTAAATGCTTCGCCCAATGCTTTTGCCGCCTTGGCAGAGCGAGCAAGCAGCATAACTCCGCTTGTATCTTTATCAAGGCGATGAACTAGGCGCGGGACAACCCCCTCATCATTTTTAAGTGCAAGCAGCATAGCATCAACATGGCGGTCAGTATTCGTGCCGCCTTGAGAAGCAAGCCCATAGGGCTTATTTATCGCAATAACATCATCATCTTTATAAATGACAAGCGATCGTATTAAATCTATATCAGCTTCGGATAAATCCCTTTTTTGCGGCTTATGCGTTCTTTCCTTAACATCAAATGGCGGGACTTTTATATCCAGCCCAGCAATGATGCGAGTCTCAGGTTTTACCCGCTTACCATCCATGCGGATTTGCCCCTTACGCATAAGCTTTTGCGCCAAAACATAGGGCATGTCAGGGACATTTTTCTTAAGCCAACGCTCAAGCCGCTGCCCGTCATCATCTTCTTTTACAGTGATAATTTTAAGCTTTGCGCTCATGATATAGTGCCTTTCATAACCCATAATGCAATAAATAATGCCATGATAGAGGCAATAACAGAAACTAGCATATAAGAAACGGCTTGAATCATTTCCCCGCGCTCCCATAAGCTCACAAAATCAAGTGAGAAAGTAGAAAATGTTGTAAACGCTCCTAAAAACCCTGTGACATATAATGTTTTAAGCTCTTGTGAGACATTATCCATGCTAGCAAATTTTGCAATCACAACTCCCATAAGGAATGAACCAAGGATGTTAACAATTAATGTTCCCCAAGGAAAACCATGCCCAAAAATTTGAGTTGCGCCAATATTCACGCCATATCGGGCTATTGCACCCAATGCCCCGCCAAATGCAACAACTGCTATTGTGCTAACCACTTAAACCTCTTACTATATTTTACTCTACCAAGTCTCTCTTATAAGGTATTACTACTAACATGTTAAGTGGTTTAAATTTAAACAATACTAAAAAGGGTATGCTCATTGCTCTATGCGGGTTTTTGAGCTTTGCTTTTGCGGATGCTTGCGCTAAATGGCTTGGGATTTACTATGAAACATCTCATGTGATATTTTGGACATATTACGTATCGCTAGTCTTTGGTCTGTGTCTATCTCCTTTATTGGGAGGCTTGAAAAAGACGGTGCAAACCAAGAAACTCCCCATACATTTAGGGCGCGGTATTTGCGCATTTGGCATATCATTTTTTATTGTAAGCGCATTAAAGGGCGCAGATGCCCTGCCGCTTGCCACTCTTTATACGATATTATTTCTTGCACCATTTTTAATAACAATCGCGGCAATTCCGCTTTATAAAGAGCGCGTTACGCATAAAAACTGGCTTATTATAGCATTAGGATTTTTAGGGATATTGGTTGCATTTCGCTTCGGGCTAACGGATTTTTCAATAAATATATTATATGCATTTATTGCGCTGGCTTTTATTGTGGCATTAAGCATGCTAGCCCGCCCATTAGATGATAATGAGAGCATATTATCACTTTCATTCTATCCAAATTTGGTGATTTTATCATTGCTTGGATTTTATGTGTTGCCTGATATATCGCTGCCCGCAATAAGTCATGTGCCCATTTTTATTCTTAATGGAATATTGGTTACAATAGGTCTTAGCACTATCGCATATGGCTTTCGCATTGCCCCATTTGCTGTTGTGGCGCCCATTCACTATATTCAAATTGTTCTTGCGCTAGCCCTTGGCTATGTCATGTTTAATGATCTGCCTGATATATGGATGATTTTGGGCGGAAGCATAATTATTATCAGCGGGCTATTACTTGTGTTTAGCAAAGATCCAGTTAAGCGGAATTTTTAGTTTTACGCCCTATAGGGTACTTCGTAACAGGTTATGACCCTAAGCTACTATAATATAGAAATTGAGGTGGAAATTATTTACAAAATACCAACATCCAGCCCAATATCAAGGGCGGGGGCGGAGTGGGTGAGCGCTCCCACAGAGATATAACTAACACCGCTTTGGGATATTTCGCGCACAGTGCTTAGGCTAATGCCGCCCGATGCCTCGGTAACAGCCCTACCATCTATCATGTTTACAGCGGTCTTTAAATCCGTGATGCAAAAATTATCAAGCATAATAATATTCGCGCCGCCAATTTTTAGTACTTCTTCAAGCTGCTTTAAATTATCAACTTCTATCTCGATTTTAACTGTATGACTTGCATTATTGATAGCAGATTTTAGAGCTTGCTCTATCCCGCCAGCAATAGCGATATGGTTATCTTTGATTAATATTGCATCATCAAGCCCAAAGCGGTGATTATGCCCTCCGCCCATTCGAACGGCATATTTCTGCAGCGCTCGCAGATTTGCCAAAGTCTTGCGCGTATCACATATCTTGGCATTTGTGCCTTGAATTTCCGCCACATATTTATGCGTAAGGCTTGCAATACCTGACATATGGCTTAGCAGGTTAAGAGCGGTGCGCTCGGCGATTAATGTTGCTTGCGCAGAGCCAGTTATAATCGCGATATCTTGACCAGCTTCGATAATATCTCCATCACGCGCTAGAATTTCCATCTCAAAATTAGGATTGGTTAGTGTAAATGCGCTTAATGCAGCGCTTAAGCCCGCAAGCACGCCTTGCTCACGCGTGCGCAATACTGATCTACATTGCTTATCATTTGGGATAGTGAGCCGTGTAGTTATATCATGCCCATGCCCTAAATCTTCTAACAAGGCAGCACGCACGATATTTTCGATTACTATGTAAGGTGTATTCATGAAATAGCCGTATATATTTATATAATTAAAATTGTTTATATTATGTTGATCTACGGTTGTCTACGGTGGATGAATAAAATATCCAATGAGATAGGGTTTCGCTCGCGACACCTATGTCATTGGATTGAAATATCACCATGAGATTTACTTAAAATCTAAGTCATTAAATACGCAGCCATGATCAAGAAAAACTAGAAATTGGCTGCATATATATTCGGTCAACTTAAACCTTTATAAAAATAACCGTGAAAAACAGATGAAAATCACGGCATAATGAGCAAAACTTTATGCTGCTGTGCGTTTTTTACTATCGCCTGAAAACTTGCGTTTAGGACTGTTATTTCCACCCTTATTAGCAAATTTCTTACCTGAGCTACTGTCATTATTACTTTTTCGGCTATCGCTTCTATTCGGACGAGAATCCTTATTATAGCTTTTCTTTTTGCTGAAAGGCTTATCGCCTTCACTGCTAGTATTGCGAGTTTCGCCACGGCTTTCGTTGCTTTTTCTTTCGCCATCACGATCATTATCACGCTTAAATCTCTTAGGCTTACTAAAAGATTTTTCACCTTCACTACGGTCGTCACGCTTAAACTTTTTAGGCTTATTAAAGCTTCTCTCTTCACCGCCCTCACTGCGATCATCACGGGAACGCCGAGAATCTTTAGAAAAGCTCTTGCCTTTGTTATCGCCAAATTTCTTGCCATAGGATTTTCTTGGCTTTCTTTTGCTATTATCGTTACGAGCATGTTTATTGGAAGACTTTTTACTAGGATCCATAAGCACTTCAATAGCATGCCATTTACGCCCATCTTGCGGCGATATAAGACATAAAGCCGAGCCTTGCGCCCCTGCTCTTGCCGTGCGACCAATGCGGTGGATGTAATCTTCTGGCACTTGCGGCAAGTCATAATTAATCACATGCTCGACATGCGGAACATCAAGCCCGCGTGATATAACATCAGTTGCCACTAAAATTCTAAATTTCTTATTGCGGTATTCTCTAATAACGCGATCACGCTTGCGCTGCTGCAAATCACCATGGATTGCTTCGGCTTCAAATTCATCATTACTAAGCTTTTTAGCCATTTTATCGGCATTACGTTTTGTTTTTACAAATATAATGATCGAGCCATCGCGAGCATGAAGCTCCTTTACAAGCATTGAATATTTATCATCCATGCTAACATGGATAACTTCTTGCTTGATATTTTTAGCTGGATTAAATGTTGAGCCAACAGACACGCGTTCTGGATTATCCAAATATTTATTTGCCATTTTCATAATATTATCAGGCATAGTAGCCGAGAACATCAAAGTTTGGCGCTCTGATGGAATATGTTTAACAATATCATCAATTTGAATGCTAAAGCCCATATCAAGCATGCGATCCATCTCATCCAACACCAAAAACCTTGTATCATCGAGATCAAGGTTGGCGCGCCTAACATGGTCACTAATTCTACCAGGTGTTCCAACAATAAGGCGCGGGCGGTTACGTAATTGATTACACTGCTTGCCCATAGGCTCGCCGCCAATAAGGAATGCCGTTTTAATATTGCTTTTAGGGCCTAAAAGCTGATGCATCACATCCATAACCTGCTTACCAAGCTCTCTAGTTGGCGTCATGACAAGAGCAGTTCCGCGCTCATTGCGAAGTAAAAACTCTATTAATGGTACAGAAAAAGCGGCAGTCTTGCCCGTTCCTGTTTGCGCCGAACCCATAACATCGCGCCCCTGAAGAGCAAATGGTATTGCTTGTGCTTGAATTGGTGTAGGTTTATCATATTTCATGTGCGCCAGTGATTTGGCAAGCACGCGGTGTAGGCCGAGGCCATCAAAATTATTCATCATTTTTTCCTTAATCATTTTAATTAAATGAACTTTACGGAAAAAGACAAAATATTCAAATTTTGATTAGCATCCAAAAGCTCCATTTGCATAGATTTCTATACAAACTAGCGCGGAACATCGCAGCTTTTTATTGCGTTGTCAAGAAAATAAGGGCTTTAAATGCAAATACTATGGATAATTGCTATTTACTACTTTGCATAACATCAATAATATCTCTATTAAAGCGCCATGCATTTTTATTCGCAACAGACCTGTGAGACAATACACCTAAACCACCATCATTCTCAAAGAAAAGCACACCGTCAACAACATTTTCACCACCAGAATCCGTACAACCAAGCTCATAGAATACTAGCCTGTTTTGCTCAAACGGGACTTCATTTTTAGAGGAGGTAACGCCGCCATCATCGCAATTTGCAATATAGTCGCTCAAATATTTATTCACGGTAAATGAGAACTTAGATTTATCCACCTTTGACACCGTATATAATTGACCAGCAACGCCATCAACATTCCAAGAATACATAGCTCTACCCCCGCTTAATTCGCGACCAATTAATGGCTTATTTAATGGCACTCCTGCACCCAATAAAAAGTTTTTAACCTCATTTTTATTGCCAAAGCTAAAATTATTAGTAGATTTTTTGGAAGGCAAGCTAACTTCAGAAGTAGCATCTTGAACCTTAGTTAATGACCGAGAATTGCGATTACCGCGCGGCACAAAATGGCTTTTTCGTTTAACAGATGCACCGCCATAATTTGCATTAGCTACACCGCCATTCCTTCCCCGAAAAACAGGCTTATCATAAGGTGTTTGTTGCACCGCAGCATCACGCCGCTTATTTTTTTGCAAACAATTCTTAATATCCAACTCATAAAAATTAGCCATCATAATAGCAACAGAAGTTTCAATTAAAAGACGACTAGCAGAATGAAAGCCCTCTTGCCTAGAATACCCAACCGCACCAACAACAGCAAAATCACCGCCATCATCATAAGTGATATTAACATCACCGTTAGACCCTAATATATGAACACTAACACTTGTTGGAGAGTTAGGTATTATTCGATTACGCTCGCTCATGGCTAGATCAAGGGCAATATGATTTACGTTGCTGTCTCTGCCCGCGCCAATTTCTATTCCACCTGGTAAAATAGCCTCACTACTAATAGCGCTTGACTGCACTGTTCTATTTAATTCAGTAAATGCGCCAAGAATTTGAACTTGCCTGCGCCCCTTTACCCCCCCATTCTTGCCCACTATTGCCACTTTATTTGTATTCAACCGACCAAGAGCCGTAGTCACCATCATAACGGCATCTTTTGTTAAAAAGCCACTAACTATAGGCGGCGTAGTATGATCAGGGATTGTTGATATATACACATCAATGCTACCAAACGGCGCATCATCAATTCTTTTTCCAACACAGCCAAGCAGAGCAGAGCTTTGAGTAAAATTATACATTGGCTCATGTTTTGGCTTCATATCAACGGTCAAAGGATTTTCAAGGATAGAGCATGATGTTAAAACTAACAGTGGCATAACTGATAAAAAAAAGTATCGTAACTTCATAATACACCATGGAAAAAACAGAAAAACAGAACCAAACAGAAAGCCTAGTTACAAATTATAGTTATATCAGCGTCAATAAATAAGTCAATATCTATACCACCAAATATAGAATCTTCATCAGTTACAGACCCTATATTAATTTCATCGGGACAATCCCCACCACCAGTAAAAAAACTTTCTTTTCCAAATAAGCTGCCTGAACCATCATTTCTTGGAGGAAGAATAGTAATTAAGTCACTATGCTTTACCGCGCGATAAAATGTTTCCTTACCATCATTAGGCTTTTCCTGCGCATAGATATTTGGGCTAATAGTAAAAGATAAAATAAAGATTGTAAGAATAAATATTTTCATATGAACACCTTTGAAAACCATATTACTAGGATTTTACCATATAATCAACGAACAATAACACTTGCAATGTTAAGTGATACATTACCGTCCACTACTATATTTCCAACTACAACCGCATTTGTATTCACATTTGAAATTTTAGTACCATTTTTTGAAACAATCGAGCCTATGTTAACTTCACTGCTACCGCCTGCACCTACATTTTGTGATATAGAGCCATCAACATAACCTTGAGCATTATTATTTATAAGACCGTTTGCCAGAACAGGAGAGATTTGCAAAAAGAAAAAACATGTTAGAAAAACAACTATTTTACTATCAAATTTTTTCATAAAACAAACCCTCCATATTTAAAATTAGAAAATGAAATGAGGGAGCAACCAAGCCCCCTCACCAAAGTATTTATTATCTTAATGTCTCAGAGCTTGTCACAGACCCTACATTTATAAGGGATGAAGCTCCAAAGCCTCCAGCATTTTGATACACACTGCCATTAACAAAACCTGATGCTCTGTTATTAAATGCCTGACCATCATTTTCTGCATCAATAGCACCTATGCTAATTACACCTTGCCCCCACTGACCTACATATTGAGCTATATTACCATTAACAGCACCTTCAGCCCTATTGAGCATTGCTGATTGCGCCTTAATGCTACCAACATGTATTTTAGCCTCCAAGGCATCTGATGTCATTTGCGTTACATTGCCATTAACAGATCCTGATGCGGTATTATAAAATGCAGTGTCACTAACGGCAATACCGCCAATTAAAATATCTCTAGAACTATTAAGAAAGGAACCTCTAGAAAAATCATTACTAATGATGTTGCCTTCTACATAACCTGATGCAGCGTTACTCATAAGGTCATTTGCCTGCGCTGGCGCAAAGCCTAATGCTAAAGTTGCTACTGTTGCTAATGAAAGAATTTTAAAGTTAATCATAATATAAATACTCCGTTTATTTGTTGAACAAGTTAATTACCATAATTAATAATCACACAGAAAACACATTTATGTCAAATTTTATTTAAATTAATTTCAAAAAAATAAAAAATCTATATTTTTCAACACCCTGCATTAATTCAAAAATGTTAAAAATATGAATATCATAAAATAAAATATATCAAATATAGAAAATATATTATAAAACACCTGTATAAACCTACTTTGATTAATATAGGAACAGCAATGGATCATGACATTATTATTATCGGAGCGGGGCCCGCGGGTTTAAGCTTTGCCAGAGAAATGGCAGATAGCAACCTTAATATCCTTATGATTGAAAAACAGAGTGATGAAATACTTGCTAATCCTGCTTATGACGGACGCGAGATAGCCTTAACTCATTTATCACATAGAATAATGAGCGACCTTAATATGTGGGATCTTATCCCTAGCGATGATATTGCATTAATCAAATCCGCCAAAGTCCTTAACGGTAATTCCCCCTACGCCCTGTCTTTTGACCATAAAGAAGTGGGGAAAGAGAATCTTGGTTTCATGATTTCTAATCATTTAATTAGAAAAGCCGCCTACCAATCCATCAAAGATTTTGACAATATTAAGGTCATGGATGAAACAGAAGTTTTAAAAATTGGGACTGATAATGATAAGGGCTGGGTAGAATTACTAAATGGCAAACGCTTAGAAGCACCACTACTTATCGCCGCAGATAGCCGTTTTTCCAATACTAGGCGCATGATGGGAATATCCACTTCTATGCTTGATTTTGGACGCACCTGCATTGTTTGCACAATGAGCCACGAACTTCCCCATGATAATACAGCGTATGAATGCTTTCACTATGACCGCACGGTTGCTGTGCTTCCTATGAATAAAGGGCAAGTTTCAGTTGTTATAACTTTAAAATCAGAGGAGAGCGATGCTCTTCTTAATATGGACGCTCAAGAATTTGCTAATGACGTAGCAAAGCGCATAGAAAATAAATTCGGAAACATGAAACTATCTAGCGAGCTATATCCCTACCCTTTGGTCGCTAGCATAGCTAAAACATTTTGCAAAACTCGATTTGCAGTGATTGGAGATGCAGCCATAGGAATGCACCCCGTTACCGCTCATGGATTTAACCTTGGGCTTGGCGGGGCGCGTATGCTTGCAAATAATCTGAAGAAGGACGGTATAAATTCACAAAACGCATTAGAGAAATACAGCCGCAAACATCGTAGGCACGCTGCGCCAATTTATCACGGCACAAATGCGGTGGTTAAACTCTATACTCAAAATTACAAAACTGCTAAATTCGCCCGCAAAGCTCTGCTTAGACTTGGTAATCACATAAAGCCAGCAAAGCGCCTTATTATGAACCAGCTAACAGAAATCAAAGAAGCTTAATAATGCACATAAAGCGAGACCGCCCTTTGTAAAAACAAAGGACGGTCTCAACTTTCCGTGTGTGGGGAACTTTATAAATTCCGTATAACTAACTCTACCTTGTGTGTGGGGGGGAGTAGGTAGAATTAAGCTATGTCCACTTTATAGTCCTATATGTAAAGCTATGTCAATATAAAAATGCAGTTTTTTTATATAAAAGTACATTTTTTATGCTTTAGGTTAGGTTTCAGGAGATGTTTTAATGAGTAACCGCCCAATTATCACCAACACCGCTATCAGCAGTTAAAGGAACAGAAATATCTATCCCATTGATTCTAAATGAATTTTCCATCACAAGCTTAATGGTTTCAATAGTTTTATCAATTTCTGCGTCTAAAACCTCAAAAATAAGCTCATCATGCACTTGCAAGAGCATTCTTGCCGATAAGCCATTATCATTTAATGCTTTTGGCATATGAGCCATAGCAATTTTCATGATATCAGCCGCTGTGCCTTGCAGCGGAGCATTAATAGCTTGCCGCTCTGCTGCTCTGCCGCGCATTTTATCATTAATGCCATTAATAAAACATTTGCGCCCATATAATGTGCGAACAAAGCCATCACGCTTGGCTTGTTCTTTTGTGCGCTCCATATAATCTTCTATCTCATGAAAGCGCGCAAGATATCGTTTAATAAAACCGCCAGCCTCTCCAACAGGGCAGCCTAATTGCTTAGCCAGCCCGAATCCTGATATACCATATATAATGCCAAAATTAACCGCCTTGGCGCGGCTACGAATTTCAGGCGTAACCTCATTTAGCGGAACATCAAACACCTTTGAAGCGGTTAGACTATGAATATCATCGCCATTTTTAAAAGCTTCTTTCAGCGCAGCAACATCTGCTATTTCCGCAGCTAAGCGCAATTCCACTTGGCTATAATCAATTGAAATAAGCTTGCAGCCTTCCTTAGCAATAAAAGCCTCACGGATTTTACGACCTTCCTTGGTGCGGATAGGGATATTTTGCAGATTCGGGTTAGAAGATGATAACCGCCCCGTGCTTGTCCCCACCATATTATATGATGTATGAACTCTACCTGTATCGGGATTAATCTCATTTTGCAGCGCGTCCGTATAAGTTGATTTAAGCTTCGCCAGCCCGCGATATTCCAAAATTTTACTAACTATTTCATGACCTTCAAGGCTAAGTTTTTCCAAAACATCAACCGAAGTAGAATAAGCCCCCGCCTTGGTTTTCTTCCCGCCAGTTAAGCCCAGCTCATCAAACAAGACCTCACCCACTTGCTTAGGCGAGGCAATATTAAATGAACGCCCTGCTATATCATGGATTTCATTTTCTAAAACAGCAAGCTGCTTGCCAAAATCCTTACTCATATTTTTAAGGACTACAGGATCAACCTTAACGCCGTCAAGCTCCATTTGCGCAATTATCGGGATAAGCGGGCGTTCAATAGTTTCATAGACGCTTGTCATTTTCTCCAAAGCCAAGCGCGGTTTTAAAATTTTATAAAGGCGCAAAGTTATCTCTGCATCCTCCGCAGCATAATTTAGAGCCTTCTCAATAGAGACTTTGTCGAAAGTAACTTGAGCTTTACCCTTGCCCGCAACCTCTTCGAATTTTATCGGGCTATGATCGCAATGCATAATAGATAGATTATCCATAGAATGGCTGTGGCTTGCCCCGTCCAGCACATAAGACATAAGCATAGTATCATCACATGGTGATATATGAACGCCTTCTTTAGCAAACATTTGCCAATCATATTTCATGTTATGCCCGATTTTAAGGACAGATTTATCCTCTAATATCGGCTTAAGGAGCTCTAAAGCCTCGCTCTTATCCATTTGAGGGATAGCATCACCAGAAACGCTGCCGAATAAATCCGTTTCTTGGATATGAGCCAGCGGTATATAAGCCGCCTTACCGATTTTAGAGGCTATAGATATCCCAACAAGCTTTGCTTTAGCAGGGGTAAGGCTAGTCGTTTCCGTATCAATGGCTAAAACGCCCTCTTGCTCTGCTTCGGCAAGCCAAGCTTTAAGGGTTTTTACGTCATTAATAAGCGTATATTCATTTTCTGATACTGGCGGAAACTTGTCATCCCGAGTTTTTGTCGAGGGATCTTCTTTTGAATTTGCCTTATTAGATTCCTCCATGTTAGTCGGAATGACACCATTTCCAAGCCGCCTGATAATCGAATTAAACCCATGTTTTTGCAAAAACTCTATAAGTGCAGGCTTATCAGGGTCATGCGACTTTAAATCCTCTAACGAAACAGGGGCAGGCGCATTTTCATCCAATTTAACAAGGAGCTTTGATATACGGGCATCATCGGCATGCTCTATTAATTTCTCACGGCGTTTATTCTGCTTTATTTCGGATGCTCGCTCTAGCAATGCCTCTAAGCTACCATATTCATTGATAAGCTGCGCCGCCGTTTTAATCCCGATACTAGGAACACCAGGGACATTATCGACGCTATCGCCTGCTAATGATTGCACGTCTACAACTTTATCAGGAGTAACGCCAAATTTCTCAATTACTTGCTCTTCGTCAATCCATTTGCTTTTCATCGGGTCAAGCATGCGTACACCGTCCCCAACGAGCTGCATTAAATCCTTATCAGATGACACAATAACTACTTTTTTACCCGCCGCGCGCGCAAGTTTAGTATAAGCGGCGATTAAATCATCTGCTTCATAGCCCGCAAGCTCTATCGCTGGCATATCAAAAGCTTTAGTCGCATCACGAATAAGGGCAAATTGCGGTTTTAAATCATCGGGTGTTTCATCACGGTTAGACTTATATTCGGGATATATATCATTGCGAAAATTCACCCGCGCCGCGTCAAATATCACCGCTATATAAGGCGCGTGGTAATCTCTAAGCATTTTTAGCAGCATATTAGTATAACCATAAACCGCGCCAACCTCGACCCCATCAGGGTTAGTCATGCCGTTTTGCCGCGAATAAGCCATAGCGAAATATGCGCGGAAAATAAAACCTGATCCGTCAATCAGGAAAAGCTCATCTTCATTATTTTGTGTCATAGGTGACAAAATGAACTAACCGCACTATGATGTCCAGCAACTCTAACGAAATGACTAAATATCCATGGGAAAAGAAAAAGCAAAAACTATCCGCCTAGAGCGCCTTCTGTCTAACCTAGGTTATGGCGGGCGCAAAGAAATGGCTATGGCTATCAAAAATGAATGGGTTTCAGTAGATGGTAGCATCATTAAAAACCCATCTTTTCAAGTAAATCCATATACCGCGCAAGTAAAACTTGATGGTGAGAATATCGACCCAATATCGCCCATGACAATCATGCTTAACAAGCCTGAGGGCTATACTTGCTCTCACAAAGATACAGGAGATTTAGTTTATGACCTAATGCCAGAGCGCTTTAAATCCCGCAAACCTGCCTTTTCTAGTATCGGGCGTTTGGATAAATACAGCACAGGGCAATTGCTATTGACAGATGACGGAGATTTACTCCACCGCGTAATATCTCCAAAATCTAATGCAAAAAAACATTATCATGTGACTTTGCGCGATGACTTGAACGGGAATGAAGCAGAGCTATTTAACACAGGCGAATTTTATATGGATAAAGATGATAAGCCACTAAAGCCAGCCATATGGATAGCGGAAAATAAGTGCAGCGGCATTATGATATTAAGTGAGGGAAGATTTCACCAAATCCGCCGTATGTTTGAGACAATCGGAAATGAAGTAATAACGCTCCACCGTTTCCAAACGGGAGGGCTTTCTCTTAATGATTTACCAAAAGGCGAATGGCGCATTTTAAATGATGATGATTTGAAACAAGTTTTTTTATAGATCAGGTCACATTTTTAATCTAAATTAAGTAATAAAAGTTACCATGATACTTGCGGAGCCAAGTGAATCGCACTACAAATAAATCATGTCAGAAGAAAACAAACCCTACCGAGTATTAGCGCGGAAATACCGCCCTCAAAATTTTGATGAGCTTATAGGTCAAGATGCCCTTGTCCGAACGCTTAAAAATGCGATTACATCAGGGCGAATTGCTCATGCATTTATGCTAACGGGCGTTCGCGGAGTTGGTAAAACCACAACTGCCCGCATCATTGCCAAGGCTCTTAATTATAAGGGCGCGGACGGCGCATCTAACGCCACGACGCAAAATACTGATGATTGTGCGATATGCCGCGCGATATCCGAAGACCGCCACCCTGATGTTATTGAAATGGATGCAGCCAGCCGCACAGGCGTTGATGATATCCGCGAGATATTGGATGGCGTGCGCTATGCCCCTATGGAGGCGCGTTATAAAATATACGTAATTGATGAAGTTCATATGCTTTCGAAAAATGCATTTAATGCTCTTTTGAAAACATTGGAAGAGCCGCCAGAGCATGTGAAGTTTATTTTTGCTACTACGGAGATTCGCAAAGTGCCTATAACTGTGCTTTCGCGTTGCCAAAGATTTGATTTACAGCGCGTAAATGTTGAGACATTATCCAAGCATTACACAAAAATATGCGGACTTGAAAATGTAGCAGTTGAGCAAGATGCCATTGCGATGATTGCGCGCGCCTCTGATGGTTCTGTTCGTGATGGTTTAAGCCTGCTGGATCAGGCGATGGCTCTATCACCCGATAAAATAACGTCCGAGCAAGTGCAATCTATGCTTGGTCTGTCAGATCGCGCCCAAAACCTTGATTTGCTAGAAAATGCGCTGCGCGGAGATATGAAATCTGCGCTTAGCATCATGGATGATATTTATAATAATGGCGGCGCTCCTTCTGCGGTTATGCAAGATTTGCTCGACCTTACTCATTTACTTACAAAATTGCGGGCTGTTCCTGATTTGCTTGATGTTGGCAAGGCTCTTTCCACCGACCAAATGGCGCGAGCAAAAGAGCTATCAGCTAAAATTTCTATGCCTAGTCTGGGCAAGGCTTGGCAAATACTTCTTAAAGGTATTGCTGAGGTAAACTCTGCCCCTAATCCGCAAAATGCTGCGGAAATGGTGGTCATACGCTTGGCTTATGCGGCGAATCTACCTGATCCCTCTGATTTAATTAAGAAGTTAAAGAGCCAAGCTGCTCTCACTACTACTAATCAGGCGAGCAGCGCTCCTACTGCTACAAGTTCTGCGCCAATTTCATCTTCTGTACATGTGCAAGACTTTAATTCACCCCCGCCACAGCCTCCGCCTCATGTGACTAGCGCGGTTATTTCGAAGCCTGAGCTATCTATCGTTTCTGATCCTGATATTCCGGCAAAAATTAATAGCCTAGAAGATATGATAGAAGCACTAAACGCGCATAAAGAAATTATGCTTGCAAGCCAGCTTTATAATTTTGCGCACTTAGTTAATATAGAGCATGGGCGCATGGAATTTAGGCAATCTGACGCGGCTATGCCTGAGCTATCGCAAAAGCTAATCAAGGCATTGAAGGTAATTACTGGTGACCATTGGATGATTGCGATTACCAAAACAGGCGGCGATATAACATTATCCGAAAAGGACGATGCTCTGCATTTAAAAGAGCTTTCAGATGTTGCTAAAATGCCTATAGTCGATAATATATTGAAAATATTTCCCGATGCAAAACTTACAAAGATAATAAGCTCAAACAATAAAGGATAAAATATAATGGATTTTCAAAAAATGATGAAGCAAGCGCAAGAAATGCAATTCAAATTGCAAGAAGTGCAAGAAAAATTACATGACATTGAGATAGAAGCCGATGCTGGCGGCGGTCTTGTTAAAGTTAAAATGTCTTGTTCTGGTAAGATTTTGGGGCTTAATATTGATGATTCCCTTATGGTCTCTGACAAAGAAACATTGGAAGACTTAATAGTTGCAGCAATGAATAACGCCAATGACACTAAGGAAGAGCGCATAAAATCTGAAACTGCGGCAATGATGGAGGGTCTTGGCTTACCCGAAGGCATGGCTGGCGGCGGCGGTCTGCTTTAAGATAAGAGAGCTTTAATATGCGCATTGCAACATGGAATATAAATTCAGTGCGCCTTCGTGCGCCTTTATTGCTTGATATTATGGCGGAGGCTAATCTTGATGTTATATGTTTGCAAGAAACCAAAACCCCTGATGAGCATTTTCCCCTTGATGCTATTAAATCAGCTGGCTATCCGCATATTCATTTTAATGGCATGAAGAGCTATAACGGCGTTGCTATTATCTCGCGCGTCGCTTTTACAGATGAATCAATATATGAAAGAGTTGGCAAGCAAGATTGTCGCCATATTTCTGTTAAATTTCCAGAATTTGAGCTGCATAATATATATATCCCTGCGGGTGGCGATGAGCCTGATCGAGATATAAATGAAAAATTTGCTCATAAACTTGATTTTGTTGATGAAATGACAGGGTTTTTTGAAAGTAACCATAGCTCAGATAGCCCGCTTATGGTGGTTGGGGATTTTAATATAGCCCCGCAAGAGCATGATGTTTGGTCACATAAGCAGCTTTTGAAGATCGTATCTCATACCCCTATCGAAGTTGAAAAGCTTAGCAATATGCAAGCTTCTTTAGATTGGGTGGATGCAAGCCGCCATTTTGTCCCCGAAGATGAGAAATGCTATAGCTGGTGGTCATATCGTAATCGTGATTGGCGTAAATCTAATCGCGGGCGCAGGCTGGATCATATTTGGGTAACGCAAGCCCTAAAACCAGCATTATCAAAGCATGATATATTGCTTGATGTGCGCGACAGGGAAAAGCCTAGCGATCATGTTCCTGTTATTATTGAACTAAATCTCTAGGGTCAGGGGTGATGAATTTCACTTCCACAGGATTGCTATGGGGAAGAGTATTATTGAACTCTTTCAATGACATATACTCACCAACTGCAAGGACATTGCCTATATCGCTGCCTTCATGTAATACAACAATATAGCTAAGATTAGAGTAGCTAGCCCCGCTTAAACTCGTGATATTGTTCAGGGAAAATGTTAAATCCATTTTCTGACCATTCCATTTGCCAATTCTTTCTGTTGCAAGTATAGGACGGAAATAAAATGGAGAGGTTCGCGCTTTTGTAACGAAGGGAACGCTCATATTTTTATTTATTTTTTCTTTCATTTTATCTGTAAAAGAAACATCTGAATCAACGAATATCGCTTTTTCATCCATTGTTGGCACATAAGTATAAAGCAGTATTTCACCATATCCTTTATCAGATTTTATTTCAGGAATAGAAATATCAATGACATTATTATGAATATTCACTGATATAGGTTTAACATCATCACCGCGACCAAGCTTTATAGCAGACATTAAATCCTTATAGTTAGCATCCCAGCGTCCATTTACAACTATAAAAGCAGGATATTTAAAGCTAAATGTTCCAAATTTTTTATCATATAATTTACGGCGATCTGTGCAAAATTTCATTGTGAATGTTTTAGACTCTTTTGCGCCATCACTACGCGTTCTGCAATTTATAATATGAACATTATTTTGGGTTTGAGCTATTTTTTGTAAATTTTCTTGAATAACTGTATCAGAACTACAGTTATTTTTGCCAAAAAATTCAATAATAATTGGAGAGTCTGGCTTTGCATTAGCAATATTTGCAAAAGATAAGCACACAAATGCAACTAAATAAAACAATATTTTATTTATTTTAAAAATCTGAACAGCGTCCATTTACTTCCCAATCACCATAACGAGTTGGCTCTAGCTTGTTTTCAAAGCCCCCAATTTCTTTTTCTGCTGGTTTTTCTGAATTATCTTCTGTATCCATATATAACATTATGGGCAAAAGAGATTGATTGAGCAATGAATTTATCAGAAAATGAAGGAATATCGAATGAAGAAGATATTTTAGCAGCAAGAAAAATTGCACTGGATATGCTTTATAATGTGCTTGATCGTAAGAATGCTCTGGATGTCACACTTGATAGCTCTGAAGAATTTGCTGCACTGCCGCAGCGCCAACGGGCATTTACTCGGATGCTGCTTACTACTACTTTGCGCAGATTAGGGCAAATTGATGATTTAATTAACTCAGCGCAAAGCCGCCCCGAAGCTCTCCGCACTCCCGTAGTGCGTAATATTTTGCGCCTTGGCGTTACTCAAATTTTCTTTATGGCTGTTCCTGATCACGCAAGCGTTGATACATCTGTGCGCCTTGCCGAACAATCGGGCATGGTAAAGCAAAAGGGATTCGTGAACGCTATTTTAAGAAAGCTTATACGAGGCGGTAAATCGCGCATTGATAATCAAGATGCGGGAAGGCTTAACACTCCTGAATGGCTGCTTAAAATATGGATTGAGGATTATGGTCTAACAACCGCCGCTAAAATAGCCGAGGCCAATATGAGGGAAGCGCCGCTTGATATTACCGTAAAAGATGTTAATGATCGCGCATATTGGGGCAGTGAGCTACAAGCTTATGGGCTCTCAACAGGGACGTTGAGACGCGTATCTGGCGGTAATATCCGCGAGATGGAAGGCTTTGATAGCGGGAAATGGTGGGTGCAAGATGCCGCCGCCGCCCTGCCTGCTTTGCTTTTTGGCGATGTTTCAAATCAAGATGTAATCGATATGTGCGCAGCTCCGGGCGGAAAAACATTGCAGCTTGCCTCTATGGGCGCAAATGTAACTGCTATTGATCGCTCTGCCGTACGGCTAAAGCGTTTGGAGGAAAATCTCGAGCGCATGGATTTAAAAGAGCGCGTCAATATAGAGATATCAGATGCATCCGTATGGAAGCCGAGCAGTCCGCCGCAACGTATTTTATTGGACGCGCCATGTTCGGCGACTGGTACAATCCGCCGCCATCCTGATACTGGATATCTTAAATCTCCAAAAGATATTGAGAGACTAGCCTCTATCCAAGAAAAATTATTAAGCCACGCTGGCACTATGCTTGGTGTTGGCGGTTTGCTAATTTATTGCACTTGTTCATTGCAAAAAGATGAGGGTGAACGTCAAATTGAGCATTTCCTAGGCTCTAACCCTGATTTTGAACGCATAGCCATTACACCGCAAGAAGTCGGGAATTATAATGAGCTTATCAATGAAAATGGCGATATAAGGGCTATGCCTTACAATCTATCTGAACAAGGCGGTTTAGACGGATTTTTCATATCAAGATTAACGCGAGTTAAGTAGCTCTAATTTTACTGATTGCTAATATAGCTTGAGAGCAGAGTATTTCCGCGGGCATTCCTGTTTGTTTACATTGCACCTCAATATCGGTTAGCTTGCCCAAAACCTGATTAAGCACAGGTAATGACCAGCTATTTATTTGGGACTTAAACATTGGTGCTTGTTTGAAAAAAACAGGCGGTGATAGTTTTTTCATCGCGCTATCTATGTCCATGCCATCTATCATATATGATTTGCACATATGAAGCCTGCGAAAGTGATTTTGCAATGCCCGTAATATTGCAATAAAGACTGTGCCTTCTGCCGTTAGAGTTGCATATGCTTTTAAAGCTTTCGCGCTACTCCGTCCTCCGACATTATATACAAGATCATCAAAGCCTTGCGCTCCCAAAGCTCCGCAAGCAGCCATGGCATCATCTATAGATATGGGGCTTGCTTCATCTCCCTTATAAATTATGAGCTTTTCAAGCTCTGAGCGCACCTTACGGCGATCGCCCGATATATTAGCAGCAAGCCACATAACCGCGTCATTATCGGCTCTCATATTCTCAAGTTGCAAGCTATCTCTAATAAAGCGAGAGACATCGCGCTCATCCTCAACATAACAAGGAATCGCCGCCGCATTTTTTGCGCCTTCACAAAGCTTGCGCAATGATGATCGCGGGCTTAGCTCACCTGCTTTTATAAGGACAAGTGATGATTCGCTAGGGTTTTCAAGATATGATTTTAAAAGAACAGTGAGTTTATCGCCGCCATCATTAATCTTTATAAGGCGCTGCCCCCCCATCATTGACATTGCATTAGCCTCATCCATAAGACGGGCAGGATCATCTATTAATGTAGAAAGAGATAGCGCAGCAACGTTAAAAGGATCGTTCAAATCCTCAACGATTGTTTTGCCGATAATGTCGCATCGCTCACTAGCAAGCCCGCTATCAGGGCCATAAACAAGGATAACACGCGACGCCTTATCGGGTGATTTGATAAATCCTTCAAGCTGACGAAATTGTATTTTCATTTATTTACCCTAATCATAATTTATCAGCAAATAACATATATGCGCAAATATTGGGGTTTTCAAAAACCCCGCTATCGTAAGTCTTTTGGAAATTTGTAACATCGCTTAGATTAGGGAATAATATTCGGTTTACTTTGCCATCGGTATATCCGCTGCGGCAGATATCAAGAATAGGACGCATTTCATGGCTCATATCAATATCACTTGCAATATTTTCAATCAGATCAGCAAATTCTTTTGCAAATTCAGCCATTATTCCCGTGCCATAAGCAATATCAAAGAACTTACCGTCATGCTCTCGTGCATTTTTGTATGATTTTTGGAGTAGCTCATAACAGTTATCACCGACAAACCCATAGCGCGCGAGCAATTCATCTATTTGCGCGGCAAAGTCACGATGAAATGCAAGCGCCGAAGTTATTATAAATGCGCTTTGATGTTGATGCATTCCAACGCCAAACATGCGAGCTTCGTATCTATGACCGCTCACAGTTCCATCATTATCTTTAAGCGTTGCAATCTTAACATCTGGCCATATTGTGCTTTGCGCTAAATAGTAATTGCTAGAAATATTAAGCCCTCGCGATTTTAAGCTGTTAAAAGTCACACTATTATCACCCGAAGGAACGCCCGTTAGCTTGCCGTCTCTATCATAATACATAAATAAAGGGTTATTCATTACATTATTAATATGGTTTTCTATAAATTCTGCACCTGATTTAGCTGTAAACAAATAAGGGGGCAGACCTCCACCGCGCCAATTTGCTAACCCATCATGGCGCATGGACATGCCTATATGATTTTTGAATGGCTTGCCCTCGCTAAACCCAGCGCTATTATCTGTTAGCAGGAATAAAAACGGCGCAAGAAGATAGAGCCTGCGGATATTTTCCAGCATATGATCGCTTGTTTTTGGGCTAATAGATACTTGATTAGACTTACAAACTGCAAAATACTCCACGCATTTTTTCATATCTGCGCGATATGGGGCATACATTATTTTATAGCGATCAATATCTACAATTCGAGACAGCAATTCACTGGCAGTTTTGTCTGGAAGCTCTTGAAAATATGAGCGCTTAAGCCCCAATTTAGATGCCGCATCAGCCAGTATTTTTATCTTATCGTTCGTATCTTTAAGCACGCCCTTCATTTGTGAAAAAGGCGCGGCTATGCTTGCGACTTCTAATAATTCACTGGTTGGCTCATTATGCAGCCAGTCACTATCCACAACATTTTTAAGCTGTGTGTTTTGCTGTAAATCCATAACGGGGCTATCTGGCTTTGATGGGTCAAAGAAGGATAGCTCCACCTCTATTCCAGCCTTACTATTATTGCCTACGCCATCATAAAGCGCGAACACATCATCTGCGCCATTTATTTCTGTTAAGTCATTTGAATTAACCTCAGACATTACTCGCCGCCCTCGTTATTTTTTAAATCCTCTTTATCTCCTTCAAGACAATCTAAAACCCAAACATCATAAATAGGGTGATCCATAGGTGATAGGCTTGGGGATGAGGAAAACATCCAGCCGCTAAATACCCATTTAGATTCATCATCTTTATTTTCATCGGCTTCCCATACTTGTATAAAAGCCGCCGATTCAGGCTCATCAATAGGGGAGGATTTTTGGCATGATTTAACCGTCATATAAAGAGGGCCAAATTTTAGAGTGTCGCCGATATTTGCTTCGAATGTCATGGTATGCGCAGTTACTTTATCAAGAGATTGCAGCTTTACGCGCGGATATTCGCTCATTTCTCTTGAATATGCATCATTCATCACCCCCGCAACCATAAAAATAGTAAGGCAAAAAATCAGAATATTAAATATATTATTCTTCTTTATCATCTTGCATGCTAAATATGAATTGACCGAGTAATTGCTCAAGGTTTTGTGGGGCTTGCGTATATTGTATTGCGCCGCCATCTTCTATAAATTCTTCATCCGCGCCCGGTTCTAGCGACATGTTAAGCCCGCCCATAAGCCCCTCACTGCTTATTAAAGCGGCGGTATCTGTTGGGATTTTATATTGATTGCGAATGCCCATGCTAACTTTTGCTAAATATATTTCAGGCATAAGCTCTATATCAATGATAGAGCCTATTTTAACGCCGCTTATCTGAACATCATCACCGATTTTGAGGCCACCAATATTTGAGAAATTAGCAGTAACCATATAGCCATTTGATGACCCGATATCAGCATTTTTCATGCTGTAGGTTAAGAATAATCCTGCTGCGATAATTACAATCGCTCCTAATATTGTTTCTGCAATGCTGCGTTTCATTTTATGATTCTTTGCTCTCTAATTTATATATTATATGGGTAACATGAATTATGGGGCGAGGCCAACTATTTTGGCGGTACCCACGGCTCGTAATCACCAGTTGCTTTTTCGCGCTTGCCGCCTGCTAATATATGACCAGATGGGCGATATGCTTGATTTGTGCCTGTCATATTTGGTTTATGCGGCTTTTGCCATGCTTTGCGATATGATAAGCCATCCTCACTTGGCACTACATCGCTTTGATGATGCAGCCAACCATGCCATTCAGGCGGGACATTGCTTGCCTCTGGCGCGGCTTTATAAATCACCCATCTGCGATTGCGCTTATATCCCTTGATTGGCGCGGCTTCATAATATTTATTACCAAGCTGATCCGTGCCGATTCTTTTACCGCGCGATTTAAGGGTAAATAGTGAAATATGAGCAGGCGACATGATGCCTAAAAAACTAAATAATCCCATAATTTTTATTTTCTTGTTGCTAATTATAATTCCACTGCGATTATGGCAGGGATTTCACCGATCTAAAAGAGGAAAAAACATGAATATTCAAACAAAACTTCAAAATCTTGGTTTAGAGCTGCCGAAAGTGGCTGCTCCTGCTGCTAATTATGTGCCATATGTGATTTCTGGCAAGTCAATTTTTGTATCGGGACAAATACCATTTCTTAATGGTGAAAAAATGCATATGGGGCGAGTTGGCGACGATCTAAGCGTGGAACAAGGCGTAAATGCAGCAAAAGCGTGCGCACTTAATATATTAGCTCAAGTTAATGATGCTGTAGGCGGTGATTGGTCGAAAGTTGCGCGATGCATAAAATTAGGTGGATTCGTTTGTTGCACTCCTGATTTTACCGATCATCCTTTGGTAATTAACGGCGCGTCCAATTTAATTGCAGATGTTATGGGAGCGGCAGGCAAACATGCGAGGTTTGCCGTTGGTGCTCCCGCTCTACCGCTTGGAGTTGCCGTTGAGATTGATGCAATATTTGAGCTCACCTAATATTTCAATTTTTCATCCATAGCTTCCCAGCGTTTAAACATAGTTACGGCATGTTCATGACCTAGTTGAATATATTCAGTTTCTTTATGCTTATGTTCGGTGCGAAGGTTATTTATTTCCGCATGACTTAGCCCATAATAAACCTTAGTAATGCCAACGCTTGTGATAAGTGCTTTGCCCATCATTGTAGGCTCGCTAGAGCAATAAAGAGTGCATTCAGATAAATCCGGGCAACCTAATTTTTCGGCGGCTTGCCTTATTGCCATTATTTCAGCATGCGCGGTAGGGTCAATGCGTGAGGCAATACCATTTGCTCCCTCGCCCAATACTTCACCATCATTATTAGCAATAACTGCACCAAATGGCCCGCCTTTACGGCTCTTGACGTTTCGCTCTGCAAGCTCTATTGCGCGCTGCATTAGTTGACTTGGAGCATAGCTCGTTTCGTATCTCTGCACGGCAATTGCATTAAGATTGTGTCCGTATCGTTTTAAAATATGCTGCACAACATTTATTAATTTATCTGGATCAACAGGCTTTTGTAATAATCGCTCCACCCCTAATTCATTTGCGCGCATAAGCACGTCACTGGAATTATCAGATGTTATGATAATAACAGGAATTTTGATGGAGTTTACAACAAGGTGTCTTATGAACTCAAAACCGCCCTTTGGCAGCATATTTAGATCAACAATGGCCATATCAATAATATTACAGGACACAACGTCTATTGCTTCATCACCATCAGAGGCAGGAATAATATTATATCCTTGAGTTTTAAGGATAGTGCTTATTAATTCGCGACTGATCTCATTATCTTCAGCAATTAGAATATTTATATTGTTCATTTTATTAATCCTGAGCCTAGAAATATTTTAATGTCATGTTACAGTGATCTTATGATACATGAAGATAGACAAAAAGGTAATGTCCTTGTAATTATTTTAATAGCCGTAGCTTTATTTGCTGCTTTGTCTTTTGTTGTGTCAAAAATGATGCGCGGGAGCGCAGATATAGGGCGCGAGAAATCAGGTATTTATGCTTCTGAAATTTTAACATATGCACAAAGCCTTAGCGAAGCGGTTAAAATGATGCGTATCTCTAATGGCTGCGAAGATACAGATATAAGCTTTGAGAATAATATAGTGGCAGGATATGAGCATAGCCCAGTTGCCACGAATGATTGCAAGATTTTCCATGCAAGTGGCGGGGGGCTTTCATATATCAGACCAAATGACGATGCAAATGGCGGTGTGGACTGGATATTTACAGGTGATAATGATGGCTATGATATTGGCACGCAATGTAACTCTGATACATGCTCTGATCTTATCGCAATTTTACCAGAAATATCATTGGAAATATGTAAAGAAATAAACAAACGTTTAAATGTCTCTTCTGCTAATAATTATATGACACAAGAAGATGATAGTTTCGCAGTTGTTAAGTTCCAAGACACTTACAGCTACAGCGCAAGATTAGAAGATAATGCTGGCTTAGCTGCACTTAATGGGCAATATAGCGGTTGTTTTGAGGGAAATTCAGTCCCACAAAGTGCAAATACATATTATTTCTATCAAGTTTTGTTAGAAAGGTAGGTTAGGCGATATAGTTTATTGCTCGATTTTACCAGAAGTGCCAATTACAACCCATACTCCATCAACAAACTTTATTGATTTAATGCGTCCAACACCGTTAACAGTGTCATTGACTTCAATAGATTTCATTTCTTTTGAAACTTTATCATAGATTATAGCACTCCCTGATTGAGCAGCACGTATAACCCATATAGGTTTCTTCTTTTTTAAAATAAATTTCTTTTTAGTAATGATTGGCTCAGCTTTTTTAGTAATGATTGGCGCAGCTTCTTTAGTAATGATTGGCGCAGCTTTTTCCAGTACTTTAATTTCTTTAGATAGGTTTAACTCAGGTTTTTTTATAAAATCTTCTTTCATTTTATCTACATCGCCATTGATCTCGTTTTGGACAGGGCTCACCAAAGGCTTTTCAATAGTGTTCGAATCAAATCTCAATACATCTTCTGTCTCTTTAATATTTTCTATATTCAACATTTGCGGGATTATATCGTTTATATCATCTGCATCTTGGACAGTTAGCTCTCCAAATTCAGACTCTGTTTTTAATAACAAATCATCCTCTATCAGCAATTCTGGCTCGGCATTAATATTATTTTCAGGAATAATGATGTCTTTCACCAGTGGCTCTATTTCAGGCATCATGATAAGTTCTGCCAATGGCATTTCATTTTCTGAAATATTTTCAGGCATAGGCGTTAATACGGTGTTATTAGCCTCTTCTTTTGCTTTAAGGGGCGTAATTTCAGTAACAACATTCTCTTTATTAACCTCAAGATTAGTATCAGAAGGCATAATATCAGTTAAGCTAGTATTTGATTCAGCAATATCTCCTTTATAAATATTTTGTGCTTCATCAAGCTTAATTATAGGTATTTCATTTTTTGAGTCTGACGGCATCACAAAAGGAAGAAACAAATATGCGCCACTTCCAAGAAGTATTACAGCCAATAATGGTTTTATAAAGTTTATTTTAGACTTTGTTTTACTATCACCTTTTTGCTCATCAATAGATTCATCCCAAGAATCATCCATATCATCGCCCAGTTCAAAATCATCAAAATTATCATCAGAATTCATCATATAAAATCACCAAAATATAGCTAATCGCAAAGACTATATGCCACCGCTTGTTTCCACAACATTTTTTGTAAAGAATATACCAATAGGAGTTCCTGCTTTAAGCATAACTTGCATAGGAACATCTCCATATTCTTCTAAAAACTCACCAATATCTTGAGCCATGTCAGCAACACCCGTTGCAACTTCTTGGTCTTTCGTAGGCTCTGCCTCTTCTTCAGTAACAGCAGCACCACCACTGCCACCAGCGACACTTATACTCGTGCGACCAGCTTCTGCTATTGCGTCAGCGAATCCAGTTACAAACTTAGCCGCAGCAGGAAGAACTATTCTACGTATATACCTATTATTAACGTCAGATGCTTTTGCCGAAAGAGATGTATCAGGATCAAGCATAATAGCCTTGATTTTATATTGTTTACCCTCTTCATTTACAGCAACATTGAAATCAACCGTAAGCATTTTAATATCTTCTTCAAGGTTGAATTTACCAAGAAGCTTCCATCCCTTAAGCGGACCACTAACCATTTGAGCTAAAATAACGGAAGGTATATCAGAATTAGCTTCTAAAAGCATTTGCCCATATACGATTTTACCAGCTGGGATAATTATGATTTCCTCACTTTCCTCTTGAAATAAACTGGTGTCATCAGAAGAACCACCACCACCTGAATCATAAGTGCCACCGTCACCAACGCCACCATCACCATCACCATCACCATATGAGATCAGAGTTTTAGTTGTAAAAGCTTTATCCTCAGTGCTTTTTCCTAAAACGGATTCCATTTGCTGTACCATGGATTCAGCAAGCTCCTCAACTGCCTCGCTTTGTTTTTCAGCATTAAGAACAGTCACAGGCTCGACATCCGCCTCTTTAGCCCTCATCTCACGCTCAACACGCTCCTCTTGTAGCATTCTCCATCGGTGAAGAGGGTCTTCCGCCTCTTCCTCAACTTCAGGAACGGTAAGTCGCGTGTCATGCGTACCTACTGGCACAGGAATCGAACTACCACCTCCCATTATGGCGCGCTCAAGATCAGCCTCATTTTGCTGTTCAACTGCTGCCGTGTAGGCAGGGGAGACCTCTTCATTCGCGCCCGGCACAGATGTAACATCAGAACCTTGTGGGATTGAAGATTGCTGCTCTTTCACCTGATCACCACCAAACATAACCATAGCACTACCACCAATAACAACAACGGCAATAACAATCCCCACCTTTGCAATTGGACTTTTCCTTATAATATCTCCAAGGCTTGCCTTTTGAGAGAACTCATCAAAGCCATCTTCAGAATCAATTAAACCATCATCTAAATCATCATTCATCTAACAAATCCTCACGAACAGTAAGACGAGCGCGCACCATGCGCCCTCGGTCTGACAGCAAAACAACAGGGGTTTCTTCCAACGCATATACTTTAGTCCCATCAGCAGAAGTAACAGAACTATCCCACCCAGGAGAAAGGAGAGTAAGTGGCGTGCGTACGTATGTAAGCCCGTTATATATATAAGCAGTAGTGCGCCCATCAACACCCGAAACATCCAAAATATCAGCATCAGAAGGCACAACCCCACTTAACGCAATAGACATATCAGGGTCACCTGACACTAATGTTATACCAGGGTCTATTAATGGTGTTTCTGCCCCTGGCCCATCTTGAGGTATAATAGCATCAAATCTATAATGAACGAGATCCCTATTTGTTTCAAATGTCATAATAACAGGTGCGTTCAACCCCACAAGCCGCATAGATATGTTTCCGTGAGCAAATTTAGATTCGGGAGATATGCGCAGCATATGTGTTTTTTCATACACAGCGGATTCCTCAACAGAGAAATTACCGACCCAACTTATCTCCTCTATTGGCCAAGGCTGCCCAGACGAATCAAGCATGCTTATCGTAGTAACATAACCAAAAGCCATTTTAACAATCTGAGGGGTAACACCAGGATCAAGAGATATGTTTTTAACCGTAAGCTCGGGCCTTGGGTATGGGTGTACCGGAAGCTGTGTAGATTCTTCAGTACGGTCAAAATGCTCCAATAATGTTCTAATTTCCTCGGGCTTTAGAGGCAATAACGTCTTTAAAGCCTGCTCAAAGGCTTCGCCCCTAAAGCTATCTTCAAGCTCTTTAGCGGACTTATCAAGATCAGACTCCCCATCCTCAAAGCTAAACGTATCTTCAAAACCCTGAGCTAAAACTAGCGAAGAAAATACAGGAGAACACGCCAATACTGAAGTAAAAACCAGCGACCTGAAAAACCTATGTACAGAAATTTTATTTTGCATAAACCTTGTCTAACCTAGATATTATAAGAATTACTTAAAAAATGGTACACTGAACTCCCATTGTTGTCACGCGCTGTCAACAGAATAACAAAAGAAATCAACATGTTTGTTTGATTACCTAGCAGAAGCAATCCACTGCTCTATGCCAATACCGCTAGGACTTTCTAATCTAGGGACACGCACAACAACAATCGTTACAAGTAGACCTGAGCTGTGGGTCTTTGCACCAGATATATAAGTCAAAATAAGAGGGACCTGAACGACCCATTGGTATCTCCCCGCAACTAGACCCTCCGATTGCATGATCGGAGCACCCCTCGGTGCAGCCGTAATTATCTGTTGATTGACCTCAACCATCTCTATAATTCGCGACCTTTCCAAGGCCTGCGTAAAGCTACCCCAGCCTCGCTTCGTGAAATTTCTAGATGATTCTTGCAACCTTCTTCTGTAATCACTAAAGCCAAAGGTCATGACTTCTGTTGCGGCTTGAGCAACCCACGACATCAATGAAGGCGCACTTAAATTTGGCTGACTTAAAGGAACCATGGGAATTAAGCGCCCATCTTCAGTGGTTGCAAAATAGTAATTTTGCGGCTGATTAACTTTGATTGTATAATACATAGCCCCGATTAACGCTAATATAACAACACTTTGTATTAAAGTCATTTTCAAAAGGCTGCGATAACCATCTTTGTAGAATTCATTTCGCACAACAACTGTTCCAAGACCTGATACATCATCTGATTTAGGGGCTTTTTTAAGTTTTTCGTCTGCACCAGAATTTTTATTTTTTTGTTTTTTAAGCATGATAGACTCTTTTGAAATTTAAACTATTAAAAAAATACAATGATTTATCTCAGTATATGGCATATACGGCGAGATAGTACACTATATTTTTTAATAGGTAAATTTCTAATTTTTATAAATATTAAGTGCGCTCAATGGTGGGCTTGTGTTATTGTTAAATGTTGGTATGTTTTGCTTGCCTTTGGGTTTAACAAAATCTTTTTGGAGTTGTGTCATATATAAATATATAAGAAGCGTTTATTTATGAGTATTTATGAAGTCGGTTTTTGGGTGATGGTAAAGCGGGGGCTGGCAATAGGCACGCTCTCTATTCTTTTTATCGTCACCCTGTTTATTGGATTGGTTTACACGCCTAAGCCTGCTGTTGCTTGCTGCTGGGCATGCCCAACAACTGACTGCCAAGCTGCCGAGCGAATTATTGGTGATGCACACCAACTTATGGTGGATAGTGTGGCAGATGAATTTTCTGCTGACCTTTCTGCATTTGAGGATTGGATGGTTGATGTTATGTTCAACACTCAATTCGCCCCTGCTACCTTTGATATGGCCACCCAGATGGGCGCTGTTGCGATGTACTACACAGGTATGATCGGCGCTTTCCTTGATGCTCAAATACAAATGGATACCCAAAGGTTATTTAGAAAATTACAATTTGAAGCACATAAAGACTATCGCCCAAGCGAAGGTTTTTGTTCGTTTGGAACAAATGTACGAAGTTTGGCTGCAAGCGAGAGTGTTGGGCAGTTCAATAGTTTGGCACTATCACAATTATCTCTCAATCGCCAGCTAGGGGCTTTTGGCGTTGCTGGTGCAAAAAATGTTGATGATGATTATAAGGCTCGTTGGGGGCAATTTGTTAAAACTTATTGTGATGTCGGCGATAATAATAGAGGCGCCTCTGCCACAGGGTTAGAGCTGGCTTGTGACCATGATGGTCCTGGTGGGGCTTCTGATATGGGCGCCGAAGATCATAATCGCATTAACCGTGATATTGATTATACTCGGCTGATAGAAGAGCCAAGGACTATTGACGTAGATTTTACAAATAACACCCTAGATTCAGAAAACCCTTTCATTGTTAAAGAGCCTGGAGACGAAGAAGATGTGATTGCATTGTCAAAAAATTTATATGGTCATAAAGTGTTATCGAGAGACATCTCTAGTGTTCTAATGAAAAGCGACAATGCTAGAAAATTATACTTAGCATTAAGAAGTGTTGCTGCCAAAAGAGGCGTCGCTCAGGCAAGCTTTAATGCTATTGTAGGGATGAAGTCTTCAGGAACTACAGATAAAGATCCACTTGACGTTATTATATATCCAGCTGACCCTACTGTAAGCACACCATCCACGCGCTTATTAAAACAAACAAGGCGCTATATGGCTGCTATTATGCACCAATTATTGCCATCTGCAGAAATATCTGGCACTGAAACTGGCGCTAATATATTTGATCTAATAGGCTACAGTCCTAGTTATTATTCTCAGCTGGAGCTGCTAGCAAAGAGAATTTATCAAAACCCTGATTTTTATGCTAATCTTTATGACACCCCTGTTAATGTTTCAAGAAAGAAAGTTGCGATGAAGGCGATAGAACTTATGGTCGATAGGGCCATCTATGAAAGCCAATTGCGACGCGAAATGAATATATCTGTTTTACTTGCTAGTAAATTGCGCTCTGCACATAGGCTGGCGAACAAGGATCTAGTTATATCTTTGGGTAGTGAATAATTTATAGAAATGAAAGATTTTACTTTATATATGGTTAGTATAAATAATAAAAAATTTAAGGATTCTATTTTTTCTAGGCGTAAGTTTAGAAGGTGTTTTTTGCTGTTTTTATGCATTGCTGCTTTATTAGGGGGTCTTGTGGCAACGCTAACTAGCGGTAAAAAAGAAGCGCAAGCTATATGTCTCCCTTGCATGATGTGTTCAATGATTGATACCCAGATAACAGTGTGGATTATGGAGGCTCTTAAAGACTACATCTTTGTACCTATGATTGAAGATAATATTGTGGATCATATAAAGCATAGTGAGGGTAACTGGATTGTCGATCGCTTCTTTCGGCGTTATTGGGTTATAGCTCTTGCCGAACTGACTGAGCTTTTAAGTGCTTTTGGTATGTATCAGGTTGGTATAGTAGGAACATTCTTTGATGCAAAAAATATTGTAGGAACGCAGCGTTTGTTTTTTAAATTGCAGGCTGAGGCGCATAAAGATTACCATCCAAGTGATGATTTTTGTTGGTTTGGTACTAACTCTCGAAGTATGGCATCAACAGAAAGTCACTCAAATTTAAATATGCTAGCAATGTCTAAGCGTTCCCTGCAAAGGCAATTAGGGCATAAGAGTTCCGTCTCTGCTAAAGGTAGTAATGAGGATAAAAATGCTAGGTGGAATCAATTTATTGACACTTATTGTGACCCTAAGGATAATGCGTGGGATGTGGCTGGCTCTGGTCTTGATTTAGCTTGCGACCGTGATGGTCTTGGCAGTGCGACTGTAACTGGCGCTATTGATTCATCTAGAGTTAACCGTGATATCGATTATACTAGGCTGATTGATGAGCCAAGAACATTAAATGTTAATTTCTCTGATGACCCAACGGTTCTTCAGCCTGACGAAGAAGATGTTATGGCTATGGCATCTAACCTATATGGCAATAATTCTCTTTCTAGGAGTGTGTCACGTTTGATGATGGAAAAGCCTGAAGCCAATAGGCTTTATATGGATTTAAGAAGCGTGATTGCCAAAAGAAATGTCGCAGAAAGCAGTTTCAATGCAATTGTTTCTATGAAATCTGCTGGTACAAATGGTGACCCATCAGCCACGGCGCACCCTGATACAGGTTTATATATGGCAGCATTAATGAAAGACTTAATGCCAGCGGGAACTCCTGATGATGAAGTTCTTCAGATATTAGGTGAGAATCCAAGCTATTACGCCCAACTAGAATTCTTAGGCAAGAAAATCTATCAAAACCCTGATTTCTTCGCTAATCTTTATGATAAGCCTGCAAATGTAAAGCGTAAAAGCGTTGCTATGAAAGCGATATCACTTATGATTGACAGGGCTTTATTTGAGAGTGAGCTGCGCCAGGAAATGCTTATGTCTGTTATGCTTTCAAATAAGTTAAATGAAAAACGTAGAATAATTAATCGTGATCTCAAACTTGAGACAACTAGGTAGGCAATATGAGTTTTGAATACTTTAGAAAAATTTTGGATATTACGCGTAAGGTGATAATGCTCTTTGCTGTTATTTCGGTGGCTGGTTTTTCATTATTGGGTTTTGCTGGTGCGGCTCGCGCGCTTTGTGAAGATTGCGACTTAGCTGTAAGTAATGCAGAAATAGATATTTGGGTGGCCGCAGAAGAGGAATTCGACGCTAAAATTGATAGCTCATTTAAAGATCTTCAAAGATTTATTGTCCATCAAATGTGGGAGCAAAGCATATTGCCCGCGATGATGCTTTCGGCTGAACAATTAACAGCAGTTGCTATGCAGCAAGCTATGGCTGTCGGCATGTTCATTGATGCAGAAAGCCAGCTTGATGCGCAACTGCTATTACAAGAGATACGTGCTAAAGCTCACAAGGATTACCACCCAAGTGTCGGTATGTGTGAATTTGGTTCTGTGATGAAAAGCTTAGCGGCTAGTGAGCGGCGCGGAGAGATAACAGCAGTTATACTTAGTCAACGTTCTCAAGACAGACAATTAGGGCAGCGCGATAGCTCTGGTATGTATGGCCATGATTTAGACAAGTCTTCACGTATTAACCATTTCAAAGGTTTATTTTGCAATATAAAAGACCGAGGGGGTGCTTTGTTATCTAATGTTAGTGCATTATTATCTTTATGTTCTTCAAATGTTAATTGGGATGACGCTGCATTTGATGAGCATGCTAGGGCAAGGATGAATAAGGATATTGATTACTTCTCCTTAGTTGATTCCCCGTGGAGTTTAAGTATAGATTTTACGAATGAGAAAATATTAGACACAAGTAATACGCCCAATATTAATAACGAAGATGAAGAGCATATTTTAGCAATGGCTAGTAATTTATATGCGCATGATACTTTTCCGCGCATACCTGCAAGATTATTAACAAATAGACCCGATAAAGAGCTAAGCACCATGCAAAAAGCTTACATGGATATGCGCTCTATAATTGCAAAGCGAAGTGTTGCCGAAAATAGTTTTAATGCCATTGCTTCTATGAAAGCAGAGGGGAATTATCCAATTGATTCATCTGATGATAGAACGGGTCCTATGAATTCTCGAATTTATATGGAGCACATTCTTAAAGAACTTGGCGTTCCATCAACTGAGGCATTAAAGTTATTAGGCGAAAACCCAAGCTATTATGCTCAAATGGAAATTCTTACTAAAAAATTATATCAAAACCCTGACTTTTATACGAATTTATATGATAAACCCGCCAACGTAGAGAGAAAAACAGTTGCATTGCAAGCAATTAAATTGATGCAAAAGTTTGACTTTTTAAAGAGCTTTCTACGTAGTGAGGCTTCAACTTCTATTTTACTTGAACTAGCTGTGTCTGATTTACAGAGTGAAATAGAAGACCAAATTCAGGTCGTTGGCGTGGGTGGTAATTAATATGATTAAGTTATTCAAAAAACATGCTGGATTAAAAATAACTATTTTAATGACTGTTATTGTTCTGCTTTTTGCTGGCGCGACTATGACAGTTCAACCAAAAAAAGCTGAGGCGTTATGCTGTGCTAACTGTTGTATGTGTATGGGGCAAATAGGTGTGGATTTATCGAAATGGGTCCAAGGTTGGATTGTGATAAATCTTGATTTCTTCATTGATTTAGAGATACATAGAATAGTATTTTTTGATTTTGAATTCTGGCAGTTAAAAATGCTTCCACTATTTATACAAACGGGTATGCAGCTTTCTGCTGTTGGCATGCAACAAACTATGATGATTGGCATGTTTTTTGATGCAAAAGAACAGCTTGAAACGCAGCGTCTTTTACAAGAATTACACGCTAGAGCAAATAAAGATTATCATCCCAGTATTGGCATGTGTGAATTTGGCACCCGTATAAAAAGCCTCGCATCTTCCGAGCGTAAAGGTGAGATGAACTCTCTTATTTTAAGTGAACGGTCTTTAGATCGGTTTTTGGGCAACAAAGATACGGGCGCAGCATTAGGGCAAAAAGGTGATATTGCAATTAGGCTAAATGCGTTTCAAACTAATTATTGTAATACATTCGACAACAACAATGGGCTAAGCCTTATTTGCCCAACAAACAGCACTGATGTTGCAACGAAAGACAGATTCAATAAAGACATTGATTATCAAAGAACTATTGCTGATCCATGGACAATAGGCTTTGATTTCACAGCAGGTGGCAACCCCTCTCACTCAGATGAAGAAATCATGGCAATGTCTAATAACCTTTATGGATTTAATAGTTTTGATCGTGCAGATCAAAGGAAAATTCGCAATACTATGAGGGACGCCTCTGACCTTCAAAAAGCTTATCTAGATATGCGATCAGTAGTCGCAAAAACAAAAGTTGCTGAAAATAGTTTTAATGCCCTTATGGCATTAAAAGGCGAAGGAACGACAGGATCACGTGAATTTATAAAAGCGTATTTAGTTGAGCTTGGCATTCCTGATGGATCAGATGTTGATAGATTTTTGGGGAGTAATCCAAGCTATTACGCGCAGATGGAAGTTCTGACTAAAAAAGCATATCAAAGCCCCATATTCTACACTAACCTATATGACAAGCCAGCTAACGTAGAGCGAAAAGGCGTTGCATTGCAGGCAATCGGTCTTATACAAAAATTTGATTTACTAAAAAGCTATTTAAGAACAGAAGCATCCCTATCTATTTTGTTAGAGTTATCAATTGATAACCTGCAAAGAGAAGTTGAAGATAATATTCAAGCTATTAGCGGTGATCTGTAATGGAAAGGATAAGATATTGTTATGATTAAATTCAAGTCTAGAAAATTTTATCTAATAGGGTCATTCGTGTCTTTAGTTGCTGTTGGCTCTGCCATATTTGCTTATCAAGGTGCGATGTCAAAAGAATCTAATATTGAGGTTAAAATAAGTGACTTCCCTGTAGGAACGCGCATTAATTATGAAATACTCGCTAATAGTGATGTAATTGAAAATGGAAGCAAAATAGTTAGCCGTAGCAACATTTTAAACTTACCTATGCCTGATAGTATTCCTGTGAAAAGTAATAACATATTAAGCTATAAACTTAATATGCAGCCTCCTACACAAGATAATATTAGCTCTGCCGAGACTTTAGATATGTTAATTAAAATTGATCCTGATAATGGCGATATTTCCGTATCAGGATCAGGGCTTAATGGGTTTTCTGATATAGATATTAAAAAAGGTGCGGGCGGTATTGACGGCAATGAAAAAATTACATCCGACTGGGCAGGCTTATTTTCCATGCAACCCCTTAACAACATCTCAAAAGATGGACAAATTGAGCTGGCATTTCAAAATATCGGTATTGCAAGTGATTTCAATCAATTAGAAACAGGTAAGGTCGAAGTTTTTTTGGGTGATAGCGACGGCCCTACTATTGCTCAGGTTCGTAATCGTTATGTTGCAGCCTTGCAACGAATGACTGAAGAGCTAAGCGCGGTTATGGCTTTGCAAACAGGAACTATAGGCATGTTCTTTGATGCCAGCATACAGTTAAAAGTTCAAAGAAAACATCAAGAGTTAATGGCGCGCGCGCATAAAGATTACCACCCAAGCGAGCAAATGTGCCGCATTGGTACTTTTATTCGCAGCGTAGCGCATAGTGAAAGCAAGGCTGCAATTAATAAACATGCGCTAAATAAAATATTGATGAATCAATATCTAGCAACGCCCAACAACAGCGCGGCAAGTGGTCCTTCTGTAAATAATGCTTCTGAAATTGAGCTTTATAAAAAATCTTTTTGTGATCCTCGGGATAATAGTGGTTCTACTTATATATTATGCCCTCCTGATGCTGCCAATCCTCCAACAGTGGAAGAGCTGGACGGTATGAACAAAGATATTGATTATACAAGAATATTAGGTGGAAAACTTACACTTGATGTGGATTTTGTTGATGGCGATATAACTGGCACAGTAGATAACGATTTAGAAGGGGACGAGGCTGATATTATAGCATTAGCAAAAAACCTATATTTCCCAAATGTTTTTGAAGCCCCCAACCATGATCGTTTAAAGCAAGATTTAAGACCACATTATGATTCACGCAGCTTTGCTGCAAAAATGAATGTTGCACATAGCAGCTTCCTTAATATTGTGGGTATGAAATCAAGGGCTCCAGCAGGACAGCCAAATGTAACGACGGCTAATGTTCCAGCTCCCGCGCCTTTGGGAACGGGGCTAACTCGTGAGCCAGAGCCCGCGCCTGTACATACTCACCCTGCGCCAGATCCATCTAATCCACCGCCTGCATTGGTAACGCCGCTAACAACAACTAGAACTATGCCGACGACTATTCTAACTGAGGATTCAGGTTGGGCTTACATGAAAGCCATGCTACGTGAATTTGGCATTGTGGCGATAGATATGAATAATGATGGTGATACAACGGATGCCGAAGACCTTACAGTCGAAGAGCAAATTGATGAAATTTTAGGTGAGCGCCCAAGCTATTATGCCCAAATGGAAGTGTTAACCAAGAAAATATACCAACACCCAAATTTCTATACAAACCTATATGATAAGCCTGCAAATGTTGCTCGTATTGGCGCATCCATTGATGCTATTACTTTAATGAATCAAAGAGATCGCTTTGATTCTATTATTCGTCGTGAGATGCTTACATCTCTTCTTATTGAAGAGGAGTTAGGCAGGCATGTTGAAAATGTAAATAGTACGATTTACGAGCAAATGCAACAAAATCAATATGAATAAAGCATTTTGGCACTGTCCTTGCATATATATTAATTAACCCACAATAGTTGGGCATTAATATTTGGTAGCCAAGGATTTAAAATGGGAATTTCCAGCTTAGACACCGCCCTTTCAGGGCTTAAAATTAGCCAGCAGCAAATTGATATCATTTCCAGTAATGTATCTAATGTAGGCACAGAAGGCTATACAAGGAAAATATTGCCGCAAAGCACTAGAGCTATTGCTGGAGAGTCTATTGGCGTTCTACCTGGAACTATTGTTAGAAATGTTGATATGCGCTTGTCGCGTGATTTATGGACGCAAGTTAGCTCGGTTAGCTATTATGATGTGCAATCAACATATTTGAATCGCATTGACCAATTTAATGGCTCTCCTAGCGCTAATATTTCTGTAGCCGCAGAAGTATCGAAATTGCAAGATTCCTTTGCTGCATTGGCAAATGCTCCAGCAGATCAGTTCTTGCTAACCGATGTTGTAGATCAAGCTCAAGATACGGCAGGCAAAATAAATGATCTTTCAAGCTACTATACAACGCTCCGTAATGATGCACAAAATGAAGCAGAGGTCGCCGTTCAAAGCATTAATGATTTGCTTGAAAAAATTGCAGGGCTTAATTCTGATATCAGATTTGCAAGAGTATCAGGAAGAACATCTGCAAATTCAGAGGATCTTCGCGATCAATCTATTAAGGAAATTTCCAAATTAATAGATGTAAGCACTTTTTCCCGTGGTGATGGCATAATTGTTGTTCAAACTAAAAATGGAGCAGAGTTAGCATCCGACGTGGCAGAAGAGCTTGTATTTAGACCAAAGCCATTATCTGCAACATCATCATACCCTGATTCAGTATCGGGAATTTTTATTGGTGATCCAAATAAAAATGTTGGGGCTGTTGATATAACTGAGCTGAATATAGGAGGTTCTCTTGGTGGTTTAATAGATCTTCGCGATAAAATTTTTCCAAAACAAATGGCTCAATTAGATGAGCTAGCACAAAAAATGGCATTACGGTTCGAGGCTCAAGGTCTAAGATTGTTTACTGATGAGTCAGGAACTATTCCATCGGATGCTCCGCCTGACACAACCACAGACCCGATAGTGCCCGTTTCATATGTTGGTTTTTCTTCGCAAATGCAAGTTAATAGTGCGGTAGTATCGGATAATTCATTGCTGCAAACTGGTACATATGGCGGCACTCTACAAAGCGGTGCAAACGATATCATACGTCGCGTTATTGAATACACATTTGGAAGTGTTGATTATCAAATGGTTGGTAATTCCGATACGGCAACATCTGTAGATGTTAGAGCAGCAGCAACAGGAGGAACTACATTACAAGATTGGCTTGGGCTCGATGCTACTAATAGGGTGTCAAGTGGCATAAGTCTAAGTAACTATTCTAGCGTTGCAGATATTATAACTGCGGGCGGAACTGATGTTTTTGGCACGGGAGCGACGGAAACAGATACATTTATTCTGCGTTTTGATGATCCTGATTTTGGCTCGGGACCATATGATATTGAGATTGATTTGCGCTCAGTAACAGCCACAGGAAGTGGCGCGGCTCAAGATCTTGTAACCTATATTCAAACTGACCCTGATTGGGCAACGGCAGTTACTGATTTTGGCGTGAGCGCTTCTGTTGGATCTAATGGGGAGCTGGTTATCGAAAGCTCTAGTAATATAGAGATTTTAAATAGCGGGGTTGAGCCATTATCTGACCAAGGCTTTGCCTTCTTAGGGCTTAGCATTTCAATGTCAGAAGCTAGCGACCCTTATTTTGATATTAAGGTCGGAAATAATCAACCAACTATAATCACCATTGATCCGAATGACACTGAAACAGAGCTTATAGCCAAATTAAATGCGGTTGACGGCTTGGCCGTACAGTTAGATGCTGATGGGTTTTTATCATTGCGCCCTGGTAATGATTTTAATAATCCTGATTTTGGTGGCGATATAACAATTACTGGCGGCGGGTTTAAAACGGAAAGCGCGGCGCTTGCTGGAACTGCTTTGGGGCGAACATCTATTGATGATGGCGTTAATATTGTGCAATCTTTATTTGGCACATACCAAGTATTAGGCGGGGGTATCATAGAAGATCAATCCCCTATTATTGATATGGATTACCAATCTGAAACAGAGGTAGGAAGCGGCGTTTTTGTTTCATTTAGATCAGAAAATCTTGGCCCTAACGCAGCCGTTGGCACAGAGATAGGATCATCTGCCTCTCTTAATGATTTTTCACAAAAAATAATAAATGAAGTCGCGCAAGAATTGGCTCTAATTAATGCACGGGGCGCAGATGCTAAATCATTGGAGGGGCTTTTAAATCAGCAGCTTATGAATGAATCTGGCGTTAATTTGGATGAAGAGCTTGGCAAATTAATTGTTGTGCAAATAGCATACGCCGCTTCTGCGCGCGTGGTTAATGTAGTGGATAACATCTTCAAAGAATTATTAAGAGTAATATAGAAGTTTTTAGAAAGGAATAAAAATGGCAGGCGTATCAACATTAGGGCAGTCACTAAGGCAAATAGAAAGCCTAAACTTACAAAATACATTATTTTCAGAGCTTTCAATGCAATTAGCAACGGGCAAGAAAACGCAATCTTATTCTGGGCTAAACACAGATGCTCTTACATCTGTTCGATCAAGAACCGCGCTATCATCTATTAGTGTTTATATTAATAATATCACTAGGTCTGACACGACTTTGTCACTAACTGTTTCGTCTTTGTCTGAATTCCAAGAGCAATCAAGGAATTTTTCTGGAACATTATTAGGATTAGTGCAGCAAGGCTCTCATCAAATGGGCGATGATGTTTTTTATGATGATCCCGCCACCACAGAAATTGAAGCTATAATCATGGGTAATACCTCGTCAAAAGTTGATGCAGACCTCCAAGCCGCCACCGACCATGCGGAAAATTTATTCAGCTTATTAGGTGATCTCATTAATAGCAAAGAGGGGGATCGTTATTTATTTGCAGGGGCCGATTTATCAGAGCGACCATTTACAGATACTGGAACTCTTGATGCCAGCATTAATACATTAATAACAAGCTGGAAAAATGGCACAATTACAACAGATGAGCTTATAGCTGATATCAAAGATGGCACAGCCCTTAATGGCAACCCTGATGCTATAACTGATACGGCAATCGGTTTTTCTTCCTCACTTAGCAATGGAACTGCAGGAGATGTATTTATACGGGCCGATGAAAATTCTGAGCTTAAATATACAACATTGGCAAATGACGATAGCCTCAGAAATATGATGGTGGCACTTGCGGTCATGAAGAATGAAAACTTACTTCCAGTTGTTGATGTTTATGAAAGCGGCACTTACCCTGCTACCCCCGATGTAAAAGGCGCGCCAGGGGCAACGGCAAAGGATCAGCAGGAAAGTTTTTACCAGCTATATACTGCTATGTCACAAATGGTGTCGCAATCAATTGATGATGTTGACCAATTATTGTTTAAATTGGAAAATACCCGCGTGCAAACTAATGAAACAAAAAAGTCACTTACAGATCAACAAATGTTATTACAAAACACGGTCAGCAGCGTAGAAGATATCGATGTTAACGAAGTTGCAGTTAAATTGACAACCTTACAAACTCAATTAGAGGCTTCATATCGTGTTACTGCGATTACACAAAATCTTAGCTTAGTTAAGTTTTTATAATTAATGAGTACCGACCCTGAAATGAGTAGGTTCTTTTGATATGTTATTTTAATTTGACATGTGGATAATAAGCGGTTATAAACCCTCATTCTTTATGAAGAATTAGAATTTATTGCAGCCCTTTTAGTATTTCAAGTAATATTTCAAGCGCGCATTTTTAAAAGAGGTAAATATTATGCATCAGAAACGTACATTCCAGCCAAGCCTTCTTGTTAGAGCACGCAGACATGGTTTCCGCGCCCGTATGGCAGATAGAAGCGGTCGCGCTATTTTAGCACGTCGTAGAGCCAAAGGTCGTAAGCGTCTTTCAGCTTAATAAAATCATGAATATCAATAAAAAAGAGCTGCCAGCTAATGAAATGCTGACGGCTCGTTCTGATTTTGTAACAGTGCAAAGCAAGGGCAAAAAATGGGTGTCTAATGGCTTGATTTTGCAAATGCGCAAAAATGATCTTGGCATAATTCGCACAGGATACACAGTTAGCAAAAAAGTTGATAAATCCGCAGTTATGCGCAATCGTATAAAGCGCCGCCTCCGCAGCGTCATGGCAGAAGTTCTTCCAAATGCAACAAATGGTTATGATTATATTTTGGTCGGCAGAAAACTAACCCTAACCCGCCCATATAATGATCTTATTAATGATTTTAAATGGTGTTTGAAAAAAACAGAATTATATAAAAAATGAGGTGATATATAATGGTTTTACTGCTTCAATATTTAATTAAAGCATATTCCTTTGTTGTTTCTCCATTTTTGGGGCGCAATTGCAGATTTCACCCTACATGCTCTTCATATGCTCATAAAGCATTGGAAAAGCACGGGGCTTTCAAGGGAATTTTCCTGATATTCATGCGAATATTATCCTGTCATCCATGGAGTAAGCGAGATTTTTCCGATCCAGTGCCCGAACGATTTGCATGGCGGGATTTCTTGGGGTATAAACTCTTCAAATATAAAAACTATAGCAAGAATTTAAAAGGCGCGCACAATAATGATGAATGACAAAGATAAAATGCACCCAGAAGATATTCGCAACCTAGTTATCTTTGCTGCTCTTTCAATTTTGATATGGTTTTTATATGAGACATATGTCCTTGCCCCTCAGGCAAAAGCTCTTAAAGATGCAAAGACAGCGCGCGCGGAGCTGATATTAAAAGACCCCAAAATATTTGATCCTATTGAAAACTTCACGCGCGAAGAGATTATATCACAAACAAAGCGCATAGAATTTAGTAACGGCGAAATATTTGGCTCTATATCTCTTAAGGGAGCGATGATTGATGATTTAAGCCTTAGAATGTATCACAAGACTTTGGAAAAAAAGGAAAATGTAGCATTATTTGCGCCCAACCAAACTAAAGGCGCGCGCTATGTTGATTACGGCTGGGTAACTCGTGATAAAAATTTACAAATTCCGAACTCTTCTACTATGTGGAGCGTGAAAGATAACGATATTTTGCGTCCTGACCTCCCTGTAACGTTGTTTTGGAATAATGGGCAGGGTTTGCGTTTTGAGCGCATATTATCACTTGATGAGCATTATGTATTTAATATCACTCAAAGAGTTTATAATAACTCAGGGCAAGATGTAAGGCTTCACCCTTATGCGCTTATTTCGCAAACGGGTATTCCCGAAGATTTCTCAGGCACTTGGATATCTCATGAAGGGCCTATAGGCTATATGGGCGGCGAGCTGGAATCATTGAGCTATTCCGCCATGGTGAAAAACCCATCTAAGAAGATAGAAGCTGAAAATGGCTGGATTGGTATTTCTGATAAATACTGGCTAACGGCTCTTATTCCAGCGCAAGAAAGCATGTCAAAATTCCGTTTCAAATACACGCCTGATCCGATAAGAAAAGAGCGCAACAGATATCAAACTGATTTCACTGGCGAGGCAATGACCTTGCCTGCGGGCGGGCAAATTCAAAGCTCATATAATCTTTATGCGGGCGCGAAAAAAGTCTTGCTATTGGAAGATTATCAGAAAATCTTAGGCGTTGATAAACTTGATCTAGCCGTTGATTTCGGTTGGTTTTGGTTCTTCACCTATCCATTTTTCTTGGCACTTCACTATATTGGCTTATTGGTTGGCAATATGGGCGTTGCGATTATAATCCTTACAGGAATGCTGCGTTTTGCGGTATTCCCGCTTACCAATATTTCTTACCGTTCATTTGCAAAAATGAAGATTGTCGCGCCGCAAATTACAGCTCTTCGCGATCAATATAGTGATGATAAGGAGAAGTTACAGTCTGAAATTGTTGAGCTATATAAGAAAGAAGGCGTTAATCCTATGTCGGGTTGCTTGCCTATTCTTGTTCAAATACCGATTTTCTTTGCATTTTATAAGATTTTATTCTCAACAATCGAAATTAGGCACGCACCGTTTTTTGGCTGGATTCAAGATTTATCTGCAAAAGACCCGACAAGCGTGTTTAACTTATTTGGCTTGCTGCCATATGACGTGCCATCATTATTCATGATTGGTATATGGCCATGTCTCATGCTTATTGTGATGCTTATGCAAAAAACATTAAACCCGCCGCCACAAGATAAAATGCAGCGCGATATGATGAATATATTCCCGTTCTTTATCACTTTTATTATGGCTGGTTTTGCATCAGGGCTTGTGATTTACTGGACATTCAGTGCGCTATTTTCTGTAATCCAGCAAGCCATCATCATGCGCTCTTGCGGCGTTCCTATATATATATTTAATCGGGATAAATTTAAGGAAGAGCTAGAAGCCAAGGTAGAAGAAGGACCTGACGTTCACCCATTAATCGAAATGGCAGAAGACGAGGCAGAAAAGGCTTTATTCGGCGATGAAGAAGCTAGCGCGCCAGTTAAAGAAATTTCACCCCCTAAGTCAAAAAAGACTCAAAATAAGAAAAAGAAGAAGAAGTAATTTTCTATGGATGAAGAATTTTCAAAAACTGAGCTAGAAACTGCTCGTAAAATATTTGCAGGCTCTTGCGATTTCATGCTTGGAGTTGTCGCGTTAAAGGGCTTGCCTGATGCAAATCTTCCTGAGGTTGCTTTTGCTGGGCGCTCTAACGTTGGAAAGTCTTCACTGTTAAATACTCTTACTGGGCGCAATAGCTTGGCTAGAACATCTAATACACCAGGGCGCACGCAAGAGCTTAATTACTTCAATTTAGGAGACCGCCTTTATATGGTCGATATGCCAGGTTATGGCTATGCTAAAGTCTCTAAGGAAAAGATAAAATCATGGACGAACTTAATTTTTGATTATTTAAGAGGTCGCCCGACATTGCGCTGTGTCTTTATTCTTATTGACGCTCGCCATGGCTTAAAGCCCACAGATATAGAGCTTATGGAGGTGCTGGATAAATCAGCAGTATCGTATCGTATCATTTTGACCAAGGCTGATAAAGTTAAAAGCCAAGGGCTTGAGGCTGTGACAGAAAAAATCAAGCAAGCTATAAAAGATCACGGCGCGGCATATCCAGATATTTTATATACAAGCAGTATCAAAGCCACAGGAATTCCAGAGCTTCGCTGCATTATAAACAGCTATGGCGAATAATTAGCGATCAACTAATACGCTGTAAAAACTATATGTATCTGCTGCATTATTACTAACGCATAATGACATATAGCCATCACACGCCGCGCAAACTGCTGCGGTTAAATCGTTATTCGTTCCCGTATCCACCAAATAAGTGCTAAGCGATCCAGTAAGGGCTGGAATTGTGATAGAGCCTGTAACGTTTTTATTAATGCTCTCACATACTGGTTTTGCAATTTGATGAGCGGTTAGGATAACGTCAGTGCCGCTGCCCTTGCTCCATTCAACATTATTAAACCTGCCTAAATACCAACCCGCATCAGGAGGAGTTGACACCTGCGCCGTAGCTTTAGAAGGCAAGTTAGCAAGGCTTAGACCGCCGCCTTCAGGGTGAAATATTTTATGTATATGCGGAGAAGTACCAAACCCCGCCTCACTTGGTAATGTGAAAACAAGCCCCGCAATATTACTGCCCGTAAATATCATTTGGTCTATAACTGATTTGGTTTGAACGCTATAAGATAGCATATCCATGGCAAGAATATCTGCCTTCGCACTGTCAATCTCTTTGGTACTGGAATTTTGAGTTTGCCTTGATAAGGTGAAACCCAAAGCCGCAAACAAGACAATCGCGATTAAAACATAAACTAACACATTTCCGCTTTGTGAATTTTTATTGTAATTTTTGTTCACTTTTTGTTTTCCTCTGCTTGCTTTATAGTTTATATTCTATATAAGAATCACTCACATTAAACAAGGCTATCAAAAATGACGCTTGGCGCAACTATTTATATATTCTTTGGAATGATGCTTGGTGGCATTACTGTTTTTGCCTTTCAGGTGAAAAAATTAATGAAGTTGGAGCGCAAAAATGCGGAGCTAACCGCTCAAATTAAGGCTGAAAAATCGGCATTAGACAGGGCGGGAGCGGAGCTGGATAACCGTTTCAAAGCTACTGCGCAAGAAGCCTTGCAAAAGAGTAATGAACAATTTCTACAGCTAGCTAAGGAAAATCTTAAAAATGCGCAAAGTGATGGGGCGCATGATCTGGAAAAGCGTCAAAAGGCAATTGACGATATGGTAAAGCCTGTGCAAGAACGTCTCAAAACTATGGAAGAAGTGCTTCATCAAGTCCAAGGAACGGATCAATCTTTGCGCGAACAGGTTAATAATCTAAACCGTGAGACGGCGAAACTTGTTGGCGCGCTGCGTGATCCTTCTGCTCAAGGCACGTGGGGTGAATTTATCCTTGAAGGTCTACTTGAAAAATCAGGTTTAATTAAGGGTGTTCATTATGAAACGCAAGTTAGTTTTGACGGTGGCAAACAAAAGCCTGATGCCGTTATATCTATGCAAGATGGGTTTAATATTATTATTGATTCTAAAGCCCCCATAAATGAATTTGCTACTCGCCTATCTGAAGATATTGGCGAGGCTGAACATCGCCAAATAATGAAAAAGCTAGCTAGTAATGTTAAAGATCGCGTGAAAGAACTTGGGAAAAAGAATTACTGGGAAAATATCGATAGCCCTGATTTTACCGTATTATTTTTACCTTCCGAGCATATTTACTCCATTGCTCTTCGCGCTGATCCTTCCTTAGTTGAGTTTGCGGCTAGTAAGAATATTATTATTGCATCGCCAACACTGCTAATGTCATTACTCAGGGTCGTTGGGATGAGCTGGCGTCAGGTAGAGCTTGCTCAAAATGCGCAAGAAATCTCTGATCTTGGTCTTGATCTATATAAAAGATTTTTGAAATTTACCGATCATTTCGAAAAAATTGGCTCTCATTTGCAAAAGGCCATGGGTGGTTATGATGCTGCCGTTGGCTCTATGGAGCGCCAAATTATGCCCGCCGCGCGTAAGTTTAAAGAACTTCAAGGAGCAAAAGCAGGTATTGGCGAATTGCCTGAATTAAGTGAAGTAGAAGAAACTCCGCGCCGCCTATCTCTAACACATGAAGATGAAACAGAGAAAAAACGCGCTTAAGCCTCAAAAGTATTTTCTGGTGGTTTTGGCACGATATCGCCAAGCTCAAATAGATATGAATGCTTTGGCTGAGGACGTAAAAGATTTGTTGCCAAAATTGCCTGACAAGTCTGTTTTGGTCGTAGGTGGAGCAAGCTTTCACAAAAGAAATGATATCAGATATGCTATAGAAACAACTGTGGAGAAACTCGTAATGTCCTATTCTTAATCGAAATTACCATAATATGTACTATTTAAAACCTAAAGCACTATATTTTGTTGATTTGGTAATTATGGTAGTTTAGGATTCTGACCTTAGATTGTTTTCTATAAATTATTACCAGCTTAAAATCATAGTAATATCAAGAAAAGGCGTTTAATTTAACCTGAAATTTCCGCAAGCGTTATGCTTAAACCATCAAGCTCTGCGCTCATTATTATCTGGCATGATAGACGGGAATTATCTTCTAAATTAAAAGCTTCGTCTAACATTGCTTCTTCATCTTCGCGCATATCAGGGATTTTATATATCCATTCTTTATCAACGTAAACATGGCAAGTAGCACATGCGCAAGCTCCGCCGCATTCGGCTTTTATAGGAAGCCCGTAATCACGGATAATCTCCATTACTCGCCATCCGCTAATTGCTTCAAGCTCGTGTTTTGTTTGATTTTGATCTGTTACAAAAATCTTCATTTGCTAATCTTTTTCACCAGATAATATTTTATGAATACCATATGTCATTGCTGTAATTTGCACAGATACTATAATAAGCTCCGCTATAGCTCTTATGATAGAGCTTGATATAATGCTTAATAGATCACCATTGCCACTACCTGTTGCTTGAAGTAGGGCGGAGAATACGGTCATTAAAGGCAAGGAGCAAATAATCCATGTGGCAACCATACCCGCCGATATTCTTATACCTGGTATTTCTTTAAGATAGTAAGATATCGGGTAGCCTGATGCTGTAGGTATAAATAGCCATAAAAACCTAAATATCCATGTGAAAGCAATCAGAATGCTAAACATTATTAAGCTAGCCATAACAGGAGAAAGATTCGCCACATCATCTTCTATAATATCAACGGGAGGGGAGTTTTGGGTGAAATCCATGCTCACGCCTAACAAAGCTGTTTCTATAACACGCAACAAAAGATACAGCGCAATGCCGCCTTGCACGCATTGATTTCTAGTCATATAACCGCCATATGATTTTGGTTTTATATCGGAGCTTGGCGGAGGGACTAATTTCCCCCATATGAATATTGGCTCTCTATACAGGAAATATCGTATAAGACCAATAATGAATATCGCCTCAACAACAAATGCGGGCAAATATATTAAGCCTTGGAGTAAATATTTATCTTGCGCATTTAAAGCAAATACAGCTAATAAGCAGGAGATTTTTACAAAAAGCACCGGGGCAGCAACGCTAAGAAGATAGCTGCGTTCCTTCCATATAAATTCATAGCCCTTGGACGCTGCATTTATAAAATCAAAACTTGCCATATTATTTCCCAGTAGCCACTAAATTGAATATGTCTTTATAAATGATTTTTTTAGTAGTTGGCTCTGATATTTCTTCTGGCTCGTTAATTGGAGTATCTTCAATTTCAGGGGTGGAAATAGGAGCAGGGATAACCTCTTCGGCAGGTGCATTACTTAAAATAGGCGCTTCTTCCTCTGAGGGCTTTTGCTCTTGCTGCTCATTTGTACTTGCATCAGGTTGAATTGAAATTTCTTCCGTGACGATTTCTTCACTTTCAGGCGTAGCTTTGACCTCTATGCTAGCAAGTAAGTTAGGGCGTACGCGCTCAATAATATCGTCTGCATATAGGAATTGCGAAACTTCCGCGCCATACTGGTCAATAACTTGCCCGACATAATCAAATATCAATGAGCCGCTATCAACGCTTTTCTCAACAATTTCAGAAATGGTTATTTTCAAGCCTATCCTGCGTTCATCGGCATCATTTTCAAGTTTTATGCGGTGATCGGGGTCTGTTGCCCCCTCATTATCATATTTAATAAGCTCTTCGCCAAATATATATTGAGCGATAGATGGGAGTTTGTCTCTGAATTTATTTCGTCCGCTAGCATTATAGGGTATGTATAATAAGTCTAGCGCATCCTTTAGATTATCTAGCTGATTGCTAAATGCCGCCATAGAGTCGGCTGTTGGCGTTTCCACATCATCCTTTTTGTATAGCTGGGCATCCGACATATTTAGCTCACCTTATTAATTAATAAAACCAAAGCCCATCATAAACATATTATGATTAAAACCCAATTAAAATAAATGGGTTTTAGGTTTTTATTTAAGAGCTTGCTTGCGCGGCTAATTTAGGCGCGCGCCCTGCGAGCCTATAGGCTATGCCGATGACAATCAACGTGCTTGTGTAGAATATAAGCTCCATTCCTGTTGGTCTTGGGGTGTATCCTATCAAAATACTAAGAGTTTCCCCGATTAAGCTTCCTCCAGAAATAAAGCTAGAAGTATCCCATACTTGAGAAATTAACTCTGGCAATACTCCCGCTGCTATCAAGAAATTCGCGCCTTGGGCTGCAATGCCTGCGGTTAAAACTATGAGCATCCAGCTAGTTACCGTAAATAGGTGGCGCTTTACAGTCTTTAGTAAACCCAAATATAACATAGTGCCAATGATAGTTCCGCCAATAGCCCCAATAAAGCCGCCAATAATAATCTCACTTATAGGAAAAGCATTTGATGCAACCATACCATAGGTAAATAGCACTATTTCTGCGCCTTCACGGAAAGTAGCAAGGGCTATAACACCTGCTAAAATATATAATGATTTATCGCCACTTACTATGTCTTGCCCAACTTCATTTAAGTTTTTGGACATTTCCCTGCCGTGACGTTTCATCCAAATAACCGTCCAGCTTAGGAATATAACTGCAATAAACATGATGCTAGCATTAAAGATTTCTTGCCCCATACCGTCAATTGCATCTGATATTTTATCAGTGAAGAATGCAATCGCAACAGAGCCGGCAACGCCTATCATAAGCCCAATAACAATCATAAGGTTGCGCTTTGTAACGCCTTTGGTTGCCGCCATTACAATGCCCAATATTAGGGCGATTTCTAAAAACTCACGGAAAACTATAGTTGCTGTTGGGAACATGATTTTAATCCTTCTTTATTCTGCGATAATATATCCGTTGGCCGTATCCATATTAAACTCACCAAAATAGTGATATTTACCAGCCTTTAAAGGGCCTATGAATATAGTCGCTTTTTTATTACCAGAAATTATTTTCTCACGATTAAAATCATGACTTTCGAATTCTTCGGGCGTAGGGTCTTGATTGTGAATAATAAGCTTAATTTTCTCACCTGCGGGAACTGTAAATGTCTCGGGCGTGAATTTATGATCTTTAATAAAAATCTCGTAAAATTCTTTTTTCTCGATTATCTCTTGTTCTTGACTTACGACTTCATCGCTTGCCGTTGCTTGGAATGATATCCCCGCAGTAATAATTGAAATACCTAATATAGTTAAAAGTTTCTTCATAGCTTTACCCATTCATATTAAATGATAATGATTATCATTTAATATGTGGATTCAATTATGAATGCAAGTGATATTTGTTATTAAAACAAAATACTTGCAAAATCTTCAAGCCATACATATAAATACAATCGGAAAGTCGGGACGGGCGAAGCCTCGCTTGTAATTGGTCAGATCCGAAAGGAAGCAGCCACCATCGAATTTTTCGGGTCGTTTCTGGCTTTCCACTTTGGTTATTATGCAGCCACCCCACCGCGCTCCAGAGCGAGCCATACACGCCAAATCTCAATAAGTTATGACCCTAGCCTAGATCTTAGATTAAAAATGTTACATTACACTAAATCGTCATCACATGCTTCATGCAGTTATCCATGGGTTGCACTGCTATGCAGCACATTGCATGGACAAGCCGTGCAATGACTTGTCTTATATTAATATCAATTAAGCAATAGGCTTATCAAGCTTAGAGGTTAGGTCACCTGCAATAGGCTCATCATTTAGCATTTCAATCATACCGCTTGGCTGAACTGAGAAGTTAGCAATGAATAGAGCGTTTGAATAAAATACGACAGCGTCACAAAGGAAATGCCCTTGCTCATTCATACCTTCGAAGCTTGCAGGGCGGATAGTGCCTTCAATAACTGATTTTGTAGTGGCATCCATATCCTGCGGCAAATTAGGGTCGGACATATCTTCTGACACATAAAATGGCCCTTCGTCGCCGCGCACAAAGAAACAAAAGAAACGCAAATAATCAAGAACGTTATCTTCATTAATTTTAACTGGGGCTTTGCTGTTTACCTCATGAATTGGCGGAGATGTTCCATTAAGACGGAATAGGTTACCTTGATCCGTTAGGTAATATATAGTCATCTTTTTGTTAACCCAATTAGGGTCTTGCACACGAATAAGAGCCACGCTCTCATAAAATGGCAGAGTGCGCCAAGCGACCTGCGTACTATTCGGAGAAGTGCGATACTTACCATCAATTGGATTTACTTGATCCAAAAACCCAGCGAGCTCATCACCCTCTACATCATTCCAATTATCATTATACATATTTTACAGTACCTTAAAAAATTATATCGACATAAATCAGCCGACCTTATTTTGACAGAAAATTATCATAGTGCAACCCCTATAAGCAAAATACTTGCTCATATTGCTAAAGCATAATTAAATACCTTTATTTTATAATTAGCTATTTACATTACTTTAGCTATTTACATTACTATAGCAAAAGAGATAAAACTATTTATTAAAATATAAGTTTAAAATGGATGCTACAAAGGTCTCTACCATGGTTATTTTTAAATCAATAAAAACACTAAGAACAGTATTAACTCATGGAACGGCTATTGCAACAATTGCAATCATGGCTTCTCCTGCTATCGCGCAAGTTGAAAACGCAACTACAATCGCAGATCCTGCGCGCGCAAGCCAATTATTGTTAAATGCTGGTGACATGCCAAAGCTTTTTGAAAAGGTAGAAATTGAAGATGCTGCATTACAAGATGCTCCTTATGGCGCAGAAAACATCGCTATTAATTTAGAAGAGCTTAGAATTGATGGTGTAAATATCTATAAAGCAGAAGATCTTGAGCCTGTATATAAAGACAAGCTTGGCAGTAAAGTTTCTTTGGCTGATATTTATGGGATTGCAAGAGACCTCACTAATAAATATCGCAATGATGGCTATATATTAACCCAAGTTGTAGTGCCTCCACAAACTATTGAAGATGGCACTGTAGCGTTGCGCGTAGTAGAGGGGTTTATTGACCAAATCATTATAGAAGGTGAAGAGCGTAAAAGCATAGTAAAGCATATAAGAAGACTTGCAGATAATTTGCGCGAGAATAATATCCTTAATGCAAAAGGCCTTGAGCGTTATTTACTGCTTATCAATGATCTGCCCGGAATTACAGCGCGCAGTATTTTAAGCCCTTCTAAAACTCTAACTGGTGCATCTGACCTAACCATAGTAGTTGATCGTGATATTTACGAAGCGGAAGTGTCTATCAATAATTATGGCAGCAGGTATTTAGGGCCTTATCAAGCATCATTTAGCGATGCGGCTAACTCTTGGTTAGGTTTTAACGAGCGTATAGCAGGGCAATTTGTTATTAGCGGTGATAAAAACAATGCTGATGAGCTGCTTTTCGGCTCTGTATCTTATGAGCAACCAGTATCACGTTATGGTACAAAAATAGGATTTTCTGGAAGTATAACATCAACAGATCCAGGTTATGATCTCGAACAATTTGATGTTAATGGTTTGTCCAAGTTTTTAAGTGCAACTATATCACACCCATTTGTAAGATCACGCACAACCAATATTTCTGGGCGTGCTACATTTGACTTGCGTAGCGTTGATAGTAAAAACAACCTAGAGCCAACAAGACGTGACCGCATTCGATCTGTCCGCGCGGGCGCAACTTTTCAATTTATGGATTCAATGTTTGGCGTTGGCGTTAATGCTATTGATGTTGAAGTATCAAAGGGCGTTGATCTATTTGGCGCAAGTTCAAAAGGTCAATCAAATTTAACTAGGGCCAATGGTGACCCTGAATACACAAAAATAGAAGTGCAAGCGCAAAGACTGCAACGCATAACTTCTAAGCTTAATTTATTAATTGCTGGACAAGGTCAATTAGCAGCAGCGCCTTTGCTAAGCTCTGAAGAATTCGGTGTTGGCGGCATGAATATTGGTCGCGGCTATGATTCATCTGAAATTATCGGCGATGATGGCATAGCAGCAAAGCTTGAATTGCAATGGAGCGAGCCACGCAAGATTAAATATCTAAAAAATTATCAGCTTACCGCTTCTTTTGATACGGGTAGGGTATGGAATCAAGATGCCACAACATCCGCAGCGAAGCGCGATTCATTATCATCTGTTGGTTTAGGTATAAATGCTAATATAACAGATAAAGCCATTGCTAACTTTGGGGTTGCCTTACCCCTTACCCGTGAAGTTGATACTAGAAACTCTCGCAATCCAAGATATTACTTCAATATCACGCATAAGTTTTAAATATCACAAACATGATATAACTTACATTTGAGCGCTTTTAAGGCGCTCTTTTGCTAATGAAGCGAATGCCTCCCAGAAATCACGACGACGAGGGATAAGCTCTTCAATTGTATAGTTTTTTGCTTTTTCAAAATTATTTTGTGCAGCAATTAAACGTCGCTCATTATTCATTAATGATATTATTTGATCGGCTAATTTTTGCGTGTCGCCACATTCATGAATAAATTCATCACTTAATAATTCACCAGCCCCGCCAGCATCAGAGGCAAGGGCAGGACAGCCGCGGCTCATAGCCTCTATTAAGGAGCGCGGCAAGCCTTCGTGAAGACTTGGCTGCAAATATATATCAATATCATCAAGCCATTCCAAAACATCGCGCCCGCGAGCAATAGTGCCGCAAAACTCAACCTTACCATCAAGATCATTGCTGTGAATTAAGCCCTGCCATTGCGCAGCAAAGCCTTGCCCTAATATTTTAAAACAAAAATCTGGCAAGTTTTTATCTGGATTTTCATCGCGATATTTATTAACAATGCCCAGCGCGCCCAGCGCTAAATCTAGACCTTTTAAGCCGCTCCCAAAATTCCCTATAAGTCCTATATTAAATTTACCAACATTTGATTTAATCCTCTCTATCCTTGAGTTAAGCACATATTCGGGCGGCGTTGCTATTTCAACATTAGAGGCATATGCCGATATTCCTTGCGTGGGATAGCGCTCTTGCAGGAAATTTTCTGTTACATATATAACCGCACTTGCATGCTTAACCATATATTGAGCGCGTCTAAATTTAATTGGGGCATATAGTTTGCTTAAAATATTATTTTTGGAATATTCCTTATTATAAGCACAACCACACATATCTATGGCATATGGCTTGCCTAATTTGCGTGCAGCTTTCGCCGCCATCATGCCAAATTCTACGGGTCCCCTAATAATTACGGCATCCGCGCGCTCTACCTGCTCTTTTATCCGCTTATACATATTGCGATATTTTGTAAGGCGTTTTATAGGGGAGTGGATATTAGGCAATAATATATGATCAACATTGCGTCCTGATGATATTTCAAGAACGCCCGTCTCATCCGCGCGCAATTTCTTTTTACGACCAATAACGGTTATGCTCTCAAAATATGGAAGGAAACGCCGCTCCCATAATGAATAAGGAAAGCTTGCATAACTTAAAACTGTTCCATCACGTTTTTTGCAATAATATGTATCGTGACAAAACAAAATATGCATTTGATAACTCCAACAACGCCATAATAGTGGCGCGAGTGTAATCATATTTGACTTGCTTTAAAAGGGAGTTTTTGAATTATTCTTCTGTGGAGATGTTTTCACCTATTTCAGGTGAGGCAACCTCTTCATCGCCAGCGGCAGGCATGATATCTTGCAGGTTTTTGGCTATATCATCCATAGATATAAATTGTATTTCAGCTTCTTCTTCCATTTCGTAATCGCCAAGACCTTGAGGGGCTTGGTTGTAAAACCGATCACCAAATTCATCAGCATGTGCGCCATTAGGCACGAAACCACTAATTACTATAACAAATAAAATCAATAAAATCTGCATATCATTTTCCTATCTAACAACCATGCTACCATGTTTTTATTATGGAGCGCCACAATTACTAACATAAAGTTAATATTTATGTCAAAGATTATTATTTCTAGGTTGTGACCGTAGCAATAGAATTGCTATAGTAGAGCATATTGATAATTTTCAAATAGAAAAGCCGAGCGATTTATGCCTGACAAAGATGATGATAAGCAAGAAGAGCATGGTCTGACCCTTAAAACGCGCCCCAAAACTCAAAAGCCTTCCATGTATAAGGTGTTGTTGCTGAATGATGATTATACGCCAATGGAGTTTGTTGTCCATGTTTTGGAAAGCATTTTCAAGAAAAATAGGCAAGAAGCAACCGACATAATGCTGCATGTCCATAGGCGAGGCGTTGGGGTTTGTGGCATATTTACATTTGAAGTTGCAGAAACCAAAGTTGCCCAAGTAATGGATTTTGCTAGTGCTAATGAACAACCGCTTCAATGTATAATGGAGAAAGAGTAGATAAATGCTATCAAAGAACTTAGAGCAGACATTACACCGTGCATTATCAATTGCTAATGATAAGCATCACGAATATGCAACGCTAGAGCATTTATTGCTAGCCCTTACTGGTGATCCTGATGCCATGGCGGTATTGCGCTCATGCGGGATTGATTTAGATGAACTATCATCCTCACTTTTGCATTACATTGAAAATGATTTAAGTTCACTTATTAATGCAAATATAGAAGAATCAAAGCCTACAAATGCTTTTCAGCGGGTGCTACAACGCGCCGCCATCCATGTTCAATCATCAGGCAGAGAAGAAGTGACGGGCGCAAATGTTCTTATTGCTCTATTTTCTGAGCGTGAGAGCCACGCCGTA
>Ga0256839_1000169_pt1 | contig 85530 bp, 75 predicted proteins | sample 354166metaG_FD_185968 | JGI IMG/M metagenome (GOLD analysis project Ga0256839, IMG submission 185968) | Hydrothermal vent microbial communities from Mid Atlantic Ridge, Atlantic Ocean - 354-166 | ecosystem: Environmental > Aquatic > Marine > Hydrothermal vents | place: Atlantic Ocean: Mid... | reverse complement strand
CGCGGCCGCGGCCGTCGATCGGGCGCGCGAGGCGCTCGCCGAAGGACGGATCGAGGATGCGGTGGCGGCCCTGGAGCCCCTGGCCGAGGCGGGCAACGCGGCGGCCGCCGAATGGGTGGCGCTGGCCGAGGCACGACTGGCCGCCCTTTCCGCGATCGCCGAACTCGACGGTTACGTCCGCCGTCTTCTCGTCGATAGCCGATCCAAGAGCTGAGCCGAGCCCGGATAGATCATGCGCAAACTCGTTCTTTTCGTCGTCGTCGCCCTCGTCGCCGCCCCGGTGGCGGCCTGGCTCGCGGACAATCCGGGCCAGGTGCGGATCGCCTGGCTGGACCTCGAGATCGAGACCAGCGTCGGCCTGCTGTTGCTGGGGGTGTCGGCGGTGGCCGCCGCCGCGGTGCTGCTGGTCGAGTTCCTGCGCTGGCTTTTCGGCCTGCCGCGGCGGATGCGCGAACGCCGGACCTACCGGCGCCTCGCCGAGGGCTATTCGGCGCTGACCACCGGCCTCGTCGCCGCCGCGGCCGGCGATGTCGCCAGCGCGCGCCATCATGTGCGGCGAGCGGAAAAGCTGCTCGACGACGGGGTGCCGGCGCTTCTGCTGCTGGAAGCGCAGACGGCCCAGCTCCAGGGTGACGACACCGACGCGATTCGCCGTTTCCGGGCCATGCTGCGCAATCCCGAGACCGAGCTTCTCGGCCTCCGCGGCCTGCTCGCCCATGCCATGAAGGACGGCGACTACGGGACCGCTCTCGAACTCGCCCGCAAGGCGCATCGACGGAACCCGAGCACGCCCTGGGTGGTGAGCACCCTGTTCGATCTGCTGACCCGGGCGGAACAGTGGGAGGAGGCGCTCGTCCTGCTCAACCAGCTCGCCGAGCTGAAGCTCGTGACGCCGGAACAGGCGCGCCGGCGGCGGGCCATCCTCCATCTGATGCTGGCCCGCAAGGCGCTCGCCGCGGAGCGTTTCGACGAGGCGCTGCGGCAGGCGCGAAGGGCGGTCAAGCTGGCACCGGCCTTTCCGCCGGCGGCGGTGGAGGCGAGCCGCATCGCCGCCCGCATGGGGCGCCAGCGGCTCGCGAGGCGGGTTCTCGAGAACGCCTGGCGGCTGGAGCCACATCCCGATCTCCTGGAAGCCTATCTCCGTCTCGGCGACGAGGAGAACACGGCGGAGCGGTTGCGGCGGGTCGAGCGGCTGCGCAGTCTCCAGCCCTTCGATCCCCTCTCCTATGTCGCGCTCGCCGAGGCGCAGATGGCGGCCGAAGACTTCGACGGCGCCCGCCACTCCCTGGCCCGCGCCCGCGAGCTCGGGGCCACCGCCCGCGTCTACCGTCTCCTCGCCGAGCTGGAACGTCGCAGCGGCGCGCCGGAGGAAAAGGTGCAGGAGTGGCTGGCCCGGGCGTTCGACGCACCCGCCGATCGGGCCTGGGTCTGCGAGGACACGGGCGAGGTGCTGCCGGAGTGGAAGCCGTTCGGGGTCAGCGGCCGTTTCGACGCCGTGCAGTGGGGCGCACCCGCGAAACTGGCCACCCTCGAGGCCGGCCAGACGCCGACAGCCTTCCTCGCCCACACCGAGGCGCCGGTACCCGCTCCGGAAACCGCGACCGCGACGGCCCGCCTGCCGGCTCGGAGCGAGGCGACCGAACGGGCGGATCGGGCGGACGGAGAATCCGGAGGCGAGCCGGCGACCCCGGCGACCCCGGCGACCGACGACGAGACCGGCGAGGACACGCGGGACGGCAAGCCCAAGACCCCGGCGGACGCGGCCTGACCCGAGGGCTCGTTGCCCTTGCTTCGTCGCCGCGCCATGTATTAAGAGCAGCCGGGTGCCGCAGTAGCTCAGCCGGTAGAGCAGCGCATTCGTAATGCGCGGGTCGGGGGTTCGAGTCCCTCCTGCGGCACCAGTTCGTGCCTTCCGCTCGGGCGCGCGGTGGCCGCCGGGCGATCTTGCGCGCTCTTGCCCCCGATCCGGTTTGCCGCTTCCATCCGCACGAACAACCGCGGAGCGCCCGGATGTCGGTCGAGGATCCCGTTCTCCTGCCCCCCGCCGTCATGGCCCGGGTCGATGCCGCGGCGATCGCCGCCGGCACTCCGGGGCCGGTCCTGATGGAAAACGCCGGCCGGGCGGTGACGCGGGCGATCACCGCCCGCTTCGCCCCCTGTCCGGTCGCCGTTCTCTGCGGCCCCGGCAACAACGGCGGCGACGGCTTCGTCGTCGCCCGCCGGCTGCGGACCGCCGGCTGGCCGGTACGTCTCGCCTGCATGGTCCCCGCGCCGAAGCTCCGGGGGGATGCCGCCCGGGCCGCCGCCCGCTGGCCGGATGTCGTCGAACCGCTGGCACCGGCGGTCCTCGAAGGTGCCGGGCTGGTGGTCGACGCTCTCTTCGGGGCCGGCCTCGCCCGCGACATCGCCGGCCCGGCGGCGGAGGTCCTCGACGCCGTCGGCCGAACCGGTCTGCCGGTGGTGGCGGTCGACATTCCTTCCGGGATCGACGGCGCCAGCGGCCGGGTTCGCGGCATCGCCCCCCGTGCCCGTCTCACCGTGACCTTCGTCCGGGCGAAGCCCGGTCACTACCTCCTGCCCGGACGGTTGCATCGTGGCGAACTGGTGATCGCCGACATCGGCATCGCCGACCGTTTCGTGACCGGGCAGGATGTCGGCCTGCGCCGCAACGAACCGGCTCTCTGGCGGCATCTGCTGCGCCGCCGCACCCCTCTCGACCACAAGTACCGCTTCGGCCACGCCTATCTGCTCGGTGGCCCGGCCGCCACCACCGGCGCCACCCGTCTGGCCGCGCTGGCCGCGCTGCGGGCGGGGGCCGGCCTCGTCAGCATCCTCTGCGAACGGGAGGCCCTCGACATCTACGGGGCGCACATGACGGCAGTGATGACGAAGCCGTTCGCCGCCGAGGCCGAACTCTCCGCTCTTCTGGCCGACAGCCGGATCACGGCGCAGCTCCACGGTCCCGGAGCCGGGGTCACGCCGCGGACGCGCCGCCGCACGGAACTGCTGCTGCGGACCGGACGCCCGACGGTGCTGGACGCGGATGCGCTGACGGTGTTCGCCGAGGATCCGCCGGCGCTGTTCGCGCTGCTCGGTGCGCATTGCGTGCTCACCCCCCACGACGGGGAATACGCCCGCCTCTTCCGGCATCGCGGCAGCCGGCTCGAACGGGCGCAGGCGGCGGCGAGCGAGAGCGGCGCCGTGGTCCTGCTGAAGGGCGGCGACACGGTGGTGGCGGAGCCCGGGGGCGGGGCCACGATCCTCGCCGGAGCACCGCCCGAACTCGCCACCGCCGGCAGCGGCGACGTCCTCGCTGGCCTGGTCACCGGCCTGCTGGCGCAAGGCCTTCCCGCCTTCGCGGCGGCCAGCGCCGCGGTCTGGATCCACGCCGAGGCGGCGCGCCGGCTGAACGGACCGCTCGCGGCGGAGGATCTGCCGCCGGCCATTCCCGCGGTGCTCGAGACCCTGCTGTCGAGCGCGATCGACCGGTCGTGACCGTTCCCGGAGAAATGCCGAGGGCGGTACTCCGGGCCATTGCCCCGGCGCTTTGAACCTTTGGAAGTTTGTACTTCCTCGTGTAGTGAGAAACCGGCCACCGCACGGGAGAGGGTATCGTCGGTGGCGGCGCGCGGCGTGACACGAGACGCTGCGAACGGGTGGTCGATGGACCTGAACATGGCGTGTAAGAGGCCAACGAGGCGGGGCGACGGTGCTTGACGAGCGCGCGCTGGCGGCGGTGCTGGACACCGCCGACCGGGCTGCCGTGGTGGTTCGCCACCGCGAAGACGTGGCCAGAGGCCTCGAAATCGCCCATGTGAACCGCTGCTTCCAGAGCCTGTTCGGCTACGAACCCCGGCAGGCGACCGGCCGCTCTATCCGCCTGCTGCGGGCGTCGCGGACCTCCCGGGAAACCCTGGCGGCGCTGCAGGCGGCCTGCCAGACCGGCACCCCTTTTCAGGACCGCATCCTGCTGCGCACCGCCGACGGCCGCTGTCTCGACTGCCGGATCCGGGGGACCCCGCTCGCCGTCAACGACGGTCTCTACGTGCTGTGGATCGAACCGGCCCCCGCGACCCCGACGATGGCCGCCGGCGCGGCCGAGTTCGACGAGCTGAGCGGGCTCACCCGGGATTATCTCTATCTGCTGGAAGTCGAGCCCGACTGTACGATGCGCCTCGCCTGGTGCGATCCGAGGCTCGCACGGCTGCTCGGCGAGGAGAGGCTCGAACACCTCTCCGATCTCCTGCGCCACCTCCCGGAAGAGGAGCGCGAGGTGCTGCGCCTCAAGCACCAGACGCTGCTGCGCGGCGAGGAGATCGAGGTCGCGTACCGGCTGCGCACCGGCGAGGGCGGTTTCGTCGAGGTCGTCGACACCGCGCGGCCGCGACGCGATGCGCGTGGGCTCGTGACCGGGATTCTCGGAGCCATCGCTCTCCGCTCCCGCGGCCCGGTCGCTCCGGAGGAAGGGGAGACGGCCCTCAGCCGGCCGGCGGCCCTGATCAGCCGTGTCCTTCACAGTCTGGTCCTGGTGCTCGAGATCGGCGGTACCATCACTTGGGTCAGTTCCGAGCCCGCCACGCCGCTGGCCGACGCCCTGCGGGCGGCGGTCGGCGAGGATCTCGGTCGCGTCCTGCCGCCGGAGGTCGCCGACCGCTGGCTCGACGCGGTGGAACAGGCGATCAACGCCAGGGAACGGGTGACCCTGGAATCGCGCCTGCAAACGACCACCCTCGACGGCACCCTGCAGATCACCGTGACTCCCCTCGACGACGGTCACGCCCTCGTCCTGCTGCGGCCGGTGGAGCGGGAGGTGCTACCGGCGCCGGCGCTGCAGGAAGCGGCGGCGGCCTACCGGCCGGAGGCGGTGATCCTGAGCCCCGGTGGCGACGCCTGGCTGGACGCGGTGCTGGAGGCGGTCGCCGACGGGGTGATCGCGGTCGACGAGGAGGGCGCGATCCGGCGCGTGAACCGCGCCGCCCAGGTGATCTTCGGCTTCAGCGAAGGCAACGTGGTCGGCCGCCCCCTCGACATGCTGCTGAGTTCCGGCACCGACCGTCCGCTCGATTTCCGCCGCCTGCTGGAGGCGGTGCGCGACGAGCCGCAGGGCTATGCCGAAGTGCTCGGCCGTCGTCACGACGGCGAGGTCATTCCGCTCGAAATCTTCGTCGTCCATATCGACGTGTCGCCCTGCGGCTACGTGCTGACGGTGCGCGACATCACCGTCCGCCGCCAGACCGAGGAGGCGATCCGTGCCCTCGCCTATTACGATGCCCTGACCGCCCTGCCCAACCGGCTCCTGTTCCTCGACCGGCTGGGCCACGCCATCGAGCGCGCCCGGCGGCAGCGCCAGATGCTCGCGGTAATGCTGGTGGATCTCGACCGGTTCAAGCTGATCAACGATTCGCTGGGCCTGCAGCTCGGCGATCTGGTGCTCAAGGCGGTCGCCGAACGCCTCGTCCGGACTCTGCGGAAGAGCGACACCGTGGCCCGGCTCGGTGGCGACGAGTTCATGGTCCTCCTGCACGGGGTGAACAGTGCCGAGGCGGCGGCGCGGGTCGCCCAGAAGCTGCTCGACTGCCTCAAGCCCTCGTTCACCGTCAACGACCACGAGCTCAATACCGGTGCCTGCATCGGCATCGCCATGTTCCCCCACGACGGGACCGATCCCGACACCCTGATCAAGAACGCCGACACCGCCCTGTCGCGGGCCAAGGAGCAGGGCCGCAACCACTACCAGTTCTACACCACCGACATGAACGCCGCCGCCTTCGAGCGGCTGATGCTGGAGGGACGCCTGCGCAAGGCTCTGAGCCAGCAGGAATTCGTCATCTACTATCAGCCCCAGGTGAGCCTCGAGACCGGCCGGATCGTCGCCGTCGAGGCACTCCTGCGCTGGTTCCACCCCGACCATGGGATGGTCCCGCCGTCGGAGTTCATCCCCCTCGCCGAGGAGACCGGGCTGATCGTGCCGATCGGCGAATGGGTGCTGGAGACCGCCTGTGCCCAGGTCAAGACCTGGCACGAACACGGCTTCGGCGAGCTGCGGCTGGCCGTCAATCTCTCCGCCCGGCAGTTCCAGCAGCGGGATCTCGCCGACAAGATCGCCGCCCTGACCGAGAAACTCGCCTTTCCCCCCGATCGGCTGGAGCTCGAGCTCACCGAAAGCGTGGTCATGCGGGACGCCGCCGAAAGCACCCGGAAGCTGCGCGACATCACCGCCCTCGGGGTCCAGCTCGCGGTCGACGACTTCGGCACCGGCTACTCCTCTCTGGGTTACCTGCGCAAGTTCCCCATCCGCTCCCTCAAGATCGATCGTTCCTTCGTCCACGACATCGGTCACGACCGGGCGAGCGCGGCCTTGGCCAAGGCGATCGTGGCGCTGGGCACCAGCCTGCAGCTCAAGGTGGTGGCGGAAGGGGTGGAAACGCGCGAACAGCTCATGCTGCTGCGCGGCTTCGGCTGTCACGAGATCCAGGGCTTCCTGTTCAGCCGCCCGCTGCCGGCGGCCGAACTTTTCGCCCTCCTGCGGGAGGGTCGCAAACTGTCCCTCGACTAGCCCTCGGTGGCGGCGGCGCGGGGCGGCTTCCGCATGTGACAGCGGCCGATCGAGCCTTCGCCGCAGATGCTCTTGCCGTCGACCCAGCGGGCGCCGGTGAGATCGGCGCGCAGCAGATCGGCGCCGCCGAGACGGGCGCCGGTGAGATCGGCGTCGCGGAGAATGGTCTGATAGAGTTTGGCGCCGCGCAGATCGGCGTTGCGCAGGCTGGCACCGGTGAGATCGGCACTGGTGAGATCGGCACGGGCGAGATTGGCACCGTCGAGCACCGCCCCCGACAGTTTCGCGGAAACGAACTTGGCCCGCCGCGCATCCACCTCGCGCAAGATCGAACCGCTGAGATCGGCCCGCTTGAAGGAGGAATCCCGGAGGACCGCGCCGGTGAGATCGACGTTGGTGAGATCGGCGCCGTCCATCATGCAGCGCCGCCACTCCACCCCCGGTTCGGCGAAATCGGCGCAGCCCGCCCGTACCTGGGCGGCCGGAAAGGCCAGCGGAAAGATCAGGCCGAGAAAAGCCAGGATCCGGATCGAAAGGCGGCAGAAGCGGGCGGCGGGATGCTGGGTCATGAAGAGCAGATTAGCGCGCCGCGGCCGCGGCACAAGGGAAGCGGGGCGGGATCTCATTCCCGGACGGGGGAAGATTCCTCCCGGACCGCCACGCCGAAGACCGCCTCGAACCGTCGTTTCAGCGCCGCATCCACTTCCGCCGTCGTCGCCCTCACCCCGAGCGCCGCCATCGAGGTCACCGGGAACCGGTCCAACCCGCAGGGAACGATCCCGGAGAAATGGGAAAGATCGGGATCGATGTTGAGGCTCACCCCGTGATAGGTCACCCAGCGTCGCACCCGCACCCCGAGTGCCGCGATCTTGCCCTCTCCGCCGTCCGGCAGGGCGACCCAGATGCCGATCCGCCCCGGACGGCGCTCGCCCGCGATGCCGAACTCCGCCAGGGTCCCGAGGAGCCAGTCCTCCAGGAGCCGCACGAAACGCCGCACGTCCTTCCCGCGTCGGGCGAGATCGAGCATGACATAGCCGACGCGCTGGCCGGGACCGTGATAGGTGAACTTGCCGCCGCGTCCCACTTCGAAGACGGGGAACCGCGGTTCGAGCAGATCCTCCGGTCGGGCGCTGGTTCCGGCGGTGTAGACCGGCGGATGCTCCAGCAACCAGACGAGCTCGGATGCCTCGCCGGTACGGATCTCCGCCGCCCGCCGTTCCATGAACGCCAGCGCCTCGGGATAGGGAACCGGCGTGGTGCTGCGACGCCAGCACACGGGATCGTTTTCGGCCGGGGACCGCATCTTGAAACCGCTCCTGCCTTTTGCTACCTGCATGGCCGTCCGTGATGACTAGTGCGGTCGTGGCGGAATTGGTAGACGCGCCAGCTTGAGGGGCTGGTGGGGGCAACCCCGTGGAAGTTCGAGTCTTCTCGACCGCACCAACTCCCGCTTTCGTGGCCTCCGTCCTCCACCACCCGCCGGTGTATCGCGGCGAGACGCGACAGGGCTTGCCGGCGACGGCAACGGGGGGTTGAGTGCCCCGGACCTCTGCGAGCAGGGAGATCATCATGTCCGACCGCCTCCGCGACGACGCCCTGGATTTCCACCGCCGCCCCCGGCCGGGCAAACTCGCGGTCGTGGCCACCAAACCATTGGCCACCCAGCGCGATCTTTCGCTCGCCTATTCGCCCGGCGTCGCCGCCGCCTGCGAGGCGATCGTCGAGGACCCGGCCCGGGTCGCCGAGCTCACCGTGCGTGCCAATCTCGTGGCCATCGTCACCAACGGTACGGCGGTCCTCGGTCTCGGTGCGATCGGGCCGCTCGCCGCCAAGCCGGTGATGGAGGGCAAGGCGGTCCTGTTCAAGAAGTTCGCCGGCATCGACGCCTTCGATCTGGAGCTCGACGCGCGCGAGGTGGACCGTTTCGTCGATATCGTCGCCGCCCTCGAACCCACCTTCGGGGCGATCAATCTCGAGGACATCAAGGCGCCCGAATGTTTCGAGGTGGAGAGCCGTCTCCGGGAGCGGATGCGCATCCCCGTCTTCCACGACGATCAGCACGGGACGGCGATCATCGTCGCGGCGGCGATTCTCAACGCCCTGCATCTGACCGGCCGCCGCCTCGGGGAGGTGCGGCTGGTGACCAGCGGCGCCGGCGCCGCCGCCCTCGCCTGCCTCGATCTCCTCGTCTCGCTCGGCCTTCCGCTCGAGAACATCGTCGCGACGGACATCGAAGGGGTGGTCTACGAGGGGCGCGAAACGCTGATGGATCCCTGGAAGGCGCGGTTCGCGCGGCGGACGGAAATGCGCACCCTGGCGGAAGCGATCCGCGGCGCCGACGTCTTTCTCGGCCTGTCGGCGCCCGGGGTTCTGAAACCGGAGATGGTGGCGAGCATGGCCGAACGGCCGATCATCCTGGCCCTGGCCAATCCGGTGCCCGAGATCATGCCGGAGGAAGCGCGGAAGGTCCGCCCCGACGCCATCATCGCCACCGGCCGGTCCGACTATCCCAACCAAGTCAACAACGTTCTCTGCTTTCCGTTCATCTTCCGCGGCGCCCTCGACTGTGGCGCGACCACCATCAACCACGCCATGAAGCGGGCCTGCGTCGAGGCGCTGGCCGGTCTCGCCCGGAAGACGACACCGGACACGGTGGCCGCAGCCTACGGGCTCGAAAGCCTCTCCTTCGGCCCCGACTATCTCATCCCCAAGCCCTTCGATCCCCGCCTGATCACCGAGATCCCGCCGGCGGTGGCGAAGGCGGCGATGGAATCGGGTGTCGCCACCCGCCCGATCGCCGATCTCGAGGAGTACCGGAACCGGCTCACCCAGCGGGTCTTCAAGTCGGGCTTCCTGATGAAGCCCCTGTTCGAGCGGGCGCGTCGGGAACCGCAGCGGGTGGTCTACGCCGACGGCGAGGAGGAGCGGATCCTCCGGGCGGTGCAGGTGGTGATCGAGGAGGGCATCGCCAGGCCGATCCTGATCGGCCGCCCCGATGTCGTGCGGATGCGGATCGAGCGCTACGGCCTCACCATCCGTCCCGGAGAGGATTTCGAGCTCTGCAATCCCGACAGCGATCCCCGCTACAACGACTATGTGGCCTTCTACTTCGCCCGCATGGGCCGGCGCGGGGTGACACCGCAGATGGCGCGGGAGATCGTCCGTACCCGCCGCACCGTGATCGGCGCCATCATGGTCGCCCGCGGCGAGGCCGAGGCGCTGATCGCCGGTCCGGTCGGGGTGTTCGAAAGCCATCTCAAGCACATCACCGGCGTGCTGGGGATGCGCGAGCGGATGCGCGAGGCTTCCACCCTGCACGCGCTGGTGCTCGACCAGGGGGTGGTGTTCCTCGCCGACACCTACGTGAGCTACGACCCCTGCGTCGAGGACGTCGCCGAGACCACCCTCGCCGCCGCCGAAATCGTCCGCCGGTTCGGAATCACCCCCAAGGTGGCGCTGGTCTCCCACAGCAGTTTCGGCAGCCGCGACACCCCCTCCTCCCTGAAGATGCGGCAGGCTCTGGCCCTGATCCGCCGCCTCGATCCGGAGCTCGAAGTGGACGGCGAGATGCATGCCGATGCGGCGCTGTCGGAGGAGGTGCGGCGGCGGATCATGCCCGTCTCCACCCTGGGCGGTGCGGCCAACCTCCTGATCCTGCCGGGTCTCGATGCCGCCAACATCGCCTTCAACCTGGTCAAGGCGGTGACCGGCGTGGTCTCGGTCGGCCCGATCCTGATCGGTCCCTGCCTGCCGGCCCACATCGTGACCCCGTCGATGAGCACCCGCGGGATCGTCAACATGACCACCGTCGCCTGTGTCGACGCGATCGTCCGGAACCACGGCGAAGCGGGCTGACCGGTGAGCGAGGCCGCCTTCGAGGATCGCGAACAGGCCCAGCTCGTCGTCACCGATGCACTGGTGAGCGAGGTCCGTCAGGCCCTCGAAAGCGGCAATCTCGACCTCGCGGCGGCCCTCGCCCGACCGCTGCACGCCGCCGATCTCGCCGATCTCGTCCAGCTCCTGGAACCCGAGGAGCGGTTGCGGCTGGTCACCGCTCTCGGCCCGGACATGGATCCGGACACCTTCAGCTATCTCGACGAAACCGTCCGCGACGAGCTTCTGGAGGTGCTGGGGCCGGAACGGGCCGGTCAGATTGTCGCCGAGCTCGAGACCGACGATGCGGTCGATATCATCGAGGAGCTCGACGAGGAGGAGCAGCGGGAGATCCTCGAGCGGCTGCCGATGCCCGAGCGCATCGCCGTCGAGGAGCAACTCGCCTATCCCGAGGATTCCGCCGGCCGCCTCATGCAGCGGGAGTTCGTGGCGGTTCCCGAATACTGGCTGGTCGGTCAGACCATCGACTACATGCGCACCACCCCGGAGCTGCCCGACGAGTTTTACGACATCTTCATCATCGACCCGCGCATGCGTCCGGTGGGCGGGGTGCCGGTGAGCCGGGTGCTGCGAAGCCGCCGCTCGGTCCCCATCCGCGAGCTCAAGCTCAAGGAGCTGCGTCTCGTTCCGGCGACCATGGATCAGGAGGAGGTGGCCTTCCTGTTCCGGCAGTACGGGCTCGTCTCGGCGCCGGTGGTCGACGCCGACGGTCGTCTCATCGGCGTCATTACCGTCGACGATGTGGTCGACGTCATCCAGGAGGAAGCCGAGGACGACATCCTCAAGCTCGGCGGCGTCCAGGAAACCGACGTCTTCGCGCGGCCGGTGGAAACGGTGAAGAGACGCGCACCCTGGCTCGCCGTCAACCTGGTGACGGCGATCCTCGCTTCCCTCGTGATCGCCATGTTCGAGGAGGCCATCGCGAAGCTCGTCGCCCTCGCCGTACTGATGCCGATCGTCGCCTCGATGGGCGGCAACGCCGGTACCCAGACCCTAACCGTGGCGGTGCGGTCCCTGGCGGTGCGCGAGCTCACCCCGGCCAACGCCGCCCGGGTGATCGTCAAGGAACTGCTGGTCGGCACGATCAACGGGCTCCTGTTTCTCGCCGTCGGCGTCGTGGTGGCCCTGGTCTGGTTCGGCGATCCCACCCTGGCGCTCGTTTTCGGCATCGCCATGCTGATCAATCTCGCCACCGCGGCCTTCGCCGGCGTGGCGGTCCCGCTCGCCTTCCACCGGCTGGGCCTCGATCCGGCGGTGGCTTCCGGCGTCTTCGTCACCACCGTCACCGATGTCGTCGGATTCTTTGCCTTTCTGGGGCTGGCCGGCTACTTCCTCATCTGAATTCCGGAACCGCCGCGCGCCAGGACGGGAGGAACGAGGCAGATGACTCTGGCCAACACACCGGCCCTCGATTTCGATCTCGGCGAGACCGCCGAAGCGATCCGCGAGACGGTGGCGGAGTTCGCGGACCGGGAGATCGCGCCACGTGCCGAGGAGATCGACCGCAGCAACAGCTTTCCGCGCGATCTCTGGCCGAAGCTCGGCGCGCTCGGCCTGCTCGGGATCACCGTCGAGGAAGAATACGGCGGCGCCGGCCTGGGATATCTTGAGCATGTGCTGGCGATGGAGGAGGTGAGCCGCGCTTCCGCCTCGGTGGGTCTCTCCTACGGCGCCCATTCCAATCTCTGCGTCAACCAGATCCGCCTCCACGGCACCGACGCCCAGAAACGCCGCTATCTGCCGAAACTGATCTCCGGCGAGCATGTCGGCGCGCTGGCCATGTCCGAGCCGGGAGCCGGCTCCGATGTGGTTTCCATGCGCACCCGGGCCGAACGCCGCGGCGACCGCTTCATTCTCAACGGCAACAAGATGTGGATCACCAACGGCCCCGAGGCGGATGTGCTGGTGGTCTACGCCAAGACCGATCCCGAGGCCGGTTCGCGTGGCATCACCGCCTTCCTGGTGGAGAAGGGCTTTCCCGGCTTTTCGACGGCGCAAAAGCTCGACAAGCTCGGGATGCGGGGTTCCGACACCTGCGAGCTCTTGTTCGAGAACTGCGAGGTGCCCGAGGACAACGTCCTCGGTGAACCGGGTGGCGGCGTCCGGGTGCTGATGGGCGGCCTCGACTACGAGCGTCTCGTCCTCAGCGGCGGGCCGCTCGGGATCATGCGGGCCTGCCTCGATCTGGTCCTGCCCTACGTCCACGAACGGCGGCAGTTCGGTCGCCCGATCGGCACCTTCCAGCTCATGCAGGGCAAGATCGCCGACATGTACACGGCGATGAACGCCGCCCGCGCCTATGCCTACACCTGCGCCAGGGCCGCCGATCGCGGCCGGATCACCCGCCAGGACGCGGCCGCCTGCCTCCTGTTCGCCGCCGAACGGGCGACCGCCCTCGCCCTCGAGGCCATCCAGGCCCTGGGCGGCAACGGCTACATCAACGACTATCCGGCCGGACGCCTGCTGCGCGACGCCAAGCTCTACGAGATCGGCGCCGGCACCAGCGAGATCCGGCGCATGCTGATCGGCCGCGAACTGTTCCGGATCACGGGGTGAGAGATCGGCGATGCCCGAGCCCATCCTGTTCTATTTCGAGTTCGCGAGTCCCTACGGCTACCTCGCCAGCCTCCAGATCGACGATATCGCCTCGCGGTACGATCGGGAGGTCCTATGGAAGCCGATCATGCTGGGTGCCGCCCTCGAGCGCACCGGCAGCCGTCCCCTGGTCCGGATCCCGATCAAGAAGGACTATTTCCTGCGCGACATCCGACGCTGCGCCCGGCTGCTCGACGTGCCGCTGCGGCTGCCGCCGGTGATGCCCATGAACTCGCTGGCGGCGAGCCGCGCCTTCTGGTGGCTGCAGGACGACAATCCCTGCCTCGCCAAGCGCCTCGCCCGGGCGCTCTACCGGGCCCACTGGGGCGAGGGCCGCGATCTCTCGGCCCCCGAGCAGGTGGCGGAAGTGGCGACGACCCTCGGCATCGATGCCGAGGCCCTGATCGCCGCCGTCGGGGATCCGGCGATCAAGGCACGGCTCCGGCGCGAGACGGAGGATTCCCTGGAACGGGGCGTGTTCGGCTCACCCTTCGTGATCGTCGACGACGAGCCCTTCTGGGGAGCCGACAGGCTCGAGCAGATGGAACGCTGGCTGGCGACCGGGGGCTGGTGACGATGACGGTGCTCGAAAGCCGGGTCAATCCGCGCAGCGAAACCTTCCGCCGCCGCTGGGCCCACAACGCCGCGCTCGCCCGCGAGCTGCGCGAAAGGGTGGCGGCCGCGGCGCGAGGCGGTGGCGAGCGTGCGCGGCAGCGCCATCTCGCCCGGGGCAAGCTGCTTCCCCGTGAACGCGTCGAGCTGCTGCTCGATCCCGGATCCCCGTTCCTCGAGCTCTCCCAGCTCGCCGCCGGCGGCATGTACGGGGACGAGGTGCCGGGAGCGGGCCTGATCACCGGCATCGGCCGGGTCTCGGGCCGGGAATGCGTGATCCTTGCCAACGATGCCACGGTGAAGGGCGGCACCTACTACCCGATGACGGTCAAGAAGCATCTCCGCGCCCAGGAGATCGCCCGGGAAAACCGCCTGCCCTGCATCTACCTCGTCGATTCCGGCGGCGCCAACCTGCCCCACCAGGACGAGGTCTTTCCCGACCGCGATCACTTCGGCCGGATCTTCTACAACCAGGCCACCCTGTCCGCCGAGGGCATTGCCCAGATCGCGGTGGTGATGGGCTCCTGCACCGCCGGCGGCGCCTACGTCCCGGCGATGGCCGACGAGGCGATCATCGTCGCCGATCAGGGAACCATCTTCCTGGGCGGGCCGCCGCTCGTGAAGGCCGCCACGGGGGAGGTGGTTTCGGCCGAGGAACTCGGCGGCGGCGACGTCCACACCCGCATTTCCGGGGTCGCCGATCATCTCGCCGAGGACGATCGCCATGCGCTGCGGCTGTGCCGGCGGATCGTCGCCGATCTGGCTCCGGCCGAACGGACCGTTCTCGATGTCCGACCGCCCCGCGATCCTCTATATCCGGCGGAGGAGATCTACGGGCTTTTGCCGGAGGATCTCCGCGAGCCCTTTCCCGTGCGCGAGATCATCGCCCGGCTAGTGGACGGTTCCGTCTTCCACGAGTTCAAGGCCCGCTACGGCACGACGCTGGTCGCCGGATTCGCCCGCATCATGGGCTACCCGGTCGGGATTCTCGCCAACGACGGCATCCTGTTCAGCGAATCGGCCCTCAAGGGGGCCCATTTCGTCGAACTCTGCTGCCAGCGACGGATCCCGCTCCTGTTCCTGCAGAACATCACCGGCTTCATGGTCGGCAGGAAGTACGAGCACGGCGGCATCGCCAAGGACGGCGCCAAGCTGGTGACGGCGGTGGCCTGCGCGGCGGTGCCCAAGTTCACGCTGATCGTCGGCGGCAGTTTCGGTGCCGGCAACTACGGCATGTGCGGTCGCGCCTACGGACCCCGCCTCTTGTGGATGTGGCCCAACGCCAGGATTTCGGTGATGGGAGGCGAACAGGCGGCGAGTGTCCTGGCGCAGGTGCGCCGCGACGCGCTCGAGGCGCGCGGCGAACGCTGGTCGGAAGAGGAGGAGGAAGCCTTCAAGGCCCCCATCCGCGAGCAGTACGAGACCCAGGGGCATCCCTACTACGCCACCGCCAGGCTGTGGGACGACGGGGTGATCGACCCGATCCAGACCCGCACCGCCCTGGCCCTCGGCATCGCCGCTTCGCTCAACGCCCCGATCCCGCCCACCCGTTTCGGCGTTTTCCGGATGTAGCCCGATGACCGAATCCCGGCTGCTCGTCACCCGTGAACATGCGGTGGCCCGCGTCACCCTCAACCGCCCCGAGGTGCACAATGCCTTCGACGAGCATCTCATCGCCCAGCTCACCGAGGCGTTCGAGGAGCTGGCGGCGGATCCCGAGACCCGCTGTGTCGTTCTCTCCGGCGCCGGACGGAGCTTTTCCGCCGGGGCCGATCTTTCCTGGATGCGGCGTACCGCCGACTACGACGAAGCGGCCAATCTCGAGGACGCGCGGCGCCTCGAGCGCATGCTCGGCGCTCTCGACGAGCTGCCGAAACCGACCATCGCCATGGTCAACGGCGCCGCCATGGGCGGCGGTGTCGGGCTGATCGCCGCCTGCGACATCGCCATCGCCGCCGAGCGGGCGGTGTTCGCTCTGTCGGAGGTGCGGCTCGGTCTCGTCCCGGCGGTGATCTCGCCCTATGTGCTGCGGGCGGTGGGAGACCGTGCCTGCCGACGCTACTTCCTCACCGGTGAACGGTTCGACGCCGCCGAGGCGCGGCGGATCGGCCTCCTCCACGAGGTGGTCCCGGAGACCGATCTCGAGCTGCGCACGCTGGAGATCGCCGAGGCGGTACTCGCCGGTGGCCCCGAGGCCCAGGCGGAAGCCAAATCCCTTCTCCGCCTCTGCCGTGCCCTCGAAGGCTCGCTCCTGGGCGAGGCGACCGCCCGCATGATCGCGAAGCGCCGTGCCTCCGCCGAGGGACGCGAAGGGGTCGGCGCCTTTCTCGAGAAACGACCGCCCGCCTGGCGCCGCAACCGGGAGGTCTGAGGAGCCGATGTTCGACAGCCTGCTGGTCGCCAACCGGGGCGAGATCGCCTGCCGCGTCTTCCGGACCTGTGCCCGGCTGGGAATCCGCCGGATCGCGGTTTACTCGGACGCCGACGCCGATGCCCTGCATCTGCGGATGGCGGACGAAGCGGTCCGATTGGGGGCGCCACCGGCGGCCGAAAGCTATCTCCTGATCGACCGGGTGATCGCGGCAGCGAAACGCACCGGGGCGGCGGCGATCCATCCGGGCTACGGGTTTCTCGCCGAGAACGCCGATTTCGCCCGGGCGGTGCGGGACGCGGGTCTGGTCTTCGTCGGCCCCCCGGCCGAGGTGATGCGCCGGCTCGGAGACAAGGACAGCGCCAAGCGGATCGCCGAGGAGGCCGGCGTACCGCTGGTCCCCGGCTATCACGGAGCCTGCCAGGACGACGCCCTCCTCGCCGAGCGCGCCCGGGAGATCGGCTTTCCGCTCCTGATCAAGGCGGCCGCGGGCGGTGGCGGCAAGGGCATGCGCCGTGTGGAACGCGAAGCCGACTTTGCCGACGCGCTCGCCGCCTGCCGGCGGGAGGCGGCGGCCGCCTTCGGCGACGACCGCGTCCTGCTGGAACGCTGGATCGAGCGACCCCGTCACGTCGAGATCCAGATCTTCGCCGACGACCACGGCCGCTGCGTCCATCTCTTCGAGCGCGACTGCACGGTGCAGCGCCGGCACCAGAAGATCCTCGAGGAGGCGCCGGCCCCCACGCTCCCGGATGAGCTGCGTGCCGCCATCTGCGAGGCGGCGGTGCGGCTCGCCCTCGCCGCCGGCTACCGCAACGCCGGTACCGTCGAGTTCCTGCTGGATCCCGAAGGGCGGTTCCATTTCATCGAGATGAACACCCGCCTGCAGGTCGAGCATCCGGTGACCGAGATGATCACCGGCATCGACCTCGTCGAATGGCAGCTCATGGTGGCGGCCGGCATGCCGCTCCCGCTTTCCCAGGAGGAGATCACCGTCCGGGGGCACGCCTTCGAGGCCCGCCTCTATGCCGAGGATCCGGCCCGCGACTTCATGCCCGCCACCGGCACGGTGAGGCGCCTCTCGCTGCCCGCGGGCCTCGAAGGGGTGCGGATCGAGACCGGCATCGCCGAAGGCGATACCGTGACATCCTTCTACGATCCGATGATCGCCAAGATCGTCGCCCGGGGCGCCGACCGTCGCCTCGCCCTCGCCCGCCTCGCCGGCGCGCTCGACGCCTGCCTGGTCGAGGGGCCGGTGACCAATCTCCCGTTCCTGCGTCGCCTCTGCCGGGAGCCGGCGCTGGCGAGGGCGGAAATCGACACCGGCTGGCTGGACCGGGAATCCGGCCGGCTCCTCGCCCCCGCAGCCGGGGAAGACGGGGAGCTGCTCGTCCACGCCGCCCTCGCGGTCGTCGCCGAGCGCCTCGCAACCTCCTCCTCCGACCCTTCCCCCTTCGCCCGCCCCGACGGCTTCCGGCTGAACGGCCCGCCGCGGCAGACGGTGGCCTTCCTGGTCGGCGAACGACCGGTCGAAATCACCGCCGTCGGGGAAGCGGACGGCTGGCGGCTGACCGGTCTCGGGAGCGGGATTCTCACCCGCTGCGGACGCCTCGGGGAGGGACGCTACTGGATCGAGCGCGACGGCGTGCGATCCGTGTTCGTGGCGCGGATCGACGAACGGGCGGTGGAGCTCGTCCTCGACGGCCGGACGGTCCGCTTCCCCTTCGCCGGCGTCCTCGACCGGCCGGGCGAGGAGGGCGAGGCCGAAGCCCTGTTCGTGGCTCCCCTGCCCGGCCGCGTGGTGGCGGTCGCGGCAGCGGCCGGTGAAATCGTCGAGAAGGGGGCGGTGCTGCTGGTGATCGAGGCGATGAAGATGGAGCAGAAACTGGAGGCGCCACGCCGCGGCCGGATCGTCGCCGTCCATGTCGAGGCCGGCGAGCAGGTCGAGGAAGGGGCGGTGCTGCTCGACTTCGAGCCTCTGGAGGCGGAATCGTGAAGACCGCCGCTCCCCTGGCCGGGCTTCCGGCGTCGGTGGAGATCGTCGAGGTCGGCCCGCGTGACGGGCTGCAGAACGAACCCGGGATCGTCGATCTCGACACCCGTCTCGGGCTGATCGAGCGGCTCCTCGCCGCCGGGCTGCGCCGCATCGAGGTCGGTGCCTTCGTCTCGCCGAAGCGGGTTCCGCAGATGGCCGGTTCCGGCGAACTCGTGAAGCGACTGGGGCGGCGGGAAGGGGTCCGTTTTTCGGCCCTGGTTCCCAACCTCCGGGGACTCGAGGCGGCGATCGAGGCAGGGGTGGAGGAGATCGCCGTCTTCGGGGCCGCCTCGGAAACCTTCTCGCGCCGGAACATCAACTGCTCGATCGGCGAGAGCCTCGAGCGCTTCCGGCCGGTGGTCGAGCGGGCCCGCGCCCACGGCCTCCCGGTGCGCGGCTACGTCTCCTGCGTCGCCGGCTGCCCCTACGAGGGCGAGGTCCCGGTGGCGCGGGTGGTCGAGGTGGGCGCCGCCCTTTTCGAGATGGGCTGTTCCGAGGTTTCGCTGGGGGATACCATCGGCACCGGTACGCCGCGGCGGATCGCCGAGCTCGTCCGGGCCTGCTCGGCCGGGATCCCGATCGATCGTCTCGGGCTGCATCTGCACGACACCTACGGCCAGGCCCTCGCCAACTATCTGGCCGGCCTCCTGTGCGGGGTGCGGATCTTCGATGCCAGCGTCGCCGGTCTCGGCGGCTGCCCCTACGCGCCCGGAGCCTCGGGCAATCTCGCCACCGAGGATCTGCTCTACATGCTGGAAGGGATGGGAATCGCGACGGGCGTCGATCTCGATGCCCTGGTCGCGGCCGGCCGTTTCGTCACCGGGGCCCTCGGCCGCCCGCCCGCCTCGCGGGTCGCCACCGCCCGCGGCGTGACGCCGGACTAGCCGGTCCGCCTGCGGAACGGATCCGCGGGATAGACGCCGAGCACCTCGACGTGGTGGGCGAAGAACCGGAGCTCCTCGAAGGCGAGCTGGACCCGTCGCTCCTCCGGATGCCCGAGAATGTCGGCGTAGAAGCGGGCCTGCGCGAAGGTCCCGTCGATGTAGCTTTCCAGCTTCAGCATGTTGACCCCGTTGGTGGCGAAACCGCCTAGCGCCTTGTAAAGAGCCGCCGGCACGTTGCGCACCTGGAAGACGAAGGTGGTGATCGCCGGCCCGTCCCCGGCGCCCGGATAGCGCGGCTCCCGGGCCAGCACGAGGAAGCGCGTGGTGTTGTGTTCGGCGTCCTCGATGTCGGAGGCGAGGACTTCGAGGCCGTGGATTTCGGCCGCGAGCTGGGAGGCGATGGCGGCGAGCGACGGATCCTCCGACCGGGCCACCTCGGCGGCGGCGCCCGCGGTATCGGCCACCACCCGGCTCCGATAGCGGTGGCGCCGGATGAAACTCCGGCACTGGCCCAGCGCATGGGTGTGGGACAGCACGGTGCGCACGGTCTCGAGGCTCGCCCCCCGGATCCCCAGCAGATGCTGGTTGACCCTGAGAAAATGCTCGCCGACGATGTGCAGCCCGCCCCTGGGCAGCAGATGATGCACGTCCGCCACCCGGCCGGCCACGGTATTGTCGACCGGAATCATGGCGTAGCGGGCGCGGCGTTCGCGGACCGCGGCGAAGGTCTCCTCGAAGGACTCGCAGGGCAGCACCTCGAATTCCGGGAAGGCACGCCGGCAGGCCATGTGGGAATAGGCCCCGGGCTGACCCTGGAAGGCGATGGTGCGGCTCGGCTCGCTCACCCCGACGCCGTTGCCGGACCCGCTCATCGCCCGCCTCCGGCCGCGGGCCGCCCCAGTTCGAGCACCGAGCGGGCGCGCGCCAGATCGTCCGGGGTATCGACGCCGAAGGGCAGGAGATCGACGAGACGGGCGCCGATGGTCATGCCGTGTTCGAGGGCCCGGAGCTGCTCGAGCCGTTCGCGCTTCTCGAGCGGTGTCCGCGGCAGATCGGCGAAGCGTTCGAGCGCTTCGCGGGTGAAGGCGTAGATGCCGATGTGGTGCCACAGCGGCCCCTCGCCCCAGGGACAGGCGGCGCGGGTGAAGTAGAGGGCACGGCCGAGCTCGGGATGCTCCTCGCCGAAGCTCACCACCGCCTTGACCGCGTTCGGATCCTCCCGCTCCCGCGGATCACGGGTGGCGAACACCAAGGTGCCCATGTCCGTGCCCAGAAGCTCGAGGGGTTCCAGCACATGGCGGAGACAGCTCGGATGGACGGTGGGAAGATCGCCCTGCAGGTTGATCACCCGCCGGAACCGCCTTTCCGGGTCGATCGTGCCGAGGGCGGCGAAGATTCGATCGGTGCCCGACGGCAGCGCCGGATCGGTCATCACCGCGTTGCCGCCCGCCCGTTCCACCGCCTCGGCGATCGCCTCCTCGGCGCAGGCGACGTAAACGGGCCCCACTTCGGCCTCCATCGCCCGACGCCAAACGAGCACGATCATCGGCTCGCCGCCGATCAGCGCCAACGGCTTGTCCGGTAGCCGCTCGGATCTCAGCCGCGCCGGAATCAGGACCACCGTCCGCGGTTCGGGATCGCCCGATTTCACCGAATTCGCCAAGAATCACCTCATCGCCACCAGACGGGTCGCACGCGCGCCCGGCTTGACCGATGCCGCTCGGCGGGATACCCGAGCCGCAGGGCCGGCTGTTCAGGCGGGCCGCGCCGCTCGTTTTCCGCTCTTGCCAGCGCCGGGACGGGGTATCCTATGGCAGCATCTCTCGAAGCCAACAAGATCGTCGGAGCGATTCTCACCGCCGGCATCATCGCCTCGGCATCGGGCAACCTCGCCCGCATCCTCTACAAGCCGGAAAAGCTCGAGGAGCCGGTGTTCAGGGTCGAGGCCGCAGCACCCGGCGAGACCGCGGCGGCCGAGGCGGAGGCGGCGGCCGAAAAACCCCTGGCCGTGCTGCTGGCGGCGGCCGATCCCGACAACGGCGCCAAGGTGGCGAAGAAGTGCATCGGCTGCCACAGCGTGAACCAGGGCGAGAAGGACAAGGTGGGGCCCAATCTCTGGGGCATCCTCGGCCGACCGATCGCGGCCCGGGAAGGTTATGCCTATTCGGACGCGCTGAAGGGCCTCGACGGCGAATGGACCTACGAGAGCCTCGACGCCTTCATCGCCGATCCCAAGGGTTTCGCCCCCGGCACCAAGATGAGTTTCGGCGGGATCAAGAAGGCCGAGGACCGGGCCGATCTGATCGCCTGGCTGCGCGAGCTCGCCGAGGAACCGCTGCCGTTGCCGGAGGCCGACCGGGCGGCGGCGGAAGAACCGGCCGCCGGGGAGGCGGCGGAACAGACGGCGCCTGCGGCGGAGACCCGGGCTGCGGCGCAGGGAGCCGAACAGCCGACCGGAGCAACCGCCACCGAACCCGAGGCGCCGGCGGAGGAAGCGGCGGCGCAGCCGGAACCGGCGCCGGCGGCCGCCGAAGAGGCCGCCGCGGCCAATCCGGTACTGGCGATGCTCGCCGACGCCGATGTCGATGCGGGTGCCAAGGCGGCACGTTCCTGCAAGGCCTGCCACAGTCTGGAGAAGGGCGGTCCGAACAAGGTCGGTCCGCCGCTCTGGGACATCGTCGGCCGTCCGGTGGCCTCGGTGGAGGGCTACGCCTATTCCGACGCCCTGAAGACCATGGGCGGGGCGTGGACCTGGGAGCGGCTCGAAGCCTTCCTTCGCAAGCCGCGCGAGGTGGCGCCGGGAACCAAGATGAGCTTCGGCGGCGTGAGGAAGGACGAGACCCGGGCCGACCTTCTGGTCTTCCTGGGTAGCCTCTCGGACGATCCGAAGCCGTTGCCCTGAACGGCCACCGGTGGACTACAGCCGCTTCGTTCCGGTCGCCTGCGAGCTCGCCGATCTCGCCCGGGAGATCGTCCGCCGGCATTTCCGCACACCCTTCGCGGTGGAGACCAAGGCCGATCGGAGCCCGGTCACCATCGCCGATCGGGAAGCGGAGCAGGAAATGCGGCGGGCGCTCGCCCGTCTCTGCCCCGAGCATGCCGTCGTCGGCGAGGAATACGGCGACGCCGCCCGGACCGACGGCCTCGTCTGGTGTCTCGATCCGATCGACGGCACCAAGGCCTTCATCACCGGCCGGCCGATGTTCGGTACCCTCGTGGCCCTTCTGGAGGACGGCAGGCCGGTCCTCGGTCTGATCGACCAGCCGATCACCGGTGACCGGTGGATCGCCTGCCGCGGCTGGGGTGCCCGGCTCAACGGCCGCCCGGCACGGGTCCGTTCCTGCCCTTCCCTGGATCGCGCCATCGGCTCCACCACCAGCCCCGACATGTTCGAAACCGAAGCCGAGCAGCGCGCCTACCGGCGAATTCACGACAGCCTCGCCCTCATGGTCTACGGCGGCGACTGTATCGGCTACGGGCTGATGGCGGCCGGCTTTTCGGATCTCGTCCTCGAGGCCAATCTCAAGACCTACGACTATCTCGCACTGGTGCCGGTGATCGAGGAGGCCGGCGGCCGCATCACCGACTGGCGGGGCGAGCCGCTGTCCCTGCGATCGTCCGGCCGAGTGCTGGCCACCGGCGATCCGTGTCTGCACGCGGCCGCCCTCGCCCTGCTGGACGCGGCGACCTCGTCCTGATTTCCTTGCCGGCGGATTACAGCGCCTTCACTTGAAGCGGCTGGGCGGCTGCGCCATGATCGCCGCCAAACCAAAGGGCGATCGACGATGAAGCTCTTCCGCCTCCTCACCGCGCTGCTCCCGGTTTTCGTGATCCTCCCGGCCGCCGCCGAGGAGGATCCGCCTCCGGTCCACGGCGTCGCCATGCACGGCGATCTCAAATACGGGCCGGATTTCAAGAACTTCGAATACGCCGATCCCGACGCGGTCAAAGGTGGAACGGTGACCTTCGCTTCCATCGGCACCTTCGACAGCCTCAACCCCTACATCCTCAAGGGCATTCCGGCGGCCGGCTTGGGCCTCGTCTTCCAGAGCCTCACCACCCAGTCCGAGGACGAGGCCTTTTCCGAATACGGCGACATCGCCGAAAGCATCATCATGCCCGAGGACCGCTCCTGGGTGGCCTTCGACATCCGCCCCGAGGCCCGCTGGCAGGACGGACGGCCGGTGACCGTCGAGGACGTGATCTTCAGCCTCGAGATCCTGAAGACCGAGGGTCATCCCTTCTACCGCGCCTACTACAAGAACGTGGTCGGGGCGGAGAAGGTGGGCGAGCGGCGGGTGCGCTTCACCTTCGATGGCGGCACCAATCGCGAGCTGCCGCTGATCGTCGGCCAGATGCCGATCCTGCCCGAGCACTATTTCGAGGGACGCGAGTTCGGCCGCGCCACCCTCGATCCGCCGATCGGCAGCGGCCCCTACCGCATCAAGAAGGTCGATCCGGGCCGAACGATCGTCTACGAGCGGGTGAAGGACTGGTGGGGTGCCGACATCCCGGTCAACAAGGGGCGCTTCAACTTCGACGAGGTGCGCTACGAGTACTACCGGGACAGCGACGTCGCCCTCGAGGCCTTCAAGGCGGGACAGTACGACATCCGGCTCGAGAACACCGCCAAGCTGTGGGCCACCGGCTATCGGAGCCCGGCTCTCGACAAGGGCTGGATCAAGAAGGAGGAGATCCCCTTCGAGGGCAGTGCCGGGATGCAGGGCTTCGTCTTCAACACCCGCCGGGCGATCTTCCAGGACCCCCGGGTGCGACGGGCGCTCGCCTTCGCCTTCGATTTCGAATGGACCAACAAGACGCTGTTCTACGGTGCCTACGCGCGTACCGAAAGCTATTTCGCCAATACCGAACTCGCCGCCCGCGGCCTGCCGGGTCCCGAGGAACTCGAACTGCTGGAGCCGTTCCGCGACCGGCTGCCGCCCGAGGTTTTCACCGAGGAATACCGGGCACCGGAGACCGACGGTTCCGGCAACATCCGCACGAACCTCAGGATCGCGCTGAAGATGCTGCGGGAAGCCGGCTGGCGGGTGAAGGACGGGGTCCTCACCAACGCCGAAACCGGCGAGGAGATGCGTTTCGAGATCCTGCTCGTGAGCCCGGCCTTCGAACGGATCGCCGGCCCCTTCGTCAAGAACCTGCAGCGGCTCGGTATCGAGGCCCGGATCCGCACCGTCGATACCTCGCAGTACCAGAACCGCCTCGACAACTTCGACTTCGACATGATCGTCGCCGTCTGGGGTCAGAGCCTGTCGCCGGGCAACGAGCAGCGCAACTACTGGAGCTGCGAGGCGGCCGAGACCCCGGGCAGCCGCAACTACGCGGGCATCTGTGATCCGGCCGTCGACTATCTGATCGACAAGATCATCGAGGCACCGACCCGCGAGGATCTGGTGGCGGCCACCCGGGCCCTCGACCGGGTCCTTCTCTGGGGGCATTACGTGATCCCGCACTGGCACACGCGGGTCATCCGCGTCGCCTACTGGAACAAGTTCGGCCGGCCCGCGGTGACGCCCCGCTACGGTCTCGATCTCTTCGCCTGGTGGGTCGATCCGCAGAAGCTGGCGGCCCTGGAAGCCGCGGGCGGCGTCAACCGGTGAGGCGGCGCCACCTCCGGCGGAGGAGCTGAGCGGTGGGCGCCTACATTCTGAGACGGCTGATGCTGATGGTGCCGACGCTGTTCGGCATCATGCTGGTCAACTTCGTCATCATCCAGGCGGCGCCCGGCGGCCCGATCGAACGCATCATCGCCGAGATCCAGGGCCGCGGGGTCGAGGCCGCGGCCCGCATCACGGGCGCGGCCCGGAGCGAGATGGCACCGGGAGCCGCCACCGGCGGCAACGAGGAAGCGAGTCCCTATCGCGGTGCACGCGGGCTCGACCCCGAGTTCATCCGCGAGCTCGAGAGGATGTACGGCTTCGACAAGCCGGCCTGGCAGCGCTTCTGGGAGATGATCGTCCGCTACCTCACCTTCGACTTCGGAGAGAGCTATTTCCGCGACCGCAGCGTGATCGACCTCATTCTCGAGAAACTGCCGGTCTCCATCTCGCTCGGGCTCTGGACGACGCTCCTGAGCTATCTGGTGTCGATCCCCCTGGGCATCCGCAAGGCGGTGCGCGACGGCACCCCCTTCGACGTCTGGAGCAGCACGGTGGTGATCATCGGCAACGCCATTCCGGGCTTCCTGTTCGCCATCCTGCTCATCGTTCTCTTCGCCGGCGGCAGCTATTTCCAGTGGTTCCCCCTGCGCGGTCTGGTTTCCGAGAACTGGGAGCAGCTTTCCTGGCCGATGCGGATTCTCGACTATTTCTGGCACATCGCACTGCCGGTGGTGTCGATGGTGATCGGCGCCTTCGCCGGGCTCACCATGCTGACCAAGAACTCCTTTCTCGAAGAGATCAACAAGCAGTACGTGATGACCGCCCGGGCCAAGGGGTTGAGCGAACGCGCCGTCCTCTACGGCCATGTCTTCCGCAACGCCATGCTGATCGTCATCGCCGGATTCCCCGGCGCCTTCATCGGCGCCTTCTTCACCGGTTCGGTCCTGATCGAGGTGATCTTCTCCCTCGACGGCCTCGGTCTGCTGGGCTTCGAATCCGCGATCAACCGGGACTATCCGGTGATGTTCGCGACCCTCTACATCTTCACCCTGCTGGGTCTGCTGATGAACCTTCTCTCCGATCTCACCTACGTGCTGGTGGATCCCCGGATCGATTTCGAGGCCCGGACGGTCTGACCGGCCATGGCGCTGCGCCGGAAATACCGCATCTTCGGCATTCCGCTCTGGCTGACTCCGCTGGGGGCGCGGCGCCTGCACAACTTCCGCGCCAACCGACGCGGCTACTGGTCGCTCGTCATCTTCCTCTGGCTGTTCGGTATCACCCTCTTCGCGGAACTCATCGCCAACGACAAGCCGATCCTCGTCTATTACGAGGGTGAATACTATTTTCCGGTCTTCGTCAGCTATCCCGAGACGACCTTCGGCGGCGACTTTCCGACCGAGGCCGATTACCGGGACGAATACATCGTGGAGCTGATCGAGGAGAAGGGGTGGATGGTCTGGCCGCCCATCCCCTACAGTTACGACACCATCATCTACGATCTGCCGACGCCGGCCCCCTCGCCGCCCACCCGGCAGAACCTTCTCGGCACCGACGATCAGGCCAGGGACGTGCTCGCCCGGGTGATCTACGGCTTCCGCATCTCGGTCCTGTTCGGCCTGGTCCTGACCATCGCGAGCTCGGTGATCGGCATTCTCGCCGGCGCGGTACAGGGCTATTTCGGCGGCTGGACCGATCTTCTCTTCCAGCGCTTCATCGAGATCTGGTCGGGGCTGCCGGTGCTCTATCTGCTGATCATCCTGGCCAGCATGTTCACCCCCAGTTTCTGGCTGCTGCTCGGGATCATGCTGCTGTTCTCCTGGATGTCGCTGGTCGGGGTGGTCCGGGCCGAGTTCCTCAAGGTCCGCAACTTCGAGTTCGTGCGTGCGGCGCAGGCCCTGGGGGTGAGCGATCCGGTGATCATGGTCCGCCACATTCTCCCCAATGCCATGGTCTCCGCGCTCACATTCCTGCCGTTTCTCCTGAACGGGTCGATCACCACCCTGACGTCGCTCGACTTCCTCGGTTTCGGCCTGCCGCCCGGCTCGCCCTCGCTCGGGGAACTCCTGGCCCAGGGAAAGAACAATCTCCAGGCGCCCTGGCTCGGCATCACCGGCTTTCTGGTGCTGGCCACCATGCTCTCGCTGCTGGTGTTCATCGGCGAGGCGGTGCGTGACGCCTTCGATCCGCGCAAAACCTTCCGCTGAGGCCGCCATGCTGCTCGAAGTCGAGGATCTGCGGGTCAACTTCCGGGTCGAGGACCGGGTGGTGGAGGCGGTCAGGGGGGTCTCCTTCACCCTCGACAAGGGCGAAACCCTGGCACTCGTGGGGGAGAGCGGATCCGGCAAGTCGGTGACCGCCCTCTCGGTTCTCCAGCTCCTCCCCTATCCCAAGGCCTGGCACCCTTCCGGCAGCATCCGCCTGCTGGGCGAGGAGATGGTCGCGGCCGACGAAGCGACGTTGCGCCGGATCCGCGGCAATCGGGTGGGCATCGTCTTCCAGGAGCCGATGACCTCCCTCAACCCGCTGCACACCATCGAACGGCAGATCGCCGAAGTGCTGGTCCTGCATCGCGGCCTGTCCGGCGAAGCCGCGCGTAGACGGGTCGTCGAGCTGCTGGAAACGGTCGGCATCGGCGATGCGAAGGAGCGGCTCGCCTCCTATCCGCATCAGCTTTCGGGCGGCCAGCGCCAGCGGGTGATGATCGCCATGGCCCTGGCCAACGAGCCCGATCTGCTGATCGCCGACGAACCCACCACCGCCCTCGACGTGACCATCCAGGCGCAGATCCTGAAGCTGATCCGCGAGCTCCAGGAGCGGCTCGGCATGGCGGTCCTGTTCATCACCCACGATCTCACCCTGGTGCGGCGCCTCGCCGACCGGGTCTGCGTGATGACCGAGGGGCAGATCGTCGAACAGGGGCCGGTCGGTCGCATCTTCGCCGAGCCCCGCCATCCCTACACGCGCCACCTCCTCGCCTCCGAGCCCAGGGGCGATCCGCAGCGCGCGGACGGCAGCGCGCCGGTGGTGGTCGAGGCCCGCGATCTCAAGGTGCATTTTCCGATCCAGCGGGGCTTTCTGCGACGCACGGTCGGCCATGTGAAAGCCGTGGACGGGGTCACGATCCGGATCCGCGAGGGGCAGACGGTCGGAGTCGTGGGCGAGAGCGGCTCCGGCAAGACCACGCTCGGGCTGGCGCTCCTGCGGCTGATTTCGAGCCGGGGCGAGATCGTCTTCGCGGGCCGGGACATCCAGGGCTGGTCCTGGTCGCAGATGCGCCCCCTGCGGCGGCAGATGCAGATCGTCTTCCAGGATCCCTACGGCAGTCTCAGCCCGCGCATGTCGGTGGGCGAGATCGTCGAGGAGGGGCTCAAGATCCACGGTCTCGGCCGTACCGCCGAGGAGCGGCGGCAACTGGTCGCCGAGATCCTCGAGGAGGTGGGGCTGGAGCCGGCGATGATGGATCGCTATCCCCATGAATTCAGCGGCGGCCAGCGTCAGCGGATCAGCATCGCCCGGGCCATGGTGCTGCGGCCGCGGTTCGTCGTGCTCGACGAGCCCACCTCGGCGCTCGACGTCTCGGTGCAGGCGCAGATCGTCGATCTGCTGCGCGAGCTGCAGCGACGGCACAACCTCGCCTACATGTTCATCAGCCACGATCTGCGGGTGGTGCGGGCGCTGGCCCACGAGGTCGTGGTGATGCGTGCCGGCGTGGTGGTCGAACAGGGACCGGCGGAGGAGGTCTTCACCCGCCCCCGCGAGCCCTACACCCGCGCCCTGCTGGCCGCTGCCTTCGAAGTCGCGGTGGCGGAGGAGGAAGTCGTCGGCGAATGAGCCTCAGCTCCCACCATCCAGCTCTTCGATCCGCCGTGTCACCTCCCGCGCCTCCTCGCCACGCGCCAGCGCGTCGAGGACGGTGGCATAGTTGCGCAGATAGGGGATGAGACGCGGATCGTCCCGACCGTAGGCGGCCTCGGCCACCGCGACCGCCCGTTCCAGCCTCCGGCCGGCCTCCCGGTAGCGACCGAGCGCGTATTCGATCGCCCCGAGATCGTTCCACAGCCGGGCGATATCGCCGTCGGCCACCGCGTTCGCCGCCTCGCTGGCGGTCGCCGCCCGCTCCAGCACCTCGCGCGCCTCCTCGCGTCGCCCGAGACTGCCGAGCACGGCAGCGAGATTGAGATAGGCCGGCAGCCGCTCGATCAGCGGCCTCTCCGTCTCGTCGTAGAGGGCGACCGCCTCGGCCAGCATCTCCGCCGCCTCTTCGGTGCGGCCCACGGCATGCAGGTTGACCCCGAGATCGTTGAGCACGCGGGCGACGCCGGGATCTTCTGGGGACGCCCCGGCACGGCGGATCACCAGCGCCCGCTCGAGGAGCGGCACCGCCTCCTCGCTCCGCCCCAGACTGCGCAGGACCTCCGCCAGATTGACGAGGGTGGACGCGGCCTCGGGCGCGTCGGCTTCGCCCGCCGCTTCCTGCGCGGCCAGGACCTCTCGGTACAGCTTCTCGGCCTCGCCGAGGCGGCCGAGACTGTATTCGAGACTGGCCAGATTGGCGCGCGCTTCGAGCGTCCGCGGATCGCCCTCGCCGAGCGCCTTCGCGAGCATCCCGGCGGCGCGGATGAACAGCTCGCGCGCCTCCTCGCCGCGCTCCGTCTGGGCATAGAGGACGGCGAGCCCCGAGAGGGACTGGGCGAGATCGGGATGCTCGGGCCCGAGTGCCTTCTCGCGGATCTCGATCGCGCGCAGATAGAGTTTCTCCGCTTCCTCGACGAGACCGCGGGCGCGTTTGACCTCGGCGAGATTGCCCAGGCTCTGCGCGACTTCGGGATGCTCCGGGCCGAGCTGCCGCCGGCGCAGGGCGAGGGCCTGCGCATAGAGCTCCTCGGCCTCGGCGAGCCGACCCCGACGATGGAGGACGTAGCCCAGATTGTTGAGGCTGGTGGCCCGGCGAAGCTGGCCCGCCGCATCCTCGCCCGCGACCTCGAGAGCGGCGCGGAAACCCCGTTCGGCCTCGGCGAGCCGGCCTTCCTCCACCGCCAAGGCGGCGGCGGTCATGAGCTCGTCCCACGAATCCCCGCCGGCCGCCGAGACCGGCAGGACGCCACCCCCCCAGACGAGGAGGAGGAGGAGGAGGAGAAGGCCGAGCCCCGGAAGACGGGCGCGCAGCTCAGTGATTGCGCCGCGGCAAGCCCTCGGTCTCGGCGATGTCCAGATAGAGGACCGCCGGTTCCAGGCAGGCGCCCGTCGAAAGCTGTCCCACATAGGTGCGATAGATCTCCTGCCACGGGGTCTGGCTCGGCGGGATCTTCGGCGGACTGCGTTCGAGCTCCTCGCGCCGCGCGGCGATCTCCTCCGGCGTCAGTAGCACATCCAGGCGACGGCGGTTAAGCTCGAGTCGCACCCGGTCGCCGGTACGCAGAATGGCGAGATTGCCGCCCACCGCCGCCTCCGGCGAGGCGTTGAGGATGGAGGGGCTTTCCGAGGTGCCGCTCTGCCGGCCGTCGCCGATCGTCGGCAGGGCCACGATGCCCTTTTCGAGAAGGGCCGCCGGCGGTCGCATGTTGACGACCTCGGGAGCCCCCGGGTAGCCGACCGGCCCGCAGTTGCGGATGAACAGCAGGCAGTTCTCGTCGATCTCGAGGGACGGGTCGTCGATCCGGGCGTGATAGTCCTCGGGTCCCTCGAAGACGACGGCACGCCCTTCGAAGACCCCCGGATGCTCCGGCACCTCGAAATAGCGCCGGCGGAATTCCTCGGAGACGACCGAGGTCTTCATCACCGCCGCCTCGAACAGATTGCCGCCGATGATGACGAACCCGGCCTCCGGCATCAGCGGATCGTCCCAGGGCCGGATCACCCGGCGATCGGCGGAGAAGGGGACGTCCGCGTGGTTCTCGCCCATCGTCCGGCCGGTGCAGGTGAGCACATCGACGTGGAACCGGCCGGCGGCGATGAGTTCCTTGATCACCGCCGGCACGCCGCCGGCACGGTGGAACTCCTCACCCAGATACTTGCCCGCGGGCTGCATGTTCACGAGCAGCGGGATGTCGCGGCCGAGCTCGAAATCGGCGATCTCGAGCGGCACCCCGAGATGGCGGGCGATGGCGATCAGATGGGGCGGCACGTTGGTCGAACAGCCCGCCGCGGCGGCGACGAAAATGGCGTTCTCGAAGGCCTCCCGGGTCATGATCCTGCGCGGGGTGAGATCCTCCCGGACCATCTCGACGATGCGTCTGCCGGTCCGGTAGGCCATCTGGCCGCGTTCGCGGTAGGGGGCGGGGATGGCGGCGCAGCCGGTGAGCGACATCCCCAGCGCCTCGGCCATCGCGTTCATCGAGGAGGCGGTACCCATGGTGTTGCAATGGCCGATGCTGGGGGCCGAATCGCACACCATCTCCATGAACTCCTCGTAATCGATCTTGCCGGTGGCGAGGAGCTGACGCGCCTTCCAGACGACCATCCCGGATCCGGCCCGCTCCCCGTCGTGATAGCCGTTGAGCATCGGCCCGCCGGACAGCACGATCGCCGGAATGTTGACCGTGGCCGCGGCCATCAGCAGGGCCGGGGTCGTCTTGTCGCAGCCGGTGGTGAGCACGACCCCGTCCAGAGGATAGCCGTAGAGCACCTCGACCGCGGAAAGATAGGTGAGGTTGCGGTCGAGCATCGCCGTCGGCCGCTTGCCGGTCTCCTGGATGGGATGCACGGGGAACTCGATCGGCACGCCCCCGGCATCGCGGATCCCGTCGCGCACCCGATGCGCGAGATCGAGGTGATGACGGTTGCAGGGCGCCAGATCCGACCCCGTCTGGGCGATGCCGATGATCGGACGTCCCGACTGCAACTCCTCCCGGGTGAGACCGAAATTGAGGTAGCGCTCGAGGTAGAGCGCCGTCATGTCGGGCTCGTCCGGATCGTTCCACCAGGCCTGGCTGCGCAGTCGCCGCTGGTCGTCGCCTCGCATGCTCCCCTCCCCCGCCGACGGTTGCGACCTCATCCCTGCCGCATTAAGGGATAACAGCAGCCGGTGGCCGGACGCGTCAAGCGGCCCGCCGCCGTCGCCAGGGAAGAACGATTCGGGAGGGAAGCCCGTGAGACAGATCGTGACGGCCGCGCTCGCCGCCGGATTGCTGGTCGCCGGAGCCGCGCAGGCCCAGACCACGCTCAGAATCACCCTGCAGCTACCGATCAAGAGCCATCTCGGCCAGAACCTCCTGCAATTCGAGGAGGAGGTGGAGAAGGCGTCGGGAGGAGACATCCAGATCGAGATCTATCCCTCGGCGCAGCTCTACAAGGACAAGGAGGTGCCGCAGGCGGTGTCCTCCGGCGCCATCGAGATGGGCGTCGCCTCGCTGACCCGCTTCGCCGGTACGATCCCCGCCGTCGACGTGTTCTACGTGCCGTTCCTGCTCGACAGCGCGGAAAAGGTGAAGAAGGCGACGAGCCCCGGCTCCCCGATCCGCGGTCCGATCGACGAGGCGGTGCTGGCCACCGGCGCCCGGATCCTCTGGTGGCAGCCCTACGGCAACACCATCCTGCTCTCCAAGAAGGAGCCGCTGCACGGTCCCGGGGACGTCGAGGGCAAGAAGGTCCGGGTGTTCGGCAAGACCCTCGGGAAATGGGTCGAGGTGGTCGGCGGCAAGCCGGTCCTCACCTCCGGCTCCGAGCAGTTCCTCGCCTACCAGCGGGGCGTGGTGGACATCGGCATGACCGGCATCACCACCGTGAAGTCCCGCAAGCTCAACGAGGTGATGGACGCGGTCACGCGGGTGCCCATCGCCGCCATCGAGTTCGTGGTGGTCATCAACGAGAAGGTCTGGCAGGGGTTGAGCGACGAGGAACGCGAAATCATCTCCAAGGCCGCCGCCAACGCCGAGAAGGCGATCAACGCGCGGATCGTCGAGATCGAGGAGGATGCCGCGAAATACGCCGTCGAGAGCGGAATGACGGTCTACGATCCGACGCCCGAAGAGATGGCCGCCTGGCGGGAGGCGAGCCAGCCGATGTTCGAGCTGTTCTCCAAGGAGGCCGGCGAGCTCGGCACCAGGCTGGTCGAGGAAGCCAAGAAACTCTGACCGCAACCACGAGACGGGAAAGACGGAGGTGGCCGGGCCCGCCGTCCGGCCACCTCCGGCTGCCGGCATGAGCTACGGACGGATCATCGACCGGCTGGCGGACCTGTCGGCCTGGCTGTTCTTCCTGGTGGGGCTGATGCTGTCCTACGAGGTGGTCATGCGCTACTTCTTCAATGCGCCGACCATCTGGGCCGAAGAACTGTCCCGCCTCGCCCAGATCTGGGCCACCTGGCTCGCCGCCGCCTGGACTCTCAAGAACCGGCGGCTGATCGCGGTGGGCCTGATCTACGATCGGCTGCCACCGCTGCTGCGCCGTCTCGCGGCGAGCTTCACGCTGCTGTTCATCGCCGCCTTCAGCGCCATCACCCTCTATTACGCCATTCTCATCACGGTGGAATCGGCCCGGCTCGGCCGCAAGACCGCCACCATGCTCGACATGCCGCTCTGGGCGGCGGAGATCGCCGTGCCCATCGGCATCGCCCTCTTGCTGATCCAATGCCTGATCGAGCTCGTCCGTCTGTGGCGCGATCCCGAGGCCAGCCTGCGCCTGGCCTCCGATGTCGGCTGAGACGAAGGACCGGGTGTGACGGCGCTCCTCATTCTCCTGCTGTTGCTGCTGCTGCTCGCGGTCGGCGTACCCGTCGCCTTCGCTCTCGGCGGCCTCGGTCTCGTTCTGCTCCTCGCCGGCGGCTTCTCGCCGCTGATGGCGCCCCAGGCGCTGCTGAGCACGGTCGACAATTTCATCCTCCTCGCCGTGCCGCTCTTCCTCCTGATGAGCAACATCCTGCTCAAGGGCGGCATCGGCCGGGACCTGTTCGCCGCGGTGCAGGCCTGGGTCGGGCACTGGCCGGGCGGCCTCGCGGTGGCGACGATCATTTCCTGCGCCCTCTTTTCGGCGATCTCCGGAAGCTCGGTGGCGACCGCCGCCACCGTCGGCACGGTGGCCATCCCGGAGATGATCCAGCGCGGCTACGAGCGCCGCTTCGTGCTCGGCCTTCTCGCCGCCGGCGGCACCCTCGGCATCCTCATCCCGCCTTCGATTCCGATGATCATCTACGGGGTGGTCACCGAGGAAAGCATCATCAGCCTCTTTCTCGCCGGCATCGGGCCCGGGATCCTGCTGGCGACCCTGTTCATCCTCTACGCGATGGCCCATGCCGCCTGGTTCGGCGGATACACGCCCTCCCCGCGGGCGAGCTGGAAGGAACGGCGGGTGGCGACCCTGCGGGCCCTGCCCACCTTCGTGCTCGCCGTGGTGGTGGTCGGCGGGCTCTACATCGGCGCCTTCACCCCGACCGAGGCCTCGGCGGTGGGATTCGCCGGTTCCCTGATCCTCACTGGGCCGATACTGCGGCGCCTGAACCGGAAGATCCTCGTCGAGGCGGTCCGCAACAGCATGGCCACCACCGTCACCATCTTCCTCATCCTCGTCGGGGCCAAGCTGTTCGGCAAGGCGATCACCCTCTACCGTCTGCCGCAGGATCTCTCCTCGCTGATCATCCAGACCTTCGACACGCCGGCCGCCTTCATCGCCATCGCCGCTCTCGTGCTGCTGCTGATGGGCTGTTTCCTCGAAGCCCTGTCGATGCTGCTGCTGATGATGCCGGTCCTCTATCCGGCGCTCCTGCCGCTCGGCATCGATCCCATCTGGTTCGGGGTCTTCTTCGTGGTGATGATCGAATGCGCCCTCATCACCCCGCCGGTGGGTCTCAATCTCTTCGTCATCCAGGCGGTGGCCCGGACATCGGTGGCGGATGTGGCGCTGGGCGTCTGGCCGTTCATCGTCATCATGCTGGGTACCGCCGTGACCCTCTATCTCCTGCCCGACATCGTCCTCTACATTCCCTTCGAGCTGTGAGGATGCGACGTGGCATGACCCCCCGCGACCCGGCCGAAAGCTCCCGCATCCGCCAGCGGGGACGTCCCGGGACAGCGCTGCTGGCCCTGATCGCTCTTCTTTTCGGACTGCTGTGGGGGAACGGTCCGGCGGGGATGCTGCGGGCCGAAGCCGTGACCGACGGTCTCACCCGGATCGTCGTCTGTTCACCGCTCGGCACCCGCGTCCTCTACATCGACGCGGAGGGGCGGGAACGCCCGGCACCTTCCGAGGAGCTCCCGGGCACATCCAACGACTGTCAGCTTTGTCAGCGGCTTTCCTGTTCCAAAAGCCCCCTTCCGACAGCGGTCGCCGTTCCGCTGAGCGAGCCGGAGCTCGTCGAACGGATCGTTCCGGTCGCGAATCCTGCTCCCCTTCCAGACCACCTCCGCAAAGGTGATCCCCGCCCCAGGGCACCGCCACGCTTCCTCCTCTCCATCGGCTGAGCGCCCGTCCACGGAAGGACGGGCGACCCTTCGTCCGTTCCCATCCGTCACGGAGGAAATGACGGTGTCGTATCATCATGTCCTTTCGCGTCGCCGCTTCACGATCGCGGCACTGGCCTCGATTGCGGCTCCCGCCGTCGTGCGGGCCGCTCCCCGAGTCGCCGTTACCGACGTCCTCGATCGCAGGGTGACCGTATCGCGGGATGTCGCCAGGATCGTTCTCGGCTTCTATTTCGAGGATTACCTCGCCGTCGGCGGCCCCGGCGCTCATGAACGGCTCGTGGGCATCTCCCGGGGTGCCTGGGAAGGCTGGCGGAATTCGCAATGGAAGGCCTATCTCTCGGCGCTTCCCGGTCTCTCGGATATCGCCGACGTGGGGGAGGTCGACGCCGGCACCTTCAGTGTCGAGAAGGTGCTCTCCCTGGATCCCGATCTCGTGATCCTCGCGGAGTGGCAGTATCGCGGCCTCGGCTCCGCAGTCGCCCAGCTGGAAGCCGCGGGAGTTCCGGTGGTCGTGCTCGATTACAACACCCAGAGTGTCGAGCGGCATGTTATCAGTACCCGTCTCCTCGGAGAGCTTCTCGGCCGGCCGGAGCGGGCAGCACGCCTGGCGGATACTTACGCCACCGCCGTCGAAGAAGTGGTCCGCCGGGTGGCTGCGGCCGGCGGCGAACGCCCCGCCGTCTACGTGGAACTCGGCAACAAGGGGGCCGGGGAAGTGGGGAACAGCTACGGCGACGTCATGTGGGGCCGCCTGATCGAGCTGGCGGGTGGTGCCAATATCGCCCGTGGCAGGGTCTCGCGCTGGGGGCCCCTCAACCCCGAATACGTGCTCGCCGCAGATCCCGAAGCCGTCTTCATCGCCGGGTCCTACTGGACCAACCGCGACCGGGCGGTGCTCATGGGATTCGGTGTCGATCCGGAAATCACCCGACGCCGGCTCGCTCCCTATCTCGAGCGGCCCGGCTGGCAGCGGCTGCAGGCGGTTCGCGAACGGCGTATCCACGCACTCTATCACGGGGGCGCCCGAACCCTTCACGACTACGCGTATCTCCAGTACATCGCCAAGGTTCTGTACCCGGAGGCGTTCCGGGACGAGGATCCCCTGCGAACGCTCCAGGCTCATTACGAAAATTATCTCCCGATCCGTGCCGAAGGTGCCTTCATGGTTTCCTACTTCGGCGCCTGATCACCGGACCGGCCGCCGGAGGCGGCCGGTCTCCCCTTTCCGGGATCCACCGTCATGGCATCGACCGTGAGCTCCGCCAGGCAGCGGGAACGGACACGGGCCCGCCGACGCGCCTTCACCCTCGTGACCGCGTTCGTTCTGCTGTCGATCACCCTCCTTTTCGACATTTTGACCGGCCCCGCGATGTTGCCCCTCGGGGAGGTGTCGATGGCCCTCCTGTCGCCCACGACCACACCGCAGGGCATGGTTTCCACCATCGTCTGGGAGATCCGACTGCCGATGGCATTGACCGCGGTGGTGGTGGGCGCCTCGCTCGCCATCGCCGGTACGGAAATGCAGACCATTCTCGACAATCCGCTCGCCAGTCCCTATACGCTCGGTCTTTCGGCCGCCGCCGGGTTCGGCGCCGCCGTCGCCATTCTCTCGGGAGCCGCTCTCTTCGGCCGGACCGAATGGGCGGTACCCGGCTTCGCCTTCCTCGGCGCCATCACCGGCTGCGCCGCCATTTACGCGGTGGGAAGACTGCGGGGATTGTCCTCCGGCATCATGGTGCTGGCGGGTATCGCCATTCTCTTCCTGTTCCAGTCCCTTCTCTCTCTCGTCCAGTACCTGGCTTCGCCCGAGACACTCCAGGAAATCGTCTTCTGGCTTTTCGGCAGCCTGCTCAAGGCGAGCTGGCAGACGGTGGCGGTCACGGCGGTGGTTCTCTTCGCCGTGCTTCCCCTGCTCGCCCGGGACGTCTGGCGCCTGACCGCGCTGCGGCTCGGGGAGGAACGGGCCAGAAGCCTCGGCATCGACGTGGAGCGACTGCGGCTGCGCGTATTCCTGGCGGTGTCCCTGCTGACCGCCGCCGCGGTGAGCTTCGTCGGAACCATCGGGTTCGTGGGGCTGGTGGCTCCCCATGTCGCCCGAATGCTGGTGGGCGAAGATCAACGTTTTCTCCTGCCCTTGGCGGCACTCTGCGGAGCCGTCATGCTCTCGGCGGCCTCGATCCTCTCCAAGCTGATCTCGCCCGGTGCAGTGGTGCCGATCGGCATCGTTACCGCGGTCGCCGGGCTGCCCTTCTTCTTCGTTCTCATCCTGCGTCGCGGCGGAGGGGCGAGATGATTCTCGTGATCGAGAAGCTCGAGGTCCGTTACGGTCCGGAGACCGTGCTCCACCCCGCGGGATTCGAGCTGAGCGCGGGTACCGTCACCGCCCTGGTGGGACCCAACGGTGCCGGAAAGTCGACCCTGCTGCGGGCCATCGCCGGGCTCGTTCCCTATCGTGGCCGGATCCGTTACGATCGGCGATCCCTGGAGCGCATGTCGGCCATCGAACGATCCCGCATCGTCGCCTACATGCCGCAGAATCACGGCGCCGATACGGTTCTCACGGTGCTGGAGACGGTCCTTCTCGGCCTTCATCACCAGCTCGGCTGGCGCCTCGATCCAGGATCGGTCGAGGCCGCCTTCGCCGTCCTCGAGCGGCTGGATGTCGCCCACCTCGCCGACCGTCCGTTTTCCACCCTGAGCGGCGGACAACGGCAACTCGTGATGTTCGCCCAGCTTCTGCTGCGTTCCCCCTCGGTCCTGCTGCTCGACGAGCCGACCAGCGCTCTCGATCTCCATCATCAGATCGAAATTCTCGAGCATCTGAGGGCCAGTGTCCGGGACAGCGGCGGGATCGCACTGGTGGCGATTCACGATCTTTCGCTGGCGACACGCTACGCCGACCACCTGCTGCTGCTCGACGGCGGCCGGCTCCGCGCCCATGGCCCGCCGCTACGGGTCCTGACGCCACGACGTCTCGCCGAGGTCTACCGGGTCGAAGTCGCGATCCTGCGCGGTACCGGCGGGGTGGTGGGCTTCGTTCCCCTCCACCGGTGCAGCGACGGCCAGGGTGCGCATCCCACCATCTCGCGTTGACGACCGACGCCTTCCCCCTTAGCGAGACGACGTCCGAAGCCTCCGGAGCCTGTCGATGTCTCCCGCCGAATCGCTTCGTCGCCTCCTCGCCCGCCCGGGTCTGCTGGTCATGCCCTGCTGCTTCGACGCCCTCTCCGCACGGCTGATCGAGCGGGCCGGTTTTCCCCTCACCTTCATGAGCGGTTTCGCCGTCTCCGCCGCCCGGCTCGGGTTGCCGGATACGGGTCTCGTCAGTTTCGGCGAAATGCGCGATCAGGCCCGCGACATCTGCGGGGCAGTGTCGATTCCCGTGATCGGCGACGGCGACACCGGCTACGGCGGTCCCGTCAACGTCAAGCGCACGGTCCGCGAGTATGCCCGTGCCGGTCTCGCCTGCGTGATGATCGAGGATCAGCTCTGGCCCAAGCGCTGCGGTCATACCCGCGGCAAGCAGGTGGTCGGATTCGAGGAGGCGGTGACCCGCATCCGCGCCGCCTGCGAGGCCCGCGACGAGGGCGCCGAGATCCTGGTGATGGCCCGCACCGACACCCGGGCGACGCACGGCATGGAGGAAGCGTTGCGACGCATCCGTGCCTTCGAGGCGGCGGGCGCCGACATCCTGTTTCTCGAAGGGCCGCGCTGTGTCGAGGAAATGCGGGCTTTCTGCGCCGCGACCTCCCGGCCCTGCATGGCCAACATGGTGGAAGGGGGCGATACGCCGCTCCTGCCGCCGGCCCGACTCGAGGCGATCGGCTTCCGGATCGTGGCCTATCCGCTGACTCTCCTGTCGGCGGCGATCAAGGCGATGGAACGGGCCCTGGCCGCTCTCGCCGCCGGCCGGGAGGCGGGCGAGCTGTTGCTGCCCTTCGCCGATCTCCGGGAACGGGTGGGTTTTCCCGCCTACGACGCCGAAGCGGCGCGCTATGGGTCCGCCCCGACGTCCAGCGTTTCCGCTGCCCCTCGGGGTGAGGGGAAGACCATTTCCTCCGCGGTCCGGCCCTGTCCCCCCCGTTCCCCGGCGAGTACCACCTCGCGCAACCGTTCGTAGGGAAGAGGCGGGTACCAGTAGTACCCCTGACCTTCCCCGCACCCGGCTGCGATCAGATGATCGAGCTGCTCACGGGTTTCGATTCCTTCGGCCAGCACCTCGATCTCGATCGCCCGGGCCAGACCTACCACGGCATCGACTATCGCGCGATCCTCCGCGTCCCCGGGCAACCCTTCGACGAAACAGCGATCCAGCTTGAGGCAGCGGATCGGAAACCGCTTGAGATAGACGAGCGAGGAGTAGCCGGTGCCGAAGTCGTCGATCGCGAGGGAGACACCGGCGTGTTTCAGATATTCGAACGCGCGCGCCACCTCGGTGGATTGTTCGAGGAACATACGCTCGGTGAGTTCCAGTTCGAGCCGGTCGGGACGGAAGCCGCTCTTCCGGACCATGTCGATCAACCGCACCGCGTAGCTTTCCTCGACGAGTTCCCGCGGCGATATGTTGACCGCGAGACGCAGCCAGCGGCCGAGTTCGCGGCTCAAGGCCCCCATCTCCCGTACCGCCGTCGCGAGGACCAGCCGATCGAGCTCTTCGACGAGGCCCCGCTGTTCGGCGATACGCACGAACAGCTCCGGATCGACGCGCCCTTCCTCCGTCCCTTCCGGCCATCGGACCAGCGCCTCGACACCGATGATCCGCCCACTGCGAAGCTCGTAGACCGGCTGGTAGTGGACCACCATCCGCCCTTCCGCGATGTACCGGCGCAGCGCGTTTTCGACCCGATGTTCCCGTGCCACCTCTTCGGCGAGCGTTTCGGTGTAGACGGCCATCCGACGCCGCTCCTTGCGCTCCCGCTTCACCTCGTAGAGCGCGAGATCGGCCGCCTTGAGCAGGGCGTCCGCGGAATCGCCGTGTTCGGGCAGCAGCGCGATGCCGATCGAGCAGCGCGGACGCAGCTCGTGTCCGGCGACCCGCAACGGGCGTTCCACCGCCCGGATCACCCGGTGGGCGGCATCGTCGGCGGCTTTCGGGCTCTCGAGCGCGTGCAGCAGGATGGCGAATTCGTCGCCGCCGAGGCGGGCGACCAGATCCGATTTCCGCACCGCCCCCTGGAGCCGTACGGCCAGCGCCTCCAGCAATGCATCCCCCGCGGCATGGCCGAGCGTGTCGTTGATCGCCTTGAAACCGTCGAGGTCCATCAGAAGCAGGGCGCCCGGGCGGCGGTGACGACGGGCGAAGGCGATGGCCCGCTCGAGATTGTCCCGCAGAACGGCCCGGTTGGCGAGACCCGTCAGCGGATCGCGCAGCGCGAGCCGGCGCAGATCGTCCTCCATTTTTCGTCGGTCGGTGATGTCGCGGGCCACGGAAAGGACGATCTTCTCCCCGTCCTCCTCCAGCATGGTCACCCGGCTTTCGATGATCCGCCGGGAACCGTCGGGATGATGCAGACGGACCTCCACGGCACCCACCGTCTCACCGCGCTCCAGCCGCTTCCAACGTTCGGCCACGATGCGCCGATCGGAGGGATGAATGCGATCCAGGGCCTGGCGACCGATCATCTCCGCGGGGCTCGCAAATCCGAAGAGTTTCGCCCCTTGCTCGTTGGCGAACAGCACGGTGCCTCGCCGATGGAGGATGACGGCATCCGGTGACAGATCGACGAGCTGCCGGTAACGGCGCTCGGAACGTTCCCGTTCCATCCGGCTTCGGTGGAGCTCGGTGACGTCGATGCCGACCACCAGGATCTCCGGCTCCTCGCCATCTTCGAGCAGGGCGGCACGACTCTCCACCAGTCTGAGACCGCCGTCCGGACGCAGGATCCTGACATGCTTCATCGCCCCCCGTCCCCGACGGGCGATCTCCTCGGCATGGGCCCGCGCGAGATGGTGATCGTCCGGATGCACGAATTCGAGGACGTGTCGCCCGACCAGATCCTCGGGCCGGTCGGCACCCGTCAGTTGGGCCATCGCCGCATTGGCGAGCCGGATCTTCCCCCTGCTGTGGACCACCACGGCGTCCGGCAACATGTCCATGAGCTTGCGGTAGCGTTCCTTCTCCCGCCGGCCCCCCAGCTCCACCTGCTTGACGGCCGTGATGTCGCGACCGGTACCCCGATAGCCTCGGAACACGCCCTCGGAGTCGAAGATCGGTTTGCCGTTGCTTCGGACCCAGTAATGGTGTCCTTCGGAGCCGACCAGGCGCACGTCGAGATCCCGGAACGGCAGCCGCCGTTCCAGCACGCGGCGATGGGATTCGAGCTGTGCCGGATCCATGCCCGCGCGCAGAACCTCGAGCCGGCTCCTGCCATGGTACCACTCCGGTTCCAGCCCGGCGATACGGGAGACATTCTCCGAGAACCAGACGTAGCGGAGTTCCTCGTCGGTCTCCCAGAACCAGTCCGAAGCGAGCTCCGCGAAATCGCGCAGACGCGCCTCGCTCCGCGCGAGCTCCTCCAGGGCATGCCGTTCGGCGGTGACGTCACGGATGATGCCGAGGATCGCGGGCCGCCCCTTCTCGGTGATCCGCACCGGTCGCCCGCAGCCGATGAAAGTGCTGCCGTCGAGCCGCCGATAGAGGAGGTCGACGTAACGCGGCGAACGACCCGTACGCAGCACCTGGAGAACCCGCCCGGTCGCCCGCCGGAGGTCACGGGGATGAATGAATTGCCGGACCGGAAGCCCCAGCAATTGGGAGGGAGAACGGGCACCGAACATGCGGGCGGCGGTGACGTTCGCGAAGCGTACCCGACGGTCCTGGAGGATGACGATGGCCTCCGGTGCCCTGGCCACCAGCCGACGCCAGCGCTCCTTCAGTTCCCGGAGGGAGCGCTCGGTTCCCGCATCGGCCGTATGCCGTGAACGACGCGCCATGCCGGCTACCGCCCAGTTCCTGTCGCGCATATCCGCGCAAGATTGAACATGCGAAACCGTTAAATAATCGTGTATCCCATCCGGGAGCCTCCGTACAGCCGAACTAGCCAACCGCCGGAGGCCGACGTATGAAAAGGGCGGTCTCCGACGAAGCCCGCGAGGACAGCATGGACGCGCCCCAAGAGCCCGTCTTCACCGAGGCGCTCACCTTCGACGACATCCTGCTGGCGCCGGCCTATTCCGAGGTGCTGCCGGCGCAGACCGAGGTGCGGACGCGGCTCACGGCGCGGATCGGTCTCGCCATTCCCCTCGTCGCCGCCGCCATGGACACGGTGACCGAGGCGCCGATGGCGATCGCCATGGCGCAGAATGGCGGTCTCGGCATCATCCACAAGAACATGACGACCGAGGAACAGGCGGCTCAGGTGGCCCAGGTCAAGAAGTTCGAGGCCGGGATGGTCGTCAATCCGCTGACCGTGAGCCCCGAAGTCCCGGTCGCCGAAGCGCTTCGGATCATGGCCGAACACGGGATTTCCGGCCTCCCGGTCACCGACCCCGAGACGGGACGTCTGGTGGGCATCCTCACCAATCGCGACGTCCGGTTCGTCGCCGACACCTCGGTGCCGGTCCGGGAACTGATGACCGCCGACCGGCTGGTCACGGTCCGCGAGGGGGTTTCCCGGAGCGAGGCCATGCGGCTCCTGCATCAGCACCGGATCGAGAAGCTGCTGGTGGTGGACGAGGATTATCGCCTCGTCGGCCTCGTGACGGTCAAGGACATCGAGAAGGCGCGGCGCTTTCCGGAGGCGGTCAAGGACGAACAGGGACGGCTACGGGTCGGCGCCGCCACCGGTACCGGTGAAACGGGTGTGGCCCGGGCGATGGCCCTGATCGAGGCGGGAGCCGATGTCGTCGTCGTCGACACCGCCCACGGCCATTCCAGGGGCGTGCTGGAGACGGTGGCCCGCATTCGCCGGCTTTCCAACGATGCCCAGATCGTCGGCGGCAACGTGGCCACGGCCGAGGCCGCCCGGGCGCTGATCGAGGCCGGTGCCGACGCCGTCAAGGTGGGAATCGGACCCGGCAGCATCTGCACCACGAGGATCGTCGCCGGAGTCGGCGTGCCCCAGTTCACCGCCATTCTCGAGGCGGTGCGGGCCTGCCGCGAACGCGGGGTGCCGGTCATCGCCGACGGCGGCATCCGCTCCTCCGGCGATCTCGCGAAAGCCATCGCCGCCGGCGCCGATTGCGCCATGATCGGCTCGATGTTCGCCGGCACCGACGAAGCGCCGGGCGAGGTGTTCTTCTTCCAGGGGCGTTCCTACAAGGCCTACCGGGGCATGGGTTCGATCGGGGCGATGGCCCGAGGATCCGCCGACCGCTACTTCCAGCAGGAAATTTCCGACACCCTCAAATTCGTCCCGGAGGGGGTCGAGGGGCGGGTCCCCTATCGGGGACCGGTGGCGACGGTCATCCATCAGCTCGTCGGCGGATTGAAGGCGGCGATGGGCTACACCGGCAACCCCGACATCCCGTCGCTGCAGACCCGCCGCCGCTTCCTCCGGGTCACCCATGCCGGCGTGCGCGAAAGCCATGTGCACGACATCGCCATCACCCGCGAGGCGCCCAACTATCGCCGTGATTTCTGAGTTCGGGAAGGCACGTTAACCGAGAATTTACGCCTCGGCCCTAGGTTCCGGCTGCGCGAACGAGGCGGCTGTGAAGGGGCCGGAAGGCGATGGCGCAGGGCGTGCAGCTCGAAGAGATCGGGACGACCGGAAACCCCTGCCGTGTCCTGTTGGTCGAGGACAATGTCGCCGACGCCCGGCTCACCCGCGAGCTGATGGCCGAGGCCGGTGATTTCGAGGTACGCTGGGCCAGCCGGCTCGGCGAGGCCCTCGAAAGTCTCCGCCGGGAGCCCGCCGATATCGTGCTGCTCGATCTGCTGCTGCCGGACGGAATCGGCATCGAGGTCATCGAGCGGCTGCGGGCGGCGGCACCGGAAACGCCGATCGTCGTCCTCTCGGGCCTCGGCGAAGACGATCTGGCCCTCGCGAGACGCGCCGTCCTGCGCGGCGCGCAGGACTATCTGCCGAAGAGCGCGGTCGACGGCAACCTCCTGAAACGCACGCTTTCCACGGCCATCGAACGCGCCCGGCTCGAGAACGCGCTGCGACGTCGCGAAGCACAGCTCGAGGAAGCGCAGGCCCTGGCCCGGATGGGCGACTGGTGGTGGCGTCCGGGCGATCGCGAAATCGGCTTCTCCGCACAGCTCTTCCGGCTGATCGGACGCGATCGCGACGGCTTCACGGCGACCCTGCGGTCCGTACTGCGGATCCTCGAACCGGCGGCCCGGACGCAGCTCCTCCGGGCGATCCGCGATCTTCGCGCCGGTGCCAGCTCGCGCGAACTCCTGCTGGCGGTTCGCCCGCCGGAAGGTGCTCCCCGCTTCTTCCGGGTCGAGCTCCGCCGCCAGCCCGAGACGCCCGACCGGCCGGGGGGCCTCTACGGTGTCTGCCAGGACGTCACCGAACAGCGGCTCGTCGAGCGGATGAAGGACGAGTTCGTGTCGGTGGTCAGTCACGAACTGCGAACCCCCCTCACCGCGCTCCTCGGAGCCCTGCGGCTGCTGCGCGGGCTGCACGGGGAACGGCTCGACGAGCAGGCCCGCGAGCTTCTCGAAGTGGCCGCCCGCAACGGCGACCGGCTGAAGCTGCTGGTCGACGATCTGCTCGATCTCGAACGGATCGAGAACGGGGGGCTGCACTTCGAGCCGCAACCGGTCGAACTCGGCGGTTTCCTCCGTGAGCTCCTCGCGCAATACGACTCCTACGCCACCGAGTTCGGCATCGAACTGGAGCTCGAACTTCCGGCCGCGGAACTCTCCTGTCGCACCGATCCCGGCCGCCTCGCCCAGGCGGTGGGCAATCTCCTCGCCAATGCCGTCAAGTTCTCGCCACCGGGCGAAAAGGTGCGCGTTTGCCTGTCCGTCGCCGACTCCCGCTTTCGGATCGCCGTCACCGATCGGGGCCCCGGGGTCCCTCCCGAGTTCCAGCCGCGCCTGTTCGAGAAATTCGCCCAGGCGGACAGTTCCGACCAGCGGCGCGGCCGGGGAACCGGCCTGGGGCTCGCCATCGTCAAGGCGATCGTCGAACGTCTCGGCGGCTCCTGCGGTTTCGAAACCGGGCCGGGTCGGGGTTCGACGTTCCATATCGAGCTTCCCCGTGCGGCGTGAACGGATGAAAGGAAAGGACCGGTGTTACTCGGCGAACCTCCCGTTCTGAGCGTCGGTGACGGCGCGGAAAAGAAAGACGACGACGCTGCGCGCCCCGTGCCGCCCGGCAAAGTGGACCACGTGCTCTGCGTCGAGGACGATCCCGACATCAGGGCCCTCGTGGAGCTCGCCCTCGGGACCGTGGGCGGTCTCGCGGTCACTTCCTGCGCCTCGGGCCGGGAGGCGCTCGATCGTGTCGCCGCCGTCCGGCCGGATGTCGTGCTTCTCGACGTCATGATGCCGGAGATGGACGGCATCGAAACCTTCGAGCGCCTGGCGGCCGGGAGCGAAACGGCGCCACCCCCGGTGATCTTCATGACCGCCAAGGTCCAGCCGCGGGAAGTGGAGCGCTATCTGTCCCTCGGGGCCCTGGGGGTGATCGCCAAGCCCTTCGACCCGATGACCCTGGCGGCGGACGTCCGCCGGCTGTGCGGCTGCCCGTGACCAGGGCGCCGGGCCCCGATCTCGAAGCGCTGCGGAGCCGCTTCATGGAACGGGTCCGCAGGGATCTCGTCGCCCTCGGGGAAGCGGTCGAGGCCTTCGAAAGCGGCGTGCGGCCGGCCGAAGATGTGCATGCGGAAATGCGCACCATCCTCCATCGCCTCGCCGGTTCGGCCGGGAGTTTCGGCTGGCCCGAGATCGGCCTTCGCGCCCGCCGCTTCGAAGAGCGTCTCGGCGAGAGGGTGGAAGGCCGGGCGGATCCGCTGCTCACCATCGCCCGCTGGCGGGCGGAAATCGCCGGATTGGCCGGTCTCCTGCCCGAAACGCCCGGCCAGCCCCGACCATCCCACGCCGCAGGCGGATGAAGGCCGGCCGACCGCACCTTCCGGCGACCGAAGCCGCTGCATCGGAACTTCCGATCCGCTGCCGGGGAGGACGTACCGGCGGGTTCCACGGTTCGCGACGAGGAACGGGTCGGGGCCGGGGATGCACCGGCCGCGGTCCCCGGCGGATCCCGAGAGCCTGCGGATATCCTTGACCCCGACGCGCCCAGAGCGGATCCTCGATTCCGAAGACCTGTGACCGGCGGCGGAACGGCCGGCCCGGACGAGCGGTTTCCCGACGGCCCGTGCGGGCGGCGATCGGCGCGGAAGGTGCGACCATGACCGAGGTCCGACAGTCTCCGCCCTGGCTGGACGTCTATCCGCCCGGCGTTTCCTGGCGGTTCGAGCCGCCCGAGGAACCGCTGTTCGCCGCCCTCGACCGTGCCGCCGAGCGGTTTCCCGACCGTCCCGCGGTGAATTTTCTCGGCCGGAGCTGCAGCTATGCCGAGCTCGCCGCGATGAGCGAGGCCGTGGCCCGCGGGCTGCAGGCACTCGGCGTCGAGAAGGGCACCCGGGTGGCGCTGCTGCTGCCCAACACGCTCTACTATGTCGCCTGCTACTACGGAATTCTCCGAGCCGGCGGGATCGTCGTCAACTGCAACCCGCTCTACAGCGAGGCCGAACTCGAGCGACAGCTCGAAGACAGCGCGTGCCGGCTCCTCGTGACCATGGATCTGGCCCTGATGCTGCCCAAGGCGCTGGCCATCGCGCGTCGCGGTGGCCTCGAACGCATCATCCTCTGTTCGATGGCGGCCGCCCTGCCGACGACCACCGGACTCCTGTTCCGTCTCTTCAAGCGCGGCGAACGCGCCCGCCCGCCGTTCGACGCGCCGGTCGTCCCGTTCGAGCGGCTGATCGCCTCCGGCCACCGCTTCGAACCGGTCGCGGTGTCGGCCGACGACATCGCCGTGCTCCAGTACACGGGCGGCACCACCGGGACCCCCAAAGGAGCGATCCTCACCCACGCCAATCTGGTCGCCAACCGCGAACAGGTGATCGCCTGGGATCCGAGCAGGGTTCCCGGCGAGGAACGCATGCTCGGCGTGTTGCCACTCTTTCACGTGTTCGCGATGACGGTGGTGATGAACCTCGCCATCGGCATCGCCGCCGAGATGGTCCTGCTGCCCCGCTTCCACCTGACCCAGGTGCTGCGGACCATCCACCGGCGTCGTCCCACCCTGTTCCCCGTGGTGCCGACCCTGCTCGCGGCGATGAACCAGGCTCCGGCACTGCGCAAATTCGACCTCACTTCGCTGCGCTTTTGCATTTCCGGTGGCGCCTCGCTGCCGGCCGAGGTCAAGGAACGGTTCGAAGCCAACACCGGCTGCGTGGTGGTCGAAGGTTACGGTCTCACCGAAGCCTCGCCGGTGGTCACCTGCAATCCCCCCGGCGGGCGCATCAAGGCGGGCTCCATCGGCCTGCCGATCCCCGGCACCGAAGTGGAGATCCGCGACCTCGAGGATCCGCGGCGACGCCTGCCGCCGGACGCGCGGGGCGAACTCTGCCTGCGCGGCCCGCAGGTCATGAAAGGATACTGGCGTCAGCCGGAGGAGACCGCCCGGGCCTTCGTCGACGGCACCCTGCGCACCGGCGATGTCGGCTACATGGACGAGGAAGGCTATTTCTACCTCGTCGACCGGATCAAGGATCTGATCATCGTCCACGGACACAATGTCTATCCGCGGACCGTGGAGGAAGCCATCTACGAGCACGAGGCGGTGCTGGAAGTGACGGTGATCGGCATTCCCGACGAGAAGCGCGGACAGGTGCCGAAGGCGTTCGTCAGGCTCAGGGAAGGCGCCGTGCTCGACGCCGGAGCGTTGATCGACTTCCTGAGACCCCGGCTGGCCCCCTACGAGCTCCCGCGGGAGATCGAGTTCCGGGAAGAGCTGCCGAAGACGATGATCGGCAAGCTCTCCAAGAAGGAACTTCTCGCCGAGGAACTGCGCAGACGACGGCCCGCCGGCAGCGCGGAGGGCGGGAACCGGCGATCGACGGGAACGTCGAGGATCCGTGAGTCGCGGGGTTCCGACATGCCCGGAAACGCATGATCTGCGGTCGCGCACGCTCGCTCCTTTCATTTCGCCGGCAGGGGGGCGCTTCGCCGCACCCGGCCGACGATCCCTTGGCACGGACCCTCGCCGGCTTCATGGAGCGCCATCCGCTGCCACCCGAGGCGATCGAGGATCCGATGATCGGCTCCACCTTTCCCGAAGCCGGGCAGGGCCTCGACCTCGCCCGGCCCGCCGCCTTCCCGACCGGGCTCCCGCATGCCCCGGCCGGGATCACCGTCACCCATTTCTGCGGCTCCTCGATGCAGAAGGTCCACCGGGCGGCCGGCGCCGTCGCCATCGGGGCCGGCGATCTGTTCCCGTGTGCCGGTGTCGAATCCACGAGCCGGATCCCGATCCCGAGGAAGCGGCGGCGGTGGCGAGTGACCATCTGCGGCTGTTCGGCACCACCGCGCCGGGCCGGATGCGGGCGCGGGCGGTGGTCCGGCCCGCGCGATCGCCGGATCTCGCCCGACGGCTGCCGGCGGTTGCGAGCTATCCGCCGCTCGCACGCCATTACTGCGACGAGACCCTGCCCGAGACCGGCACGCTCTCCGCCCGGGTCATGAGCGGCGAGCGGACCCTCGTGGCCGACGCCTTTCGAAGCGGCGGATGCCGCCGGGAGGTCGGAGGCCTTGCGGAAAGCTGGCGCGCCCGACAGGATTCGAACCTGTGACCCCCGGATTAGGAATCCGATGCTCTATCCTGCTGAGCTACGGGCGCGCGACCGCCCTTATATCAGTCCGAAAAGCCGCGGGACAAGAGCCGCTCGCCGCCTCGCCCGGCTGCTCCTCCTGCTCACCATCCTCCTTCCCGCCGGGCCGACGACGGCCGGCGAAACCCCGACCTTCCGCTGGTCGTCCCCGGTCGAGGTCACGAAGACCGTCGAAGGGCCCGCCTTTCTCCTCGCCGACGGCCGCACCCTGCTGCCCGGCGGGATCCGGCTTCCGGAACGGAGCCGGCTCGCGCCTTCGGCGCTGCTCGCGGAGTTCGCCCCGGGAGGCGCCCTGCGGCTCGCCGAAGGCCCGCTCCTCCGGGACCGCTACGGCCGCCTTCTCGCCCAGCTCGCCGATGGCGGCGGCGAATGGCTGCAAGGGAAGCTGGTCCGACACGGGCTCGCCGTCGTCGACCCCCTGACGGCATCCGCCGAGATCGCCGACGCGCTTCTCGCGATCGAGGAAGAAGCGCGTCGGGCGGCGGTCGGCATCTGGTCGCCGGGAGGAGAACTGCCGGAGTCCGCCGATCGGGTGCGGCCACGCCCCCTGCGCTTCACCCTCGTCGAGGGCCGCCCGCGCCGGGGCGCGAGCGGGAGGGTCTTCTTCTACCTCAATTTCGGCGCCGACCGGCGGCGCGACTTCACGGTGCGCATCCGCACCGCCCGCCTGCGCGACTTCCGCCGCGCGGGGCTCGATCCGGAGGCGCTCGCGGGTCAGCGAATCCGTGTCCGTGGCTGGATTTTCCCGGCCGGTGGTCCCATGATCGAGGTCACGGATCGCCGTCAGATCGAGGTACTGGAATGACCCGGCCCCGCTTCTTCCGCGACCGCGCGACCGTTCTCCTTCTTCTCGTCCCCCTGACCTTCGCCGCCTGCACTCCGGTGCGCAATCCGGCCACCGGCGAACTCCAATACACCTCGATGACGCCGGCCGAGGAGCGCCGGATCGGTCGCAAGGAACACCCCAAGATCCTCGAAGCCTTCGGCGGCGCCTACGAGGATGCCGAACTCGCCGGCTACGTGCGGGAGGTCGGCCAACGTCTCGCCCGCCTCTCCGACGTCCCGGATCTGCGCTTCACCTTCACCGTTCTCGACACGCCCGACGTCAACGCCTTCGCACTTCCCGGCGGCTACGTCTACGTGACCCGTGGGCTGCTCGCGCTCGTCAACGACGAGGCCGAACTGGCCGGCGTGCTGGGGCACGAGATCGGCCATGTCGCCGCCCGTCACGCCGCGCTGCGCTACGATCAGGCTCTCCTGGGACAGATCGGGGTCATCGGGGCCACGATCCTGGGGGCGGTGCTGCTCGGCGACGAGGGGGCGGAGCTCGGCTCCGATCTCGGGGAGCTCGCGGCGACGGCCTATGTTCAGGGCTATTCGCGCCAGCAGGAGTTCGAGGCCGACGAACTCGGGATCCGCTATCTGGTGCGGGCCGGCTACGATGCCCGGGCGATGGCCACCTTCCTCGGCTCGCTGCAGCGCTACGACGAGCTCCGGACCAGACTCCGGGGCGGTCGCGAACAGGACATCCCGGGCTGGCTCGCCAGCCATCCGCGCACGCCGGCCCGCGTCCAACGCGCCGCCGAGCGGGCGATGGCGGCCGCCGGCGGTACGAAGAACCGCGACCGGCTGCTGACGGCCATCGACGGCATGGTGTTCGGCGACAGCCCCGCTCACGGCTGGGTGGAGGGCCGGCGGTTCGTCCATCCCGTCCTGCGGTTCCGCTTCACCGCCCCCGAAGGCTTCAGGCTCGAGAACAGACCCGACGCGGTGGTCGGCCGGGGCGAGGGCGGGCGGCTCCTGCTGTTCGACATGGCGAGGCGGGATCCCGGCATCTCCCTGATCCGCTATCTGCGCCGCGAGTTGGGCGAGGAAGTCGATTTCGACGAGCTCCTGCCGGGACGCACCGATCGCGGCTACGAGGCCGCTCTCGGGGTGGCCCGCCTGTGGGTCGAGGGGGAGAGGCGGCGCGCTTTCTTCGGGGTCGTCGCCGGCAGGGGACGGACGGTTTACCGCTTTCTCTACCTGACGAAGCGGGCGAACCGCGCCGAGCGACGCCGCTTCGAAGCCCTTCTCGACAGCTTCACGCTGCTCTCGCCGGCCGAGGCGGCGCGCCTGAAACCGCTGCGCATCACCGTCCACCGGGTGGGCCCGAACGATAGCCTGGACCGGCTGGCGGCCCGCATGCAGCTGGAGCGACTGCCGCGGGAGCATTTCCTCGTCCTCAACGCCCTCGGTGAGGGGATGCCGCTGCAGCCCGGCCAACGGGTGAAGCTGGTGGTACGGCGATAGACGGCGAGGAGGCTTCAGCCGGTGTAACCGAACTGCCGCGGCAGCCAGAGGACCGTCTCCGGCACCAGCAGCATCGTGATCAGCGCCGCCAGGAGCACCAGGAGGAACGGCCAGAGCTCGGCGATGATCTCGCGCAAGGAGATCCCCGTCAGGCCGTTGATGACGAACAGCAGAACGCCGTAGGGGGGCGTGATCAGGCCGATCATGATGTTGACGGTGATGGTCACGCCGAAATGCACGCGATCGATGCCGAGGCTGTCGAGGCTGGGCAGCACCAGCGGCACCAGCACGAGCAGCATGGTGGTGGCGTCGAGAAAGCAGCCCGCCAGGAGGAAGGCGAGCGCCACCAGCAGCAGGAAGGCCGTGGGCGAGACATCCTGGACCGCCAGCCATTCGGCCAGTCGCGCCGGAACCTGTTCGGCGGCCACCACATAGTTGACGACGAAGGCGCCGGCGATGATCAGGGTCACCACCGCGCTGGATCGCGTGCTCTCGACCAGCACCGCGTAGAGACCGCGCAGCGACAGCGCGCGATAGCCGAAGAAGGCGAGCAGCAGAGCGTAGGCAGCGGCGATGGAGGCGGCCTCGGTCGGCGTCGTGACGCCGCCGTAGATCGACCCCAGGAGAATGACCGGCAGCAGCAGGGCGGGAAACGCCCGAGCGGTGATCCGCGGCATGGCGCGAAGCGCGACCGCCGCTTCGGTGGGAAAGTCCCGGCGCCGCGCGATCACCGCCACCGCGGCCATCAGGGCGAGGCCCATCATCAGCCCCGGCAGGATGCCGCCCAGGAACAGATAACCGACCGAGGTGTTGGAGACGAGGGCGTAGAGGACCATCGGGATCGAAGGCGGGATGATCGGGCCGATGGTGGCCGAGGCGGCGGTGATGGCGGCGGCGAAGCCGGGCGTGTACCGATTCCGCTCCCGCATCATGTCGATCATCAGCCGGCCGATGCCGGCCGCGTCGGCGATCGCCGAACCGCTCATGCCGGAGAAGATCAGCGAGGCGACGATGTTGACCTGAGCGAGCCCGCCGCGGAAACGGCCCACCAGCGCCTGACAGAAATCCAGCAACCGGCTGCTGATGGTTCCGGCGTTCATGACGTTGGCGGCGAAGATGAACAGCGGCACGGCGAGCAGGACGAAGCTGTTGAACAGGCTGTTGAGGACCTGCTCGGCGGCCAGCGCCAGATCCTGGCCGGTGACCCAGAGATAGAGGACCCCGGCATTGATCATGGCGAAGCCGACGGGCATGCCGATCGCTCCCATCAGCAGGAAGCCGAGCAGGAGCACGAGAAAGCCGGTCGACATGTTTCAGCCCCGCCCGGGCCGGGCCGCGAACAGGCCCACCAGAATGCGCCCGGTCCGCAGGATCACCGCCACCATGAACAGCAGATAGATCGAGAACAGGAGGTCGAAACGGATCCCCAGCGTCCAGGTCCGGTCGATGGCCATGAAGGCCACCCAATCGGCGGTGGGCGGCAGAGCCCGTACGAACAGCACGAGGGTCACCAGCGCGGAGAGGCCGGCGAGAATGCGGCGGACCGGAGGAGGGGCGACCCGCAGGAGGATGTCGAACCGTACATGGTCCCTTTCGTCGAGCATCAGGGCGCAGGCCCAGAAGACGAACCAGAGATAGGCCACGAGACAGGCCTCGAGCGTCCAGCCCAGCGGGGAATCGAGCACGTAGCGGGTGAACACCTGCAAAAGGAAGGCGGCGAACATCAGCGCGAAGAAGAGGGCGCCGACGGCGTCGGCGCCCTCCCGTGCGATCCGAAGGTATCCGCGCATCCGCTCTCGAGGGGTCACTCGATGGCGTTGATACGCTCGAGGAGCCCCTCCGGCCAGTTCTCGGCGTATTTGCTGTCGAGGTAGCACTGCTGGACCTGTTTGCGGAACGCCTCGCGATCCGGCTCGGTGATGGTCAGGCCCTGTTCCTCGAAGAAGGCGACGAGCTTGGCCTCGTCGCGAATGCGGTTGTTGTTGTTGAAGAAGGCGGCGACCTGTGCGGCCTCCTCGAACACCTTCTTCTGCTCCTCGTCGAGCTTCTCCCAGGTCTTGCCGGAGATCGCGAGGAACACCGCATCGACCAGATGCCCGGTGAGAACGATCTGCTCGGTGACCTCGTAGAACTTGGCCTTCTGGTTGGTCGGCAGCGGGTTGTCCTGACCGTCGATGGTCCCCGTCTTGAGCGCCAGATAGACCTCGTTGAAGGCGAGCGGGGTGGGATCCGCACCGAGGCATTTGCCCAGGAATTGCCAGGTCTCGGACCCCGGCATCCGCAGCTTCACGCCCGCGAGATCGGCCGGCGTCCTGACGTCCCGGACCTCCCGGAGGTTGAGCTGGCGGGTTCCGAGGTAGGCCACCGAGAGGATCTGCAGGCCCATCTTTTCCTGGACCAGCTTGTGCATTTCGGCGCCGATGTCACTGGCGAACACCTTGCGCTGATGTTCGGGATCACGAATGACGTAGCCGGCGGTGAAGATCGACCATTCCGGGATCTGCTTGCTGATGTCCTGGGCGGAGATCATCGCCATGTCGAGATTGCCCCGCTGCATGGCGGCGGGTTCGGTGCCCTGCTTGAACAGGGTGGCGTTGAGATGGACCTCGACATCGATCTGCCCCGGCAGGGAGCGCTCCACGTACTCCTCGAACAGATAGAGCATCTCGGCATGCCAGTCGCCGGGCACCGCCGGTGTCGAAATCCGGATCTTCATCGGCTGGGCCGCGGCCGACAGCGCCAGGCCGCCGGCGACCAATGCCGCCGCCACGGCGCCCAGAGCGCGCGCACCGCGCCGGTGATAAATCGTCATTCTGGTGACCTCCCATTCCGCAGCGGGCGGCCTCTGCGGGGCCGCCATCGTCTCGTGACGAGGGGATCATGCCAGCCGGGAATGGACAGGGCAAGGCCGCCGACCGTTCACCCTTTCCACCACGGAGGCGGCATGCGGACCCGGTTTCCCGGAAGCGCGGGATGGTCGTACATACGGACCACGGCGCGGCGGCCGCCGGGGCCGCGGACGCCGGATCGGGCGGGAGACGCGTATGGCCCTTCCTTTCGACGGCCGGGACGGAGAATGCCGATGCCGTCGCGGCTGAACCCGCGACGAGACCCGGCGCGTTGGCCGGAGGATCCGCGTGAGGCGAGGGCCGTCCAGGAGTCCCTGCGTCACCGGGTGATCCGCGAGAACGGCCTCGGCCGGATCCGGACCATCGCGGGCATCGATGTCGCCTACGGCCGGCGCGGCGAGCGCACATGGGCGGCCGTGGCCCTGTTGGAAATGCCCGAGCTGGCCCTCGGGGAAAGCGTCCTCGCATCCCTGCCGACGGCTTTTCCCTACCTGCCCGGTCTGCTGTCCTTCCGGGAGGCCCCGGCGGCACTGGAAGCGCTGCCCCTTCTTTCCCGCACACCCGATCTGCTGATGGTCGACGGCCACGGCTACGCGCATCCGCGTCGCTTCGGCATCGCCTGTCACATCGGCGTGCTGACCGACAGGCCGACGATCGGGGTCGCCAAATCCCGCCTCGTCGGGCGGCACGAGGAACCCGGTCCGGACCATGGTGATCGCGTGCCCCTGATGGACCGAGGGGAAGTGATCGGGATGGTGGTGCGGACCCGCCCCGGCGTCCGCCCCGTCTACGTCTCCATCGGCCATCGAGTCGGCCTGGAGCGGGCGGTGGAACTGGTGCTCGCCTGCTGCCGCGGATTCCGCCTGCCCGAACCGACCCGCCTCGCCGACCGGTTGTCCCGTTGCCACAGCGCCTGAGAACCGTCGCCGCTGCCGGTCAGAGGCGGTCGGCGCGGGCGTAGCGGCGGTTGCCGTAGAGAAGCGGCTGCCCGGGGCCGGCGAAGGCCTCGATCACTTCGCCGATGAAAATCCGATGACTGCCGGCATCGTAGGAGGTCAACAGCCGGCAATCGAAGGAGGCGACCGCACCCCTGAGGATCGGCGCTCCGGAATAGTGGACCAGCCACTCGGCGCAGCCGAAGTCGAAGGGCACGCCGGTCGGCGATCTGCCGGCGAAGGTCTGGGCGACGCCGCGCTGCTCGGTGCTCAGGACGCTGACACCGAAGACGCGGTTCTCGGCGATCGCCCGGCAGGCGGGACTGCGCCGATTGATGCAAGCGAGAATGAGCGGCGGGTCGGCGGACACCGAACTCATGGCGCTCACGGTGACGCCGAACCGCCCGGCCCCACCGTCGGTGGTGACGATGGTGACACTCGCCACGACCCGCGCCATGGCGCCGATAAAGGCCTCGCGAAGCCGTTCCGGGCTCTGTTCCTCGATCACCCGCACCTCCGCCATCCGCGCGGATGTGCAACAGGAACCGGGCGGCGTCAATCGGCATCGGAAGCATCGACGACGGAACAGACGGGGGCCGGTGACGTTAACGGAACGTCAAGCCCGCCCATGATAGATAACCATCGACCGACGGGTGAAACCACGCGGAGCCCGATGATGCGTCGCGCGATCGTTGTCCTGTTCTCGCTCTGGCTGGCCGGTCCGGGGATGCCGACCGCGGCGGCGCAGCCCCTCCCCGGTCGCTCGCTGCTCTGTGCCGACTATCGGACGATCGTCGAGCTCCTGGCGCGCCGCTACGCCGAGGCGCCGCTGTCACTCGGTCTCGGCGACGATGGCAGCGTGATCGAACTCTTCACCTCCGAGGAGGGGGATAGCTGGACCATGCTGCGGGTGACACCGGACGGTCGGGGCTGCGTACTCGCCACGGGCAAGAATTGGCAGCAGCGACATGCCGCCGTGGAGGGCCCCGACGCGTGACATCCCTCCGGGAACGGGTGTCGCGGTGCCGATGGTGGTGTCAGTGCCGTACCGCACTGGGGCTTTCGAGATCGGCGAGACCGCTGCTGTCACTCCGGTCGAACAGCCAGGCGAGAAGCGCCTCCCGGACGGCCCGTCGGGTCGAAGAGGGATACGCTTCGAGACAGCGGAACGCATCCTCGAGCAGGTTCTCGTCACCACGCCGCAACGCCGCGTCGAAACGGGCGAAGAGCAGCGAATCGGGATCCAGTACGGCCTTCAGCCGCCGCCGAAGTCCACCGAGAGAAATCACCCGCACATCCGCCATCCCGCAATTCCTCCGCGCGCTGTCGCGGTTCGAGTCCGGCACGATTTTGCTAAAATTTTATCGAGTTCGCGAGACGGCACAATCGATACCGCGGCTTGTCAGTCCTACCGCGATACGCTTTAAGGGCGTTCGGCGGAGGGGGGTGGCAATCCGAAGTGCTCTCACGAACGATGGGCGTCGATACCGACAACGCCGTGAAGAGGGCGGAAAGCTGTTTCCGGGCCGGGCAGTGAGACGCGCCCCTGCGGTGGCGACCGCCCTGCTGCTGGCCTCGATCCTCGCCGGCCCGAGCACCGCGGGCGAGGACGAGGACGACCCCTTGGAACCCTTCAATCGGGCCGTCTTCGCGTTCAATCGCGTGGTCGACGGGCTGGTGCTCGGGCCGGCCGCCGAACTGTACGGGCTGGTGGTGCCGAGCCCGGCCAGGACGGCGATTTCCAATCTGCTCGACACTCTCGGAGCCCCGATCGTCTTCATCAACGACATCCTCCAGGGCGAGCGCGAACGGGCCGGAATCACGCTGTCGCGTTTCCTCATCAACGGCAGTCTCGGCTTTTTCGGCCTTTTCGACATGGCCAGCGAGTTCGGCTATGTGAAGCACGATGAGGATTTCGGCCAGACTCTCGCGGTCCACGGGGTGGGTGAAGGCCCGTATCTCGTCCTGCCGATCCTCGGCCCCTCGAACTCCCGTGACGCGATCGGCACACTGGTCGACTCTTTCCTGTTCGATCCGGTGCGCTATCTTGCCTCGGAGCGTCTCCAGACGGTGCGAACCGCCACCCGAGCGGTGGTCACCCGGCACCAGCTCGGCCCTTCGCTCGACGAACTCGAGCGCAGCAGCATCGATTATTATGCAGCGCTGCGAGCCGTCTACCGGCAGAAGCGCGAGGCCGAAATCCGCAACGGTCGGCCACCGACCGACGCGGCCTACGAGGAAATCTTCGATGAGATCTTCGATGAACCGCTCCTCGACCCCTCCCCGCTCGAGGACTGAGCCGCGCCCCGCCATGGCGTGGCGGCGGCGCGCCCTTCTCCTGGCGGCGGCCGGCCTGCCGCTGGTGGTGATCGTCCCGGCGACCGGAAAGTCGCAGGGGGAGCCGGCCGGCTTCATCCGGCAGGTGGCCGACCAGGCCCTCCGGATCCTCGCGGCGCGGGATCGGTCCGAGGAAGAGCGGATCGCCGAACTCGAACGTCTCCTCGAACGGGCCACGGACCTCGATCTCATCGCCAAGCTGGTGCTCGGCTCCTACTGGCGCAAGGCGACACCGGCACAGCGCCAGCGCTATCTCGAGCTGTTCCGCAAGATGATCCGCAAGCAGATCGCCGGCAACATCAGCCGCTACGACGGACAGCGGATCGAGATCGTGGGCAGCCACGAGATCGACGATCGCGACACCATGGTCAGCACGCTGGTCCACGGGGTCGGGAACGAGGCTCCCTACCGCGTCGACTGGCGGGTGCGGCGCTACAACGGCCGCTATTTGATCATCGATGTGGTGGCCGAGGGCGTCAGCCTGCTGATCACCAAGCGAAAGGAATTCCGTGACATCGTCAGCAGCAGCGGGATCGAGGGATTGCTGGCGGCGATGGCGAAGAAAGTCGAGGGCCAGGAGGCAGCGCCCCAGGCGCGAAGCTGACCGCTCGGGACGCGAAAGGACCACCGAGGAGCGCCGCCGGATCGTCGGCCGCGCACGCGACATTTCACCCCGCACCCTGCCGCGAGCCGCCCCCGGCGGAGGATCGCGGGCCATCCGCGCATCCGTGCTCCGGGCCCGGGCGAACCGTCGTCTCCCCGGTCCGATCCGGCCCCTCTCGCGTCCCCGCATACGCTTCGGACCCCGCCACGGAACGGTTTCTACCCGACGGCATCTCGCCGAAGATGCGCTCCCTCGCCCGAGCACGGAGATCGGGTCGGTGGCGGGCGGCGCTCGGGCCTCCGCCGGCCCTGCGGATCGCCCGTCGCCCCGAACACCCGACGGGGCCGGGCGGTGCGCCGGACGGGAGCGGCGGATTCTTCGCTCGGGTTAACCCCCGTTTTACTTCTTCGTCCTATGATCGCGGCCGGCACCGAAGACGAGCCGCGAGGTTTCGATCTTCGGCCTTCGTCCTCCCTGACGTTGTGATGCCTCCCCGAATTCGGCCGCCGGATCTCCGGCGGCCTTTTTTCGCCGCCGCCGAACGGCGACCCGTTCGCGGCGCGGTTCCGGCCCCGACGTTCACTGGCTGACCCAGACGATCCGCGACAGCCAGCTCAAGACCTCGAGATCGAAAATCGTTTCCTGCCCGGTGGCCAGGAGGTCGCGCAGGACGATGCGCGCGGCGGTGCGGCGCTCGAGCAGCCCCACCGCGAGATCGCCACTCTCGAGATGCACCAGCACGCGATCGTTGCGCCGCACGCTGCTGTTGGGAGAGACCACGAGGAGATCGCCCGAACGGTACACGGGCGGTGCCAGATCCCGGTCCAATTCCAGAATATAGGCCTGCGGATCGTCGATCTGAGGAAACTCGACCTCCTCCCAGCGATCACCGATCGGGAATCCGGCGGCATCGAAATTCCCGCCCTCCCCCACCTCGCTCAGCCGGATGGCCTTGAGGCGCTGCAGTGTCCCGAAGCCTCCCGCCCCGCGCCGATCTTCGATCAGTGCCACGAATTCGGCCATGCTGCTCCCGGTCGCCTGCAAGATCTTGGCGAGGCTTTCGGTGCTCGGCCAGCGCTCCTTGCCCTCCTTGGTCTTCCGCTTGCTCCGGTTGAAGGTGGTCGGGTCGAGCCCCGCTTTCCGGGCCAGACCCGACGGTGACATGCCGTGCAGTTCGGCGAGCCGATCGATACCTTTCCAGATGTCCTGATGTGTCAGCATGGGGACCCTTCCACAGCTCCGCCGCACCCTCGGGGGCGCTCTAGGAACATTATCTTGACACCAGGCTTGAATGTCATCAGGATCATCATCCTATCACAGACCTTCGATCTCCCGCCCCGTGGTCATCGGAAGGAGCGATCACATGCCCCGTATCGAGACGCTCGTCGTCTTCGAGGATCGTCCCGACAGTTTCTGGCTGCGCCCGCTGCGGCCCGGCTTCCGGCATTGCTTCTGCCTCCTCCGCGAGCCCTGCGGCTGGCTCCTTCTGGACAGTCGCACCCGCCGTCTCGATCTGCGTCTGGTGCCTCCCTGTGGTGTCGATTCCCTCGTCCGCGCCTTCGTCGGACTCGGCGGCCATGTCGTCGGCCTGGCCCGCGGCGAGGTGGTCGAGCGCTGGTTGCCACCTGCCCCCTTCAACTGCGTCGAGCTGGTCAAGCGTGCGATCGGGATCCATGCCCGCACCGTTCTTTCCCCGTTCCAGCTCTTCCGCACGCTCTGTGCCGATTCCCGCCGCCTGCTCCTGGCACGCCCCGCTCCCGTTCCGGCTTGACATCGGGAAAAGGAATATATACCTTTTCTGCTGACGATGATCCGATAGGAGATATCGCATGGCCCCTGTCTCGCCGGCCGCGCTCGAAAAAGCCTACCAGACGGCCAAGCGCCGCCGTCAGCCCTGGGAACCGCTGTGGCGCGAATGCTTCGCCTTCGCCTCGCCGGTGCGCGGCGGCGGGCTCTCGCCCGAGTTCGGACCGGCCAACCGGACGAGCGACCGTCTCTTCGACGGGACCGCCCCGGATGCCGTCGAGCAGCTCGCGGCCAGCCTCCTCGCCGAGCTCACCCCGCCCTGGTCGCGCTGGTTCGAGATCGTCCCCGGCACCGAGCTCGAAGGCGAAGGCCGGGCGCGTCTGGCCCCCCTGCTCGAGCAGGCGACCCTGACCCTCCTCGGTCATTTCGAGCGCTCCAACTTCGCCGTCGAGATCCACCAGTGCTATCTCGATCTGGTGACCATCGGCACCGCCACACTCCTCTTCCAGGAGGCGTCACCGGGTGCCGGCAGTGCCTTCCGCTTCACCGCCGTACCTGCCGCCGAGATGTGTGTGCTCGCCGACGGTGAAGGTCGGATCACGCAGCAGTTCCGTACCACCACCATCGCCCTCGCCGAACTTCACGAGCGCTTTCCCGCGGTGCCGCTGCCACCGGCGCTGCAGCAGCGCCTCAAGGAAGATCCCGACTGCCGCGTCGAGCTGGTGGAGGCGGTTCTGGCCGATGGTCCGCGCTTCCGCTACTGCGCGTTCGTCCCCCGGGAGGAGACCCGCGGCAGCGAGCCCCTGCTCCTGGCCGAAGGCGGTTTCGAGCGCTCGCCCTTCGTCACCTTTCGATGGCTGAAGGCCGCCGGCGAGATCTACGGCCGTTCACCGGTGATGACCGCCCTGCCGGACATCAAGACCGCCAACAAGGTAGTGGAGCTGATCCTCAAGAACGCCTCCATCGCCGTCACCGGCATCTGGCTCGCCGAGGACGATGGCGTCCTCAATCCCGCCAACATCGATCTTTCCCCCGGCTCGATCATTCCGAAGGCGGTCGGCTCGAGCGGCCTCACCCCCCTCCAGGCACCCGGCCGCTTCGACGTCTCGGAGCTCGTCCTCGGGGATCTCCGCGCCCGCATCCGCCACAGCCTGCTCGGCGACCGTCTCGGCCCGGTGCGGGACCAGCGGATGACCGCTACCGAGGTGCTCGAACGCAGCGCCGAAATGGCCCGCCTCCTGGGCGCCACCTTCGGCCGGCTGCAGAGCGAACTGCTGATCCCGCTGCTGCACCGCGCCGCCTCCATCCTGCGTCGCCGCGGCGAGCTCCCGGAGCTCCCCCTCGACGGCCACATGGCCGGCATCGCCATCCGCTCCCCGATCGCGCGTCTCCAGGCCCGGGAGGACGTCGGCAACATCGTGAGCTGGCTGGAAACGGTCCGCAAGCTCGGTCCCGAGGCGGCAGCCGTCGTCGATCTGCCGGCGACGGTGCGATGGCTGGCCGCCACCCTCGGCGTACCGGCGGAACTCGTTCGCGATCCCGCCGATCCGCTCTCGGCCCTGGCCGCCGAACTGGTGGATGGAGACGGCGATGGCGCGTGATCGTGAAACCGTCGGCTGGAGCGCGTTCGAAACCGGGCGCCCCAAGCCCCCGCCCCACGAGCTCGCCGAGGCCTTCGCGAGCTGCTTTTCGAGCCCGGCCGGGATGCTGGTCATGGACCATCTGCGCCGCACCTTCCTGAGCCGCCGTGTTCCCCCCACCGCCTGCGACGCCGTGCTCCGCCACGTCGAGGGCCAGCGCAGCGTCGTCGCTCACATCCAGTCCCTGATCGAGCAGGGCCTGATCGTTCGCCGCAGCTGAGGATTTTTCCGATGATCGAGCAGCATCCTTCCGAGCTCGTCGAGGCCCGGACCGTCCCGGCCGAGCCCGCCACCGCGGCCCCCGAGACATCGCCGGAGGAGGCCGAGCGCACCACGGCCGAGGCGCCGCCGGAGGCCGAAGCGCCGTCTCCTACCGAAGACGGGCCTCCGGCCGAAACGCCCGAACGTCCCGCCCACGTCCCCGAAAAGTTCTGGGATGCCGACACCGGCCGGATCCGGACCGAGGCCCTCCTCAAATCCTATGCCGAGCTCGAGCGAAGGCTGACGCGCAGTCTGCCGCTGCCCGCCGACGAGCAGGACGAGGCGGCGGTGCGCCGGATCCGCCAGGCCCTCGGCTGGCCGGAAAGCCCCGAGGAGTACGAGATCACCCCTTCCCATCCGGCACTCGAGGTGGATCCCGAGCTCAACCGGCGCCTTCACGAAGCCGGCTTCACCCGGGAGCAGGCGCAGCTCGTCTACGATCTCGCCGCGGAACGCCTGTTGCCGGCCATCGACGCAGTGGCCGAAAGCTTCCGCACCGAACAGGAGCGCGAGCGCCTGGTCCAGCATTTCGGCGGCGAGGAAGCCTTCGAGACCGTCGCCCGGCAGCTCAAGAGCTGGGCCGAGGCGCATCTCGAGCCGGAAGTCTACGAGAACCTCTCGGCCTCCTACCAGGGCGTGCTCGCCCTCCATCAGATGATGAAGGCGGAGGAGCCGAGCGTGATCGGCGAGCCGGGCACCGGCGGTGCCGAGCTCGGCGAGGACCAGCTTTACCAGATGATGCGCGATCCCCGCTACTGGCGTGATCGCGACCCCGAGTTCGTGGCGCGGGTCACCGAAGGCTTCCAACGGCTCTTCGGCGAGTGACACGCGCCCGGCAGGCGGGCAACCGCTGACGCGGTCCGCCGCCCCCCGAACCGCCACCTGGCCGGCCCGTTCCGCGGACAACCCGCCGGAGGCAAGCCCCCACACGTGCAGGAGATGATCGCACGATGACCACTTCGATCGACCAGGCTTTCGTCAAGCAGTTCGAGCGCGAAGTCCACGAGGCGTACCAGCGCCAGGGCTCGAAGCTGCGGGCGACGGTGCGCGTCAAGAACGGCGTGCGCGGCAGTTCCACCGTCTTCCAGAAGATCGGCAAGGGTGCCGCGGCGACCAAGGCGCGCCACGGCATGGTGCCGGTGATGAACGTCGATTTCAGCACCGTCGAGGCGTTCCTCGCCGACTATTACGCCGGTGAGTGGGTCGACAAGCTCGACGAGCTCAAGACCAACATCGACGAGCGGCAGGTGCTCGCCAACGCCGGCGCCTACGCCCTCGGTCGCAAGACCGACGAGCTGATCATCCAGGCCCTCGACGCCGCCACTTCCGAGGCCGGAACCGACACCACCGGTCTCACCAAGGAGAAGGTGCTCGAGGCCTTCGAGATGCTCGGCACCAACGAGGTGCCGGACGACGGTCAGCGCTACGCGGTGATCGGCTGGAAGCAGTGGTCCGAACTTCTCAACCTGCCGGAGTTCGCCAACGCCGATTTCGTCGGCGACGAGCAGCTCCCCTGGCGGGGAACCCAGGCCAAGTACTGGCTCGGGACCATGTGGATCCCGCATTCGGGGCTGCCGAAGACGGGCAACGTGCGGACTTGCTTCTGGTACCACCGGAGCGCCCTCGGCCACGCCGTCGGTCAGGACGTGACCACCGACATCACCTGGCATGGGGAGCGGGCGGCCTACTTCGTCTCCAACTCCATGTCCCAGGGTGCCGTCCTCATCGACAACGATGGGGTGGTCAAGATGCGCTGCACGGAGGTCTGATCATGGCGTACGATCCCCGCAATCTCAGTGCCCTCTCCTACGCCAACGGCTTCACGCTCTGGCACTACCGGACCGAGGACATGCCGGCCGATGTCGACAACGCCGGCTACTTCAACGAGGCGGCGAAGATGCTGCGCGAAGGCGACTTCATCTTCGTCAACGCCGGGCTCGGCACCGCCCCTTCCCACGGCGTGTTCATCGTCCTCGCCAACAGCGGCGGTGTCGTCGACGTCTCCAACCTGACGAGCTTCGGCGCCGTCAACGCCGACTGACCACGGCCGGCCCCCTCGACCCGGCCCATCCCACGGTCGGACGCCGGGAGGTCTCCGGACCTCCCGGCCGCTCCGGGAGCGAGCCCGGCGCCCCGTTCGACCCGGCAATCGTGGCAGCCATGCGGCATGCCTCACCCAGGTGACGGATCATGTACACGGATGTGAGCATCTGCTCGAAAGCCCTTGTCAAGATCGGCATTCCGCCGATCACCTCGTTCGACGAGCCGCGGGTGGAAGCCGAGGTCGCCGGCGAGCTCTATCCGACCGTGCGCGATGCGCTGATGGTGGCGTATCCCTGGTCGTTCACCATCGCCCAGGCCGACCTGGTGCCGGATCCGGCGACCGAACCCGCCGATTTCGCCCGCGCCTATTTCCTGCCGTCGGACATGCTCCGCAGCGTCTCCGCCGGCACCGGCGGCCGCGGCCGTGGCCTTCTCTTCCGGATCCGCGGCAACCGCCTCGTGACCGACGCGGATTCGGTCACCCTCACCTATCAGCGCCGGGTGCCGGAAGCGGATTTCCCGAGCTTCTTCGTCAGCGCGCTGATCGCGCGCCTGGCCGCCGAGTTCGCCGTTCCCCTCACCGAGGCGGCGGCGCGCAGCGAGACCCTCCAGCGGCTGGCCGCGGCCGAGTTCAAGCTGGCCCGTCTGGTCGACAGCCAGCAGGCGACGCCGCTCAAGGTCGAGGATTTCACCCTCATCCGGGCGCGCGGCTGATGGCACGGGCACGCCGGATCCAGACCAGTTTCGCGAGCGGCGAACTCGACCCCGTCCTCTTCGGCCGGATCGATCTCCGCGCCCAGGAAGAGGGCGCCGCGAGGCTGCGCAACGCGATTCCCCTGACCACCGGCGGCGTGCGCCGGCGGGGCGGGACGGCGAAGCTCGCCGAACTGCCGGGAGCCTCCCGCCTGGTCGGCTTCGCCGCCGCCACCGGTGATCATCTGCTGATGATCGCCGCCGACCGCGTCGAGGTCCTGAACCCCGACGGTTCCTCCGTCGCCAGCTTCACCCCCTCGCCCTGGACCGCGGCCCAGGCCCGCGAGCTCTGCTGGGTGGCCGACGGGGAGCGCCTCCTCCTGTGCCATCCCGAGGTGCCGCCCCGGGAACTGCTGCGCGACGACACCGGAAGCTGGATCCTCCGCCCCTGGTCCTTCGCCCCGGTCGATCCGGCGGATCCCCAGTCGCCACGTCGCGAACCCTTCGCCCGTTTCGCCCCCGAGGAAGTCAGGCTCCAGCTCCGTCTCGCCGGCAGCCCGCCCGGCGACCCGATCCCCGCCGGATCCTTCGTCGAGATCCTGGCCAGCGCACCGGTGTTCACCAACGATCACCGGGACGGCTGGCTGCGCATTCGCGGCGGCCATCTGCGGATCACCAATGTGCGCAGCGCCACCGAAGCCGATGGCGTGCTGTTCGAGGCCCAGCCCGACGGCCGCCCCACCGCCGACTGGCGGGAACAGGCGCTGGGACCGGTGCGCGGCTGGCCGCGCGGCGTCGCCCTCCATCAGAACCGCCTGGTGATCGGCGGCTCGCGCGATCTGCCCGATCATGTCTGGATCTCGAAGTCGGGAGCGCTGTTCGATTTCGACCTCGGGACCGGTCTCGACGACGAGGCCATCGCCTTCCGCCTGACCGCCGAGCGACGCCAGGTGATCCGCCAGGTCTATTCGGGACGGCGGTTGCAGATCTTCACCGATGCCGGCGAATGGACCGTCGACGGCGAACCGCTGACCCCGACCTCGGTACGCGTCACCCTGCAGACCCGGATCGGTTCGCGAGGCGGGGCCAACCCGCGCCCCGCCGAGGTCGACGGGGCCACGATGTTCGCCGGCGCCAGCGGCCGCGAGGTCCGGGAGTTCATCTTCACCGATGCCGAGCAGGCCTATCAGGCGGCCGACATCGCCCTGTTGTCCCGGCATCTCGTGCGCGATCCCGAAGACATGCTGTTCGATCGCCGGCGGCGGCTCCTGCTGCTGCTGCGGGCCGACGGCCGACTCGCCACCGCCACCATCGACCGCAACAGCAATGTGGTGGCTTGGGCCCTCCACCGTTTCGCCGGCGCCCTGCGGGCCATCGAGGAACTCGGCGGCGAGATCTACTTCCTGGTCGAACGGGACGGCCGAAGGTTCCTCGAACGCTGGGAGGAGGCGCTACAGATGGATGCGGTGCAGACCCTTTCGGCTCCCGTGCCGACCCGGACCTGGAGCGGCCTCGGGGAACTGGCGGGCCGGCGGGTGGCGGTCTTCGCCGACGGCGTGTTCGCCGGCATCTTCGATCTCGACGGCCCCGTTCTCACCCTCGACACACCGGCGAGCGATCTCACGCTGGGTATCGTCTACGAAACCGAGATCGAGCCGGTCACCGCGCTGCCGGGGGGGGGCGGGCTCGCGCCCGACAGCCTCTATCGACCGATCCGCGTATCCTTCCGGCTTCACGAGACGGCGCGGCTCACCGTCGACATCGGCCGCGGGCTGCGCGAAGTGCCGCTGCCGGCGAGCCCCTTCACCGGCGACTACGCGCTGCGGGCCTTCGGCTGGCGGCGCGGCCGTGGCCTGCCTCCCTGGCGCATCCTCCAGGAGACACCGTTCCCCCTCACCCTTCTTTCGGCAACCACAGAAATCGAGGTGAACCGATAATGGGCGGTCTCAGCACTCTCGCCAGCCTCGGGCTCAACGCGGCCCTTCAGCGTGAAGCGCAGCAACGCGCCGACAAGGATCTGCGCAAACAGGAAAAGCGCCGCAGACAGGCGCTCCTGCAGCGGTTCGAAGCGGAGGCGCGGAAGACCGAGGAGGCGCTGCGGCGCAGGCTCGCCGCCGCGCGCGCCCGTGCCGGAGCCGCCGGCGTCGCCACCGGTGGCTCCTTCGACGCCATTCTCCGCGGTCTCCAGAGCGAGGCCGCACGCAAGCAGAAGGAGCGACGCGACGCGTTGGCCCTCGATCTCGGTGCCCTCGCCGACGGCTTCGACAGACGCCGCCGACGCAACCTTCTGGAGCGCAGCTCGGGCCTCCTCGGTCTCGGCAGGCGCGCCCTCGGGGGTTTCGGTTCACGACGCAGCCTGCTCGGCTGAGGGACGATGATCGTCTCCCCGGCCGCCGGCGGCCGCCTCTCCGCCGGGTCGAAAAGCGACAGCTCCGCGAACCGGCCCCTCGCCCTTTCCGGTCCTCACACCTTCCGTCAGTTCGTCTGGCTCTGGAACGTTGTCCAGCGGCTGCCGACACCGGAGCTCCACACCCAGATCGCACGCTGGCTCGAAGACTGCTGGGATCGGCGGCGCACCCGACTGCTCCTGATGGTGTTCCGCAACGCCGGCAAATCGACCCTGGTGGGGCTGTTCTGCGCCTGGCTGCTGATGCGCAATCCCGACCTGCGCCTTCTGGTGGTCTCCGCCGAGCAGTCCCTGGCGACGCGGATGACCCGCAACATCCGCCGCATCATCGAACGCCATCCGATGGTCAAGAAGCTGCTGCCCGGCCGCCTCACCTCCTGGGCGGCCGATCATCTGACCGTCGACCGCCGTCGCGATCATCGCGATCCCTCGGTGATGGCCCGCGGCATCGGCGCCAACATCACCGGCAGCCGTGCCGACGTCATCGTCTGCGACGACGTCGAGGTGCCGCGCAACAGCGACACGCCGGCCAAGCGCGCCGAGCTGCGCGAGCGGCTCAACGAGCTGTCCTTCGTGCTCGCCCCCGGCGGCACCATGCTCTACATCGGCACGCCGCACCACTACCATTCGATCTACCGCCGCGATCCGCTTCCCGAATACGGGGAAGCGCGTCCGTTCCTCGACGGTTTCGAGCGGCTGGTGCTGCCGATTCTCGACGAGCAGGGCGCCAGCCGCTGGCCGGAACGTTTCCCCCTGGAGGAGATCGAGCGCCTTCGTGCCGAGGTCGGCCCGGCCCGCTTCCGCAGCCAGATGCTGCTCGAGCCCACACCGCTGCACGAGGTGCGCCTCGATCCGGATCGGCTCCTGTCCTACGAGGAGGAGATCGAGGTCACCGAGGCCAACCGGACGCTGGTGCTGCGGATCGGCGGCCGGCGCATGATCTCGGCGAGCTGCTGGTGGGACCCGGCGATGGGGCGGCCCGAGGGTGGCGATTCGAGTGTCGTGGCGGCTCTGTTCGTCGACGAGGAAGGCCGTTTCTACCTTCACGACATCCTTTATCTCGATGCCCGTCCCGACGGTCCGGAGGACGACGAGGCCACCGCCATGTGCCGGCGGGTGGCGCGGTTCGCCGCCGATCTCGAAATTCCCGCCGTCACGGTCGAGACGAACGGCATCGGCAAGTTCCTCCCGGCCCTGCTGCGCCGGGAGATCGCCATGCTGCGTGCCGCCGTCAGCGTGCGCGAACATGTCAGTACCGTGGCCAAGGAGCGGCGCATCCTCGATGCATTCGATCCGGTGCTCGCGGCCCGGCGCCTGCACGTGCACCGGCGGGTCTGGGACACCCCCTTCGTCACCGAGATGCGGGATTGGCGCCCCGGCGCCCGATGCCGGGACGACGGTCTCGACGCCGTGGCCGGCTGTCTCGCGAACGAACCGGTGCGTCTCGGATCCTTTCCGGTCCGCCGCCGTCTCGACTGGCGACCGGGCTCCGCCCCCCGGCGGGCCCGTTCCACCTTCCGCCTCTGAAAAAGGCCCGCCGGTTCATCGCCGGCGGGCCCGCCCCCACCAACCGGCTTGCCATCGCCACCCGTCGGGCGTAAGCCGCGGCCAGCACTCCGGCTCTCCGTGTCCCATCGGGTGGAAACGATCCTCATGCTCCTCTCGGTTCTGGCGCTCGGCTTCCTGATCGGCATGCAGCACGCCCTCGAGGCCGATCACGTGGCCGCCGTCGCGAGCCTCGTCGATCGCGAAAAACGGGTCGGCGGCATCACCCGTTACGGTGCCTTCTGGGGCATGGGGCACACCCTGACCCTCCTGCTGGTGGCCGGCGGCGCGGTGGTACTGGGGATCGGCATCGGCGAGCTTTTCGCGAGCGGCGTCGAGTTGGCCGTCGGGATCATGCTGGTGTTCCTCGGCGGCCGGCTGCTCTGGCGCATGCGCCGCGAGCGGATCCACTTCCATCTTCATCATCACGGCGACGGACGGTGGCATTTGCATGCCCACAGCCACGCCGGCGAAGCGACTCCCCACGACCCGCATTCCCACCACCACGCCCATCCCGAGGGCCCGCCCTGGAAAGCGCTTTTCGTCGGGCTGATGCACGGGCTCGCGGGCTCCGCCCCCCTCGTCCTCCTGGTCGCCACCAGCCTCGGCTCGCCGCTGCTGGCGCTGCTCTACATCGCCATCTTCGGTGCGGGCTCGATCGTCGGCATGGCGGCGCTGAGCATGGCGTTGGCGGTGCCCCTCGTCTGGTCGGCGCGTTTCATGACCCGCCTGAACCTGCTGCTCCGCATCGCCATCGGCGTCGCCGCGATGGCCATCGGCCTCGACATCGCCGGCAGCTCGGCAGCCGCTCTCTTCGCCGGCTGAACCCCGGGGGTCGCCGGCCGCGCGGTGAGGCCGGCGTTCAGGCCCGCCAGTGCTCGCGCCGCCCGTCGGCACGCAGGATCCAGGCCTCGACCCCCTCGAAACGCCCGCGCAGGACCTGCCGCTCCTCGTCCGACATCGCGTAGAGGGCGGTCGACAGCGCATCGGCGAGGGTGGCCCGTGGCGCCATCACGGACACGCTCGCATGGCGGCCGGCGCTTCGACCGGTACGGGGATCGAAAAGATGGTGGAACCTGCCGGCGGCATCGAACCGGCTGCCGGAGCCGGCCGAGGTGGCGAGAGCCCGGTCTTCGAGCTCGAGGATGCGGAGCAGCGCCTCGGCGTTGCGCGGATCGCGGATGCCCGCCCGCCAGGGACGGCCGTCCGGATGCCGGCCGACGGCCCGGATTTCGCCGAGATCGACGAGCACCGAGCGCATCCCTTCGCGCCGCAGGAGATCGGCCACCCGGTCGGTGATGTACCCTTGGGCGATGCCGTTCAACGTCACCGCCATGCCGGCGCGGCCGAAAGTGATCTCGTCGCTTTCGATCCGTAGCTGCCGCCAGTCGATGAGCCCTCGCGCTCTGGCGATCGCCGCCGCCGGCGGCCCCGCGGGATCGGCACCCGGGGCGGCGAAATGCTCGGCATGGAGCCGCCACAGGGGCTGGACGGTCGGATCGAAGGCGCCGGCCGTGAGCGCGGCGAAGGAACGGGCGAAGGCGAGCAGTTCGACCAGCTCGAGAGGCGGGGCGGCGAGCCGTCCCTCGCGGTTGAGACGCGACAGCGCCGAATCGGCCCGATAGAGACTGAACAGCTTTTCGAGGCGCCGCAGCTCGGCGACCGCGAGCGTCAGGAGCCGGCGGGCCTCCTCCGGATCCTCGTGGTACAGGGTGATCGAAGCCTCCGCGCCGAGCGCCGGACCGCGCCAGATCTCGGCCGCTCGCCGGGATCCGCCACCCGCGGCCATCAGCCCGGTGCCGCCGACGGCCAGCCCCCCGGCCGCCGCCAGCATCCGGATCACCCGCCGTCTCGAGCTACGCCCTGCCGTCATCGTCACCGCCTCCTCGCAGCATTCCGGACCCGGTTCCCGGATCGTCGTCCGCGCCATCGCCACCTCCCCGCCGGTCGACGGGTTCCGGTTCCCCGGTGGAAAAGATGTAGGCATCGGGAATGTCCTCGAAGGCGACCACACGCCCCCCGTAGTCGCGCACGAAGGCCGCCGCCCTTTCCCGATCACCGAACGGCACCGCCTCCGGCATGCCCATGCCGCCGCGCCGGCTGCTGCCGATCACGTACCAGGCGGTTTCCGCATCGATCCAGCTCGTGTCGCTCGGCCGCTCCCATTCGGTACGCCCCATGTCGTTGACATAAAAGGCGAGAATACGGCCGGGTTCGTCCCGTGCGCGGGAAAAGGCGATCCCGTCGCGTACCGAAGTGAACCAGAGCGGATTTTCGCGCCCGTTCAGGAAGATCTGCGCCTTCGGGCCTTCGTGCTCCACCACCACCATGTTGCAATAATAGCCGACCGCGTCGCGATCCCAGGATCTGGGCTGCGGTTTCGGTGGCGGCTCTCCGCCGCATCCCGCGGCCCCGGCACCCAGGACGAGAAGCAGAAGGACGGACATCAGTCGCATCTCAGAGATCCCGCCGCTGGAACAGGAGCAGGGTGACGGCGAGCGGCAGGACGAGCCAGGCCGCCATGGCGAGAACCGGCACGGAAGCCTCGATTCCCGCCTCTGCGGCGGCCCCGGCCAGCCCGGCGACGGCGGCCACCGCCTCGTCGCCGATGAGGTTCAGAACCCGGTAGGCATCGGTGGGGCTCGCCAGCAGCAAGGCCAGAAACCCGCCGGCCTCCAAGGCGTCGCCGCCGGCGACGACCACCGCCAGCAGCGCCAGATCGTAGAGGACCACGGCGAACAGCCAGAGGCCCAGCGCCCAGCCGGCGGCCGCACTGCGCTCCCGGACGAGCACGCTCACCAGATAGCCGAGGGCGAGGAACACGCCGCCGAGAAGAACCGAGCTCGCCATCATGGCGAGATAGGCGCCGAGCCCCCCGAGCTCGCCGCCCGCCGACCAGACCAGGAACAGGCCGGCACCGCCGTAACCGACCGTCACCGCCACCGCCAGGATGACCAGATGGCCGAGGAACTTGCCCAGTACCACCTGCCGGCGGGTCACCGGATAGCTCAGAAGCAGCAGCATGGTGCCCCGCTCGAATTCGCCCACCAGCGCATCGTAGCTCAACATCAGGGCGATCAGAGGCATCAGGTAGACGGTGAGGCTGGAAAGGCCGGCCACTGCCACCGTCAGCTCGCCGGCGCGGGTGGTGCCGACCGGGACCGATCCGAGAAACGCCAGCGACAGGGCGAGGCCGGCGAAGGACAGGATGGTGCCCAGGACCCAGCGGTTGCGGAGACCGTCCCGGATCTCCTTTTCGGCGAGGATCAGAATCGCCCTCATTGCGGCTCCGCGGTCTCGCTGAAGCGGTCGTAGATGTCCTCGAGGGTCGGCGGCACGATCTCGACGTCCTCGATCAGCTCGCCCAAGGCGCTCACCCGCCGCAGGAGCTCCATCTTGGTGCCGTTGCGGCAGGCGAACTCGAGACTCCCCGCCCCGATCGGACGAGCCTCGCCGAATCCGGCGAGGCTCGCCAGCACCTCCTCGGCGGCGGAGGCCGCGGCGCGGACGCGGATCCGGGTCGGACAGCCGGCCTGCCGGCGCAGCTCGGCCAGGGTGCCGCAGGCCACCAGCCGGCCGGCGCGCATGATGGCGATGCGATCGGTGCGGGCCTCGATCTCACCGAGCGCGTGGGAGGACAGCAGGACCCCGGCACCGCCCCTCTGCCGCTCGGCGACGAGCTCGTAGAACTGGCGCCTGAGAAGCGGATCGAGGCCGGTGGTCGGCTCGTCCAGGAGCAGCAGCACGGGATCGCCGAGCATCGCCTGGGCCAGGCCGAGACGCTGCCGCATGCCCTTGGAATAGGCACGCACCCGGCGGTCCATGGCGGCACCCAGCCCGACCCGTTCCAGGAGCTCCGGCACGGGAGGCGACGACAGCCCCTTCAGCCGCGCGTAGAAGGCGAGCAGCTCCCGCCCCGTCATGCCGTCCTGGAACATGACGTTCTCGGGCAGATAGCCGATCCGCGCCCGCAGGGCCGAAAATCCCCGCTCCCAGGGCCGGCGGCCGCAGATCCGGACGTCGCCGGCACTCGGCCGGGTGAGCCCGAGCATGATCTTGATGAGCGTGGTCTTGCCGGCACCGTTGTGGCCGAGGAGAGCCAGGCTCTCGCCCTCGGCGAGATGGAGGTGGACGTCCCGCACCACCTGGGCCTCACCGTAGCGCTTGCCGACCCCCTCGAGGGCGATGACCCGTCCGGCGTTCACGAGACCGGCTCCGGCAGCCGCGGCAGCGGCGGCGGTCGCATCAGCGGAAAGCTGTCCGTGACCCCACCCGGATGGAGGGTCGGGAACTCCCGCTGCGCCCAGCGCAGGAGATGGAGCGCCGGGCTGTTGAACAGCAGCTTGGCCAGAGGATAGCGCCAGAGGATCTGGTCCACCAGATCGTTCGGACGGTAGGGCTGATCACCGATCCCGTCGCCGTCGAGATCGAAGCCCAGATAGTCGCTCCAGTAGTTGCCCCGCCCGTTCTCGGACCATTCGAGATAGCGGGTGCCGACGTATTTCACCTGCTCCCGGTTGTCGAGGAAGGCGTTGCCGTGGATCCTGTTGCGCTCCGAGCCGGCGGTGAAATGGACACCGATCTCACAGCCTTCGAACCGGTTGGAGGCGAAGACGTTCTTGTTGGAATTGTAGATGAAGACGCATTTTTCGGGGCCACCACGCACCATGTTGCCGCTGATCGTCGAGCTGTTCACGTAGTTGAGCAGGATGCCGCGCTGGCGATCGCCGTCCGAAAGGTTGCCGGTCACCGTGAGACCGGTCGAGAACATCAACGCAAATCCCATGGTGTTGCCCGACGAAATGTTGCCTTCGAGACGGCTCTCGTTGGTGTACATGTAGTGCACGGCGAAACGCAGATCGCGGAACCGGTTGCCGCGGAAGAGGTTGTCACGGCTGGTGGTGACGAAGATCCCGTCGCGTCCGTAGCGGATGTCGTTGTCCAGGATCACCGAACCCGGCGCGTTCCACACCCACACGTCGTCGCCGCGATCGTTGACCCGCCGGTAACGGCGACCTTCGATGCGGTTGCCGCGGACCACCGCATCCTCCGGTCCCTTGAGGGACACCCCCATCAGATTGTCGAGGATCCGGTTGTTCTCGATGCGCGCGCGATCTCCGGCCTCGTCGACGAACACCCCGGAATGCTGGGCGGCGAGATCGGCGCCGGAACGCCGGATCTCGAGCCCGGTGATCGAAACGTCGGGGGCCGAAACGAGAATCGTGTGACCGACTCCGCCGCCGTCGACGATCGCGCCCGGCTCGCCCACCAGCGAAAGCGGCTTGGTGATGCGGATCGGTCCCGCATGGACCCCGGCGCCCAGCCGCAGCACGTCACCCGGCGCCGCCGCCGCGATCGCCGCCCGCAGGGCGTCGCCGCCGGCCGGCACGAACAGCTCCGCCGCCCGCGGGCCGGCGGTCGCGAGGGTGGCGAGGATGGCGGCGAACACCGCCGCCATCCCCCCGTTCCCGTATGATCGACGGGCCGCCACTCAGGCCTTCTTGGGCTTGACGATCATCCGCCCGCGCATCTCCATGTGGAGCGCGTGGCAGAACCACTGGCAGTAATACCACCAGACGCCCGGACGATCGGCGGTGAAGGTCACCGAAGCCGTCGCCTGCGGCGCGATCTCGAAGGCGATCCCGTGCGCTTCGAGGGTGAAGCCGTGGGTGAGATCGTCGACATCGTCGATGTTGGTGATGACGATCGTCACCTCGTCCCCCTCCTCCACCTCGAACTTGTCGAGGCTGAAGGTGGGCGCCACGGAATGCATGTAGACCCGCACCTTCTTGCCGTCGCGGATGACATCGGCCGCCTCTTCCAGCACCACGCCGTCCTGCTCCGCCATCCTGCGCACATCTTCCCACATCGGGTCGTTACGGTCGTAGATCGCGCGCGGATTGACGATATCGCGACGAACCAGGATGCAGTCGTGAGGCTCGGCGAAGGTCGGGCCGTCGTGCACCACCTCCATCCGCTCACCGCCGATGGCGATGAGCTGGTCGTTCTCCGGCTTCAGCGGACCGACGTTGATGAACCGGTCCTTGGAGAACTTGTTGAGGGAGACCAGCCATTTGCCGTCCGCCTCCTTGGTCTCGCCCATGGTCGTGCTGTTGTGACCGGGCTGGTAATGCACATCGACCTTCTCGAGGATCGGATCGACATCCTCGCCGGCGTACTGACGGCGCGCCTTCTCGATGTTCCATTTCACCATCTGGCTGTCGAGGAACAGGGTCGTGAAGGCGTTGCCCTGACCGTCGAAGGCGGTGTGGAGCGGGCCGAGACCCAGTTCCGGCTCGGCGACGACCACGTCACGCGGCTGGATCTTGTCGTCGAACAGATCGTCCAGCAGGGTGACGTCGAGCACCGAAACGGTCGGCGACAATTTGCCGTTGATCACCACGTGACGCCCGTCGGGCGCGGTGTTGCAGCCGTGCGGGCTCTTGGGGATCGGAATGTAGCGGGTGTAGGGCGAGCCCTTGCGGCCGTCGATCACCGGCACGCCGCCGATCTCCTTGAAGTCCCCCTTGGCGACGGCCTCCTCGATCCGCTTGATGTTGAACACCACCACCCAGTCCATGTCGGAGGCCGTCATCTCGGCCAGGGTGACACCCTCTTCCGAGTTGTAGCAGGTCGAGAAGGCGTATTTGCCCTGATAGTCGGCGTCGGTATTGTCGAGATTGCCGTCGACCATCACCTGCCAGGCGATCTCCATGGTGTCGCCGTCGATGGCGGTGTAGATGGCGTGATACCGGGTGGGATCGTCCAGCACGCTGCCGTCGTTGGGCACCGGCACCCGATGCTCGCCGTTGACGAACACGTAGCCGGTGCGCGGATACTTCTGCGGTCGCAGGCCGTGCAGACCGGAGGCGTTGGGCACCTCGATGATCTTGTCCGGCTTCATGATGTCGCAGCGGATCCGGGCGACCCGGTTGTTGGCCTTGTCGTTCATGAACAGATAACGGCCGTCGTAGGTGCCGTCGGTGAACGACATGTGGGGGTGGTGCAGATCCCCGTTCATATAGCCCACGATCCCGCCCCGTTTGGCGATGAACTCCCGGGTCTCCGGCAACAGGCCCTCGGTCAGGATCCGGATGCTCTCGTTGGTGATCCCCCAACCGGTCGCGCTGCAGCGGTTGAACACCGGCACCCGCATCAGCTCGCGCATCGAGGGAACCCCGAAGATGCGCAGCTCGCCTGTCTGGCCGCTGCTCCAGAAGCCGTAATACTCGTCCAGATCACCGGGGGCCACCACCGCCTCGTCCTGGGCGGCACGGGCCTCCCGCGGGCGCAGCAGGGAGGTCCCGGTGAGACCGGCGACGCCGCCGGCTCCGGCCGCGAGACCGGAAATGGTGGCGATCTTCGCGGCCCCGCCGAGCAATCCGCGGCGCGAGACCTCCGGTATCGTCGCCCCCTGGCCCCGTTCGCTCTTCTTCTCGGTCATCCTTCGTCCTCCTTCCGGTTGCGACTTTCCACTACCCCCTCCGGACCGGATCGTTCTCGCCCCCGGGTACCGGCGAGGCCCACGGATCGAGGCTCTCACGGCTCGACGGTCGTCGTTCCGGATCGGCGGATCGAAGCCCTGCCGATCCCCCGAAGCTCGGGTTCGAGAGCGGCCGCGGTTGTGCGGCCGGCCCGCCGTTCGCGCCGCAGCCGTTTCTGGATCATCACCGGACAGCGATGATCGTCGTAGTAAAGGGTCTGGCAGTGCAGGCAGTAGAGGCACTCGTTGGGGTTGATCTGTCCCTCGGGATGGATCGCCTGCACCATGCATTCGTGGGCGCAGCGCTGACAGGGATGCCCGCACTCCCGATAGCGCTTCAGCCAGTCGAACATCCGCATCCGACCCGGGATGCCGAGAGCCGCTCCGAGCGGGCAGATGTAGCGGCAGTAGAAACGCTCGATGAACAGGCCGGCGATCAGCAGCAGCACCGCGTAGAGCACGAAGGGCCAGTCGCGGACGAATTTGAGGATGATCGCGGTCTTGAAGGGCTCGACCTCGGCCAGCCTTTCCGACAGCGCCAGCGAATGGAGGGAGACGCCGAACAGACCGAGGAAGATGATGTATTTGACCGGCCAGAGACGCTCGTGCAGGCCCCAGGGGAGGCTGATCTGCGGCACCTTCAGCGCCTTGGCGATCTTGTTGAGGAGCTCCTGGAGGGCGCCGAACGGGCAGAGCCAGCCGCAGTAGGCGCCCCGCCCCCAGAACAGCAACGAGACCGCCACCGACCCCCAGAGAATGAAGATCAGCGGATCGATCAGAAAGTATTCCCAGCGAAATCCGGTGATGAGACTGTTGAAGAAGGTGGTGACGTTGACCACCGAGAGCTGGGCGTTGGCGTAGAAGCCGATGAAGAAGAGGGTGAACAGCAGAAAGCCCGTGCGCGTGTATTCGGTCAGTCTCGGACGGCGTACCAGCCAGTCCTGGAAGAAAAAGATCCCGGTGAGCAGAGCGAGCGCCCCCAGGAGAATCGCGATCTCCGGTATCCGGGAGAGCCAGACCTTCTGCCACAACGGCTGTTCGCCGACGGCCGTATCGGCCGGTGGGGCATCGCCCGAGCCCTCCCGAGGCGACACCGCGGCGGCCGGGGGCGGTGCCGGCGGTTCGACCGTCCGCAGATACTTCTCGGGCGGCGTGTAGGTGACCGAAAAGACGGTGAACACCTTGCTCGTGGGTCCCGTCTCCCGCTGCACCAGGAGCTCGAGCTGCCAGGGTGCGGCCGGATCGAAGCCGCTGTCCGCGGCGATGCGGAACACGTCCACCTCGTCGAAGCTCGGCGCTCCTTCCGCGGGAAGCTGTCTTCCCAGCCGCCGGTGGTCACGATCGCGGAGACGGAAGGTGCGATCACCCTGGCGGATTCGGAACCGGTCGAAGATGCCGCCCCGCACGTACCCCGACCCCTTGAAGGAATAGCGCCCGCGAGCCGCCACCAGGATCGCCTGATCGCCCTTCCTCAGCCAGTTGCGCAACGCCCGGTATTCGTTGTCGCCGAGGAGGCTGCGGCCGACCGTCGGGATGGTGACGAGTCCGGTGTAGAGATCGATGAACACCTGCTCCGCCCGGCCCCGCTGACGCCGTTTCGCGGCCTTCGGATCACCCAGCTCCTCGAAAGCGCGGTTGACGTCTCCGACGGTCACCTTGAGGCGGGCGATGGCCCCTTCGAGCAGCAGATCGTTCCAGTCCCGGATCTCGCCTTCGCCGGTATCGACCAGGACCTTGCGGGCCGTCGGTCGGGTCGCCGCGGCGGTCGCCCGCAACCCCCCGAGACCGTAGGCCTTGGCCACCTCGAGAGCGGCTTCGATCACCGAATCGTCGATGACCATCACGGTCACCGTGGCCCCGCTGACGATGTCCAGCCGCGGCCGCTCGCGGTCCCGGGTCAGGGCGACGACATCGAGCCCCACGTACCGTTCGATGAAGCCGGTGATCTTCTCCTCGGGAATCCCGACCAGGACGATCGGCTCGTGGTGTTCGACGAGTTTCAGGCCGGTGATGACCCCGTTCATGTCGATGCCGATCAGGATCGAGATGGGCTTGCTCGAATAACCGCTGGCATCGACGATGTCGGAATTGAGGAAAGCGTAGCCGAGCTGCCTGTCACCGGCATAGACGGGGGCCGCCGTCGGCGGTCCGGTGATCTCGCCGTAGCGTTCACCGCCCGGCAGGAGGTCGCCGGCCGGAACCTCGGCCAGAAAGCGCGCCAGGTCGTCGGCCGCCCGGGCCGTCGCCGCCAGCGCGATGACGGCCATCGCCAGGAGCAGCGACAGAAGGAGAAACCGGTTCGGACCGGTTCCGCCGGCGCGGCCGGAAACCGGACGCGCACCGACGCGCGACCAGGATCGGGGTCTTTCCTGATACGCCACCCTTGACTCCTTCGAATTCGGAACGCGTTGTTGCCATAGTGCCGCCACCGGCCGACGACATTGATCGCGGTCAAAGCCGTAGCCGGGCTGCGGCCTCGGCCTCCTGCGAAGGCTTCGGCATTTCGCCGCAGGGCGCCGCAACCGGCTCTTTCGAGGCCTGTCGAGGGAGAAGTCTTGCCCGATGGCGAGAAGAATTCAAGGATTTCCACCACCGGAGGTCGAACCGCAGGACGTTCTCGCCTTCGTCCTCGGCCTGCTCGACCCCTTGGCCGTGCGCTACGAGCGGCTGGCGGCGCGCGCCCGCGAGACCGGCCGCGAGGAGAGCGCCCGACTCTTCACCGGGCTGGCCCGGGAGCAGCGCGACCGGATCGCCCGCCTCCGTACCCGCGCCCGGGAACTCGGCATCCCGGACGCGGAGGCGCGACCGGTACCCGCCGGTCTGCTCGACGAGGAACTCCTCCAAAGCCTCGAGCTCTGGGAACACCGGCCGGAGCTCGCCACCCCCTACCGCGCCCTGGCCGTGGCGGTCGGCTTCGAGGATGCCCTGTTCCGCCTGTGCAGTGGACTCGAGGCCACGGCCCGGTATCCGGAAGCGGCGCGGCTGGCGGAGGATCTCGCCCGCGAGGCGCTGGCCGAAGCCGCGCGGCTGCGCGCCCGGCGGCGTGCCGCTTACCATGCGACCGAGCCGGAAAGCGGCGCCGGCCCGCCGCCGCGGCGGCTGACGAGCCTCGCCGAACTGGAGGCGGCGGCGCGGCCGATCGAGAGCGAACTCGCCCGGCTGCTGCGCATCGCCTGCGCCCGGGATCCGTCCCTCGCCCGGGCGCTCGCGCGACACCCCGCCCTGGGCCCGTTCCGGGGCGCCCTCGAAGAGACCGCGGAGGAACCCGGGGCGGTCGGGCCGGGAGAACCCGGGGAGGATGCGCGCGGACGGCTGCGGCTGGCGGTCGAACGGGCCTTCGAGTTCTACGATCGGCTGTTCGCCGGCGCGGCGCAGGAAGAGGTCATGCAGCGGGCCCAGGAACGGATGCAGCATCTTCTCGCCCTCCTGCATGCGCTCGACTCCCTCGAGGCCGACGCTGCGCGGAGCGGTACGGACAGCGACGAGGGGGGAGAGGAGCCATGAAGATCGTGATCACCGGGGCCGGCGGCTTTCTCGGCAGGAAGCTGTCGCTGGCGCTGCTCGGGCGGCAGACGCCGCCGGCGGGCTTCGACCATCCGCTCGCCGAGCTGGTCGGCGCCGATCTGATGCCGCCTCCGGATCTCCGGGATCCGCGCTTCCACCCCGTGGCCTGCGACATCGGCGATGGACAGGCGGTGCGCGAGCTCGTCGCGGACGCCGATCTCGTGTTCCATCTGGCGGCCATCGTGAGCGCCGATGCGGAAGCCGATTTCGACCGCGGCATGCGAGTCAATCTCGACGGCACCAGGAACCTGCTCGAGGCCCTGCGCGCCGGAGGCCGCCGTCCGCGGCTGGTCTTCGCGAGTTCGGTGGCGGTTTACGGCGGCAATCTTCCCGAGACCATCACCGACACCACCCATCTCACCCCGCAGACTTCCTACGGCGCCCAGAAGGCGGCGGGCGAGCTGCTGGTCAACGACTACAGCCGCAAGGGATACATCGACGGCCGCAGCCTCCGCCTGCCGACCATCGTGGTCCGTGCCGGCGAGCCCAATCTCGCCGCCTCCACCTTCGCCAGCTCGATCATCCGCGAGCCGCTGGCGGGGGAGGAGGCGGTCTGCCCGGTGACCCCGGACACGGCCATGTATCTCTTGTCGCCGCGGCGGGTGATCGCCGCCTTCCTGCATGCCGCCGGGTTGCCGGCCTCGGCCTTCGGCGGCTGGCGCAGCGTCGTTCTGCCGGGCCTCACGGTGACCGTCGGCGAGATGGTCGAGACCCTGCGCCGGGTGGCCGGCGACAAGGTCGCCGCTCGGGTGCGCTGGGAACCGGAGGCCCGGATCCAGGCCATCGTCGCCGGCTGGCCCGCCCGCTTCGCCCCCGAGCGCGGCCTTTCCATGGGCTTTGCCGCCGATACCAGTTTCGAGGAGATCGTCCGCGCCCATATCGAGGACGAACTCGGCGGCCGCATCGCCTGACGGAGCTCCGCGGCGGCGACCGCTGGTGCCGGACGCGGCTTTCGACCGGCACCGCCTTCCTGTGACGGCGGGCGGTTCCGCCGACACGACGGACGGAAATCTACGGCGCGCGCATCGCTCCTGTTTCGCGGCATCGCCGAGCGGCGCGAGCTCGTCACCCTGCCCGAATTCTCAGCCACCTCCCCGCCGGGCTAGCCGCTCTCGGCCATCTCCCCGGCGAACCAGCGGACGAGCTCCCGCTGCTCCTCCGTCTCGGGCCTCGAACCGGCTTCTTCCACGCGCCTTCTCGCTTCCTCCGGATCGTGGTGCATCGCCAGCAGCACGCAGTTCGCGAAGGTGCCGGTTCGCCCGACCCCACCCGCACAATGTATCAGCAGGCGACGACCGTCCCGAACGAGCCGCGCGATTTCCAGAGCGAGCCGACGGAACGCATCGCGATCCGCCGGCACGCCGAAATCCGGGATCGGCAAATCCCGGATATCGCAGGGCAGCCCCTTTTTCGCGCGTAATTCGGCGTAGGCAGGAGATTTTCGGCGGATTTCTTCACATTCGGCCAAACACACCACGAGGTGAATGCTCAGTTTTCGTATTTCTTCGGAGAACTCCGCGATATCTTCGCACTTGCCAGGCATGGAATGCAGAAATATCTCTCCGGCTTCCCCGGGGAGAGAAAGCTGCCGGATCCGCATCCGTTCTTCCTTCCGGACTTGTTGCACGAACTTGTCTCGCATCGGCGAAAAAAACGGGGCGGGGAATTCCCCGCCCCCGCGACATCCCGGCGACCGGAACCGGGCTCAGCCGAGCACCGGCATCTTGTATTCCGCCCCGGCACGGATGCCGGTCGGCCAGCGGCTGGTGATCGCCTTGAGCCTGGTGTAAAAGCGGACCCCTTCCGGCCCGTGCATGTGGTGATCGCCGAACAGCGAGCGCTTCCAGCCGCCGAAGCTGTGATAGGCCACCGGCACCGGGATCGGCACGTTGATTCCCACCATGCCGATGTCCACCGCATTGGCGAAGGCCCGGGCGGCGTCGCCGTCGCGGGTGAAGATGGCGGTGCCGTTGCCGAACTGATGGCGGTTGATGATCTCCACCGCGCTGTCGAAATCGGGCATCCGCACCACCGACAGCACCGGCCCGAAGATCTCGTCCTTGTAGATCTTCATCTCCGGCGTCACCCGGTCGAACAGACAGCCGCCGATGAAGAAGCCGTTCTCGTAGCCCTGCATCCGGAAATCGCGGCCGTCCACCACGAGCTCCGCCCCTTCCTCGACCCCGAGATCGACGTAGCTCCGGACCTTCTCCAGATGCTCCCTGGTCACCAGCGGCCCCATCTCCACCCCGGGCTCGGTGCCGGGCCCGATCTTGAGCTGGCGGATCCGGGGCGCGAGCCGCTCGATCAACGCATCGGCCACCTCGTCGCCGATCGGCACCGCCACCGAGACCGCCATGCAGCGTTCGCCGGCCGAGCCATAGGCGGCACCCATCAGGGCGTCCACCGCCATGTCGAGATCGGCGTCGGGCATGATCACCATGTGGTTCTTGGCCCCGCCCAGCGCCTGCACCCGTTTTCCGTGAGCGGTGCCGGTCCGATAGACGTATTCGGCCACCGGCGTGGAGCCGACGAAGCTCACCGCGGCGATGTCGGGATGAGCGAGGATGGCGTTCACCGCCTCCTTGGCACCGTTGACGACATTGAGGACGCCGGGCGGCACCCCGGCCTCCAGCGCCAGCTCGGCGATGAACATCGGACAGGAGGGATCCTTCTCCGACGGCTTGACGACGAAGGCATTGCCGCAGGCCATGGAAAGCGGTGCCATCCACAGCGGGATCATGGCCGGGAAGTTGAACGGGGTGATCCCGGCGCAGACCCCGAGCGGGCGGCGGACCGACAGCAGATCGACACCGGTGCCGACGTCCTGACTGAAGTCGCCCTTCAGCAGTTCGGGGATGCCGCAGGCGAACTCCACCACCTCGATGCCGCGGCTGACCGAACCCCGGGCGTCCTCGAGGGTCTTGCCGTGCTCCTCGCTGACCATGCGGGCGAGGCGGTCCATGTTCTGCTCGAGGAGATCCTTGAAGCGGAACATCACCCGCGCCCGGCGAATGGGCGGCAGCGCCGCCCAGGCCGGCTGGGCGGCCTTCGCCGCCTGCACCGCTTCGTCCACTTCCTCGGCGGTGGCGAACGCCACCCGCCCGGTCTGCTCGCCGGTGGCGGGATTGAAGACGGGCCCGAATTCGCTGCCCTTGCCCGGCACCCGGCGGCCCCCGATGAAATGCCCGATTTCCTTGTCCATGAGCCCTCTCCCCGCCGGCCGGTCGTCGGCTGCGCCGGCCGTTCGATGTCGCGTTGCCGATCGGTGCCTCGGGAGGGCACCTGCCGGGCGCCCTCTTAGCGCGCCGCCGACGCCGCCGTCGAGTCCCGGGCGCGGGGGCGCGGTCCCTCTTCACCGAGGCTCTTTTCCACCAGCTCGGCGAGGTCCCGCGAGGTCCGTCCGGCCTCCCGGACCGCCTCCAGCGCCGCCCGCATCGCCGCCCCCCGGGGAGGAGCGAAACGGCGGTGACGCCCGAGCGGCTGGACGAGGCGGGCGGCGAGCTGGGGATTGACCCGATCGGCCGCCAGCACGGCCTCCGCGAGGAGCCGGTAGCCGCTCCCGTCGGGACGATGGAAGCCGGTGAAACTCTCCTGCGTGAAACTCCCGAGGAGCGCCCGTACCCGGTTGGGATGGCGCCAGGAGAAATCGGGGTCCCGCAGCAGCGCGCGTACCCGGTCCACCGCCGCCGGGTCCTCCCGCCGGCCCTGGAGGGCGAACCATTTGTCGAGCACCAGCGGTTCGTGCCCGAAGCGGGCCCGGAAATCGGCGAGCAGCGCATCGGCCAGCTCGTCGTCGCTGTCACAGGCGATCCGCAGGGCGGCCAGCCGCTCCGTCAGATTGTCGGCTTCCGCGTAGAGGATCCGGATCCGCGCCCGCGCCTCCTCCGGGCCGCCCACCGCAAGCCAGGAAAGCGCCCGATGACGCAGGCTGCGGCGGCCGATGGCGGCGATGGCGGTGGCGTAGGGCCGCTCGGCCGGCAACCCGTCGTAGAGCACCCGCCAGGCGATCGCGAAATCCTGGGCGATGCCCCGTCGCACCTCGTGCCAGGCCCGATCGACCGCCTCCACCCGCACGGGCTCGGTTTCCTCGGCCAGACGGGCCCGCCCGGGAAGGGCCAGCAGACGGGCGGCGAAGGCGTGATCCTCGGGCATCTCCTCGAGAATGCGGGCGAAAGCCGCGTGCAGCGCCTCCCCGGCTCGCTTCCCTGCCCCGCCCTCGGCCCGATCGAACCGTTCCCGCATGGCCAGAAGGGCCAGGGTCTGGCCGGCGTCCCAGCGGCAGAAGGGATCCTCGTCGTGGGCGAAGAGAAAGGCGAGCTCGATCGGATCCCGTTCCAGTTCGAGACGAACCGGCGCCGAAAAGCCGCGCAGGAGCGAGGGCACCGGCGGTTCGCCGAGGCCGGTGAAGGTGAAGCTGCGCTCCGGCTCCTCGATCACCAGCAGACGTTCGGTGCCGGCGGGCGTGTCGTCCCCTTCGATCCGCAGGGGCAAGGGCTCGCCCTCCCGCGACAGCAGCGCCACCGCGACCGGCAGCGTCAGGGGCTCGACGGCCGGCTCGCCCTCGGGTGTCCGCTGCCGGAACAGGAGACGGAAGCGGCCGGTCTCCGCCTCCCATGCCGTCTCGACCGCGAGCCGCGGCGTCCCCGCCTTCTCGTACCAGCGGGCGAAGGTCCCGAGATCGCGCCCCGAGACGGCCTCCATCGAGGCCAGGAAATCCTCCACCGTCGCCGCCCCGCCGTCCATCTTCTGCAGAAAGTGCCGGACGCCGCGCCGGAACAGCCGCGCGCCCAAGAGCCGCTGCAGCATGCGCACGATCTCGGCCCCCTTCTCGTACACGGTGGGGGTATAGAAATTGTTGATCTCGATGTAGCGACGCGGTCGCGGCGGATGGCGGAGGGGGCTCGCGTCCTCCGGAAACTGGATCTCCCGCAGACGGGCGACCTCGTCGATCCGGGCCACGCCGGGGGAATGGAGATCGCGCATGAACTCCTGGTCGCGGAAGACGGTGAGCCCCTCCTTGAGGGTGAGCTGGAACCAGTCGCGCAGGGTCACCCGGTTGCCGGTCCAGTTGTGGAAATATTCATGGGCGATGATGCGGGCGATGCGCAGATGATCGGCGTCGGTGGCGGTGTCGGGATCGGCGAGGATGGCGCTGGCGTTGAAGATGTTGAGGCCCTTGTTCTCCATGGCGCCGAAGTTGAAATCCTCGACGGCGACGATCTGGTAGAGATCGAGATCGTATTCGAGACCGTAGACCTCCTCCTCCCAGCGCATCGCCAGCTCGAGGGCCTCGAGGGCGTGGCGGCAGCGCTCCACCTCGAGCGGCCTCGCGTAGATGCGCAAGACGACCCGCCGCCCCGAACGGGTGGTATGCACATCCTCGATGCAGCCCAGCCGTCCCGCCACCAGGGCGAACAGATAGGAGGGCTTGGGATGCGGGTCCTCCCACAGCGCGTAATGGCGCCCGCCCGCGAGTGTCCCCTTCTCCACCGGATTGCCGTTGGAAAGCAGCACCGGATAGCGCTCGCGCTCGGCCTCCAGCCGCACCCGGTAGCGGGCCAGCACATCGGGCCGGTCCTGAAACCAGGTCAGCCGCCGGAAGCCCTCCGCCTCGCATTGCGTGCAGAGCAGCCCGCCGGTCTCGTAGAGGCCCATGAGGGCGGTGTTGGCGCGCGGGTGGACCCGGGTGTGCACCTCGAGGGTGAAGCGGTCGGGGACGTCTTCCAGCACCAGCTCCTCGCCCGAAACCGGCAGCGCGGCGGGATCGAGGGCCTTGCCGTCGATCCGGAATGCCAGGGTCTCGAGCTCGCGGCCGTAGAGCAGGAGCGGCCCGTCCCCCTGCCGTTCGAGGCGGGAGGTGGCGCGAAGCTCGGTGACCTCGGCATCGAGGCGGAAATCGAGGGCGACGCTGCGGGTGGTGAAAGCGGGCGGGCGCCAATCCTCGAGGCGGACGGGTTTCGGGGCGCGGCTCTGGCTCATCGGGCTCCTGCTCCGGCATGCGGGCCGCAACATAGGCAGCCGTGGCCGCCGGCGCCAGACGGGGAAAGCGGGCGGATGGCGCCGGCAGAGGCCGTCCTCGGACGCCCGAGCGCGCATGCGGCGCATCCCCTCCGCCGGCTCGACGCTCTCGACCGGGCTCTCGAAACTCCACCGGCCGGGGGACGGGGCGGCCTTTTCGGCCGCCGTGCGCATGGTCGCGCATATTGCCGGCGAATCTTCCGAAATTCCGGGCAAATTACCGATGGACACCCCCGGAAACTGGCCATTTCAGGCGGAATGCGATTCACTCTGTCGGTAGGGACAGATGAATCGCCGGAGGTGTGGGCATGGCGGGGCAGCGCGGGTTCTGGGATTTCGAGCAGCGGC